>PPYE01311123.1_pt1 | contig 105759 bp, 86 predicted proteins | sample 1559881 | NCBI WGS metagenome assembly PPYE01 (sample SAMN08240022, study PRJNA423297) | Human gut metagenome, whole genome shotgun sequencing project.
GAGCAATAGCATGGCGCCGCCCCCTCCAAGATACCATCGTCACCGTGACCGCGACGATCTGTTCGTTGTGGGCGGCGCCATGCTATTGCTCGGAGCGATCCTCGGCGGCGCGAACTGACGCTGATTTCCAACGAAAAAGTATCGTTGAAAATGCCGCGTCGGCGGGCGGGGCGCGAAAAGCATGCGGCGATTTGATGCAGTTTTCGACGCTCTAAAAAGGGCGAAGGACCTGTGCCCTTTTTGACGAAAACTCAGGATGGACTTCACTTAAAATCGGCGATGTAACGAACGTCTCCCGGCAGGTTTTCTGCCGGGAGTTTTTTGTCGTCCGGTCATGAAGCCCGCAATCGAGAACGGAGAGGACCCGGAACATTCGGGGCGCGCTCTTTTTCTGACGAGCGGGAAGGCTGCGCGACGGAATGCCGGCTGTGTTTTTCATGAAACCTATGACAGTGATTTATTTGACTGAAAATGTCAAAAATACGGCGTAATCCACAAGGACGGCGCGGCATGGAAGCTTTTGCGCCGAAAACGTTTATGGATTGGATCGTTTTCATTCTTTTCCGTTATTCTGCGCGGCGGCGGGGGCGTTGGGGATGCTGAAAAATGTTGCTTGAACTTTTTGCGCTCTCTGGTATCATGCATAAAGATTATAATTATTAGGCTGGAGCTGTCCGAAGAGGCGGAAGCCGCCCCGGGCGGTTTCCGTTTTTTCCCGCTCTGAAGGGACGTCGGCCGAAACGGCGGGAACGGGCTGCGTTGGCGTGGTCGCCCTGACAACGGCAGGTGCGGCCGGATCCAACGCGCGAGTTGATTTTATCGGAGGAATGATATTTATGTGGGGGGGACTTATTCCCGGCTTTCTGTTCGGCTTTCTGCTGAAAAGGAGCCGCATGTGCCTTGCGGGCGGCCTGCGCGACGTGTACATGGAAAAGCGGCGCAGCGGCCTGATTTCGATGCTGCTGATCATCTTCACTCAGAGTGTGGTGTATTTCTCGCTGATCCGCGCCGGCGTGCTGGCGATGCCCGAACCCAAGGCGTTTCCCCTCGCGGCGACGGTCATCGGCGGTCTGCTGTTCGGTCTGGGGGCCCTGATCGCGAACGGCTGTATCACGACGACCCTGGTCAAGGTCGGCGACGGGCGTCTTGCCGGTTTCATGTCGCTGTTTTCGTTCATGATCGTCGGCGTGGCCAGCCAGAAGGGATTTCTCAGCCCGTTGGTGGCCAAACTCCGGGCCGTGGGCAAGGTTCAGGACGGCCTGCTTGCCGCCCTGCCCGTCGCCCCGCTCTGGGTCGCCGTTCTCGGTCTGGCGCTGGTGCTCGGCTGGGCTTTCTACGACCGCAAAACGGCCAAACCGCCTTTTGTCCTGCCGGCGCAGTATCACGGAGCTCGTCATCTGTTTTTTGAAAAAATCTGGAGCGTCTACGCAGCGGCTGTCCTGATCGGCGTTTTCGCGGGGCTCTCCTACGCGTTCAGCAAAACGATGACGGGGACGCCCAGCGCGTGGGGCATCACGGGCGGCGTCACCGGTTGGCTGAAGGCCATGACCGAGGGCGGCGCGGTCAAATGGGCGCAGTTCTTCGTGCTGGGGATCGTGCTGGGGTCGTTTGTCTGCACGTACGGCAGCGGAGAGTTCAGCTTCAAGGGCACCGACGGCGCCACGCTGCTGCGCGCCATGGCTGGCGGAGCGCTGATGGCCTTTGGTTCGGTGCTCGGCGGCGGCTGCATCGTCGGTCACGGGCTTTCCGGCACGGCGCGCCTTTCGCTGACCTCGTGGGTCGCGTTCGCTTCCATCACGCTCGGCATTTGGGCGGGCGTGCGTCTGTTCTACAAAGACGCCATCGTCACGAAAAAATAAAGGGAGGTTTTTGTTATGATCAAGCTTGACACCATGGGAAAAGACTGCCCTCTTCCTCTGATCGAACTGAAAAAGGCCGTCGCGGCCAGCCAGAAGGGGGAAGAGATCGAGATCGCCTTCACCTGCCCGGAAGCGGTGACCAATTTGCCCCGCTACTGCAAGGAGGACGGCCACGAGGTGCTTTCGTTCGAGAAGCTCGGCAACAAGGGCTGGAAGATGGTTATCAGGAACTGATACGCTGTTCCTGATAGAAAGTACTCACATAATTTGCCGGTCGCTGCGAGGGAATTCAGTCGCTCAGGACTATCTTTGCCGCCGCGCAGCCTGCTTTGCGAGTTTTCCCTCGCCGCGCCCTTCCGTTCAGCTTTTTGATCAAGAAATATAATATGAGCGCCTTCGCTCTCCGTTTTTCATTTGATCCTCCGCTGAAGCTGAAGGGCTCGCGGCCGCGCTTTTTCCCCGGGCGAAACGTTCCGACGGCGTTTCGCGCCGGGGATTTTATTTTGCGGAGGAAAATGGGAAGTTTGTTTTGCTAAAAAAAGCGCGGTCCGCGGCGCAGAAAAAATTTGCAAAATTTCTTCACTGACGGTATACTTACTTCCATCCGCAGGCAATCGGCCCGTTTGGACTGACTGCCGCGATGTGTTCCGAAAAAAAATTTTGTTCCGGGGGGACGGAAAGTTTTTTCGGCAAAATTTTGTGTGTCGAGAAGGAGCGAAGAGATTATGCTTGAGTTCTTTAAGTACAATTTCATGGCGGCGTTTGCTATCTGCGGTCTGATGTACGTCATCGGCGAATGGGTTTCCACGATCACGAAAGCCTGGGTTCCCTCGGTTTTTGTCACGGCCTGCCTGATGTTGCTGGGATACTGGCACGGCGTGCCTCACGATCTGGTCAGCAATTCGGTGCTGATCCCCTTCGGCGCGAGCACGGGCATTTTCCTGCTGCTGGTGCACATGGGCACGATCATCAGCTTCAAACAGCTGATAGAGCAGTGGAAGGTCGTCGTTGTGTCGCTGGCCGGTCTGGCCGGCATGTGCCTTGCCGGTTATTTTGTCTGCCCGCTGTTCATGGATCGCAGCTTCGTCATCGCCGGCCTGCCTCCTCTGACGGGCGGCATCGTCGCCGCTTCGATCATGCAGCAGGCGGCTATCGCCAAGGGCATGACGGCCGTCGGCGTGTTTGCCATCGCCATGTACTGCGTACAGGGGTTCGCGGGTTATCCCCTGACGGCGATCTTCCTCCAGAACGAAGGGCGCCGCCTGATCAGGAATTTCCGCGCCGGCAAATCCGACGTCAACGGCGTCACGGAAGAGCAGGCAGTTCTGGCCGCCGCTGCGGTGCGGCGCAAATTGTTTCCGCCCGTGCCGAAGAAATTCGATTCGGCGGTGGTGGTGCTGCTCAAGCTGGGTATCGTCGGCTATCTCGCCACGGTCATGGGCGGCATCTCCTTCGGCCCCGTCGGCAAGATCAGCGGGGCGATCTGGTGCCTGCTGCTCGGCGTGCTCTTCACGTCTGTCGGCTTCCTTGACGAAAATTCGCTGACGAAATGCAACTCCTTCGGCATCGTCATGTTCGCGCTGATGATGTACATTTTCGACGGTCTGAAGGACTGCACGCCCGAGATGCTCGGGACCATCATCCTGCCCCTGGTGCAGCTGATCGTCACCGGCGTTTCCGGCCAGCTGCTGTTCGCCTTCGTCGCGGCGAAGATCGTCAAGCTTTCCATCCCGCTGGCGTTCTCCGTCTCGCTGACCGCCCTGTACGGCTTTCCCCCCAACGCCGTCATCACCGAGTCGATCTGCAAGGCTCTGGCCGAAAACGACGAAGAGCACGATTACCTGTCGGGCATCCTCATGCCGGCCATGATCGTCGGCGGTTTCGTCACCGTCACGATCACGTCGGTCTTCGTAGCCGGGATCTTCGAGAAGCTGTTTTAAACTGAGTGCCGTCGCTGCGCGGAAAGCTGCCAGACCATGGTCTGACAGGCTTTCCGCGTCGGAAGTGATTGAAAGGAGAACTACGCTATGGACATCAAAGCTCTTGCCGAAAAGTACGAATCCTACATCATCGAACGCCGCCGCTATTACCATTCCTGCCCGGAACTGTCGGGCGAGGAGAAGGAGACGCGCGCGCAGCTTCGCCGCGACCTCGAGGCCATGGGCGTCACCGACATCAGAGAGCTGGAAAACTGCTGCGGGCTGACGGCCACGATCCACGGCGGCCATCCCGGCAAAACGGTGGCGCTGCGCAGCGACATCGACGCGCTGCCCGTAAAGGAGCAGACCGGTCTGCCGTTCGCCTCGAAAAACGAGGGCAAAATGCACGCCTGCGGCCACGACAACCACATGGCCATGCTGCTGGGCGCGGCGCAGATCCTCAACGAGGTGAAAGACGAGCTGTACGGCGACGTGCGCCTCATCATCCAGCCTGCCGAAGAAGTGGCTACCGGCGCCAAGGCCATGCTCGCCGAGGGCGCGCTGGACGGCGTCGAGGCCATTTACGGCGCTCACATCTGGGGCGTGCTGGAGAGCGGGCTGATCGACGTGACGCCGGGCAACCGCATGGCCTGCTGCCATCAGTTCAAAATTACCGTCACGGGCGTGTCGGCTCACGGCTCGGCTCCGCATCTGGGCATCGACGCCATCGCCGTTTCGGCGGCGATCGTCAACAACTTGCAGCAGTGCGTGTCGCGCATGAACGACCCGCTCAATCCCCTCGTGCTCACGGTGGGCACGGTTCACGGCGGCGACCGCTGGAACTGCGTGCCCCGCGAGGTGGAAATGGAGGGCACGGTGCGCACCTTCAAAGCCGATACCTCGGTGGAGGAGGCCATGCGCCGCGTTATCGCCGACACGGCCTCGGCCTTCGGCGCTGCGGGCACGCTCGCATACAAGTATCTGACCCTGCCCGTGATCAACGAGGACGAACAACTGAATCGCATTGCCCATGACGCCGTAGTCAAACTGTACGGCGAGGAAGGCATCGGGCACATGCCCGCGATCATGGGCAGCGAAGATTTCTCGTGGTTCGGCGAGAAATGCCGTTACATCTTCGGTTTCATCGGCAGCCGCGACGAGGAAAAGGGCTACGTTTACACGAACCACCAGGAAAAGTACGACGTGGACGAGCGCGTCCTCAAGCGCGGCAGCGCCGTGATGGCCCAGTTCGCGGCGGATTTCCTGGCCGAAAGCGTCCGTTAGCGCGCCGCGGGCGAAACGCTGCGGAGATGTCGGTATCAATGTAAATATTTCTCATGAAAAAGAGCCTGATGGTGATCATCAGGCTCTTTTTCATGAGAAATTTTCTTTGAAAAGGGCGAAGCGATCCCCTGACGGGCGTCTTGGTGACGGAAGTTGCCCTTTTTCGCTCGCGGCGGCGCCTTCTGTACCCGGAGGATCGCAGAGACTGGGTTTTCTTGCGGGAGCGGTCTAGGCCAGCAGTCTTGTGCCGGGATAGGCTTTCAATCCTTCGCCGAGAATCGCAATGGCGCGAGTGAGGTCGGCGCAGTTGAGCACGTAGGCCAGGCGCGCTTCGTCCGCGCCGAGTCCGGGCGTGGCGTAAAAGCCGCTGCCGGGCGCGAACATGACAGTCTCGCCGTGAGAGTCGAAATGTTCCAGCAGCCAGATCGCGAACCTTTCGGCGTCGTCGATGGGCATTTTGATCATCACGTAAAAAGCGCCCTGCGGCAACGAACAGACGACGTCGGGAATTTTGGCGAGCTCGCGCCGAAGCGTGTCGCGTCGCCGGCGGTACTCGGCGTTGACGCCGTCGAGATAGCTTTTCGGCGTGGCGTAGAGCGCGGCGGCGCCGATTTGTTCCAGCTCGGGACAGCACAGGCGGGCCTGGCAGTATTTCATGATCTGGGCGCAGAACTCTTTGTTGCGGCTCAGCAGCGCGCCGATCCGCGCGCCGCAGGCGCTGTAGCGCTTGGAGAGCGAATCGACGAGCACGAGATGCTCGTCCAGTTCCGGCATGGCGCCGAAGCTGCGATACGAAGCTTCGTAGACGAACTCGCGGTACACTTCGTCGGCGATCAGCGCCAAATTATGACGGCGCACGACGCGCGAGATCAGTTCCATCTCCGCGGGCGTATAGACGCGCCCCGTGGGATTGCCGGGATTGGTCAGCAGTATGGCTTTGGTGCGCGGCGTAATGCCTCGTTCCACGTGCGCTTCGTCTGGCAGCGCATAGCCGTTTTCGGCATGCGTCGTAATGGCGCGAACGGTGATATTGAGCGCTCGGGCAAGCGCGTTGTAATTGGCGTAAAAGGGTTCGAAAACGAGGATCTCGTCGCCGGGATCGCAGAGCGCCATCATGGCGATCAGCAGCGCTTCCGAGCCGCCGTTGGTGATGGTGATCTGTCCGATGTCGTAATCCATGTTCCAGCTCTGATAATAGGCGCGGATCGCTTCGAGCAGGCGCGGATTGCCGTGCGAGTCGCCGTAGGCGATGATTTTTTTGTCGAAGCGGCGGATCGCGTCGAGGAAGCCGGCGGGCGTCTCGATGTCGGGCTGGCCGATGTTCAGGTGATAGACCTTCTTGCCTGCGGCCTTTGCCGCGGCGGCGTAGGGATTCAGTTTTCTGATGGGGGACGCGGACAGGCTGCTGATTCGTTCTGAAATGATCATGGTCAATTCATCTCCTTGAATTTTGTGAACAGCGGTGCGAACTGGACGCCTCTCCATCGGGCGCCTTTCAATTAAACACTCTACAGGTTGTTTGAGAGAAAATCAAGGCAGCTAACGAAAAAAATTGAGATAATAAGCCAAGATGTACCGGAGGCGGCATTTCCCGCAGCGCGCTTCCGGGAAAAGCGGCGGGACGGCTTGCGCGCCCCACCCTGCGGCACGGAGGAGGCGGAGAAGTGATGAAAATCGGCGTCTTCGGCATTGGCGGTATCGGCGGTTTGGTGGGCGGCGCGCTGGCGCGCGTCCACGGGGAAACGTATTTCTGCGCCCGCGGCAAAAATCTCGAAGCGATCCGCCGCGGCGGATTGAGAGTCGAGTCCGTCCAACTGGGAAATTTCACGTCGGCTCCGGCGGGGATTTCGGAGCGCGCGGCCGATCTCGGCGTCATGGACGTATTGATCGTCGCCTGCAAGGGCTACGACCTGGAAGCTTCCTGCGCGGCCATGAGTCCGATGATCGGGGCGCGGACGCTGGTGATCCCGCTGCTCAACGGCGTCGTCGTTTCCGAGCAGATGGAACCGTTTCTGCCGCCGTGCCTGCTGGCCGACGGCACGATTCGCGTGTTCAGCCATCTGGAGGCGCCCGGCGCGGTGGTTCAGACGGCGGGGCAGTGCAGCGTCGTCGTCGGCATGAGGGACGGCTCGCGTCCGGCCGCGCTCGACGCGGCGGCGGAATTGCTGAACCGAGCGGGCATCGAGACGAAAGTTACCGATCACATCGTGCGCGCCAGTTGGAACAAGTACGTGATCATGGGCAGCAACAGCTGCGTGTTCTGCTGGTACGACGGTCCGGCCGGCAAGGTCATGGCCGACCCCGATCATGAAAGGGTGGTCCGCGCCGTCGTCGGCGAGATGACGGCGGTCGCGGCCGCCAAAGGCGTGGACTTGCCGGCGTCGCTGCCCGACAAGCTGATCGACGCCTTCGAAAGGATGCCGGCCGACACGGTCACGTCGCTGTACCGCGACCTGCGCGCCGGCAAAGATCCCCGGCGCACCGAACTGGATCACATCATCGGCCGCATGGTGCGGCTGGGGCGCGAAACGGGCGTGCCCGTGCCCTATCACGAAGCGGCGTACGAAAAATGGCGCAAGTAAAACAAAAGAGACCGGCGCGAACCGGTCTCTTTTGTTTTGTGGACGTCGGCAGCCATCGCTGAAAAATGTGGCGGCGGGTGGGGAATTGTTCGACGGCGCTTGCCTTTTTGACGCTTTTTGTTTATAAAGAGAGAAAGTTTTTCATCTCATTGACGAGCGAGGAGAGCGCCATGGACGAACGAACCGCGGCAATCACACTGGACGTGCAGCTGACGCCCGTCGTCAACTATGCGCAGCAACAGAACGGCCTGCCTCTGGCGCGCCGCGTCGCCGTGAGCAATGACGGCGACGCGGATCTGGAAGATCTGGAAGTGCGCCTTTTCGCGGCGGAGGATTTCGTCGAGCCGGCGAGATTCGGCGTCGCGCGGCTTCCGGCCGGCGAGACCGCGGAGATCGGCGACCTCAAACTCACGCTCAGGGCCGAGCGTCTCGCGCAGCTGACGGAGCGCGTCGTCACGACGCTGACGGCGGAAGTATGGCGGGGAGAGCGCCGTCTGGCTTCCGTCGTGAAAGAAGTGACCTTCCTGGCCTTCGACGAGTGGCAGGGAAGTGGCTACTATCCCGAGCTGCTGGCGGCCTTCGTCACGCCCAACCATCCCGAGATCGCCAAGTTGATGAGACGCGCTTCGGAACTGCTGAATGAGTGGACGGGCAGCCCCTCGTTCGACGCCTATCAGACGCAGAATCCCAATCGCGCGCTTCAGCAGGCGGCCGCCCTGTACGGCGCGATTCAGGAGCTGAACGTCGTCTACGCCGTACCGCCGTCGAGTTTCGAAGCGACGGGACAGCGCGTGCGCCTCTGCGACGCGGTGACAGGAACGCGGATGGGCACCTGCCTCGACCTGACGCTGCTTTATGCAGCCTGCCTCGAGGCGGCGGGACTGTATCCGCTGCTCCTGCTCAAGAACGATCATATTTTCGCCGGCGTCTGGCTGGAGGAGATGACGTTCCAGGACGCGGTCAAGGACGATCCGTCGCTGGTGAGCAAGCGCATGGCCGACGGCATCGGCGAGATCGCCGTGGTGGAATGCACCGGCACCGCCGCCGGGAAAGGCCTGACCTTCGACGAAGCCCGCGCCGCCGCCGCGTCGGAAATGGGCGGCGACGATCCGGTGCGCTATGTCGTCGACGTGCACCGCGCCCGCCTGGCGGGGATCCGTCCGCTGCCGCTGCGCGTGCAGAGCGATCAGGGCTGGCGCGTGGAAGCCGAATCCCGTTCCGCCGCGGAGCTGACCGCCGCGCCGGAAGAGATGGCGACGCGCGTCCCCGAAAGCGCCGGACAATCGGCGGCACGGCAGCCGCTGGACGCGCGCGGAAAGAAAATCTTGCAGTGGGAACGCAAGCTGCTTGATCTGGGACTGCGCAACACGCTGCTCAACCTGCGCGCCTCCAAAAATTTGATTCCCGTGCTGGCCGCGTCGTTGCCGCAACTCGAAGACGCGCTCGCCGACGGGCGGCAGTTCACCGTATCGCCGCGCCCGCAGGAGTGGCGTCTTCCCGAGGGGGCGCCGCGCAGCTTGGAACCGCTGCCGGAACTGCCGCTTTCCCGCGAACTGCTGCATTCGGAATACCAGAACGGGCGGCTGCGCTCGCTGATGGGCGAAGCCGAGCTGCAGCGCGCCGTCAAAGAACTGTACCGCGCCGCCAAAGTCTCGCTCGAGGAGAACGGCGCCAACAGCCTGTATTTATCGCTGGGACTGCTGCGCTGGTACGAGACCGAACGCAGCGAACGCCCGCGTTACGCGCCGCTGGTCCTGCTGCCGGCGGAGATCGTGCGCAAGGCCGCCAACAAGGGCTACGGCCTGCGTCTGCGCGACGAGGAGCCGGTCATGAACGTGACGCTGCTGGAGATGCTCAAGCAGAATTTCGGCATCGTCATCGACGGCCTCGACCCGCTGCCGGCCGACGAACACGGCGTCGACGTGGTGCGCGTCTTCACCGCCGTACGTCGCGCCGTGATGCAGCAGAAACGTTGGGACGTGGTCGAGTCGGTCTTTGTGGGCATCTTCTCGTTCTCGCGCTTCGTGATGTGGAACGACATCCGCAACCGCATGGACGATCTCGAAAAGAACAAAGTCGTGCGAAGCCTGATGGACGGCAAACTGAGCTGGGAAACCACACCCATGGAGGCGCCACGGGAGCTTGACGAGGCCGGACTGTTGCTGCCGCTGCCGGTGGACTCGTCGCAGCTCTACGCCGTCAAGGCGGCTGTGGCGGGCGAAACCTTCGTGCTGCACGGGCCGCCCGGCACCGGCAAGTCGCAGACCATAACGGGACTGATCGTCAACGTGCTGGCGCAGGGCAAGACGGTGCTCTTCGTCGCCGAGAAGATGGCGGCGCTGTCGGTCGTGCAGAAGCGCCTGCGCAAATTGGGGCTCGATCCGTTCTGCCTCGAACTTCATTCCAACAAAGCCCGCAAAAAAGACGTGCTCGAACAGCTGCGCGCCGCGACCGAAGCCGGACGCGCGCAGAAAACCCCGATCTACACGCAAAAAGCTGAACAGGCCGCGCGGCTGCGCGCCGAACTGGCGGAATATCCCGGCCGTCTGCACGCGAAACGCGCTTCGGGCCTGTCCGTTTACGAGATGATCAACGCCTACGAGCCGCTGGCCGACGCCGACGACGCCGGCATCCGCCTCGAATATTCGCATACCGCCGCCTGGACGGCGGACGATCTGGAGCGCAACGAGTCGCTACTCGGCCGTCTGGCTGCCGCGGCGCGCGCGGTTGGCCATCCCAGCGGACATCCTCTGCGCCTCGTCGGCGAGACGGAGTACTCGCAGCGCCTGCGCAGCCAGCTGCCCTCGCTGGCCGAAGACTATCGCGCGCGCCTCGACGCCCTCGAGCTTTCGGCGCGGGCTTTCGCGGCGCGGCTGGGACGGGACGTACCGCGCCTGAAAAAGGAATACGAACAACTCCGCGACGTCGCCGCCGAATTGTCGCAGTGGCGGGAATGGCCGAGCCGCTGGGCTGCGGACGGCGACGCCGGGGCGTATCTGCGCGGCGTGCAGGAAATGGCCCGGCACGCCCTTGCGGCGGGAGAATGCGGCGGCGAACTGCTCAAGACGTATCGCCCCGCCTTCCTCGAACAGGACGGCGAGGCTCTGCGCGCCGAGTGGAACGAAATCCGGCAGAAGTGGCTGTTGCCGCGCCTGCTGGCCGAATCGGGCTTCGTGAAAAAAATTTCATCCTACGCGTTCCTTAGACGCGGCAAAGAAGACGTGCCCGGAGACCTCGACCGGCTGAACGCCTACCGCGACGAAATGGCGAGCGCCGCCCGGCTTCGTCGGGAGTACGGCCCCGGCCTCGAGTCGCTCGACCGCGGCTGCGATACGGAGTGGCGGCGCGTGGCCGATATGGCTCGGAAGGCCGAGCAGAGCGCGCTTCGTCTCGACGGATTGAGCGGCGGCGCTGTGCTGCGGCAGCGTCACGCCGCCGATCCCGAATCGCAGCGGGCGGCTGCGGAACTGCTGACGCTCTGGCAGGAACTGGAGACGTCGCGCGGCGCGCTCGACGAACTGCTGCGCACGGAAAACCCTCCCGACGGCGACGACTGGCTTGCGGCGTTGAAAGACCTCTGCGCCGCGCTGCTCAACAACGCCGACGTCTTGCGCGACTGGATCCTCTGGAACGCGCTGAGCGAAGAAGCCGTCGCGGCCGGGCTGGGGGCCGTCGTCTCGGCCTACCGAAACGGGCTGGAACACGACAAGGCACTGCCCGCCTACCGCAAAGCCTGCCTGCGCAACCTCATCGAAGACGCCGTCGACGGCGATCCCGTGCTGAACCGCTTTTCCGGGGCGGTTTTCGGTGAAAAGATCGCCCAGATCAAGGGACTGATCGACGAGCTGTCGCGACTGGCCAGCGCCGAAGCCTGCGCCGCTCTGGCCGCCCGAGTGCCCGACTTCGCGCGTGAAGCCTCGCAGAACTCAGAACTGGGCATCTTGCAGCGCGCCATCCGCTCCGGCGGGCGCAACCTCAGCATCCGCCGCCTCTTCGAACAGCTGCCGAACCTCCTGCCGCGCCTGTGCCCCTGCGTGCTCATGAGCCCGATCTCGGCCGCCCAGTATCTCGACCCGCGGCGCGAGATGTTCGACCTCGTCGTCTTCGACGAAGCGTCGCAGCTCACTACCAGCAAGGCCGTCGGCGCGCTGGCTCGCGGCCGCAACGCCGTGATCGTCGGCGATCCCAAGCAGATGCCGCCCACCAGCTTTTTCATGACCAATCTCGACGACCGCGAGGAAGACCCCGAAGTGGCCGACCTCACCAGCATCCTTGACGACTGTTTGGCGCTCGGCATGCCGGAAACCCACCTGCTCTGGCACTACCGCAGCCGCCATGAAAGCCTGATCGCCTTCAGCAACAATCAGTTCTACGAGAACAAACTCTACACGTTCCCGTCGGCGAACGACCGCGTTTCGAAAGTGAGTTTCGTCAAGATCGACGGCACGTTCGACCGCGGCGGTTCCAGAACCAACCGCGCCGAGGCCGAAGCCGTCGTGGCCGAAGTGATCCGCCGCGCCAAAGATCCGGCGCGGCGGCGCGAGAGCGTCGGCGTCGTCACCTTCAACATCTCCCAGCAGAACCTCGTCGACGACCTGTTCGAAGAAGCCCGCGGCAAAGACCCCGAGCTGGAAAAGTGGTATCAGGAGTCTGAAGAGCCGCTGTTCATCAAGAACCTCGAGAACGTGCAGGGCGACGAACGCGACGTGATCCTGTTCTCCATCGGCTTCGGCACCGACCGCGAAGGGCGCGTGAGCATGAACTTCGGCCCCGTCAACCAGGCCGGCGGCTGGCGGCGGCTCAACGTCGCCGTGTCGCGTTCGCGCGCCGAGATGATGGTGTTCTCGTCGCTGGAACCCGAGCAGATCGACCTGACCCGCACCGCGTCCGAGGGCGTGGCGGCGCTGAAAGCCTTTTTGCAGTACGCGCGCAGCGGCTATCTGCCGCTGAAAGCCTCCGCCGCGGGAACGGGCGCGTCGCGCGAACCCGACGGCGTCGCCGCCGAGATCTGTGCGCGGCTGAACGAACGCGGCTACGAGACGGCGCGGCAGGTCGGACATTCCAAATTCCGCGTTGACATCGGCGTCGTCGATCCCGATCAGCCCGGCGAGTACCTGCTGGGCATTCTGCTCGACGGCGGCGCCTACCGCGACGCCCGCATGGTGCGCGAGCGCGAGATCTCCCAGATCGGTGTGCTCAGCGGCCTGGGCTGGACGATCGAGCGCCTCTGGACCATGGACTGGTGGGATAACAAGAAACGCGAGCTGGATCGCCTGCTGCGCCGCATCGAAGCGCGCCGCGCCGACCGCCGCGAAGAGCGCGAAGCCAAACGCCGCGCCGCGGAGGAAGCCGTGAAAGCCGAAGCCGAAGCGACCGCGCGCCGCGCCGCTGAAAACGAAACGGTGGCCGCCGCGGCCGATGGCGGCGAACCAAAACGCACAGGGGAGGCGGAGCCTGCGCCGCAGGCAGATGTCGCTGCCGAAAAAACGATGACGGCTCCCCGAACGGACGGCCGACTGTACCGCCCCGCCCAGCTTCCCGAGAAAAAGCTCACCGCGGCCGAGTTCGTCGACCCGCGCAGCGAAAAATTATTGCGCAGCCGCGTGGAGGCCATCGTGCGCAGCGAAGCGCCCATTTCCGCCAAACTGCTGAGCCGCCGCCTGCTGCAAAGCCTCGGCATGACCCGCCTCGGGCCGCGCGCGCAGAAGTATCTCGACGAGCAGCTGGCGGCGATGAAACTGCAAACGACCGAGCGCGAGGGCGCCGTCTGGTACTGGCACAGCGGGCAGGACCCCGACGACTACGCGGGATTCCGCGTCAGCGGCGCCGGCGACGCCAAACGCGACGCCGCCGACGTGCCCGCGCAGGAAGCTGCGAACGCCCTTTGCGAAGTGCTGCGCGAACAGATCGCCCTGCCCGAGGAAGACCTGCTGCGCGAAACGGCGAAAAAACTCGGCTATCCCCGCGCCGGAGCTTCCGCGCGGAATGCCGCGGCCGCCGGGCTGGCTCTCGCATCCGCCCGCGGACTGGCCGCGCCGGGGCGCAACGGCTGCTGGACGCTGAAATGAACGCGCCGGGGAGACGGCACGAAGCAAGTGGGAAAAATCGGAAAAGCGTGTGGAACTTCAAGCTGAACAATGCCGAAAGCCTGACGGTCGAACGATCGCCAGGCTTTTTGTGTAAGCGATGTTCCACGTGGAACATCGCCGGCCGCTGAGCGTTTTCTTTTTTTCGCCGCGTCTTCGTGGCGGGAGACTTGCTTTTCCTCTGTCAGCGAAATTCGGCCGCGTTCCGTTGGCTTTTGCTCGATAAGGACGGATCGCTCGCACTTCTCATGATGAAAATTATTCGTATCAACGGACACGCGTCATCAAAATTTTTCATATAATTTATGAACGATCAACGACAGAAAGGAGGTGACTGCTGTGGAAGACGTCGTGCTGCAGGCAACGGGACTGGAAAAGTCGTTCGGGCACGTGCGGGCGCTCGCGGACGGCTCGCTGAAACTGCGCCGCGGCGAGATCATGGCGCTGGTGGGCGACAATGGCGCGGGCAAATCGACGCTGATCAAATGCCTTTCCGGCGTGCTGACGCCCGACGCCGGCGTGATCGAAATTGAAGGCAAACGCTGCGAACGTCTGACGGTGCCTCGGGCGCGCGCCCTTGGCGTGGCCGTGGTCTATCAGGATCTTGCGCTGGCCGATCATCTGGACGTGGCCGCCAACATCTGGCTGGGCGCGGAGCCGCTGAAATGGGGCGTCTTTCTCGACCGCGCGCGCATGATCGCCGACGCGGAAAAGTTGCTGGCGCGCCTGTCCATCCGCCTCATCGCGCGCGGCGTGCCGGTGGGCAGTCTTTCCGGCGGGCAGCGTCAGGCTGTGGCCGCCGTGCGGGCCATCGCACAGGGCGGGCGCATCCTGATCATGGACGAACCGACCGCCGCCATGGGCGTGCGCGAGTCGTCCCACCTGCTGGAGATCATGGCGCAGCTGCGCGATCAGGGGGTGACGTTGCTGTGCATCAGCCACAATCTGCCGCAGATTTTGCAGATCGCCGACCGCGTTACGGTGCTGCGCCGCGGCCTTACGGTCCGCGAGGAACCGGCGCGCGGTCTGGATCCGCTGAAGCTGGCTGGGTGGATGTCGGGGGCGCTGTCATGACCTTCGTGAAAAAACATCTGCAGCAGTTCGCTCTGAGCGGCGTGATCCTGCTTTTCTGCGCGCTGTTTCACTCCACGTCGCCTTACTTTTGGGATGCCGACAATCTGCGCAACATCCTCGACCAGAGCACGGTGAACGTCGTCGCCGGTCTGGGCATGACGCTGGTCCTCACGTCTGGAGTCACCGATCTCTCCGTCGGTTCCGCCGCGGCGCTGACGGGCGTGCTGTCGGCCCTGGCGATGAAGGCGGGAGCGCCCGCGTGGGCGGGATGCGCGCTGGCGCTGCTGTGCGGCCTCGGCGTCGGCCTGTGGAACTCGCTGATCATCGTGCGCGTGGGCGTTAATCCCTTCATGGGCACGCTGACGTCGATGTCGTTTTTTTCCGGTCTGGCGCTGGTGATCACGCAAGCGTCGCCGGTATACGGCCTGCCGCCGGCGTTCACATGGATCGGTCGCGGGCGGATCGGCGGTGTGCCGGCGTCGGTGCTGATCACCGCGGCGCTGTTCGCGCTGATTTTCGTCCTCTATTACGGCACAAGATGCGGCGTGTACGTCAGCACGCTAGGCGTCAACGCCGAGGCACTGCGCCGCTGCGGCGTGAACGACCGGCGCTGGCGGACGGGAACGTTCTGCGCGTGCAGTCTCTGTGCTGCCGTGGCTTCGATCCTGATCACGGCGCGGCTGAACTGCGCCGAACCGCTGGCGGGCGCGGCCATGAACCTTGACGCCATCGCCACGTCGGTGCTGGGAGGCACTGCACCGCGGGGCGGACGGGCAGCGCTTTTCGGCACGGCGCTGGCGGGCGTGCTGCTGGCGCTCGTCAAAAACGGGCTGACGATGTGGAGCGTCTCTTCGTATTATCAGGAATTGGCTGTCGGCGTGATCATCCTCGTCTCGATCGTGCTTTCCGAGACGCGCCGCTCCCTGTGACGGTGTTTTACCGGCGTTTGGCGCCGTGATATTTTTTTCGAAGGATGTGCCGTTATGAAAAAGTTTCTCGTTCTGTTTCTGTGTCTGTGCGCTTTCGCCGCGCCTCTGAGTGCGGCGGAGAACCCGATGGTGCTGTCTTCCATCGCCAAACTGGAAGAGCAGCTCGCGCCGCTGCCCGAACTGACGGGCAAGGAGCGCGTCGGCGTGCTGGTGACGTCGCTTTCCAACCCCTACTGGGTGACGATGAAGGAACGCTACGGCGAGTGGGCTGAAAAAATGGGCGTCGCCGTCGAGGTGATGGCGCCCGCGACCGACAAGGATCCGCGCGCGCAGCTCGATCTGTTCGAGGCGATGATCGCCCGCCAGTACGACGCCATTATCGTCACGCCGCTGGACGGCATGAATCTGGTACCGGGTGTGCTCAAGGCCAACGAGAAGAAGGTCCCTGTAGTCTGCTCCGGTCCCGCCGTGAGCGCCGAGGGGCTGGCCCAGGCCGGCGCGAAGATGGACGGCTGGATCTCCGCCGCCTTCCTCGAGCAGGGACGCTTCTGCGCCGAAGACATGGCCAAAAAACTGCCGGCCGGTTCTTCCGTGGCGGTGATCGAGGGCAAGCCCGGCGCGATGCAGAGCCGCCTGCGCCGCGAGGGCGCGATCGCGGCTTTCGAAGCCGCGGGCATGAAGGTCGTCGCCGTGCAGGCCGGCAACTGGGACCGCAACGAAGCTTACAACATCGCCACGAATATGGTCAAGGCGCATCCCGAATTGAAGGGGCTGTACTGCGCTAACGACGTGATGGCGCTCGCTGCCGTCGATGCGTTCGAAGTGGCCGGAATCAAGGGCGTGATGGTCTACGGCACAGACTTCATCCCGCAGGCCAAAGAAGCGATTGCCGCCGGACGTCTGATGGGCTCGACGACGTTCTCGCAGGCGGCCTGGACGCGCGGCGCGCTGATCTACACGCTGAAGCTGAGCAAGGGGCTGTCCGTGCCGGAACGCCTCGGCATTCCCATCACGCTGGTCACGGCGGAAAACATCAACAGCTTCGAAGGCTGGAAATAGCGTGTCCCGCCGCGTCGGCATCCTCTTCGGCGATCAGGACAATCCCTTCTGGCAGGAACAGATTCGTTGGTATCGGATGTTTCTGCCCGAATTTCCCTTCGAAACGCAGATCTTCTTTCCCGACCCGACGCGCGACGCGAACGCGCAGGCGCGCCTGTGCGCAACTTTGATGGGACGCGGTTTCGACGCGCTGATCGTCAATCCTCTTGACGGCGCGGCGCTGGCGACCGCGGCGGCGGAAGCCGGCGACACGCCGCTGTTCGACGTCGGGCCGAAGAGCGACCCCGTCCTGGCGTCGCGCGTCGCCTGTTATCGGCCCCTGACCGTCTGCGACTTCGAGGAACAGGGACGGCTCTGCGCGCGCGAACTGACGCGCGCCGCAAAAAAACGGCGGCGCTTTGCCTGCGTGTCCGGTCCCGCCGCGGCGCGTCAGAGCGCCGGCCGCGTCGCCGGAGCGCTGGCCGAAGCGCGAGCCGGCGGCGCTGAAGAGGTGCGCGTGGAGCGAAGCGATTTTACCCGCGCCGGCGGACGCGCCGCGATGGAGCGCCTGCTGCCGTGGCAGCCGGACGCCGTGTTCTGCGCCAACGATCTGATGGCGCTCGGCGCCTGCGACGTTTTGGCGCCGCGCGGGCTGGAACTTCCCGTCGGCGGCGTCGATCTGATCCCCGAAGCGCTCCGGGCCGTCGCGGACGGGCGCATGACCGCCAGCGTCGGGCCGCTGGGACGCGAGATCGTCCACGGCGTGCTGGAAGCGGTGCGGTCGTATTTTGAAACTGGATGCATCCCGTCGGGTTTCATTGCCAAAAATCATCTGGTCACGCGGACTTCGTTGTTGCCCGAGCAGCAGACAAGCTGACTGCAAAAGAAAAACGCGGGATACCTCCGTTTCCCGTTGAGAAGTTGTGAGGCGGTATGGCCAGCGTGTCCGAAAGCGCTTTTATTCCAAGCGGCAAAAGGAGCGGGCTCCGGCTGATTTTTCAGTCGAAGCCCGCTCTTTTTGTCCATGCGTACTACAGAGTGATTGAAATCCCGTCTGGCCTTTCGATGCGCTTCGTGCGAAGGAGCACATGCGGGAGTCGCTTTACAATGCCGGCGGCTTGCGGAAATGCGAATGCTGTTCGAAGGCATAGGCGATGGAGATGAGCAGAGCTTCGCTCCATGGGCGGCCGATGATCTCCATGCCGACGGGAACGCCGACCGGCGCGTTTTCGTCGGGAGCGAATCCCGCCGGCACGCAGACCGAAGGGAACCCCGTGGACGAGCAGAGCACGCCGTTGCGCTGCCGCTGGCTGGCGCCGCATTTGCAGACCAGCTGCTGCTGGTGGGGGTAGATCATCGCGTCAAGCCGCAGATCGGCCATGATCTTCAGCACGCGAGTGCGGAGCCCGATCTTGTTGTACATCTTTTCAAGGTAACGCGGAGTACCGACTTCGAGCTTCATCGCGTCGCGCATGTTGCTTTCCGAGAAAGGGTGGAACAGCCCTTTGTCGAGGATTTCCTTCATGCTGTGAACGGGCCAGTCGGCGGGCAGTTCCCTGAGATAGCTGTCCAGATCGCGGCGAAAATCGTCGAGGTGGACGGACGTCTCGCTGGTCAGCCATGACTGGTCGATGTCGTCCCTGGCGGGGACCAGCGTGGCGCCGTTGGCCTCGAATACCTTCATCGCTTCGCTCATGACGGCGTTGGTGGAGCGGTTGACGTCTTCCTTGCCGAAAAGACTTTCCAGCACGCCGATACGTTTGCCCGGCAGCGCGTTTTCGTCGAGATACTTGGTGTAGTCTTCCACGACGTGGCCCACGCCCCACGCCGTTTCCGCGTCGTCGGGGTCGTAACCGGCGATGACGCTGAGGCACCGCGCCGCGTCCTCCACGGTGCGGCAGATCGGTCCGGCCGTGTCCTGCGTCAGCGAGTAAGGCACGATGCCGGCCCGCGAAACCAGGCCGATCGTGGGACGGATGCCTACAAGGCTGTTGGCCGAGGCGGGCGAACGCACCGAGTTGATCGTGTCGGTGCCCAGGCCGACGATGCCGATGTTGGCGGCGATCGTCGCGCCGGTACCGCCGGAAGAGCCGCCGGGCGTGCGCGTCGGATCGTACGGATTGACCGACTGGCCGAGGATGGAGCTGACCGTTTCGCCCCAGATGGCGAACTCGTGCAAGTTGGTCTTGGCGAGGATCAGCGCGCCGCTTTCGCGCAGCCTTTTGGTGGCGAAGGCGTCTTTTTGCGGCACCCAGCCCTTTAGCGCGACGCTTCCCGCCGTCGTGGGCATGTCGGTCGTGTTGAAGTTGTCTTTCAGCATCACGGGGATGCCATGAAGCGCTCCGCAAAGCCGGCGTCTTTCTTTTACATACGCGTCGAAGCGGTCGGCTTCTTCCAGCGCCTTGGGATTGATGCAGATGATGGAATTGATCCGCGGCTCCAGCTGTTCAATGCGCTTCAGATAATATTCACACAGCGCGCGGCAGGTCAGCGAACCGTCCAAATAGGCGGCGTGGACTTTGGCGACGGTCGCTTCCATAAAGTCGAAACTGGTCACGGGGATAGCCTCCCTTTAGAAGGGCAGAACGGCGGCAAGCACGAAGATGAAACCGCTGAGCAGCATGATCGCCATGCTGTAGCCCATGATATGCTTGGCTTCCAGCCCGGTGATGCCCAGCAGGGCGATGGCCCAGAAAGGTTGGGCCATGTTGGTCCATGTGTTGCCGTAGCCGACCATCAGGCTCGTTTTGACCAGATCGGCACCCATCAGCTTGGCCGACTCGATGGCGATAGGTCCCTGAACGGCCCACTGCCCGCCGCCGGAGGGCACGAACATGTTGACCAGCGAGGAAGAAAGAAACGTCCATAAGTAGAAGGTCCCCTTGGTGCTGATAGCGGCGATGCCATTGGCGAGAATCAACACGAGCCCCGAATACTTGACGATGCCCATGATGCCGGCGTAGAGCGGAAACTGGAAGATGATGCCGGCCACGCCGGCGGTCGTGTCCTTGACGGCCTGCACGTAGTTGGCGATGTTGCCGTAGAGCAAAATGCCGACAAACAGGAAGAGCGCGTTGAGCATGTTGAAGTCAAGGGCGCCCAGCCCCTTCCGGCTGAAAGCCCAGAAGATGTAAACGAAGCCCATGGCGCAGAGCGCGAGGGAAATCAGCGGGCTGTAGTTGAGAACGTCGCCGACGGTCGGATTCTCGGGACGGCTTTTGACTTTCAGGTCTTCTTTTTCAATGGCGCGGACGGCGTTTTCGTCAAGAGACATGAACTCGTCGGGATTCTTCGGCTGCAACATGGCGGCGAAAACGGCGGGAAAGATCGCCAGCGCGACGGTGACGGCGATGTTCATCGGGTTGAGCATGAACTGCGACATGGGCACGATGCCCATCGTTTTTTCCAGAACGTGTCCCGGCATGGCGATAAATAGACCGACCGAGGAACTGAGCATCCCCTGCCACGTCATCTGTCCCACGTAAGCCCCGGCGGCCAGAAGCCCGTACTCAAAAGGGATGTGCTTGAGCCGCAGATTGCGGGCCAGCTCCTTGGCAAGAATGGCGCCGACGATCAGGCTCAGCCCCCAGTGAACAAAGGAGACAACGACGCTGACGAACGTGACCAGAAAAGCGGCAGAACGTCCGCTGTTGGGGATTCCCGCCAGTCCGTCGATCCATCTCTTGACGAGAGGGGCGTTGGCGACACAGGAACCGGTGATGACGATGAGCGACATCTGCATGGAGAAGCCGAGCAGTTCCCATAATCCCTTGTACCAGTTTTGGATCATCTGCATCGGTCCCTGATCGGTCAGCGTGATCCCGAGGATAAACGCGATAAAAGTCAGCACAACGGCGAAAATACTGGCGTCCGGCATGTATTTCAGCGACCAGCGCAGCATGACGTTCCCCATACGGGTGACAAAAGTTCCGGATTTGGCGGCAGAGTTCTCGTGTGACATAGCAGTTCCTCCTTCTCGAATTTGTTCAGAACATGACGATGCAGCGAATCCCTCGGGGCGCGTAAAAAAATAAGAGAGCAAAACATTCTGCTCCGACCGAAACGTCGGAAACAGCGCTTTACTCTCTTACTGAGAAACCGTTTATCGTTGTGCCATACTGAATACTGTATTTAATTGCCGGTGCAAAAATCAATTGCCGAGAATCTGATAGCCGACGCCGATGGATTTGTGTCCCGACAGCTCATGCATGGCCAGGTTGCCGTAGAAGCACAGCGTGAACTCTTCCCTGCGCCGCACGACGGCCGCTTTGAAACAGAAGTTCTGACCGATGGCGTCGGAAGCGCGGGTACTCTGCGCCGTCTCGAGGACGCAGTGGCAGACCGGATGAACATGAGATCTTTTGCGTTCGATCACGTTCGTATTCAGACAGAGATTGACCACGCTTCGCACGATGCTCGTCTGGCTGTCGATGCCGAACCCCGAAATCATCGTCGCGGCGCTGCGCAGGCCAAGCTTTTGATACTGCGCGATGACTTCCTTTTCGACGTCCTGATTCGGCGTCATGGCAAGGAGAATCACCAGACGGCAAAGATCGGCCTCGTTGTCGGGAATCATGAAATTCTCCCACGTTACCATGGCATCACTCTCCTCATCCGATGAAAAAATAAAAGCAAGTGAAAGCAAGCCTTCGCGGCCTGTTTTTACTTGCTTACTCAGATACTTTTGCTGGCGCAAAAAAACTTTGGCTTTTTACTTAGTATGCTATAAATTCATATACTTTTCTTACGTCGAAAGTATATAACAGAATTCTTTCCCTCGTCAAGTGTTTTTTGTTCGATTGGTTTTCATCCGAAGGCGCTGAAGGGGCACGGACATCTCCGCGTCAGCGGCGTGGCATTTTCTCCATCGCCAGAGCGATGAGGGCGAGGAAGGGGTCGTCCACGGAGTTATGCGCGGGGGAGTGGATGAAATAGCGGCCGAAGAGGTCCTGTACCGTTTCGCGCCGTGCGACGATGTCCACGAAGCGTTCGGCGAGGTGGACGGGATTGTCTCCTGCCGAGACGATCTGGAAGCCGAGGATCTGGCCGGGCTTGAAGCCTTCATCTTCGCCCGTGGAAAGAACGACCTTCCAAACGGCATCCTTGCCCGAGGGCATGAAAGGATCTCGGCTGCGCACTGGCAGGGAAAGCGGAACGACTTTGAGTCCGGCGCGCTGGGCCATTTCTTCGCTCCAGCCCACGGCGCCCCAGTGCAGGCCGAAAATTTCGCTCACGCCCCAGAGAGTTGCCGGCGGAAGCTGCGCGGGCAGCCCGGCGATATCCATGACGGCTGTCATGGCCTGGCGCATCGCCAGCGTGCCGATCAGCGGCAGGACGGATTTGCCCGACGCGGCGTCGGCGATCTGCGCGGCGTCTCCCACGGCCCATACCGAGGGCAGCGAGGTTCTCTGCGTGGCGTCGACGACGATGCCGCGCTCGGTTTTCAGCCCCATGGCGCGCGCCAGATCGAGGCGCGGGCGTACGCCCGAGGCGAAGACGAGCGCATCGGCGGCGAGCGCGCCGCTGCGCAGCGTCAGCGTGCCGGGCGTCCAGCTCGTGACGGCATCGTTTAGATGGAGCTCGACGCCGCGTTCGCGCAGGCGGCATTCGACCGCCGCGGCCATGTCGGCGTCCAGCGCCGAAACGGCATGCGGTAGCGCTTCCACGGCGACGACGTCGACGCCGCGGTCGGAAAGGGCTTCGATGATCTCCAGGCCGACGGCTCCCGTGCCGACGACGGCCACTTTTTGGGAGCGCGCGGCCAGTTCGTCCAAAGCGCGAGCGTCCTGAGCGCCTCTGAGGACGTAAACGCCGTCGGCGAGGAACGAACGGTCGACGAGCCGGTCGCCGACGGCGACCATCAGGCCGGAAGCGGCCCCCTTTTCTTTTAAGATCCCTTCCGCCGGCGGCAGCCAGGGGACGGCGCCGGGAGCGAGGATCAGGTTCTCGTAGGCGATCTGCGTCTCGCCCGCGGGGCCTGCGACCGTCGCGGTCTTCGCCGCCGCGTCGATCGCCGTCACGGAGCCGAAAACGACGTCTTTCGCGGCGTCGGGCGGCAGGCGTTTCTCGCGCGACAGATCGACGACCGTCGCTTCGGGGCCGTCGGGGATCAGGCGGCGTCCCACGCCGTAGGGCAGGCTGCAGATGACGGTGGGTTCTTCGTTCAGCACCATGACGGCCGGTTCCACGCCGAAACGGCGGGCTGTGATGTACGACACCCGGCCGCCGGGACCGCCCCCGACGATCAGAAGTTTTGCCGCGCGCGCGGCTGTTTTCTTCTCGGACATGTTCTCGTTCCTCCTTCGGGAAATGTGCCCACGTCCGCCGCGCCGCTGCCGGCGCGTTTTTCGGATGGGGAGTGTTTTCGCGTGATGGTTTCACTTTAACTGTGCGCCGGATTTCTTTCAGTGATAATGTCACACTTCTCCAAATTGAAATAACGGTGGTTGTTATTCATGTTTATTTTTGTTATACTTTATTCACGTTAAGCTTCGAATAGGCGCGGTTATAAGATTTGGGAAAATATATGACGCTGAGGGGTTGACAACGATGTCCGAGGCCACTATGCTGTCACAGCACAGCACAGCACAGCACAGCTAACTAAAACTGTTTCCTTCGATAGAGTGAAAAAGCCTCCGGAAGGCGGCGGAACGACCACAAAACCTGGTCGTTCCGCCGCCTTCCGGAGGCTTTTTTTGTAAATGTACGTTTGTGTGACAAGTTGAACGTTCTATGATGTAAAAGCTAACGTAAGGATTATGTCGTGCGCTTTTTCGCTTATGGAACCAAAAGATTTTCCGGATTAGGAACTGTTCCGATCCTGATTTTCAATTAAAAAGCGCGGTTGAAAATCGGGATCAGTTTACGGAAAGGGGCTTCCTCATTTGAGAATCCTAGCCAGAGCCAAAGAGATCTACGCTTACCGCGAGATGGTCTACAACCTCGTGCGGCGGGATCTTCACGGACGCTACAAACGTTCTTTCTTCGGTTTCGCCTGGACGTTTTTGAATCCTCTTTTACAGCTCATCGTCTATACGATCGTCTTTTCAACCATCATGCGCGCGGGGATCGACAAGTTTTATTTATTCCTTTTCGTCGCCCTGATCCCGTGGACTTTCTTCAGCGCCTCGCTTACCGGCGGCTGCGGTTCCGTCCTGGCCCAGGGCGGCATGGTCAAGAAAATCTACTTCCCGCGCGAAGTCCTGCCCATCGCCTTTGTCACGACAAGCTTCGTCAACATGCTCTACTGTTTCGTCGTCGTGTTTGCCGTCGTCGCCGTATCGGGCGTCGGCTTCAACCTGCGCGCGCTCCTGTGCCTCCCGTTCGTCATGCTCGTCGAATACGTCATCTGCCTGGGAGTCGCCCTGCTGACGTCGGCCGTCACCGTTTACTGCCGCGACATGGAGTACATGCTCGGCATCGTTTCCATGCTGTGGATGTACCTCACTCCGGTCCTCTACCCGATCTCCATGGTGCCGCGGCGGTACCTGCCGCTTTTCATGCTCAACCCGATGACTCCCGTCATCACGGCCTATCGCGACATCCTTTACGCCGCGGAAGCTCCGGAACTTTCCACGCTGCTGCACTCGCTCGCGATGGGCGTCCTCGTTTTAGGCGTCGGCTGGTACGTCTTTGAAAAACTGCAGCGCGGTTTTGCGGAGGAACTGTAACGATGAAAGCCATTCAGGTCCATGACGTCGCCAAACGATTCAAGATCTATTACGACCGAAATCGAACGCTGAAAGAACGCCTGCTCTTTCGCAAAAGGAACCGGTACGACGAACGCTGGGTGCTCAAAGACATCTCCTTCGACATCGAGCAGGGGGAAGCCGTCGGCCTCGTCGGCGAAAACGGCTGCGGCAAAAGCACCACGCTCAAGCTGCTCTCCCGCATCCTCTTTCCCGACCGCGGCACGATCGCCGTCAACGGCCGCGTCTCCTGCCTGATCGAGCTGGGCGCCGGCTTTCATCCCGACATGAACGGCATCGAGAACATCTACCTCAACGCCGCCATGTTCGGCGTCGGCCGCAAGGAAACGAGCAAACGCCTCGACCGGATCATCGCCTTTTCGGAACTGGAACCCTTCATCGAAAACCCCATACGCACCTATTCTTCGGGCATGTACATGCGCCTCGCCTTTTCCGTGGCGATCAACGTCGATGCCGACGTGCTGTTGATCGACGAGATCCTTGCCGTCGGCGACATGAACTTTCAGGAGAAATGTCTCGCCCGCCTGCGCGAGATCAAGGAGCGCGGCGCCACCATCGTCATCGTCTCCCACTCGCTGGGACAGATCGAGGCCTTCTGCGACCGCTCCATCTGGATCGACGACGGACGCGTCCGGGCCGACGGCGCCCCGGCGGAGACCCACGCCCGGTATGCCGCGTTCATGAACGGCAAGAAATCCCAATAGAATTTTCCATATTAAATGACTCCGAGGGGAATGTCATGGGAAAAGAACACATGCGACAACCGCTCCGCATCCTTCAGGTCGTCGACAAGCTCACGCCCGACAGCGGCGTTGCCGGCGTTGTCATGCGCTATCACGACGCAATAGACAAAAAACAAATCGTCTTCGATTTTCTCGTGCATGAAGAGCCCGACCTCCGCATCAGACGCAGACTCGAAAAAGACGGCTCGAAGATCTTTGTCGCTCCGCCGCTGCGTCTCGCCGCGCTTGTTCCCTATCTTCGCTTCCTGAGACGCTTCTACGGAGAGCATCCCGAGTACGCGATCGTCCACGGTCATCTGCCCAACGCCGCGCCCTTTTATCTGGGCATGGCCCGCGCGATCGGCGTGCCCGTGCGCATCGTTCACTGCCACAACACCCGCAGCGGCGACACCGCCCCGAAGAGGATCAGGAACAGCCTGCTCTTCAAGCTGATCCCCTTGTGCGCCAACGTGCGCTGCGCCTGCTCGGAGGCCGCGGCCAAGTTCCTTTACGGCGGGCGCGGCGGGCGCGTCAAACGTCCTTATCATTTGGTCCGCAACGCTTTGCCGCTGGAACCGTACCGTTTCTGCCCCGATGTGCGGGAACGGGCCCGCGGCGAACTTGGCCTCGGCGCGGACCGCCTTGTGGTCGGCCACATCGGCCGCATGTGCCCGCAGAAAAACCAGGCCTTTCTGTTGAAAATCTTTGCCGCGTTTTACGCCAAACACAAGAACGCCGTGCTGATGCTGATCGGCGACGGCGAACTGCATGAAGCCCTTCGCCGCCAGGCCCGCGAACTCGTCCCCGAAGAAGCTGTCCTCTGGCTGGGCGTGCGAACTGACGTTCCCGCGCTCCTTCAGGCGATGGACGTTTTCGTCCTGCCCTCGCTTTACGAAGGTTTGCCCCTTGCCGCGCTCGAGGCTCAGGCGTCGGGCTTGCCCTGTCTTTTGTCGGCGAACATCACGGAAGAAGCCCGCATCGTCCCCGCCCTGGCGCAGTATATCAGCCTGCAAAAAACGCCCGCCGAGTGGGCCGCCCTGATCCAGCCCCGGCGCGAAAGAGCGTCCGACACCGGCCGCCTCTTTGCCGCCGCCGGCTACGACATCTTCACTGAAGCGGCAAAACTAGCAACACTGTACGAAAAACTTCACGAAGAACACTGCCGGCAGCGCCCGGCGGAGGAGCCCTTGCGGTAAATCAATAGCCCTCCTCCGCGACGCGAGAAATGACAACGACACATTCTATACTTCATCACTCAGATTGAATATTATTGTAAATTTAGGAGAGAGCTCCCGTGAGGCAGATTAAAATTTTTGTCACTCATTCCCCTAATCGCAATACAAAAGCCATTTGCCATCCTTTATTTGTAAACGTGATCGCAGGCAGCGACTTCCAAACAGAGCGCGTCCCCGACAATATGTTAAAAGATAACGTCGGAGATAATATTTCCTCGAAGAACAAATCGTACTGCGAACTTACGACGCAGTACTGGGCATGGAAAAACTGCACGGCTGATTACTATGGTTTCTGTCATTACCGGAGGTTTTTTTCGTTCAATGAGAACGAACTGCCTCAGGATGACTGGGGAGTCGCTGTGTATCCTGAAGTGAACGAAACGATGCTGTCCGAGCTCTGCATGGACGAGAAAAGCATGCGCCGCAAGATCGAGCAATATGATTTCTTGATTGCGCGGGGCATCGATACTCAGATTTTACGGGCGAAATCCGTTTACGACCATTATAATAAAGAAGCCCCGCAGCTCCACATCGAGGACGTTGACCTGCTGATGAAGATCATCCGGGAAAAATACCCCGAGCTTTTCGATACGGCGCGGCATTTTTTTCGCGCGCACACGTTCTATCCGTGCAACATGTTTATTATGAAGACAGAGTTTTTCGACCGATACTCGACGATCCTTTTTGACGTTCTTGCCGAGTTTGAAAAACGCGCTGACATGAGTCACTACTCCCGCGAAGGCTATCGTACCCCGGGGCATCTGGGGGAGCGTTTCGCCGGCATTTTCTACGAATATCTTCAAAAAGAGGGAACGCGGAAACTTGGCGAACTCCAGATCGCTCTGGTCAAAAATCCTCAGACAGAGCAAGAAATCGTAGTAAATGCCAGAGAAAACGATGTTCCCGCCGTCCTTGCGGCCAATGAAAAATATGTCCCCATTCTTGGGACGTGTCTTAAATCCATTGCGGATCACTGTTCCTCTTCCCGAAGCTACAAACTTTACATTTTTCATACCGACATTCAGGAAGAGAGCCAACGCAACCTGAAGACATTTCTTGAAAGCGACAATTTCAGCCTTACGTTTGTCAACGTCAGTCTCCATGTGGGCAAATATCGTCTCAGAGCCAAGGAGCATGTCACGACGGAAACCTTTTACCGCTTTCTGATTCTGGATCTTCTGAAGATGTACGACAAAGTTCTCTATTTGGACTGCGACATGATCATTCAACGGGATATCGCCGATCTTTACGATCTCGACCTGGGGACGAACCTGATCGGAGCGGCTCTTGACCCCGATTTTACGGGGCAGTGCAACGGCGCCAATCCGGCGACGCGGAAATACTGCGACGCCGTCCTGAAGCTCAAAGATTGCTTTACATATTTCCAAGCCGGGGTCCTGTTGATGAACGTGGCGGAACTGAATAAATCCGTCACGGTGCGGCAGCTGCTCGAAATGGCCGAGACGGGCATTTATAAATACTCCGATCAGGATATCCTGAACGTTGTCTGCGAAGGCCGTGCTTTGTATCTCGATATGGCATGGAACCTGCTGAGCGACTGTGACCATTACCGTTGGCGTCATGTCGTGAAGTTCGCTCCCCATTACATTCTTGATACGTACGAGAATGCGCGCAAAAAACCGTATATTATCCATTATGCCGGGTTTCTAAAGCCATGGATGAAGCTGCACGAAGATTTTGGCTATGAGTTCTGGAAAGCGGCGCGAGAGACTCCGTTCTATGAAGAACTTCTCTATGCTGCCTTGGTCCCTCATGGTAACACGACCAGACCGCAGAACTTTTTACATATGTTAATCAACCGTTTGGTCCCCCTTGCCAAAGCTGTTCTGCCCAAGGGAAGCAGGCTCAGATATTTTGCGCGGCACCTGTACTACAGGATCAAAAACAAGAGCTGATACAGCGAAAGGATGTCCTTCAATGTACGATTACCTTATCGTCGGCAGCGGCCTCTTCGGCAGCGTCTTCGCCCACGAGATGGCGCAGGCGGGCAAAAAATGCCTTGTCATCGAACGCCGGAACCATACGGGCGGCAACGTTTACTGCGAAGAAAGAGACGGCATCAACATTCACAAATACGGGGCCCATATCTTCCATACCAGCGACAAGGACGTATGGGACTATGTGAATCGGTTCGCCGAGTTCAATAACTACGTCAATTCCCCCGTAGCCAACTACAAAGGCGAGCTTTTCAATCTTCCCTTCAATATGAATACGTTCTCCAAGCTTTGGGGGCTCGTGACGCCCGCTCAGGCGGCGGCGAAAATTGCCGAACAGCGAGAGGCCGTAAAGGGAGAGCCGAAAAATCTCGAAGAGCAGGCCATATCTCTCGTAGGCAGCGACGTTTATGCCAAACTCATCAAAGGCTACACAGAAAAGCAGTGGGGGCGCCGCTGTACCGATCTGCCCGCGTTCATCATCAGGCGCCTTCCCGTGCGCTACACTTTTGACAACAACTACTTCAACGACCGCTATCAGGGCATCCCCGTCGGCGGGTACAACAAGCTCGTCGATGCGCTGCTGAAAGACATCGAAGTGCGGCTTGGCGTTGATTTCAACGAACAGCGTCACGACTATGAAGGCATCGCCAAGACGATCGTTTACACCGGTCCTATCGACGCCTATTTCGACTATAGACTTGGCAATCTGGAATACCGCGGGCTTCGCTTCGAGACAGAACGCTTGGAAGAAGCCAACCATCAGGGCGTAGCCGTCATGAATTACACCGATCGGGAAACCCCGTACACGCGCATTATCGAACACAAACATTTCGAGTTCGGCACGCAGCCCGTGACCTATATCACAAGAGAATATCCCTGCGATTGGCAGCCGGGACAGGAAGCTTACTATCTCGTCAACAATGCCCGCAATCAGGAACTCTATGCCCAATACGCCAAGCTGGCGCAGAACGAGCGGAACGTAATCTTCGGCGGACGTCTTGCGGAGTACAAATATTACGACATGGACGACGTGATCGCCAGCGCGCTGAAGTGCGTCAAAGAGCAAACCGGAGCCTGATCATCTGTTGGATTCGACATCATGATTCCGAATAAATGTTTTGGCAGGCAGCGAGGGGAAACACCGTATTATGAGGAACTTGTTTGTAACCTTACATTAATAGTAAGCTCTTCACAAATTGGAGAAAATGCAAGGCTCAATACTGTTCCCGGAATGTTTTATGCGGGCAAAAAGGCGATTCGTCGCGTTGCGGATATTGTTTTCCCAAAAGGTACGCTAACGAAGAGAATGGTTCAAGCGCCTTTTAAGACGTTAACTGAATGGCAATATATTATTACATATGAGGTGTAAAGAATGGATGCCTTATTAACAATTATAGTTCCGGCATATAATATGGAAAAAACCATTGCCGATTGCTTAAATAGTCTGATTTTTCAAACAGAAAGAAATCATAAAATTGTGCTAGTTAATGATGGTTCGACAGATTGTACCGAGAAAATCTGTTTGGAATTTCATGAGCATTATAAAGATTTGATCACATATGTTTATCAAGAAAATCAAGGACTAGGAGGAGCTAGAAACACAGGGATGCAATATGTAAGAACTCCCTTTTTTTGTTTTCTTGATAGCGATGATTGGCTCAATACAAGATATGTTGAAAAATTTTCTCAATTAATAGAAAAAATAGATAAAACACCCGACGTGGTCTTTACCCTCCCATGGGTATATGACTCTGTCACAAAAAGGGTATCCCCTTGGATGGATAAGGATTTATATGACAGAATCTTTGAAGTTTGCAATGGAACTTCATGTAAAAAAACGAATGTCATAGAAAAACCTGAATTGTATGCTCTGGAAGTCAGTGCGTGTCGTAAAATTTATCGAACGGAGTTTTTACAGAATATCAAATTTGAGTTTCCTAAAAAGTTAAAATGGGAGGATGTCCCTGGGCATTTTGAATTATTGCACAATGCAAATACCTGCGTAGCTCTTCCCGAAGTAGGTTTTTTCTATAGGACCAATCAGGGTAGGCAAATTACATCGGGTAGTGGTGTTTCCCGACTTGATATGATTCCTATATTTCAAGAACTTTTAGCTGTTCAGGAAAAATATAATTTTACTAAACGAGAACGAGCGTACGTATTAAGACTGATGCTAAATTTCAGCTTATGGAGTGTTGATGCGACGAATCTGCAATATATAAACGAACTTCTTGAAGGGTTTCACCAAGTGTATCAGGATTTTTCTGAGGCGGATATACAGCAATATTTGAACAGTGTTTCTCCTGATAAAAATAGGGATGCCGGCTTTCTGCGTTATGTGATTGGAAAAGATTATCTTGAATTGGCCGATTATAGGACACGAGGGGAAAAAATTTCTGATGGAGCAAAGATTTCTTTAAAACAGGGGAATGTAAAGAAAAAGAAAAATAACCTTATCCAGGGTGGAATTCAATGTATTAGGGATCATGGATGGTCATATACGGCAAAGAGAACAGTTAAAAGATATCTGCTAAGAGAGCAACGCTAGGAAATGTAGAGACAGGAGAAAAATTTTCATGAATGAAATGAATTGTTACTTAAACGCGCACCCTGGTATTCACAATGTAGCGTTATTGCTCAATGATAAATGCGGCTATACTGAAATTAAGGATTTTTTGTGTAACATTACGCCTGCCAAACTTACGGTGGCGACATTTTGGAGTTATGAAAAAGTTGAAAGCATCAAAAACGAACTCGAAAGAGATTCATATTTGAATGTCTTTCATATGCCTGAAGAGATTGAATTTACCGATATTCCAAAATTTTCCGGATTAGATGGCGATTGGGCGCTTTGCACATTGGACATTCAACCCGAAATCCTATTAAAAATGGCTTCTTTGACTCCTCGATATCTGTTAGCAGAAATTCAGGAAAGCTATATTAGTGCATATAAAGTTTGGGAAGTCTACAGAACTACAGCTGATTTCATCCAGATAAAAACATTACGTTGTCATAAGGAACCTCAAATCCTGAATTGGAAAAGACGGAAAGATTCAAGCATTGAACTAAGTGTTGTTTTTCCTATGTATAATGTAGCCAAATATTTGGATCAATGCATTGAAAGTGTTACAAAGTGGAAAGCTCCGTATGTGGAATTTTTGTTTGTTAATGACGGTTCTCCTGATAATTCAAGAGATGTTGTCTTAGAATGGTCAAAACAAGATCTGAGAATAAAACTTCTTGATAAAACAAACGGAGGTTGTGCTTCAGCTAGACAATACGGAATGGAACGTGCCCAAGGAAGATACGTTGGTTTTATTGACCCTGATGATTTTATTGATGAAAGTATGTTCCGTAAGCTGTTACAAAGCGCAATGAACGGGTCGTATGATATCAGTTACTGTGGTTATAACGAGTTTTATGAGAATACTCAAAAATCAAAGCGGGTTGAGGATACATTAGGATGGCCATATTGTGATGGAACATATAATCCCAAGCTGATTTGGGAGCTTGTTGCTCACTGTCGTGTTGCTATCTGGAGATGCATTTATAAAACAGAAATGCTTAGAAAAGCCGGATTACATTTTTATACAGACCTGCGGCGTTTTGATGATCTTCCGTTTAAAATTGAAACATTTGCTGCCGCAAAGTCTGTTATCTCGGTTCCTGAATATTTGTACTATTATCGTTTAGCGAGACCGGGACAAGATGTTTCTGCTGATGATGAGCGTTTATATGTTCACTTTAGCATATTTAAACATCTTAACAATTCTATAGCTTCTCAAAATAATGCGCTTCTGACAGACTTGCTTCAGGTAAGTAAAATTCAAACTCATTTGTGGGCGCTAAGCAAAATAAAACCAGAATTTAAAAAACAATATCTTGTGCGTGCAAGGGAAGACCTTATGACTACAGAAAATCTTGAGAGAACCTATTTACTTGCAAAGGAACGATGTGGAAAAGAAATTGCAGAACGTTATAAGGCTGTAATGAAGGGGGGACTATTATGGAACTACTGATTAAATCGCCGTTTGCTCACGTGAGATAGTATAATTAAGCTGTTCTAAAATAAAATAGTATTACCCAATGCAACGTAATTTATCATGAAAGACAAAGGCTGCTTCCTCTTCCAAAATGGGAAGAGGAGGCAGCCTTTGTACTTTTGTGGCAAGAGACCCGTTAGCCCCACTGGATCAGGCCCGTGTCGAACAGGTTGTCAAGGTCGGGGCTGTAGGCGAGGACGCGCAGGCCGTAGAGGTAGCGGCCGTTGTGGGTGGGCGTGTAGGCGCCCCGGTAGACGAGGCGTCCCTGGTCGTCGCCGCCGGTGCAGGTGAGCGCGAGCACGTCGGGTTTTTCGATGAAGTTGCGCTCGTCGCTGCGTCCGGCCACGAACTGGAGCTGCAGTTCTTCGGGTTTCATGGCGCCGGGCACGACATACGCGGTGACGCTGAGCGGATCGGTGCAGGCCACGGCGTTCTGCACGAGCCCCTGAACCTGGATCTGGTCGATGCGCACGCCGGCGAAGCGCGCTCCGACGTCGGCTTTCCATGCCGCGAGCGTGCGGGGCAGCAGGCGGTTTTGGGCGCGCATTTTCACGTGGCGCTGCGCGGCCGGCCGGTAACATTCTTCGAAGTACTGGCGCACCATGCGGGCGCTGCTGTACTGCGGGCTCAGCGTAGCGACGCTGTTTTTCATGCGCGCGATCCAGCCGTGGGGCAGTCCGTCGTCGGAGCGTTCGAAGTAGAGCGGCGTCACTTCGTCTTCCAGCAGCGCGTAGAGGCTTTCGGCGTCGGCGTAGTCGCTCTGCTCGGCGGGCGTGTCGTGGATGGATGTGACGCGCGGCCCGATGGTCCAGCCGTTGAGCCCGTTGTCGCCTTCGCACCACCAGCCGTCGGACACGCTCAGATTGAGCGTGCCGTTGGGGGCCGCTTTCTGGCCGCTGGTGCCGCTGGCTTCGTAGGGGCGGCGCGGCGTGTTCAGCCAGACGTCGCAGCCCTGCACCATGGTTCTGGCGATGTCGAGGTTGTAGTTGGGGATGAAGAAGAGTTTGCCGAAGAGTTCGTTTCGGCTGGCGAGCACGACTTTCTGGATCAGGTCGTTGCCCTGTATGTCGGCCGGATGGGCCTTGCCGGAAAAGACGAGGATCACGGGACGCCGGGCGTCCGAGAGGATTTTCGTCAACCGCGCCAGATCGGCGAGCGCGAGCGCGGCGCGTTTGTAGGGCGCGAAACGGCGCGCGAAACCGATCACCAGCGGTGTCTGTTCCCATTCGGAGGAGGCTTTGTGGAACGCTTTGGGCGACGTTTTCTTGAGCAGCTCCAACAGGATTTTTTTCTGTTCCTGTTTGGCCTGCCAGAAATCGGCGTCGGCGATCTGTGACACTTTTCGCCATTGCGGCGACTGCGGCGGCAACGAATTCCAGTCCGCCCCCACCGCCGTTGCGAGCAGCGCCGCCGCGGGGCGCCCCGCAAAGCTGTTCAGGTGCACGCCGTTTGTGATGTAGCTGATGGGGATCTCTTCCGCGGGCACGCCTTTCCAGTTGAACTGCCACATGGCGCGCGACACGCTGCCATGGAGGCGGCTGACGCCGTTGCTGCGCACGGCGTGGTTCAGCGCCAGCAGCGTCATCTCGAAATCGCCGGACGTTCCCGGGCGGGTGCCCAGGTTCATCAGCTCGTCGCGGCTGACGCCGATGCGCCGCGCCAGCTCGTCGAAATAGCGGTGCATGAGTTCGGCGGAAAAACGTTCGTTGCCGGCGTCCACGGGCGTGTGCGTGGTGAAGACGCTGTCGCCGCGCACCACTTCGCGGGCGGCGGCGAAGCTGAGGCCGCGGGTCAGGCAGAGATGGCGGATGCGTTCTAGGACCATGAAGGCCGAGTGCCCTTCGTTCATGTGGTAGGCGCGCGGATGATAGCCCAGCGCCGCCAGCGCGCGCGGGCCGCCCATGCCGAGCAGGATCTCCTGGCGGATGCGCGTGTCGCGGTCGGCCACGTAAAGGCGCTCGGTGATGCGGCGGTCTTCTTCGGTGTTCTTGGGCGTGTCGGTGTCGAGCAGATAGAGCGGCACGCGCCCGACCTGAACTTTCCAGACGCGGGCGAAAAGCGTGCGCGCGGGCAAGTCGAGCGACACGTAAAGGTGTTCGCCGGTCTTTTCGTTTTTGACGCGGCTGATGGGCAGCAGCCGGAAATTGTTCTCCGGATAGAGCGCCGTCTGGTGGCCGTCGGCAGCGATTTTCTGCTGGAAGTAACCGCACTTGTAAAGCAACCCCACGGCGACCAGCGGGATGCGCAGGTCGCTGGCCGACTTGAGGTGGTCGCCGGACAGCACGCCGAGACCGCCGGAGTAAATGGGCAGACTTTCGTGGATGCCGTACTCGGTCGAAAAGTAGGCGACGGGCGTTGTGGCCGTCAGTTCAGGAACCGACTCGTCGAAAGGCGCCTTCATGTCTGCGTCGAATCGTTCCAGAGCGCGGCCGTAAAGCTGGGCGTATCCTTCGTCCCGCGCCAGCTCGACAAAGCGGCTGTGATCGGTTTTTCCCAGCAGTTCGACGGCGTTGTGCCCGACTTTGTCCCACAGCGCCGGATCGACGCGGCGGAACAGCGGCTCGTATTCGGGATGCCACGTCCACCAGAGATTGTGCGCCAGTTCGTCGAGGCGGCTCAACTTGTCCGGCAGCTTGACCGAACTGGTGAAACCGTGCAGCAGCGGCGTCACCGACGGTGTGCCGGTGAAGACGCGCGTCAGGATTTCGTCGTCCATGCGCGACGCCGGCCGCGTGGCCACGCGCTGGCGCGCCTGTTCGGCGGCGAGGGCGTAGGCGTCGTCGTAGTGCTGATAAAAGGTGGACCAGTCGGTCTTTTCGGCCAGCGCGCGGGCGGCGGCGCGGCGTTTCGCCAGCGTTTCCTCCGGCAGCGAAGCCAGCTCGCCCATCAACGAGGCCAGTTTTTTGACCGTCGCCTCGTAAGGCGCGTGGCTGCGTTCGAGGACAACGATGCCTTTGTTCTCGCCCTGCTCGCGCGCCCAAAGGCCGAAGCCCGCCAGATCGCTGGTGACGGTCGGCACAGCGTTGGCCGCGGCCTCCTGAGGCGTATAACCCCACGGCTCGTACCACGAGGGGAAGACCCCCGCGTCGCAGGCCGACAGCACCTCGTCGTAGGTCATGCCGAAGAGGCCGTCCTGCCCGTCCAGCAGGGCGGGGTTGAGGACGACCTGCACGGCGTTCTCGGGACGGTTGTCCAGCCCAAGGCGGGCGCAGGAGTTCAGGATCGGGTCGTGGACCTTGTCGAAAACTCGATGAGCCGTGAGCCAGAAGGGCGTGTCGTCGGGTTTCTGGGCGGGATCGCCCGAGAGCGCCCGTTCGTCGGTGCCGTTGTGTCCGTTCATGACGGCGCACAGGGCGACGATGGGCGGTTCGCCCGCGGAACGCGAGCGGTTCAGCGCCGCGGCGGCGTCGAGAAACAGATCGATGCCTTTGTTGCGGAACTCGTAACGCCCGGAGATGAGGAACAGGCGGCTGTTTTCCGGCAGCGTACGGCGCAGCAGACGGCCGACGGCGGCGAGAATTTTCTTCTTGTTGGCGGCGGGCGCGGAACGGTCGCCGCTGTAATCGGGAATGGCGCTCAGGCTCAGACCGTTCGGCGTCACCAGGTCGGGGCGCCGGCCGAGAAACGCCGCCGCCTCGTGAGCCGTGAGGGCGCTGACCGTCGTGAAACAGTCGGCTTCGCGCGCGGCGGCCGTTTCCATGGAACACTTGGCGGTGACGTTGAAGTTGGCGGCTTCGCGCGCCGCGTTGATCTGGTCCATCTCGGCGTAAATGTCGCGTCCCGCCCCCGCCATGGAGCGTCCCAGCACGGTGGCGTGAGTGGTGAATACCGTTGAAATGGAGGGCGCGTGCTTTTTCAGGTAGAGCAGGCCGGCGCCGCACATCCACTCGTGGAAATGGGCGGTGACGGCGCGTTCGCCTTCGTTCTCGTCAGCGATGACCTGCGAGAACGCCGCGATCGCCTCGCCGCAGGCCATGCTGAACATCACCGGCTCCACGTAGTCCCACGCGCCGGTGAGCGAATCGACGCCGAAGTCGCGCCACAGGTCGTAAAGGATCTGATTCTGATTGTAGCGATCTTTCCAATCCACGAGGACCGCTTTGGGCGAGCCGGGGATGTCCCAGCGCCCGAAGCGGCATTTCAGATTGTGAAGCGCCGCGGCGCGTCGGAACGTCTCCCACAGGCGCCCTTCCTCGCCTTCGGCGGAAGCCTCGATGAATCCCGGGTTTTTGTGGCGCGCCGGACCGAGCAGAAAATAGTTCTGTCCGAAGCGCTCCACGGCCTGCCGGGCCTTTGTGGCGACCACGGTGTAAATGCCGCCGACTTTGTTGCACACTTCCCATGAAACTTCGAAGAGCGTGGCGGAAAGCCGAGCTGAATCCTTATGCGTCATGAAATACCCCTTTACTCGGATCTCTCGTGATTTTTAGCCGTCCAGCGTCATTTTGAAGTCGGACAGCACGTTCATGTAATTGATGTAGGCGTCGTAGGGCGTGCCGTAGGGATTGAAGTATTTGTGCACGTCGCCGTCGGAGAACCATTTGGTGCACATGTAGTAGAAATGATCCGACGTCTGCAGCCGCCGCCAGGTGCGCACGATGCCTTCGTCGCCGTCGGCCAGGACTTTTTCCTTGAGCGAGTAAACGGTCTCGATGGCGTCGCATTCCATGTCGTTGCCGATCCAGGCGGTGAGGTCGCGTTCCACGTCGGCCCATGAAATGGCGTTGGGCACGTCGATGCGGGCGATGGGCGAATAACGCTCGGCCGCCTGCGAGGGCGTGACGAAGTCGAAGTTGGGATCGGCGAAAACGGCTGCCGGCAGCGCCTCCATGAAGTCGAAGATGCCCGTTTCGGCCCATTGGTGTTCGCCGAACGTCTCGTAGTCCATGAAGAGGTTGATCAGCTCGCCGGCTCCGTTGACGGCGTGCGCCCAGCCCGCGAACTTCTCGGCGGTGAGCGGCCACTGGTCCCAGCCGCGGTTGGAAAAACGGAACGCGATGTCGTCGGACAGCCGGTAGTTCTTGAGCAGCAGCTTCAGCTTCGTGCAGCTTGACGGCTGGTACATGTAGTTGGGACTGCGCCAGCCGAGGATGTGGTCGGCGCCTTCGGTGAGGATCGCCTCGTAGCCCATGTCCTCGACCATGCGCGCGATGTCGTTGCGGTAGATCAGCTCGGTGTTGCGGAACACGCGCGGCGTCGCGCCGAAGTGTTTTTTGATCAGCTCGTCGTGAAGCGCGACCTGCGCTCGGAACTCGTCGGGATCGTACAGCGCGGCCAGCGAATGGGCGTAGGTCTCCGAGAGCAGTTCGACGCAGCCCGTGTCGACAAGGGCGCGGAAGCTGTCGAGAATCTCCGGCTGGTACTCCTCGAATTGATCCATGGCCACGCCGGAGAGCGAAAATGCGACGCGGAAGCGCCCTTCCCAGCGACGGATCATTTTCAGCAACAGTTCGTTCATGGGCAGATAACATTTCTGCGCCACTTTGTCGAGGATGGTGCGGTTGACTTCGGCGTCCTCGTAGAAATGATCCTGCCCGATGTCGAAGAAGCTGTAGTGTCGCAGCCGATACGGCTGATGAACCTGGAAATAGAAACAGATCGATGGCATAGCGCTCAACTCCTCCGGATGCAGTCACGGTAAATTGCGTTCAGGCGATCGGCGGCTTCAGACCAGCGGATGCGGCGCAGATCCTCGCGGCTGTTCTTCACCATCGCTTCGGCCAGTTTCGGGTAGGCGAGCACGGCGCAAATTTTGTTGGCCATCTCCTGAACGTCCCAAAAGTCCACCTTCAGCGCGTTGCGCACCACTTCGGCGACGCCGGACTGCCGCGAAAGGATCACCGGCGTGTCGCAGATCATGGCCTCCAGCGGGGCGATGCCGAAGGGTTCGGAGACGCTGGGCATGACGTAAAGGTCGCAGCTGGCATACATCCGTTCCACGTTCACGCCGGACTGGAAGCCGGGAAAGTGGAACGCAGTCCCCATGCCCAGCTGGGCGATACGGCGCACCATGCGGTAGAACATGTCGCCGCTGCCGGCCATGACGAAGTGCACGTCGGGCATGCGTTCATGCACGAGCCGAGCGGCTTCGACGAAGTAGTCGGGCCCTTTTTGGTACGTGATGCGGCCCATGAAAAGCACGCGCTTCTCCCGATGCGGCGGGATGCTTCGCCAGCCCAGCTGCGATTCGTTGCGGTTGACGGCGTTGTGGACGACGTCGATTTTTTCGTCGGGGATCTGGTAAAGGCGCATCACTTTGCTCTTGGTGTAATAGCTTACGGCGACCACGCGGTCGGCGGCGGTCATGCCGGCCCACTCGATGTGGGCGATCTCGGGATTGACGTTTTCGCCGCTGCGGTCGTGTTCCAGCGCGTGGATGTGAGCGATCAGCGGCTTGCCGGTGATCTGCTTGATGAGGATTCCCGCCGGATAGGTCATCCAGTCGTGCACGTGGATCACGTCGAATTCTTCTTCGCGCGCGATCTGCGCGGCCGCGAGGCTGTAGCGGTATACTTCGGACATCAGATCCTGCCCGTAACCGCCGTGGATTTCGACCGGCTTCCAGCGAACGGGCGCGTCTTGCGGCTGCGAGACCGCCGCTGCGGCGTCGGCCGGCCAAACGCTCCCGCTAAGCTGCGGCAGCCCGAGGCGGCGGAAGATCTCATTTTTCCCGCCGGCGGCGCTTGAGGTTCGGCGGCCTTTGCCGTGCCGGGCGAGTCGTTGTTCGTAACTTGCCGCGCTGTCGTAGGGGCGGAGGCTCGACCTGATGCCGCGCACGACCATCCGCGCGGCAAACCGTTGAAGCTCCGCGATGCTGCTGTTTTGCCGTGGCCTCGTACCGTTTTGGGAACGGCTGTCCGGCGCGGCCGTGGGGCCCTCCGCTTCTGGTTCGCTCCGCGAGACGACGGGAATCAGCGTTCCCGAAGCGGAACGCAGCCTGACATGCGACTCGGGGTGCTCGGTCAAGCGAGTCTGCGGCATGACGAAAAGCACGTCGGTGCCTTTTCGCAGCAGCGCCTGCGTGATGCCGTAACAGGCGGTGCCAAGGCCTCCGCTCTTGTCGGGCGGAAACTCCCAGCCAAGCATGAGCACGCGCATTTACATCGTCTCCTCTCGCAGGTGCGCCTCCCAGCGTCGATACACGCCCGGAGCGGCGCGCTGCATTTTTTTCAGGACGCGCAGCAGTTCCGCCACGCTCCAGGCCTGGGCGACGGCGCCGTTGGGACGATAAGGCGGCGCGGCGTCGAAGATCTCGGCCACTGAACCGATGCCGTACTCGCGCAGATGGGCGGTGCACAGCGGCGTGATCGTCCCCAGCAGATGCCGGGCGGCCGCCGGCCGATCCCACAAAGCGAAGAGCAGGGTATCGCCGTAGGCTCCCAACAGCCACGGCCAGACGGTGCCCTGGTGATAGGCGGAATCCCGTTCTTCCGGCGAACCTTCGTAAAGCGATCGGTAGTTGGCGTCGGCGGGCGACAGCGTGCGCAATCCATACGGCGTGAGCAGCAGCGTGCGCACCCGGGCCAGCATCTCCGCCGCCAGCGGCCGGTCGAGCACCGGTTCGGGCAGCGAGGCGGCGAAAAGCTGGTTGGGGCGGAAGCTCCAGTCGGCGCCGTTTTCGCGCCATACGTCGGCCAAGTAACCGCGCTCCTCGCTCCAGAAGCGGCGCTGGAATTCCTTTTTCAGCGCCGCAAGACGCTTTTTATCCCACGGCGGCGTTTCGCCCAGCGCAGCGGCGGTCTTGCCGGCAAAAACGAGGGCGTTGTACCACAGCGCGTTGATCTCCACCGGGCAGCCCCAGCGCGGCGTTACCGGCCGTCCGCCGACCGACGCGTCCATCCACGTGAGCTGGGTGTCGGGGGCGCCGACGTGGAGCAATCCCGCTTCATCCATGCGCGTGTGGGGCGCGCGTCCGTCCGCGTACGCGGCGATGATCTCCTTGACAGGCTGCCAGCACAGATTTTTGACGAGCTGCAGCCCATTGGCGGCCTGTTCGGTCATCTGCTGGACGGCCCAGACGTACCAGAGCGAGGCGTCGGCGGAATTGTAACTGTGATGGACGCCGTCGGCTCCGTAACAGTTGGGGATCAGGCCGTTCTTCATGGCTCGTCCCGCGCCCGCGAGGATGTCCACGCCCTCCTGGCTGCGTCCGGCGCAGAACGTCAGCCCCGGCAGGGCGATGAAAGTGTCGCGCCCCCAGGCGTCGAACCACGGATAGCCGGCGATCACGATTTTTCCGTTGCGCGGGCTGTCGATGAGGAATTTTTCGCCCTCCCGCTCGAGATGGGCGGTCAGACTTCCGTCCTCGCCGCGGCTGAGACGGCGCCGCGTTTCGTCGTTCCAGAGCCGCGCCAGCCGTGCGGCTTTGCCGGTCGGCTGCAGGGCGGCGCTGAGGATCACGGGACGCTGCGGCGCGAGCTCGATTTCGAACAGGCCGGGCTGGAACAGGTCTTCCGCGTAAGGAAAGCCGCGCTCACGCTCGATCAGGTATTCGGCGTTGTAGTACCAATCGGGCGACGGCAAAAACGTGAAGCGGCCGTCGGTCTGCATGAACAACGGCGGCATCCCGTCGTAAGGTTCAACCTTGAAGCCGGCGGTCTCCGGCCAGGTGCGCACGTGCAGATTCATGTTGGCGTGCGTGAGCGCGTGAAAATTCCGGTAGGCGAGCAGCGGCTTGATTCTCAGCTTGGCCTGCGCGGCGCCGCCTTCCAACGAATAGCGGATCAGCACGCGGTGTTCGCCGTGCGGCATGACGATCTCGCGCGTCAGCACGGCATCGCCGATGCGGTAGCGAAACAGCGGCCAAGCGCCGATCTCGGCCTCGCGCAGATATTCGTGCCCCTTGGGGAAGAAGTTGTCGGGATGCTGGCGGCAGGAGAAGAAAAACTCGTGCCCGCCAAGCAGCAGCGATTCTTCCAGCGCCGACAGCAGCACGTGACGCCCCGCCGGACGGTCGAGGTTGGCGACGAAAAGTCCGTGATAGCGGCGCGTGTTGCACGAAACGATAGAGCTGGAGGCGTAATCTCCCAGACCGTTGGTTTCCAGCCACTCCAGGCGCAGCGATTCACGCAGGTTCTGGCATATCGCCTTGTTGTATTTGAAGTTCATGTCTGTTCCCTCCTCCGAGCCCTGAGGTGCGGCGTTGATATTATCTTCTATCTGTATTATAAACACTTGCGCGAGTGATTGTAAATCAAATCTGTGTTAAAATCTCAGCGATTTCTCGAACGGGACGAAAAGGGCGCGGGCGTATTCCCGCGTCGGCCCTGGAAAACACGGAACGGGAAGGACGGGAGGACCGATCATGCCTGAACTGCCGGAGGTCGAAACGGTAAAGAACGTGACGGCGCCGCAAATCCGCGGACGCCGCATCGAAAAAGTGGCGCTGGAACGTCGCGACGTGATCGCCCATCCGGTGCCGGACGATTTCGTCAGACTCGTGACGGGACGTGCGGTGACGGGGATGGGACGGCGCGGCAAATTCCTGCGCTTCTTCCTCGACGACGGCGCCGAGATGGTGTTGCACCTGCGCATGACAGGGCGGCTGCTGGTCGTGCCGCCGGAATTTCCCGCGGAGAAGCACACGCGCGCCGTTTTTTCGCTGAGCGGGCGTCTGCAACTGCGCTTTGCCGACCTGCGCCGCTTCGGCCGCTTCTGGCTGCTGCAAAAGGGCGAGAAAGACTGCACCGGCATGGACAAACTCGGTCCGGAGCCCTTCGACGCCGGGCTGACACCCGTCTGGCTGAAAGAGCGGCTGGGCGCTTCCCGACGTGCCGTCAAGACCTGTTTGCTCGACCAGCGCGTCGTCGCCGGCATCGGCAACATTTACGGCGACGAAATCCTTTTCGCCGCGCGGATCCGGCCGACGCGCGCCGCGTCCTCGCTGAGCCGCCCCGAATGGGAGCGCCTGACGCGGGCGATCCGTGAGGTGATGCGTTTTCACGTGGAGCAGATCGACGTTTCGGCGGAAGAATTTCTGCGCGGACGCGGCACGGAATACCGCAACACGCCGTTGCTGAAAGTTTACGGGCGCGACGGCGATCCCTGCCCCGTCTGCGGCGCGACGTTGCAGCGCGCCGTCGTCGGCGGCCGTTCCAGCGTGTTTTGTCCGCGCTGCCAGAAGCGGAGGGAAACAAAAGTGCCTTCGCTGCGGCAAGGAGCGGCGGAAAAAATGAAGGACGTTCGATGAACGACACTGTTCCACGTGGAACAATGTCCCACGAAAAACGCCGGCGGTCAAACGACCGCCGGCGTTTGCGTACGGAGCGCCCAGGAGCCGTTTCCGGCCGATGCCGACTTTTCCCCGTTCACCGCTGAAGAAGAAATCGCTCCGGTTTCAGTCCCACGGATTCGCAGAGCCGTTCGCACTCGTCGAACTTGTAGCACAGCGTGGCGGCGCGGTGACTGTCGCTGGACAGAACGACGCGGCCGCCTTTGGCGGCGATGCGTTTCAGCAGCGGCGGCGACGGATAAGGCGTCGTACGCCAGCCGCGGGAAATGGCGCCGCTGTTGACCTCGAAAGGACGCCCTGTTTCCAGCAGGGCGTCAAGGGCTTCGGTGGCGGCGCGGACGTAGCGCGGATGACTTTCGTCGAAAAACCGTCCGCCCTCGTTGAATTTCGCGATCAGGTCGAAATGGCCGATCAGATCGGCGCGAGTGCGGCCGACCACGTCGGCTTCCTGCCGGTAGTACAGTTCGGCCATCGCGTAAAAGTCGCCGCCGAAATATTCTTGGGCGGCCTTCTGGAAAATTTCGGGATCCCCGTCGACGGGCACATAATCGCCGCCGATCTTCAGGTAATGCACCGAGCCGATGACGTAGTCGTAGTCGCCGGCGGGCAGATCGGCGAAATAATCCTGCTCGATGCCGCAACAGATGGCCAGCCGCTGCCGGTACTTTTCGCGCAGCGCCGCGATCTCGCTCCTGTAGGCGGCGGTCCCCGCCGCGGACATGCAGTACGATTCGTCGCAGGGCGTGTGCGCGTGGCCGGAAAAGCCCAGCCGCGTCATGCCCATGGCGACGGCGACCTGAACGACGGTCTCGGCGCGGTCTTCGCCGTCGCAGAACGTCGTATGGACGTGAAAGTCCTCGCGGATCATGAGGTCATTTTCTCCTGCTTCACCTTGCGATCGATGACATGTCGCGAAGCAAGCTCATGCATGACGTCGTCGAGCGAGATCCCCGCCTGGATCATCAGCACCAGCACGTGGTAGGCAAGGTCGGCGATCTCGTAGACGGTCTCTTTTTTGTCCTCCGCTTTGGCGGCGATGATCACCTCGGCAGATTCCTCGCCGACTTTCTTGAGGATCTTGTCGAGCCCCTTCTCGAACAGATACGCAGTGTACGAATTTGCCTTCTTCTCGGTTTTGCGGGAGGCAATGAGCCGCATCAGATCTTCCAGCGAGAATTCGCCGCGGCTCTCGCTCCGCCAGAGAGGATTGGCGAAACACGAATCCGTGCCGAGATGACAGGCCGGCCCGTCGGGATCGACCATGACGAGCAGCGCGTCCTTGTCGCAGTCGGCCGTGATGGAGACGATGTGCTGGCAGTTGCCGCTGCTTTCGCCCTTGAGCCACAGACGCCGGCGCGAACGGCTCCAGAAACAGGTCAGCCCTTTGGCCATGCTGATCGCCAGGCTCTCGCGGTTCATGTAGGCCAGCGTGAGCACGCGCTTTGTGGCCGCGTCGGCCACGATCGCGGGGATCAGCCCTTTTTCGTCGAATTTCAGTTCGTCGATGGAAATCATGCAATCGTCCTTTTCTCAGTCAAAGCCTGACGGGGATGTGGTTTCGGGCCATTTCCGCCTTGAGGTCGGCGATCTTCACCTCGCCGAAATGAAAGATGGACGCCGCCAGCCCGGCGTCGACCTTGGGCAGCGTTTTGAACAGCGTGATGAAGTCGCCGACGCTGCCGGCCCCGCCGGAAGCGACCACGGGGACCGATACGGCTTCGCAGACGGCGGCGAGCATTTCCAGATCGAATCCCTTTTTCACGCCGTCGGTGTCGATGGAGTTGACCACCACTTCGCCGGCGCCGTCGCCGACGCAGCGCGTGATCCATGCGACGGCGTCCATGCCGGTATCGTTGCGCCCGCCGCGGGCGAACACGTGAAAAGCGCCGTCCACGCGTTTGACGTCGACGGAGAGCACGACGCACTGGTTGCCGTACAGTGCCGCCGCTTCGCGAATCAGTTGCGGGCGCGCGATGGCGCCGCTGTTGACGCTGACTTTGTCGGCGCCGCAGCAGAGCGCGCGTTCGAAGTCAGCCACGGCGCTGATGCCGCCGCCGACGGTGAGCGGGATGAAAACGCGGCGCGCCGTCTCGCGCAGGATTTCCGTGAAAAGCTTGCGTCCGTCCGACGACGCGGTGATGTCGTAAAACACCAGCTCGTCGGCGCCGCAGGAACTGTAGAATTGCGCCAGATCGGGCGGCGACGACACATCGTGAAGTCCCGCAAAGTTGACGCCCTTGACGACGCGTCCGTCCTTGACGTCGAGACAGGGGATGATTCGTTTGGCAATCATTGGGCCACCTCGATCGCTGCCGCGATGGAAATCGCTTTCGTGTAACAGGCCTTGCCGATGATCGCGCCGTACAGCCCCAGCGCGGCCAGCCGCCTGACGTCGTCCAGCGACGAGACGCCGCCGGAGGCGATGATCCGCATTTTCAGTTCGGTCGAAAGAGTCTTGTACAGCGCCACGTTCGTCCCCTGCATCATGCCGTCCCGTGAGATGTCGGTGCAGATCAGCGTGGAAACGCCGTCGGACTGCATGCGCCGACAGAACTCGAAAGCTTTCAGCGGCGATTTTTCCGTCCAGCCTTTGACGGCTGCAAAGCCGTCTTTGATGTCCACGCCCACGGCGATGCGCGCGCCGTATCGTGCGACGGCCCGGGCCGCGAAATGCGCCTGGGTCGCCGCGGCCGTGCCGAGGATGACGCGATCGACGCCGGCGTCCAGATACGCGGCGATCACGCCCATGTTGCGGATGCCGCCGCCCACCTGACAGAACAGGCCGGAACTTTTTTTGACGGCGACGATCGTCTCGAGGTTGGGAGTGCCGCCGTTTTTGGCGCCTTCGAGGTCGATCAGATGAAGCTGTCTCGCCCCCTGGGCGGCGAAATCGGCGGCGACGGTTTCGGGGCGGTCGCTGTAAACGGTCATCCGCGCGTAATCGCCGCGCTGCAGCCGGACCGCTTGGCCGGCGTAAAGGTCGATGGCCGGATAGATCAGCATGAGGAACCTTCCAGCTCGCAGAAAGCGCGCAGAATGTCGAGGCCGACGGAGCCGCTCTTTTCGGGATGGAACTGGCAGCCGAACACGTTGTCCCGTGCGACCGCCGCCGTCAGCCAGGCGCCGTATTCGGTCTCGGCCGTGACGTAGTCGTCGCAGCCCCGCGCGGCGAACGAGTGCACGAAGTAGACGCAGTCGCCCTCTTTGACGTACTTGAACAGCGGCGTCGGTTTTCTGAATTTCAGAGCGTTCCAGCCGATGTGGGGAATCTTCAGTTCCGGCGGGATCGCTTCGGCGATGGCGCGGACTTCGCCGGGAATCAGACCGAGCCCGGCGTGTTCGCCGTACTCAAAACCTGCGTCGAACAACAGCTGCATGCCCAGGCAGATGCCCAGAAGCGGCTTGCCGGAGGCGGCCTCGTCCAGCAGAGGACGGTCGAGCCCCGAGGCGCGTAATTTGTCGGCGGCGTCGCCGAAGGCGCCGACGCCGGGCAGGATGATCTTTTCCGCACGGCGTAGTTCAGACGCGTCGGCCGTGACGGTCGCTTCCGCGCCGAGGGCCGCGAACGAGCTGCGCAGCGAAAAGAGGTTGCCCACGCCGTAATCGACGATGGCGATCACTTCAGAGCACCCCCTTGGTGGACGGGATCTCGTCGGCGCAATCGGCCTCGATGGCCACGGCCTGACGCAGACTGCGGGCCGCCGCCTTGAACGCGCCCTCGATGATGTGATGCGAGTTGCCGCCGGCCAGCCGGCGCAGATGCAGGGAGCAGCCGGCGCAGCGCGCGAAAGCCTGCCAGAATTCCTGCACCAGCTCGGTGTCGAAGGAGCCCACCTTTTGCGCGGGGACCGGCAGGTCGTAACCGAGGCACGCGCGTCCGGAGAAATCCACGGCGGCGAGGACCAGAGCCTCGTCCATGGGCAGGGCACAGAACCCGTAGCGCGAGATGCCGCGCTTTTCGCCAAGCGCCTGCGCGAAGGCCCGGCCGAGACAGATGCCGATGTCTTCGACGCTGTGATGGTCGTCCACGCTCGTGTCGCCGCGGCAGGTCAGCTTCAGATCGAAACGGCCGTGCCGCGCCAGCAGCGTCAGCATGTGGTCCAGAAAGCCCACGCCGCTGTCGATCTCGCTTTGTCCCGTGCCGTCAAGTTCCAGCCTCAGGGCGATGTCGGTCTCGGCGGTCTGGCGGATGATTTCGGCATGACGCATTCAGCATTCCTCCAAAATAGTTCCAAGCGTGTCCAGCAGGCGGTTCATCTGCTCGCGGCTGCCGATGGTGATGCGGTTGTGCCGGGCCAGCAGCGGCGTGTCGAAATGGCGCACGAGGATGCCGCGGGCGCGCAGTTCCTCGTAGAGCTTGTGACCGTCGATTTTGGGATGGCGGGGAAACACGAAATTGGCCTTCGAGTCGCCAAGTTCAAAGCCCATTTCGCGTAGCGCGGCGGTGACGTCCTCGCGCGTCTCCATGACGGCGCGGCAGTTAGCGCGCGTGTATTCCTCGTCTTCCAGCGCGCCGATGCCGGCGGCCATGGTCATGCCGTTGACGTTGTAGGGATTGGTGGCGTATTTGATCGCGTTCAGGTCGGCGATCAGCTCCTTGCACGCGGCGCCGAAGCCGAGGCGGGCTCCGGCCATGGAGCGCGACTTGGAAAACGTCATGGTCACGAGCAGATTGTCGTACTTGTGGATCAGCGGCAGCGCGCTTTCGCCGCCGAAGTCGACGTAGGCCTCGTCGACGACGACGACGCTGCCGGGATTGCCCCTGACGAGGCGTTCGACGTCGGCGAGCGGCAGGGCCAGCCCCGTGGGAGCGTTGGGATTGGCGATGAAGATGGTTTTGTTCAGGCCGACGTAGTCGCTCACGTTCACAGAAAAGTCTTCGCGCAGCGGAATCTCTTCGCACGGCACGCCGTTCAGCGCCGCGAGGACCTTGTAAAAACCGTAGGTGACGTTGGGGAAGGCGGCGGGGTGCCCGGCGTCGCAGAAGGCCGTGAAGGCGAAGTTGAGGATCTCGTCGGAACCGTTGGTGCACAGGACCTCTTCGGGCGCGAGATGGTAGACTTCGGCCAGTTTCGCGTTCAAGGCGCGGCACTCGGGGTCGGAGTAGAGGTTCAGCCGGCGCGCGGCCTCCGCGGCGGCGCGGAGGGCTCGCGAGGAAGGCGGAAAAGGCGATTCGTTCGTATTCAGCTTGATGAACTCCTGGCTGCGCGGCTGTTCGCCCGGCACGTAGGGGATCAGCCCGGCGTATTTGCTGCTGAAAAAGCGGCTCATTGTTTTTCCTCCATTCGACTCAGAACGCTGCGGGCATGCCCCGTCAGCCCTTCCCGGCGCGCGAAGCCGGCAACGTCCGGCGCCGCTTTGCGCAAAGCGGCGCGCGTGTAATAGATGTACTGCGATTTCTTCACGAAGTCGTCCACCGACAGCGGGCTCGAAAAACGCGCCGTGCCGCCAGTGGGCAGGGTGTGGTTGGGGCCGGCGAAATAATCGCCCAGCGCCTCGGGGCAGTGGCGCCCGAGAAACACCGAACCGGCGTGACGGATGCCGTCAAGATAGTCGAACGGAGCGTCGACGCACAGCTCCAGGTGTTCCGGCGCGATCGCGTTGGCGATCTCGACGGCTTTCGCCAGCGTGTCGGCGACGATGATTTTGCCGTTGTTCTCGATGGCGGCGCGGGCGATCTCGCTCCGTTCCAGTTCGGGGAGCTGGCGCTCGATCTCGGCCTGGACGGCCCGGGCCAGCGCCATGGAATCCGTGATCAGCACGGCGCTGGCCATTCTGTCGTGCTCGGCCTGCGCGAGCAGATCGGCGGCGCACCAGCGCGGATTGGTCCGGCCGTCGGCGATGACGAGGATCTCGCTGGGGCCGGCGATCATGTCGATGGAGACGGCGCCGAAGACCTGTTTCTTCGCCTCGGCGACGAACGCGTTGCCGGGGCCGACGATCTTGTCCACGCGCGGCACGCTTTCCGTACCGTAGGCCAAAGCGGCGATGGCCTGAGCGCCGCCGCTCTTGAAAATTCGGTCGGCTCCGGCGACGCGGGCGGCGGCGAGGATAGCGGGATCGACCGAACCGTCCCGGCGCGGCGGCGTCGTCATGATGATCTCGCGCACGCCGGCGATCTTGGCGGGAATGAGATCCATCAGCACCGTCGAAGGGTAGGCGGCCGTGCCGCCGGGCACGTAAACGCCGGCGCGGTCCATGGGAATAACCTTCTGGCCGACGACGACGCCTGGCTCGTCGTTGATGATAAAGCCGTTCCTGAGCTGGCGCGAATGAAAGGCGCGGATGTTGCCTGCCGCCTTCTCGAGGATGCCGATAAACTCCGGCGCGACCTGCGCCACGGCGGCCTCGATCTCCGCCGGCGTCACCGCCAACGCCTCGAGTCTGGCGCCGTCGAATTTCTCGGCGTATTTCTTCAGCGCCGCGTCGCCGTTTTCCCGCACGTCGGCGATGATCTCGGCCACGACGTCCCCGACGTCCGCGGCGGGGATGGCGCGCGCGAGGATATCCCCGTCGGCGACCTCGCCGCATTTCAATATTCTGATCATTGTTCTGCCTCCGTCATGGCGGTCATGGCCCGCATGATCTCCAAGATCTGTCCGTTTTTGAATTTGAAGCTCGCCTTGTTGGCGATAAGCCGCGCGCTGATGGGCACGACCGTGTCGAGCACGCGCAGATGGTTTTCCTTCAGCGTCGTGCCCGTTTCGACGATGTCGACGATCACGTCGGAAAGGCCGAGGATCGGCGCCAGCTCCACCGAGCCGTTGATGCGGATGATGTCGATGTCGCGCCCTTTGGCGGCGTAATAGTTCTGGGCGATGTGCACGAACTTGCTGGCGACGCGCAGCGTGCGGTCGGGGTTGTCGCGGAAGTCCGCCCGCGCGGCGACGGCCATGCGGCAGACGCCGGTATGGAGGTCGAGCAGCTCGTAAACGTCGGGCTCGTTTTCGAGCAGGATGTCCTTGCCTGCCGCGCCGAGGTCGGCTGCTCCCCGCTCCACGTAAATGGCGACGTCGGAGGGCTTGACCCAGAAATAGCGCACGCCCTTGTGCGGGTTTTCGAAAATCAGACGGCGCCCCGGCTCGAGCACGCCGCCGCATTCCAGCCCGGCCCGCGCGAACATGGCGTAGACCCGCTCGCCCAGGCGTCCCTTGGGCAGTGCCACGTTAAGCATGTTCAAGGAGCTTCGCCTCGTTCCCTTCAAGTCTCATCAGCTGCCTGAACTTGATGCCCTCGGGCAGTTCCTTTTGGGCCATGACGCTGTGTCCGCCGGACGTCAGCTTGGCCGCGGCGGCGCGCAGCGCGCGGGGATCGTCGCGGCGGTCGTAGAGAAGGAGCGTGTCCACGTCGTAGGCGCGTTCGGCGTGGTCGAGCCGTTCGAGCAGGTCCAGATAAATGGCGAAACCGATAGCGCCCGACTGGTGCTTCATCTTGCGCATGAGTCGATCGTACTGGCCGCCGGAAAGGACGCCCGTCGGCACGCCTTCGACGAAGCCGCGGAAGACGATGCCGTTGTAGTAATTGAGGTCGTTGGCGACGGAGAAGTCCACGCGCAGCATGTCCTCGAGGTCAGTCCCTTTGAACTGTACGACGATGCGTTCCAGCTCGTCCAGCTGTTCGGCAAGCCGCGCGCTGCCGGAACGGCTCAGCAGGGCGCGCAGCTTCGGCATGGCCGCGGCCGGACGGTCGCAGAGCGACACCAGCCGGCGGAGGGCGGCGGCCTTGTTCTCCTCGACGCCGGACTGAGCGCAGATCAGGCTCAGCTCGTGCACGTTTTTTTCGTTGATGCACTTGAGGACGGCGCGGCGGACGTTTTCGGAAAAGGAGAAGTCGTCGATGATGGCGGCGATGATGCCAAGATGAGCGACATCGAGCACGCAGCGCGGCGAAATGCAGCGCAGACTTTCGGCGGCGAGCGTCAGCACTTCGCCGATACAGTACGCGTCGATGGCGCCCACGCACTCCAGACCGACCTGCATGATCTCTTTGAACGTGCGGGTCTTCTGCGAGACGCGGTAGACGTTCTCGTTGTAGAAGAGTTTCTGGACGACGCCGGGCTCGTCTTTGATGTGGCGGATGATGGAGAGCGTCACGTCGGGTTTGAGAGCCATCAGGCGCCCGTTCGTGTCCGTAAAGGTGATGACGCTGTCGCTGACGAGGAAATCCTTGTTGCGCACGTACAGATCGTACTCCTCGAACTTGCTCATTTTGTAATAGGAGTAGCCGTATTTCGAGTAAAGCGAACGCAGCGCGAAGATGGCGCGCTCGTCGTACTTGAGGGAATTCGAGTCGATGTTCATTCTTTCACCGCTTTTCCCGCCCGAGCCGCGCCAGCGCGAGTCGATAACCCCCGCTGCCGTAGCGGAGACAGCGGTTGACGCGGCTGATCGTGGCGGCGCTGACGCCGGCGCCGTTCGTGATTTCCTGATAATTGCGGCCGTCGGCGGGCAATTGCGCCACTTCGGGACGCTGCGCCATGTTCTGAATTTCCGTGACCGTGCGGAGGCCCTCGAAAAACACGGCGCATTCCTCGGGCGTCTTCAGGGCGAGAATCGCCAGATAGAATCGGTCGATGAGTTCCGAATTGAGGTGAGTCATGGGGAAACGTTCCGTCCTTCCGGGAAAATTTACGAATGGCATATTATCACTTTATCATGGTAAAGTCAAGAAGCCGCGGCGGGTTTTTGACGATGAAACTGCCGTCGGGCGCCTCGCCGGAAAAATTTTTGCAGCCCCCGGCTGGAGCGGTTACCTGTCGGTAACCAGGCCACTTTATTGTGCCTTCTTGCGGGAAAACAACGGGGGTTTTTATAATCGAACCGTCAGCAATCGATCACGAAAATCCATTGGAGGCATGAAAAATGAAAAAGTCCGTTCGTTCCGCTCTTTCCGCTCTCGTCCTGTCCGCTTCCGCAGCGTCCGCCGCTTCGGCCGCCGTCACGGCGCCGAAGGTAAGGGAAGTGCCGCTTGCCGCCGGCGTAATGACTGTGTTCGATTACGGCGACGTCAAGCTGCACGCCTATGCCACGGGCGACGCTCTGGCCGACGAGGCGTATATCGTCGAAGGAGCGGACGCGCTCGTGGGCATCGAACTGCCGTCGTTCACCGCGAACCTCGAGGCGTGGAAGAGTTACATCGGCGGTCTGAACAAACCGATGAAAGATCTGTTCGTCAGCGCCCATCCGGCCGGCGCCAGCTACGCCGAAGGCATGACGATCTACGGCACCGAGGCGGCGAAAAAAGCCATCGCCGGCGGTTCGACGGCGGCCGTCGTCGAGGGGCTGCACAAGGCGTTCGGCGATGAGTTTCACGGCGGCGGCGACACCGCTTCGATCGCGAAAGTCCTTGCCGCCGGACCGGTGACGCTGGGCGGCATCGAGTTCATTCTCGTCGAGCAGGGCGATACCTACGACATCGTCATTCCGGCCATCAACGCCGTTTCCACGCACATGCTGGGCAAACACACGCACTCCATCATCGGCGGCGCGGGCCACATGGACGCCATGCTGAAGACGCTGCGCGGCTACCGCGAGGCGCAGTACGCCATGATCCTGCCCGCCCACAGCGCGCCCGAAGGGCAGGACGCCGTCAGCGAGAAGATCCGCTACGTGGAAAAGCTCAAAGAGCTGGCCGCGTCGAGCGCCAGCGGCGAAGAATTCAAAAAGGGCGCGATCGCGGCCTTCCCGCAGTACGACGGCCTCAACTACCTCGACATGACCGCCGCGGCGCTGTTCCCCGCCAAATAATATCATTTCTTGATTGAAAGGCCTGCCCTTGGGACGCTCCGGGGGCGTCCAGTCGCTCAGGACTACCTCGACCGCTGCGCGCTCTGCGCGACTCGCCTGGCGAATCTTCCTCGGGCGCCCAGCGAGCTATGTTAATGTTTTTTTATCGAGAAATAGTACAAGCTGTTTCGCGACCTCGATCCGGAGCCGGAAATCGGCCCCGGATCTTTTTTGCAAAAAAAACGCAGCCTGCCCGAAGGCAGACTGCGGAAGAATTACCGCGAGCGATACAGTTCCGACTCGACCGGTTCGAGCCATTCGTTGGCTGTCTCTTCGCCGGGGACTTCCACGGAAACGTGCGAGAACCAGCTGTCCCGTGCCGCGCCGTGCCAGTGCTTGACGTTTGGGGGGATGACGACGACCTGGCCGGGCGTCAGTTCGGCGGGGTCTTTGCCTTCCTCCTGGTACCAGCCGCGCCCGGCGACGCAGAGCAGGATCTGGCCGCCGCCCCTGGCGGCGCGGTGCACGTGCCAGTTGTTGCGGCACCCCGGTTCGAAGGTGACGTTTGCCATGAACGGCACGGTCCCTCTGGGCGTGAGCGGATTGAGCCACGAGGCGCCGACGAAGTACCGCGCGTAAGCTGTGTTCTCCTGCCCCCGGCCGAAGATGTTGGCGCGGTCGAACGCCGCCTTGCCGCTTTCGTCGCCCGATTCGCCGCCGGCGTAAACTTCCTTCATCTGAGCGAAAGCGCCCCAGGCGTTGGGCCAGCCGGCGTAAAAGGCCAGGTGCGTGATCAGTTCGGCCATTTCGACGGCGGTGACGCCGTTGTTGCGGGCGTTGGCGAGGTGGTACTTGAGCGAGTTGTCGAAAATCCCCTTCGCGATCAGAGCCGTGACCGTGACGATGGAGCGGTCGCGCAGCGAGAGCCGGTCGCTCCGCGACCACATTTGTCCAAAGAGCACGTCGTCGTTGAGCGCGGCGAATTTGGGTGCGATCGCGCCAAGGACGTCGCGCCCGGCGGTTTGTTTTTTCATCGAAGCCTCCTGTGCTGACTGAATTCGAGCCTTGCCGACCCGTGAGTCGATCATGCGCTTCCATTCGAAGAAGTCGAATGCTTTTGTTCAATCGTCCGCTATGCCCGCGGCACATGACGCCGAAAAATTTTTCTGCCTGATCCGCGTTTCCTCCGATCGTGCCTCCGCGCCCGAGGACAATGGCGCCGGAGCGCTTACAGACGGCCCTGCTCGCGCAGCGCCTGCACCTTCACGGGCAGTCCCCAGAGGTTGATGAAGCCGGCCGCCTGTGCCTGATCGTAATCGCTCTCGCCGAAGGTGACCAGCTTTTCGGAATACAGCGAATACGGCGAGGTCGTTCCGGCCGGGATGATGTTGCCCTTGTACAGCTTGAGTTTGACCGAGCCGGTCACGTATTTGTCCGCTTCGTCGGCGAACGCCGTCAGCGCTTCCTGCAGCGGCGTGTACCACTTGCCGTTGTAAATGAGGTCGGCGAAATCGACGGCCAGTTTCTGCTTGACGTGCAGCGTGTCCTTGTCCACCGTGATCATTTCCAGCTGCTCGTGCGCGAAGTAAAGAATGCTCCCGCCCGGCGTCTCGTAAATGCCGCGGTCCTTCATGCCGACCAGACGGTTCTCGACGATGTCGGTAATGCCGATGCCGTTTTTGCCTCCGGCCTCGTTCAGCTTGCGGATGATGTCCGACGCCTTCATCTTCTCGCCGTTGAACGCCGTCGGCGCGCCGGCCTCGAAGTCGACGCTGACGTATTCCGGCGCGTCCGGGGCCTGCATCGGCGAAACGCTCATCTCGAGGAACCCCGGCTTGTCGTATTGCGGCTCGTTGGCGGGATCTTCGAGATCGAGGCCCTCGTGGCTCAGGTGCCACAGGTTCTTATCCTTCGAGTAATTCGTCTCGCGCGAGATCCGCAGCGGCACGTGATGCGCCTCGGCGTAGTCGATCTCCTCGTCGCGGGATTTGATGTCCCATTCGCGCCAGGGCGCGATGATCGGCATGTCCGGCGCGAAGCGTTTGATGGCGAGCTCGAAGCGGACCTGGTCGTTGCCTTTGCCCGTCGCGCCGTGACAGATTGCGTCGGCGCCCTCCGCCAGCGCGATCTCGGCGAGTTTCTTGCCGATCACGGGACGCGCGAAGGCGGTGCCGAGCAGGTACTTTTCGTATTTCGCCCCCATTTTCAGCGCCGGGATGATGATCCCGTCCACCATTTCGTCGACGAGGTCGGCCACGATCAACTTGGCGGCGCCGGTTTTGAGAGCTTTTTCCTCCAACCCTTCCAGTTCGTCGCCCTGTCCGACGTCGCCCGAAACGGCGATGATCTCGGGATTGTCGTAGTTCTCCTTCAACCAGGGAATGATGATCGAAGTGTCAAGGCCGCCCGAGTACGCCAATACGATTTTTCCGACGTTTCCCTTCTTCATGCGTTCTTCCTCCGTGTCTGTGTGTTTTTTCGGTACGGCGCGCAAACGTGCCGTCCTGAGCGGAAAACAGCCGCCCGGCTCCCTTCGTTCGTTCGGTTCGCCGTCGGTACGGCGACGTCCCGCGTCGCGGCAGACGCGTCATTCCGCTCCGCCTCCTTTCTTTGCCGAACGTGGGCCGCTGTGTGCGGCCCGCAGGTATTTGAGCGTAAGTTGAGATTGTTGTGTGTTACTATACCATAATTTATTCTCTGGTCAATATAAAATTTTAATTGGCGTTAAATAAATGAACTTACATTTATTATCATTCAGCGTTTCATGCACAATGGCCGCGGGATGTCGAAGGCATATCGTTTTTTCAACGAGCGGCTACGCCTTTCATGCCGTAATTTTCAAGGTTTCACTCTGCAACTGTCGAGATTTGAGACGGAAGTAAATAATTATTCATTATCTATTGACAAATAAACCTTAGTGGACTATGATCCGCTTCAAGGTTAGTTTATAGCCTGCGACATAATAAACCGATTTTTAGGAGGGAACAGCATGTGGAAACGTATTTCCGTAGTGGCCGCTTTTTCCGTTTGGATCGCCGCGGCGGCTTTCGCCGCTTCGGCAATGGATAAGGAAACGCTGATCGTCGGCACGTCAGGCGCCTATCCGCCGTATGAGTTCCACGGGCAGTCCGGCGACTTGGTCGGCTTTGATGTCGACATGACCGAAGCCATCGCCAGAAAGCTGGGCAAAAAATTGCAGTGGCTCGATATGCCCTTCGATTCGCTGCTGCCGTCGCTGATGGCCGACAAGATCGATCTGGTCTCGGCCGGCCTTTCGGCGACGCCGGAGCGCGCCAAACGCGTCAGCTTTTCGTCGCCTTACGAGATATCCTACAGCGCTTTCGTCACTCGCGACGACTATCAGCCCAAAAGCGCCGACGATCTGGCCGGCAAAACCGTCGCCGTACAGATTGGCACCGTGCAGGAGACCTTTGCGCGCGCCCTCGGCAACGTCGAAGTCAAGACCTACCAGAAGTTCGACGAGTGCGTGCGCGAAGTGGCGCTCGGGCGCGTCGACGCAACCCTCATGGACATTCCCGCCGCCAAGGCCTACGTCAAGGCCAAGGATTTCGACGGCAAGATCGCCATCGCCTTCAACAGGCAGATCACCGGCGCCGACAAGGCGATCGCCATCTCCAAGAAAAACGTGGAACTGACGGCCGCCGTGAGCCGGATCATCGAGGAGATGGACAAAAACGGCGAGCTTCAGGCCCTGCGCGACAAGTGGTTCAAAGAGTGAACGAACGGAATGTTCCACGTGGAACATTCCGCGGGCAAAAAAACATCGGGGTGTTCGCACGGTCATTGTGCGAACACCCCGATGTCTTTTGGAACGTCGGATCACGTGGCGGAATACCGCAGCGGCAGTTCGAGGCCGTTGCGTTCCAGCAGCTCTTTGTCGCGGAACAGATCGGGCAGAGGTCCTTCCGCGGCGACGGCCCCGTCGTAGAGCAGCGCGGCGCGGCTGCACACGTCGAGCGCCATGTCAAGGTCGTGCGTGGTGAGGATCAGCGGCTGGGACAACGCGCGCAGGGTTTCGATGACGCGCCGCCGCGCGCGCGGATCGAGCGCCGACGTCGGTTCGTCGAGAACGATCACCTGCGGCTCCATGACCAGGATCCCGGCCAAAGCGGCCAGACGCTTTTCGCCGCCGGAAAGGCGGTGCGGCGGACGCTCGGCCAGGTGCGCCGCGCCCAGACGGTCGAGCATTTCCATCGCCTTTCGCCGCGCCTCGGCGGCGGGCACGCCGCGGGCGACGAGGCCGAAGGCCACGTCGTCGGCGACCTGCGGCATGAAGAGCTGGTCGTCCGGCTCCTGAAAGATCAGGCCGACGGCGCGGCGCAGCTCTTCCGCGCCGGCGGGGCGCCCCCACAGCCGGATCTCGTCCCGGGCGGCGATGCCCCCGGCCAGATGGAGCAGCAGCGTCGACTTGCCGGAACCGTTCGGTCCGACGAGCGCGAGTTTCTCGTTTTCGCGCAGGCGGAACGACACGCCGTTCAGCGCCTTGTGCCCGTCGGGGTAGCTGTAATGAAGCACGCGCACTTCCAGCGGGCAGGTGGAATTTTCCGATTGGGGCGGATTCATTGGACGCCTCCCGAAAAATCGAGCGCCAGCGCCGCTGCCAGCAAGATCGCGCAGAAAACGGCCAGCGCTGTGTCTCGGATTCGCCAGTGCAGCGGCTGCGCCGCGGCGAAGCCCGCCAGACCGCCGCGGCAGTTCAGCGCCAGCATCATGCGTTCCGAGCGGTCGGAGCTTTGCAGCAGCGCGCTCGCCGCCATGAAAGCGAACACGCGCCAGCGCAGCGTCCCCTTCAAGTCCGGCGAGCGTCCCGAAGGGCGCGAACCGCTGCGCAGGTTGACGGCCTGCAGGGCCGTGGCCATGCGTTCGGCCAGCAGATAAATGCCGCGCAGCGTGAGCAGCAGCAGAACGCGCAGCTTTTCCGGGCAGCCCAGGCGGGCCAGCGCCGTTTCGCTGCGCGCCGGTCCCATGGCCGCGATCAGCCGCAGCAGCGCGACCGAGATCAGATTCAGCCTCACGGTGATCAGAAGCCCCTGGCGGATTCCTTCGCGCGTGAACGGCCCCCACAGCGTTTTTCCCGGCCAGGTCAGCGCCAGCAGGAACGTCATCGCCAAGCTGACCAGATTGAGTTGGCGCAGCGAGCGCAACAAGGGGCGAAGCGGCCCGCAGAAAAACAGCGCGCCCGGCAGCAGCGCCGCGAAGGCCAGCGCGGCCGGCCGATCCATCGCCGACAGCGTCGCAGCGTAGACAGCGGCGCAGAGCATCCGCGCGCGCGGATCGAAGGCGTCGAGCAGGACGCGCGCGTTTTCAGCGAACAAGTCGCCCGTATCGAGATGCATGGCCGCCGTCCTTTCGTCAGCGGTCGACGCCTGCCAGGAACTCCGGCGAAACTTTTTTCAGCCACGTCACCATGAACGCCGTGATCGCGCCTTCGATAAACGCGACCGGCACGTGGGCGAGAAAAACCACCTTCGCCACGCCGAGAAAGTTTTCGTCCGTCGCGCCGAGGAACAGCCCCACGCCGACGGCGCACAGCAACACGGCCAGCGTGCCGGCGGCGAACGCCCAGACCGCGGCGGCCGCGCCGCTTTGACGGCGGATCGGCCGTGCGAAAATCAGATAGACCAGCAGCGCCGGCAGCGCCACGTCCACCGTGTTGGGGCCGAGCACCGCCAGCCCGCCGAAGTGGAACAGCAGCGCCTGCAGCAGCAGCGCCACCAGCACCGCGGGAAAGGCCGACCAGCCGAGCACGAGCCCCATCGGCGCGATGAGCGAAAGATGCGTCGAGCTGGGGCCGATCTTGACGTTGACCAGCGACGCGAGAAAAAACGCCGACGACAGCAGCGCCACGCGCACGATGCGCTCTGGCTTCAGCTTTTTCAGCCCCACGGCCGTTCCCGCCGCGGTGATGGCCCAGCCGGCCGCCAGCGCGCCCGTGGAGAGCACGCCTTCGCTGATATGCATGGTTCAGGCCGCCTTTCCGCGGCGCGCCAGCAGGACGAACGCGGCGACGTTGAAGAGCAGGCTGACGCCGAGGACGCAGCGGATCGCCAGATCCATGCCCTGAGGCACCGCGCTCTGTTCTTTGACGGCGAGGGCGGAGGACTTTTCGGAACCGCCGTCGAGGAATTCCTGCGTCACGCCGATGTCCGCCGTGCACTGATGGCCTTCGTCGTCCTTGACGATCACGCGCCATGTGCCGGGCACGTCGGGAACGAACGCGAAGCGTCCGGCGGCGTCGGTGCGTCCCGACTGGTTGGCGAACTTTTCGTCGGCGGGCGAGAAGACTTTGGTATCAAGATAACTCATCGTTTCGCCGGTGGAGTAGAAGAATTCCAGCGGCACCGAAGGCAGATCTGACTGGCGGTATCCCACGCCATGGGCGGAAGCGCGCAAACAACCAATGGGACCCGTCAGCACGAGTCCCATCAGCAGTGTCGCGACCGCTCTTTTAAACATTGAAAGCGCCGTCATGATCGTTATTTGACTTCGAAGAGCAGGAAGGAACGCACCGTGCGGCTGTCGTAGGTCCCTTCGACGCCGGGCAGGCCGTCCTGACGGGCGCGGACGCCCCAGAGGCCGGGCGCGGTGATCTTGATGAACGCCGTGCCGCTCTCCGCTTCGGTGTAGTAGGCATAGGTGTTCTCATACTCGGTGACGAAGCCGTCGTAAGTCGCCCAGACGGGGCCCGTATAAGGCTGACCTTCGAGCACGACCTTCACCTCGAAGAACTCGCCCACCTTGGCGTCGGCCGGATTGGTCACGGGAATGACTTCCAGCGGATGGCCGACGGCGGTGGCGAAGTTCTTGTCATCCTTGGAGGCGTTGAGGATCAGCTTGGCGTATTTGTCGTGCTTGACCGCCGACTTGACCTTCAGCCCCTGAGCCTCGAGATCCTTGCGCGCCCCCGATTTGCCGCCCTCGTTGGTGACGCTCCAGACGCCGCCGTCCTTTTCGGCGACCACGATCAAAGACTCGCCGGCCTTGACTTCCGGCACCGTGAAGTCGATGCACAGTCCTTTCTCGTTGCCGGTCAGGGGCTGGGGCATCAGCTTGCCGTCCACGAAGGGACCGGCCTTGACGCGTTCGAGACTTTCCACTTCTTCGGGGACGATGAACTTGTGTCCCGAATGCACCGACACCGCCAGAGGCGCGCCTTCCTTGACCTCGCCGTTGGCGCGCAGCGTCAGTTCGTGGGCCATGGCCGCGCCGGAAAGGGCCGAGACGAGAAGCGCCGCCGAGAACAGGGAGAACGTTTTGCGCTGAGACATGAAATACTTCCTCCTTACTTAAGTTAAGAATTAAGAAAAAGATTGTGTTGGGCCGCGGCGATTCTGCGACTCGAAAGCGGAAAATCGCCGCTTGAAAAATGACGGTTCCATTATCGTGCCACGACGTAATAATATCATAACGCAAATTTGTGTCAAGGCGCGTAAATAGCGTGTCACGCGTTGCCCGTCGCTCGCGGATTTTTGAGCGCGCTTCTAGAAGATTTCCCCGAAGCGGCGTCAGCGCGCGAGCTCCGCGTCGAAAATCCGCCATGAAAAAAGCGCCCGACAGCCCAGCGGCTGTCAGGCGCTTCGCGCCGTCCGACCGTTTTCGCTTCCGCGCTTCAGGGCGCGGGGCGAAATGTCGAGAACGCGGCAGTCTTTTTCTAAAAAGAATTTTGTCTTCCGCTTTTCTCCGCGTTTTGGTGCCTCCGCCGAGAAAAAAGCCTTTTAAGGCGCGGTTTTCCTGTTTCGCTCTCACAGGTTTTTGACGAACAGCGCGCGGATGGCGTTGAGCACGGCCAGCACCATGACGCCGACGTCGGCGAAGACGGCCAGCCACATGTTGGCGAGCCCCAGAGCGCCGAGCGCCAGGCAGGCGAGCTTGACGCCGAGGGCGAAACAGATGTTCTGGCGCACGATGCCCAGGCATTTGCGCGCGATCCCGATGGCCTTGACGATCTTGAGGGGATCGTCGTCCATCAGCACGACGTCGGCGGCCTCGATGGCGGCGTCGCTGCCCATGGCGCCCATGGCGATGCCGACGTCGGCGCGCGAAAGCACGGGCGCGTCATTGAGGCCGTCGCCGACGAAGGCCAGCTTTTCGCCAATGAGCTGGCGTGCCAGCAGTTCCTCCACCGTGGCGACTTTATCGGCGGGCAGCAGTTCGGCGTGGAATTCGTCGACGCCGAGCTCCCGCGCGGTCTGCTCGGCGGCGGGGCGGCGGTCCCCCGTGAGCATGACGGTCTTTTTCACGCCGGCAGCCTTGAGCCGCGCCACGGCCTCCTTGGCGTTGGGTTTGATCACGTCGGAGATGACGATGTGTCCCGCGTACTCGCCGCTGACGGCCATGTGCACGATCGAGCCGGCGCTGCGGCAGCGGATGCAGGGGATGCCGAGGCGCTCCATGAGTTTGACGTTGCCGGCGGCGACGGGCAGTCCGTCCACGACGGCGGTGACGCCCTCGCCGCTGACCTCGCGGACGTCGGAAACGCGGGCGCGGTCGATCGGTTTGCCGTAGGCGAGGCGCAGCGACTTGCTGATCGGGTGCGGCGAAGCGCTTTCGGCCAGCGCGGCGAACTCGAGCAGGCGCTTGCGCTCGATGGGGCAGTGGTGCACGTCGCTGACTTCGAAGACGCCTTGCGTGAGCGTGCCGGTCTTGTCGAAGACGACGCATTTCGTGTTCGCCAGCGTTTCGAGATAGTTGGAGCCTTTGACGAGCACGCCTTCGCGGCTGGCGCCGCCCAGCCCGGCGAAGAACGTGAGCGGAATGCTGACGACCAGCGCGCAGGGGCAGCTGATGACGAGGAAGGTGAGGGCGCGGTAGAGCCAGTCGCCCCAGTTTGGGGAAAGTCCCATCGCGAAAAATCGCGCCAGCGGCGGCAGCACGGCCAGCGCCAGCGCGCCGCTGCACACGGCGGGCGTGTAGACGCGCGCGAACTTGCCGATGAACTCTTCCGACTTGGATTTGCGCGAACTGGCGTTCTCGACCAGGTCGAGAATCTTCGAGGCGGTGGACTCACCGAACTCGCGCGTGGTTTTCACTTGGAGCACGCCGCTCATGTTGATGCAGCCGGAAAGGATCTCGTCGCCGGGTTCGATTTCGCGCGGCGCGCTCTCGCCGGTGAGGGCGGCGGTATCGAGCGTCGAGCGTCCGCCGGCGACGACGCCGTCGATGGGCACTTTCTCGCCGGGCTGGACGACGATGACCGTGCCGGGGGCGACCTCGTCGGGATCGACGCGCTCGAGGCGGCCGTTTCGTTCGACGTTGGCGTAATCGGGGCGGATGTCCATGAGGGCGCCGATGCTGCGGCGGCTTTTGCCGACGGCGTAGCTCTGGAACAGTTCGCCGGTCTGGTAGAAGAGCATGACGGCGATGGCCTCGGTGTAGTCGCCGTCCTCGTAAACGGCCAGCGCCATGGCGCCGATCGTGGCCACGGCCATGAGGAAATTCTCGTCGAAGATCTGGCGGTTTTTGACGCCCTTGAGCGATTTGCCGAGAATGTCGTAGCCGACGGTCAGATACGGCACGAGATAAAGCAGGAAGCGCGCCGCGCCGGCAGCGCGCGCGAAGTGCAGGGCGGTCGTCATCGCCGCCGCGGCGACGATGCGCAGCAGCGTGTGAATCTGTTTCCGGTTCATGGCATATCCCTCCGCGAGGCTTTCCGCCGCGAGACGGCGCGGGAAAGCCGATTCGATTTGGATACAAACGCGCGTTGACGCGCGGCGCGGTCCCCAAACGCCCGTCGCGAAAAACGGCTTTCCGGCGTGAAGGGCGCAACGGACGGCTAGAAGAAGATCTCGCAGTCGTCTTCGACTTTTTTGCAGTTTTTCAGCACCTCGGGCATGACGCTCCGGGGATCCTGATCGTCCTCGAACTCCACGTTCATTTTCAGCAGCATGAAGTTGACGCTGGCGTCTTTGACGCCGGGCGTGTTCCTGGCGGCCTGTTCCATCTTGTTGGCGCAGTTGGCGCAGTCCACTTCGATTTTGTAGCTCTTTTTCATGGTCGGCGACTCCTTTTTGGAAATGATGGGCGGCAAACGATTAAACAAATGCTTATTCGTTGATGAGATTGTATCGCCGCGGCGCGATCCTGTCAATCTTCTGTTCGCGAGGGTGCGAGAAACGGCCGGAAAATTTCGCGGCACGCTTTTCAGCGGCGGATTTTTATGGTAAATAGTTAAAGAAGAAAGGGAGGCGATTCCATGCCGCCAGTCCATCTGCCGCACCGGCACGGCCAACCGGTCGAGGAATTCTGTGCCGCCGCGCCGTCGGTGCGCGATTTTCAGACTGTCGCCGACGTGTTCAGACAGCTCGGCGACGCCACGCGCATGCGCGTGTTTTGGCTGCTGTGCCACGGCGAAGAGTGCGTGATCAACATTTCCGCGCTGATGGAGATGTCCAGTCCGGCAGTGTCGCACCACCTGCGCTCGCTCAAGAGCGCCGGGCTGATCGTCAGCCGCCGCGAGGGCAAGGAGGTCTATTACAAAGCCGCCGCATCCGAGACGGCGGCCCTGCTGCACCACGCCATCGAAGAGCTGATGCCCATGGTCTGCCCCTGCGCGCAGCCGCGGCGTCGCGACGGGAACGAGTAAAAAAACGGAGAGCCGCGGAGCGTTTTCGCTCCGCGGCTCTCCGTTTTTTTACGCCTTCGTGGCCGAAGCGCGAAGACGCGGGGGAACGCGGACGGTTTTTCTGGTACAATCGAGGAGGCTTCGGAAGAACCTCAGGGAGGCGGCGGAGATGTTCGGCGGGAAAAAAACGATTATCTTCGACATGGACGGCACGCTGATCGACTCGGTGGGCGTGTGGAACGCCGTGGACGTGGAGCTGGTGAAGCGGATCGGCGGCGGCGAACGGGACAGCGGCGATCTGCAGAGGCAGCGCGACGCCCTGCTGCGCGAGCGCGCCGCCAGTCCCGACCCGTACGGCGACTACTGCGCCTATTTAAAGGAAAACTACGCTTCGCCGCTGACGGCCGACGAGATCCACAGGCTGCGCTACCGCATCGCCCGCGACTTCCTCGAGAACGTCGTCGATTACAAACCACGCGCCGACGAGTTCGTCAAGGCGCTGAAAGCGCGCGGCTTCCGCCTTGCCATCGCCACCGCGACGCGCCGCGGCACCGTCGATATTTACCGTACCGTCAACCGCAACATCCTCGCCAAAGCTCCGCTCGACGAGTACTTCGCCCCCGTCTACGCGCGCGAGGACGTGCGCGCGATGAAGCCCGACCCGGAAGTGTATTTCCGTATCCTCGGCGACCTCGGCGCGGCGCCCGCCGAATGTCTGATCTTCGAGGACTCGCTGGTCGGCGTGGAATCGGCCCGCAACGCCGGCATCGAAGCCGCCGCCGTCTACGACCGCTACGCCGACGCCGACCGCGCCCGCATCGACGCGCTCGCCGATTACCGCCTCCGCGACTATGGCGAGGCGATCGAGATTCTAAAACGGGAATCGTCCGAGTGATCCCCTGCGGCTCGTGAGGAACGCCGCTTTATGGTAAGATACGGCTGTTCGGCGTCGAACTTTTCCCGGATGATACCGTTGTTTATTTCAAGGAGGAACCGATCATGCGCAAACTGGCAATTTACGAAGCTGCGGCCGAATGGGACGACGAGCAGGAGCTGGCCGATCTGGCCCAATCGCTGGACGTGCTGACGCATCAGGGCGTCGAATGGGAGCGCCACGACTTGGCCAAAGAGCCGGCGGCGTTCGAGGCGAATCCCGCCGCCGCGCAGTACCTGAAAGTTTTCGGCGCGGAGCGCCTGCCCGTAATGCTGGTGGACGGCGTTATCGTCATCGCCGGACGCTATCCCGACGACGTCGATCTGATCGACTGGCTCGAACTGCCGCCGGAAGTCCTGGGCTACGATTGGGTGGACGAGGATGACGTTGAAGAGGGGCGCGACGGCGAGTGCGGCTGCGGCCGTGAGCGCTACGCCGAAGACGGCTGCTCGGACGACGCCGAAGGGCGCGAGCACGGCCACGGGCATCATTGCGGCTGCGGCCATCACGGACATCATTAGAAAAAGCTGCTGCCCCGTTTCTTTGGGCGGGCGGCGGAGATCTTTCGCGACGAACAGGGAGCGCTTCCGTTTTTTGGTCGGAGGCGCTCCCTGTTCGTTTTCACGCGCTGATTTTTTTTCGGAATGTTCTATGGAGATTCTTTCGGCACATGATCACCGGAAAGTCGCTTCGAGCGCGCGCTCGATCTCGGCGCGCCCGGCGAAGAACGTTCCCTGTACGAGCGTCGGGTCGCCGCCGCCGCGGCCGCCGAGCTCTTTGTTGAGCGTTTTGACGGCGTCGCGCAGCACGGGTTCGCGGGCGCAGATCACGTAGTTCCAGCCTTTTCTGCCGTTGTTTTCGGCGGGGGAGAGAACGGCGGCCGTCTTCGCCTTGCCGCCGGAGACGAGGGCGTCGCAGAACTTGCGCAGCTCCGCGGGCTTGAAGCCTTCTTCGAAATCGATCAGCAGACCGTCGCCGGCGGGGAACTGCGCGGTGCGCAGTTCGAAGTAGCGGCGCGCCAGCTCGGAGGCGCGGGCTTCCGCCGCTTCGGCGGCGGCGACGTGCTGGCGCACGGCTTCGACGGTCTCGTAGGGCTTGGCGGAAAAGATGCGCCCGATCTCGCGCTCCTGCTCGTTTTTGCGCGCGTAATCCTGCATGGCGAGACGGCCGCAGAGCATCTCGATCCTGACGCCGCCCTTGTAGCGGGCCATGGCGATGAACTTGATCAGGCCGATTTCGCCGCTGCGCTCCACGTGAGTGCCGCAGCACGCGCAGAGATCGACGCCGGGAAATTCGACGAGGCGCACGGCGCCGCTCAGTTCCTTCTTGCTGCGGTAATCGAGCGCCGCCAGCTCTTCCGGCGAAGGGAACGCGACGCGCACGGGAAGGTTGGCGTAGATCGCGGCGTTGGCATCGCGTTCCAGTTCGGCGAGCTGTTCCTCGCCGATGGGGCCGTTGAAATCGACGGTGACTTTGTCGGCAGCCATGTGGAAGCCGACGTTGTCGTAGCCCCAGCGCCTGTGGACCAGACCGGAGACGATGTGCTCGCCGGAATGGGCCTGCATGTGGTCGAATCGTTTCTGCCAGTCGATCGCGCCATGCTGGACGCTGCCGACCGGGAGCGGCTTGTCGGCGTAATGGACAATGGCGCCGTCTTTGCGGCGCGTGTCGCTGACGGCCGCATCGCCGATAACGCCGCTGTCGGCGAGCTGGCCGCCGCCTTCGGGATAGAAAGCGGTCTGCGAAAGCGTCACCTCGAAGCCGTTTTTGCCGGGCGCGCAGCCGGTGACGACGGCGTCGAATTCTTTTACATAAGGAAGCCGGTAGTACAGTTCGTTCATCTCGTCCATGAAAATGTCCTCTTTGCGTCGGGAGTGTAAAACCGTGCGTTTCATGAAAATGATTATGCCACGTCTTACGCGCTTGCTCAAGCCGGATTGGCGGCGCGAAATTTTTTTTGCGCCGCTTTTTCGTTTATTGTCACCAATAAAATTTAATGAGTTGACAATAGATCGGCGGAGACGTATGATCATGGCGCGGCAAAAATTTTGCGAAGACGGAGTGAAAGCGATGGAGAAGAATCGTGTCAGGAACATGGCGGCGGTCGCGGTGATGACGGCGCTGATGTGCGTGCTGGGGCCGCTGTCGGTGCCCGTCGGGCCGGTCCCTTTTTCCCTTCAGGTATTCGTCGTCTACCTTTCGGTGTATGCTCTCGGCGCCCGGCGCGGCGCGTTAGCCGTTGTCCTCTATCTGCTGATCGGCTGTGTCGGGCTGCCGGTGTTTTCGGGATTTGCCGGCGGTCCGGGCAAACTGTTCGGGCCGACGGGCGGCTTCCTCGTCGGCTTTGTTCCGCTGGCGGCGGTCAGCGGCTGGTTCATCGACCGCTGGGAAAGCAACGTCGTCGTGCAGTTCGCCGGGATGCTGCTGGGGCTGGGCACGCTTTATCTGTTCGGCGCCGCGTGGTTGGCGAAAGTCGCGAATCTGAGCTTTGACACGAGCATGGCCGCGGCGGTTTACCCGTTCATCCCCGTCGACGCACTGAAGATCGTGTTGGCGATCCTGCTCGGCCGCGTGCTGCGCCGCCGCCTGCGCGCCGCCGGGACACAGGGCGAGCCCCCGGAACGTTAAAATTTGGAACGTTATAAAACGCCTGACGGCTGCTGAGCCGGCAGGCGTTTTTCGTAAACGGTGTTCCACGTGGAACATTGCCAGATGTCTTTCCCGCAAAAAAAACTTCATGATACAATAACGTCATAAACGATGGAAAGGGAGCGTTGCCGTGATCGAAATCGTCTTTGAGGAAACGGAGAAACGCACGGCCGCCTACGACGGCGAAAGGCGCGTGGGGCTGTGCGCCTATGCCGAAGACGGCGCAGTCTGGACCGCGTACCACACCGAAGTCGATCCCGCCTACGGCGGGCGGGGCATCGCCGCGCGCCTGGTGGACGAACTGATTCGGGTGGCCCGCGAGCGCGGCGTCAGAATTGTGCCGACGTGCTCCTATGTGCTCCGTCGGTTTGAGAAGAAGGCGGAGTGCCGCTCCGCTCAGAGCTGAGAGCGACTTACGGACGACGCCTTGGCGGCGGGCAGGCGTGTGGAGAAGATTTTCTGGACTGGAGAGCCCGAGGAGGAAAGAGAGAATCATGAATCAGCGGCGAATCGACAAAATCATGGACAGTCTGAAAGAAGCGGGGCTTACGCAGGCCCTGCTGAGCGATCCTTTCTCGCTGACCTACGTGACCGGCGACAACTTCCGTCCCGGCGAACGTTTTCTGGCGCTTCTGCTGCGCGAGGGGCAGAAGCCGGCGCTGTTTTTGAACCGGCTGTTCTTCGCTCCCCATGTGGCGCCGGAGAACATCGTCCCCTACGACGACACAGAGCGCGGTGCGCTCAAGGCGCTGCCCCTGATCGACCGTTCCCGGCCGCTGGGCGTCGACAAGAAAATGCCTGCCGAGTTCCTGCTCGAACTTCAGCAGCGAAACGCCGCTTCCGGCTATGTGAACGCTTCTCCCTGCGTGGATCATGTGCGCGCCTGCAAGGATGCCGAGGAGATCGCCCTGATGGTGCGCGCCTCGCAGATGAACGATCAGGCCATGCTGGCACTCCGTGAGCGAGTCCGCGAAGGCGTGACGGAGATCGGGCTGGCCGACGAACTGGCCGGCATCTACCGCGAGCTGGGCGCCGACGGCCTCTCGTTCCCGTCGATCGTCAGCTTCGGCGCCAACGCTGCCGATCCGCACCACTCGCCCGACGGCACCGTGCTGAAGCCGGGGCAGTGCGTGCTCTTCGACATCGGCTGCGTCAAAGACGGTTACTGTTCCGACATGACGCGCACCTATTACTTCAAAACGGTCGGCGCCAAAGACCGCGAAATTTACGAGATCACGCGCCGCGCCAACGAGTCCGCGGAAGCGGCGATGAAGCCCGGCGTGCGTTACTGCGATCTGGACGGCATCGCCCGCAAAGTGATCGCCGACGCCGGATACGGACCGTATTTCACGCATCGTCTCGGACATTCCATCGGCCAGCAGGGGCACGAGTGGGGCGACGTGAGCAGCGCCAATACGGAACGGGTCAGGCCGGGGAACGTTTTTTCCTGCGAGCCGGGCATCTACCTTCCCGGCGAGACGGGCGTGCGCATCGAAGATCTGTGCCTGATCACCGAGACGGGCGTACAGATCCTCAATCGGGTTCCCAAGGAGCTTCAGATCATCGAATGACGCCGACGCCGCGCCGGGGATGCGAGAATAAAATCGTTTCGCTCTCTGCGCGCGGAAAAAGTTTTTTATCGCTTGTATTTCGTCAGCGCTGCGCATATAATAATCAAGCTTTTATAGAGGATACAACGGCCCTAAAAAGAGTTGTTCTTAATTTCTAAGGAGGTTTGCGTAATGGTATCGTTTCTGTTTTGGGTGCTGCTGCTGGTAGTTCTTGGCAGCGCTGTGCTCGCTCTGGGGTACGCTTTCATTACCTACGGCTTCGTCAAGAACATCGTCATCGACGAAGAGCACAAAAAGGTGACTGAGCTCTCCGACATCATTCACGAGGGCGCGATGGCGTTCCTCAACAGCGAATACAAATGGCTCGCGCCGTTTGTCGTCATTGTCGGCGCCCTGCTGTGCACCTTCCTGAGCGTTCCTTCGGGCGTGTGCTTCGTCTTCGGCGCGCTGTGCAGCGCCCTGACCGGCTACTGCGGCATGATCGTCGCCACCCGCTCCAACGGCCGTACGACCTTCATGGCCACCAAGAGCATGAACGACGCTCTGGGCGTTGCGTTCCGCGGCGGCTCCGTGATGGGCATGACCGTGGTCGGCGTCGGTTTGGCCGGCGTGGTGCTTTCCTATGTGCTGTTCCGCGATGCGAACGTCATCACCAGCTTTGGCCTTGGCGCTTCGTCCATCGCCCTGTTCGCCCGTGTCGGCGGCGGCATTTACACCAAGGCCGCCGATGTCGGCGCCGACCTTGTGGGCAAGGTCGAAGCCGGTATCCCCGAGGACGATCCCCGCAACCCCGCCACCATCGCCGACAACGTCGGCGACAATGTCGGCGACATCGCCGGCATGGGGGCCGATCTGTTTGAATCTTACGTCAACTCCATCATTGCCGCCATGGCCGTCGGTTTCGCGACCACGCTGTCCGGCGACGGCGCGCCGCTTGGCCTCATGGGGGTGCTCTATCCTTTGGCGCTGTCCGCCCTGGGCATTGCCGCAGCGATCTTCGGTTCGGCCTGCGTCACCGGCAGTCTGACCGAGGAGAACGACAGCAAAATGGGACAGTTCGCCAGCAAATACCTGTTCAAGTTCATGCAGTCCGAGCACGGTACCGATCCTGCCAAGGCCCTGAGTCTGGGCACCTACATCACCGGCATCATCGAGATCGTCGGCGCGTTGATCCTCTCGCTGGTCCTGCTTCAGGACATTCGCATCTTCTTCGCCGTCGTTTCCGGCGTTGTGGCGGGCGTGGCCATCGGCGTCGTCACCGAGTACTATACCTCTGCCGACTACAAACCGGTGCGGAAGCTCGCCGACACGACCGAGACCGGTGCCGCTACCGTCATCCTCGGCGGCATCTCGCTGGGCATGACCTCGACGGTTGTTCCCGTGCTTCTGATCTGCGCCGCGACGCTGATCAGCTATTTCTTCAGCGGTCTGTACGGCGTGGCCTGCTCTGCCGTGGGCATGCTTTCCATCACCGGCATGAGTCTCAGCGTCGACGCTTACGGCCCCATCTCCGACAACGCCGGCGGCATCGCCGAAATGTCCGAACTGCCCGAGAGCGTCCGCAACATCACCGACAAGCTTGACGCCGTGGGCAACACGACCGCCGCCATGGGCAAGGGGCTGGCCATCGGTTCCGCCGCCCTGACCGCGCTGTCTCTGTTCTCCGCTTACGCTCAGGCGGCCGGACTCAAGTCGATCGATCTGAACAATCCCCACGTCATGGTCGGACTGTTCCTCGGCGGCATGCTGCCCTTCCTGTTCAGCGCTCAGACTATCGCCGCCGTGCAGGAAGCGGCCGGCAAGATGGTCGAAGAAGTGCGCCGTCAGTTCAAGGAACACCCCGGCATCATGGATTACAGCGAGAAGCCCGATTACAAGAAGTGCGTCGCCATTTCCACCGAGGCTTCGCTGCACAAGATGATCGTGCCCGGCCTGCTGGCCATCGTCGCTCCTGTCGTCGTCGGTTTTGTGCTTGACGCCGAAGCTCTGGGCGGTCTGCTCGGCGGCGCCATCGTCACCGGCGTGATGCTGGCCGTTTACATGTCCAACGCCGGCGGCGCCTGGGACAACGCCAAGAAGTACATCGAATCCGGCGTGCACGGCGGCAAGGGGTCCGCCAACCACAAGGCGGCCGTCGTCGGCGACACCGTGGGCGATCCTTTCAAGGACACCGCCGGTCCCAGCCTGAACATTCTCATCAAGCTGATGACCGTCGTCGCTCTCGTCATCGCTCCTCTGATCATGAAGTAAGGGCGCGTCCTCGACAGGACGAAAAGAAAAAGCTAAAATAAAAAGCGGGGAGGGCGCAAAAGCTCTCTCCGCTTTTTCTGTCGGATTTCAAAATTTGAAGAGGTGAACGCTCATGGCCGACGAAATCGTCGCGAAAATAAAGGACGCCGTCGACATCGTGGAACTGGTCGGCGATTCGGTGCGGCTCGTGAAAAAAGGACGCAATTATAGCGGACTTTGTCCTTTTCACGACGAAAAGACGCCGTCGTTCATCGTTTCGCCCGACCGCGGCACCTGGCACTGTTTCGGCTGCGGCAAGGGTGGCGACGTTTTCAGTTTCGTCATGGAGAAGGAAGGGCTGAGCTTTCCCGAAGCGCTCGAGTATCTGGGACGGCGCGCCGGCATCGAGATCCCGCGGCGGAAAAACCGCGGGCAGACGACGGATCTTTATTCGGTCATGGAAATGGCCGTCGACTTTTACCGCGCCGAACTGAAAGGCGCGGCCGGCGCCGTCGGCAAAGGCTATCTGAGCCGCCGCAGCATGTCCGTGCAGGATGCCGACGCCTTTGAACTGGGGTGGTCCCCGTCGGCGTGGCGGGCTCTGAACGACGCGCTGCGCCGCGAGGGCGTCACGCAGGAGCAGCTGCTTAAATGCGGACTGGTGATCCAAGGCGAAAAAGGCTGTTACGACCGTTTCCGCGGGCGCGTAATCTTTCCCATCCGCAACGTCTCCGGGCGCGCCATCGCTCTGGGCGGCCGCATTGTTGACGGCGAAGGCGCCAAATACTTGAACAGTCCGGAAGGGCCGCTCTACAACAAGAAGGAAAACCTTTACCTGCTGGACAAGGCCAAAAACGCGATCCGCGAGAAAGGACGCTCGATCCTCGTCGAAGGCTACATGGACGCCATCCGTCTGCACATGCACGGGCACAGGGAAACGGTCGCCTCGCTGGGCACGTCGCTGACGGAAGAGCAGGCGCTGCTGCTGAAGCGATTCTCCGACAAATGCTATATCTGCTACGACTCCGATACGGCCGGGCAGAACGCGACCCTGCGCGGCATGTATATTTTGCAACGCGCCGGGCTTCAGGTATTTGTGGTGCTGTTCCCCGGCGGCAAGGATCCCGACGAGATGCTGCAGAGCGAGGGCGGCGAGCAGCTCTTCAACGAAGCGGTGGAGAACGCCCGGCCGCTGGTGCTCCATCACATCGGCCTTTTCAAGGCGGCGGCCGAGAAGGACGGTCAGGCCAAAGCCGCCGAAGAATTGCTGGAAGGCATGGCGCAGCTGACGGCCGTGGAACTTGCCCCTTATATGCAGGAGATCGCCCACGCCGTGGGGCTGCCCGATTATCAGCTGGCGTCGGAACTGAACCGTCTGCGCCGCGGCCGCCGCCTCAGCCCCCGCGCGGAGGAAAGTCTGGCCGGCGACGTGCAGCCTCTCGAGCTCGAAACGGCCGATTCGGAAACGCCGCCGAACTGCGATCCGGCGGAGACAGGGCTGCTTTACCTGCTTTGGATCAGCCGCGAGTTGCGCATGTCGGCGTCTGTGGCGGAAGTGGTCCGCATGTTCCAGGATCCCCGCCTCAAAGACATCGCCGGCGCGCTGCTGACGGGCGAACAGCCGGAGAGCCTTGAGCATCGCTGGCTGGAGATGGGAGATCATTTTCCCATGTCGGCGCTCTCCGGCGGCGCGTCCTTCTGCGACACGCTGTCCGGCACCGACATGGAGAAATGGCAGAAACTGAGCGCCGATCAGGGACGCCGTGTCAAACAGGCTCGCTACATTCAACTGAAAGCCATGATGTTCCGCGGCGAAGCCTCGCCGGACGACCTGGCCGAGTACTCGGCGCTGGCCGCGGAGCTGAAACGTTAATAGCTTCCTCATGAAAGATGAACACTTTGTGAAAAAACTGCTATAATAAAACATCGTTGTAATCTTCGGAAATGAGGCGATGCGCGTGATTCGACTGGACAAGTTCCTGAAGCTTTCGCAGCTGGTGAAGCGCCGCACCGCGGCGCAGGAAATGATCGAGGTCGGCGCGGTGCGCGTCAACGGCCGGAAGGTCAAACCGGCCAGCGACGTCAAAGCGGGGGACCTGATCGAGGTGGCTTTCCCCCGGCGCGTCATTATGGCCGCCGTCCTTGTGGACGACGAAGCGGCGCTTCGCCGCCGCGGTACGGTCGCCTGCGAGATGCGCGGCGAGCGGAGAGTCGAACCCGACGAGAATCCTTGGGAAGGAAGCGCAGGCGGGCATTAAGATACCGCGGCTCGCGTGAACGGTCGGCCGCTCTTTTTTGTTTTGCGCGGAGCATTGTATCCGAAAGTAAACCGCCGGGCGTTTCCGTGTCAGACGCTGTTTTTTTCCTGTTTGTCCTTTCTTCCTAACAGTTAACAATCCCGCCTCTTTGGGGCGATGCTTTTGTTTTCGGTACACGAAAAAATTCTGAGAGGAGTTTGAATTAAGATGAGCGCAATCGTAGGCGTACATGCAAGAGAAATCCTGGATTCCCGCGGCAATCCAACGGTGGAGGTCGAAGTCGGCCTCGAGACCGGCGAGATCGCTCGCGCCGGCGTGCCTTCCGGCGCTTCCACGGGAACGTTCGAAGCCGTTGAACTGCGCGACGGCGGCGGCCGTTACGGCGGCAAGGGCGTTCTGAACGCCGTCAAGAACGTCAACGACGTGATCGCTCCCGAGATCTGCGGCATGGACGCCGACGATCTCCGCGCCGTGGATCGCGTTATGCTTGATCTCGACGGCACGTCTAACAAGAGCAGACTGGGCGCAAATGCGATCCTTGGCGTTTCCATGGCCGTGACCCGCGCCGCGGCTCTGGAGCACGACATGGCCCTGTGGGACTATATCGGCGGTCTGAACGCCAAGACGCTGCCTACGCCGATGATGAACGTCATCAACGGCGGCGCTCACGCCGACAACAATCTCGACATTCAGGAGTTCATGATCGTCCCCCATGGCGCCGAGTCGTTCTGCGAGGCGCTGCGCATGGGCGCCGAGACGTATCACGCCCTGAAGAAACTGCTTGTCAAAGAGGGGTTCAGTACCGGTCTGGGCGACGAAGGCGGCTTCGCGCCGAACTTTTCCAGCAACCGCATGGGCTTCGAATATCTCGTCAAGGCCATCGAAGCGGCCGGCTACGAACCCGGCAGGCAGATCTCGATCGCCTGCGACGTGGCCATCTCCGAACTGTATTCCGAGGGAAAATACCGCTTCAAGGGCGAAGGTAGCGATTTCACGCCCGCCGAGCTAGCCGATTATTACGCGCAGCTCTGTGCCGACTTCCCCATCGTTTCCATCGAGGACGGTATGAACGAGGAAGACTGGGAGGGGTGGAAGCTGCTCACCGAGAAGTTGGGCGGCAAAGTGCAGCTCGTCGGCGACGATCTTTTCGTCACCAATCCCGAACGTCTCGCCAAAGGCATCGAGACCGGCGCGGGCAACTCGATCCTGATCAAGCTGAATCAGATCGGTTCCGTTTCCGAGACGCTCGACGTCATCGGCATGGCTCGCGACTCCGGTTACAGTTGGGTCGTCTCGCACCGCTCCGGCGAGACCGACGACAGCTTCATCGCCGATCTGGCGGTGGCGACTGCGGCCGGACAGATCAAGACGGGGGCCCCCGCCCGCATGGACCGTATCGCCAAGTACAACCAGCTGCTCCGCATCGAGGAGGCGCTGGAGGGCGAAGCTTCCTACGCCGGGCTGTCCACCTTCCGCTGCGCCAGATGAAACGGACGTGAACGAAATGGGATTCCTGATCCCGTCGAAGAAGGAACGGATCACCGACCCGACCGTAGGACGTCTCGTCGCCTACCGGCGTCTGCTGATGCGTCTTGTGGACGACGGCGTGCCGGTGGTCTCTTCCAAGGAGATCGGCGAAATGCTGCGCCTGAAGTCCAGCCAGGTCCGCAAGGATCTGTCTTATCTGGGCGAATTCGGCAAGCGCGGCGTTGGATACGATGTCGGCCGTCTTCTGGAAGATCTGGCCGGCATCTTGGCGCCGTTTGAAATGTGGCGCATCGGTCTGGTGGGCATCGGCCGTCTGGGCGAAGCTCTGCTGAACCACCGCTCGTTCCTCAGCGAAAATTACGAAGTGACGGCTGTTTTCGACTCCAACCCCGACAAGATCGGGCGCAGCTATGCGGGAAAGCCCTGCTACCATATCGACGATCTGCCGCGGATCATCGCGGAAAAGAACATCACCGTGCTGATTCTGACCGTCCCGCAGCAGGCGGCGCAGACGGTGCTCGACATGGCGGTCAAGACTGGGAGAATCGAAGGCGTGCTGAACTTTTCAGCTGCGGTTCTGCAGGCGCCCCCCGGCGTTCAGATCAAGGACGTGGATATTTTCATCGAGCTGGAGAAGTTGCTTTTCAAGCTGAAGGCCTCTGAACAGAAGAAAAAGCAGAGCTTTTGAGCCCCGGTCTCGCTATTTGTAAAAACATGTCTTCGCATGTTAAAATATGCCCCGTGTTCTTTAGTTGAGAGAAAAAATTTTTAGGAGGTTTCAGTACATGAAAAAGACTCTGTTCACTTCGCTTTTTGCCCTTCTTTCCGCCGGTGCGGCCTTTGCGGCCGACGCTCCTGCGGCTGCCCCAGCTGCTCAGGGCGGCAGCGCGTTGCAGGCGTTTTTCCCGCTGATTATTTTCGTGGTGATCTTCTATTTCTTCATTCTTCGCCCTCAAAAGAAACGCCAGAAGACCCACGACAGTCTCGTCAACAGCTTGCAGCGCGGCGACCGTGTCATCACCGCCGGGGGCTTCTTCGGCATCGTCCGCGAAGTGAAGGATGACAGCGTTATCATCGAAATCGCCGAAGGTCTGGTCGCGCGTGTGCTGAAGAGCTCCATCTCCACGAAGATCAACCCCGAAGCCCCCAAGGCGGCCCCCAAGGCCGAAGAGGCTGCGAAGCCCGAAGAACCTGTCACGCCCAAAGAAGCGCCTGCGGCCGAGGACAAACAATAAGGCATTTTTGCTGAGGGGCGGATGGATTACCCCGTCCGCCTCTTTTTTGCTTATTGCAGGAATGACTTCTTCTGGGAGGTATGAAAAATGTTGAGAAAGGATCGTTGGCGGCTGATTTTCATGGCGGCCGTCATCGCAATTTCGGCCGTCGTGGTTCTGCGCGGCAAAGTGAATTTGGGGCTGGACCTTCGCGGCGGCGCTCATATCGTGCTTCAGGCCAGCGGCACCGAGGACGTGCCGCTGACGCCCGACAGCCTTGACCGTCTGCGCACGGTGCTCGAAAAACGAGTGAATCAGTACGGCCTGACCGAGCCGACGCTGCAGAAGCAGGGCGCCGACCGCATGATCGTCGATCTGCCCGGCGTGGAAGACCCTCAGGCGGCCCTGAGGCTGATCGGCAGCACCGCGTTGCTGGAGTTCCGCGAAGTGGTGCAGACGCTTTACAGCGCCGCGCCCCTGCCGCCGCAGGCGGAGCGCAAGAACTACGACAGCGACGAGGAGTTCAACGCCGCTGTCAAGCGCTGGAACGATTACAAGGTCCAGCTCGAAGAGAGTCAGGCCAAGGCCATGGAGCAGGCCAAAAACTTCAAGGGGGAAGAGGGACAGATCGTCGCCAGCGACGACAGCGGTTCCATTTATCTGCTCGGCAAGGCGATGCTCACGGGCAACGAACTGAGCAACGCCACGTCCGGCTTCGACCAGCTGGGACGCCCCGACGTCTCCCTCGAGTTCAACAGCACGGGCTCGGAGTTGTTTGAAAAGGCGACGGAGGCGACCGTCGGCCGTCAATTGGCCATGGTGCTCGACGGCTCGGTCATTTCGGCTCCCCGCGTCAACGAGCGCATTTCCGGCGGCAAAGCGCAAATCACGGGACATTTCTCCGTGGAAGAGGCCAAAGGGCTGGCGGTCATGCTCCGCGCCGGCGCGTTGCCTGTGAACGTGTCCATTCTCGAGAACCGTTCCGTCGGCCCGTCGCTGGGGTCGGACTCGATCAACGCCGGCGCTTACGCAGGAATGATCGGTCTGGCGGCCGTGTTCCTTTTCATGCTCGTTTACTACCGTCTGTGGGGCGTCACGGCCGATCTGTCGCTGTGCACCACGCTGCTGGTGCTTTTCGCGCTGCTGATGGCGTTCAAGGCGACGCTGACGCTGCCCGGCATCGCCGGCATCATCCTCACCATCGGCATGGCCGTAGACAGCAACATCCTGATCTTCGAGCGCATCAGGGAAGAAATGCGCGCGGGCAAAACGCCCAATGCGGCGCTGACTTCGGGGTTCAGCAACGCTCTGACGACTATCCTTGACTCCAACATCACCACGGTCATCGCCGCCGCCGTTCTGTATTATTACGGCAGCGGCCCTCTGCGCGGCTTCGCCATGACGCTGACGCTCGGCATCATCGCCAGCCTTTTCAGCGCGCTGGCGGTCAATCGCGTGCTGCTGCAGCTCATGGTGAACTACGGAAGCAAGACCTTTCAGGCGCGCAAGTAAGGAGCGGAGCAAAAATGAGACTGAATATCCCTTTTATGCGTTATCGTAAGGTCTGGCTGGCGATCGCGGCGTTCTTCGTGCTCGGCAGCTTGGGGCTGGTTGCGGCTCGCGGCTTCAACCTCGGCATCGACTTCACGGGCGGCAATCTGCTCCAGATCGAATTCCCCGAAGCGGTCGAGGTCGGGCAGGTGCGTGAAGCCATGGCGAAAGTCGGCTACGGCAGCGCCGTGATCCAGTCGTACAGCGACAAGGGCGTGATGATCCGTTTGCAGGGCAGCAGCGAGCTGACGCCGGCAGAATTGCGCGACAAGATCATCAAGGCGGTGGACGCGCTCCATACGGGCAGCGTCAAGCTGGTCAACTTCGAAATGGTCGGCCCCACGGTCGGCTCCGAGCTGCGCAATCAGGCTATTTTTGCCTCGGCGATCGCGCTGGCGGGCATTTTGCTGTACATCACGATCCGCTTCCGCTTCCGCTTCGCGCTGGTCAGCGTGCTGGCGCTGGTTCACGACACAGTGCTGACGCTCGGTCTTTTCAGCTTGCTGCATGTGGAGCTGGGCATGACGTTCATCGCCGCCATTCTGACGACGATCGGCTATTCGCTGAACAACACCATCGTCATTCTGGACCGCGTGCGCGAGAACTGGCACACCCTGCCCAAGGTCGGAATGCCGCAGCTGCTGGACAATTCCATCAACCAGACGCTGGCCCGCACGATCAACACGTCGCTGACCACGTTCTTCCCGGTGTTGGCTTTTTACATTTGGGGCGGCCCGGTCCTGGCCGGTTTTTCGCTGGCTATCATGGCGGGCATCATTGTCGGCGGTTTCAGTTCCGTCTGCGTGACGACGTCGATCCTGTGCCTGTGGCATGAGATTTCTCCCGAAAAATAACGTGAACCATGGAACCCGTTCGGAAATATCCGGACGGGTTTTTTCGTTTGAAGTTTTTGAGACAGCGGATTTCGTTCGGCGCTTTTCAGCGGGGCGGAAAACGTCATACGGAAGAAAATTCCCGCGCGGGCGGGAAAAGTTGTTTCGCCGCGAAGAAAACTTGATGTTACTGCGGTTTTGTGAGCGCAAATCTGGTAAAATGTTCTTGGTATTGTCTGCGTCCGTTTTTCTTTGACGCAAAAATTTCAACGCGCGTGAAAAGGCGCGGCGAAGGAGGAGTGCCTGATGAGAAGTTACGGGCTGGGGCTTGGCTTTGTCGCCATCTGGGCGGCGACTTACGCGGTGCAGAATCAGGATATTCTGGCGGTGCGCTTTTTGGCCTGGGATTTTGCGCTGTCTCAGGGACTCTGGGAGATTTTTTTGTTTTTCTTCGGCATCGTCGTGATGTGGCTGATTTCGCTGGCCGCTTCATGGGAAGGCCGGTTCCGCAGCCGTCGTGAGATCGAGCGCGCCCGCCGCCGCATCGCCGCGCTGGAGAAGGAGCGCGGCGCGTTGCTGGCGGCGATGAAGGCTGCCGGCGCGTCTCAGGAAGAGATCACTTTTATCGAAAACGGTACGTCGCTGTAAATCAAAAAAACGCCGCCGCTGGGTTCGCCGGCGGCTTTGTTGAGGAAGGACTGTTTGCGTTGATCCCTGTGTGTTCGTTCAATGATTTGGATATTTACCAGCCCGGCGAGAAGACCCGCGACCTCGCCCGCCGGCTGGAATGTTCGGAGCTGGCCGCCGCGGTGCTGGACAGCCGCGCGGCGGACGAGGAACAGTTCCGGCAGCTGCTGAACGTCCCTGATCTTCGCCGGCAGTTGGACGAGCTTTTTCTGGGGCGCGCGGCCTCGGCGGCGCGGGAACTGTGGCTGAAAGCGGTGCCCGGGAAAAGGGTTTTCGTCTACGGAGATTACGATGTGGACGGCGTCTCGTCCACGGTGATCGCGCTTGAATTGGCGCAGCAGAGCGGCGCGGCCGAAGCGGTCTATTACATTCCCGACCGCCGTTCCGAAGGCTATGGCCTGCATCCTGCGAACATGCGGCGCATCATCGCCGACGGTTTCGACACGCTGATCGTGACCGACTGCGGTTCGAAGGACGTTGAAGCCGTGGATCTGGCGCGCGCCGCCGGGATGAACGTCCTGATCTTTGACCATCACGCCGCGGAGGGCGACATCGTTCGGCTCGAGTCATTGGTCAATCCTCAGATGGACGGTGACGCCGAAGCCAAACGGCTCTGCGCGACGGCCGTTTTATGGTGCTGGGCTTGGCAGTCGCACATTCTGCCCGAAAATCGCCTGGCCGGCATGCTTCAGCTGGCCGCGCTGGCCACGGTGTCGGATTGCATGCCGCTGGGGCCGCTGAACCGCTCGCTCACGCGCGAAGGCATCAAGATGATGCGCCGCGCGCCTCGCCGCGGGTTGCGCGAGCTGCTTCGCTCCCTGTGCCCGAACGAACCCGACTCGATGATCGACGAAAATCGTCTGTCCATGAGGGTGATCCCCTGTCTCAACGCCGCCGGGCGCGTGCAGGTGGCCGACGTGGCGGTCAACGTGCTCTCCGGGCTGGGATCGCCTCTGGAACTGCAGCGCAGCGTCGATCAGCTGCTGGATCTCAACCGCCGCCGCCGCGACATTTCCGCGTCGATCTGCGCGAGCATCAACGCCGGTTTGGAGCAGGGCGACCGGTCGCAAGTCCTGTTCAACGGCAGCTGGCCGGTGGGGATCTTGAGCGCGATCGCCAGCCGTCTGTGCAATGAACACAACAAGGCTTTCGCGCTGGCCGCGCCGTCGGGTGGCGGGATCCGCGGCACCCTGCGCGTGCCCGGCGGCGCCAATGCGGTGGAGCTGCTGAAAAGCCTCGACGATCTGCTCGACGCCTGGGGCGGGCACAAAAGCGCCGCGGGCTTCTCCGTCGATCAGCTCAAGTGGCCCCGCCTGGAGCGGGAGCTGAACAGTCTGCTCCAAAATATCAAAGTCGAAAAAACGCCCGAAGAGGTGATCGAATTCGAACCCGATCGGATCACCGGCGCGGCCTGGGACGAAGTGCTGCGCATCGGGCCGTTCGGCAACGGCAACCCTTTGCCGGCCTTTTTCGTGCCGCTGGATTCCCGCACGACGTACGCGCCGCTGGGCAAGCGCGGCCTGCATACCCGCGTGCTCTTCGGCGGCAACGCTCTGATCGCCTTCAACGGCGCCGAGCAGATCGGGCGCACCGAAGGCATCCGCGGCTGGATTTACCGCCCCCGTCCGAATCTCTGGCAGGGGCGCGTCAGCCTGCAGTACATCGTTGAAGGCATCGTCGTGGCTTGATTTCGTGAGAAAACAGCGGAAGCGCCCGCCGGCGTTTCGCGGGAAAAAATAAAAGCGCGGGGGAGTGAAGATCATGGCATTGACGGAAGATACGGTTGCCGCCGCGGCCGCACGTGACCGGAAAAAGAATACGGAAGAGCTCGGCGCGTCCGTCGCGCAGGGAACCGCGGAAACGCCGCGCCATCCCGAGACGGAAACTTTCAAGTTCGCCGTTTCCCGCGTCAACCTCTCGATCCCCGACGGAGAAGGCGCCGGCGTCGTCCCGGCGCGGGATGACGCCGGGGCGGCGCTCAAAAAAGAGTTGAATATGCTGCGCGACAGCTACATGGGGCGCCTGCCGGCACCGCAGCGCTCGGTGACCGTCAGCTTCGCCTGGAAGGAGCTATGGGGCAAGGCGTCGCGCTACCTGTCGCATGACGACCTCAAACAGCTTGGCGAGGCGCTGGTGTTTGCCGCGCAGGCACACGGCGATCAGATGCGCGCCTCCGGCGAGCCTTACGTCATTCATCCCGTTTACGTCACGTCCATCCTCGCCGACATGCGCATGGATCTGCCAACGCTGCAGGCCGGCCTGCTGCACGACGTGCTTGAAGACACGCCCGTGACCGCCGACGAGATGAAAAACCGTTTTGGAGCGACCGTGGAAATGCTCGTGGACGGCGTCACCAAACTGGGCAAGCTGCCGTTCAAGACGTTCGAGGATTATCAGGCGGAAAACCTGCGCAAGATGTTTCTTGTCATGGCCAAGGACATCCGCGTCGTCCTCATCAAGCTGGCTGACCGCACGCACAACATGCGCAGCCTCGGCGCCCTGCGCCGCGACAAGCAGCAGCGCATCGCCAAGGAAACGCTGGAGATCTATGCGCCGCTGGCGCACCGGCTTGGCATCTATCAGGTCAAGCGCACGCTCGAGGATCTTGCCTTCAAGTATTATGATCCGACCATGTATTACGACATCAAGCGGCGCGTGAAAAAGCGCCTGCCGGAGCGCGAGGCCATCGTCAACCAGGCCATGGAAGTTTTGGGCGAACGGCTCAGGTCCATAGGCATCGAAGCTCACATCAAGGGTCGGGCCAAACATTTTTACAGCATCTTCGAGAAGATGAACCGCAAGAAATTGTCGGTGGAACAACTTTACGACCTCTTGGCCCTGCGCGTGATCGTGAACGACGTGACGACCTGCTACACCGTCCTCGGCATCGTCCACACGCTGTGGAAGCCCATCCCCGGGCAGTTCGACGATTACATCGCCAACCCCAAGAACAACATGTACCGCTCCCTTCATACGACGGTCATGGGGCCGCAGGGCGAACCGCTGGAAGTGCAGATCCGTACCTGGGAGATGCACTGGCTGGCCGAGTACGGCGTCGCCGCTCACTGGCGGTACAAGGAAGGACAGGGACATATCGACGAGCTGGACCAGAAGCTCGAATGGATCCGCAAGACGCTCGAGAACGGGCCGGAGACCAACAGTCAGGAGTTTATGGAGCGCCTGCGCGACGACGTGCTGACCTCGGACGTGTTCGTCTTCACGCCCGAAGGCGACGTCAAGAGCCTGCCCCGCGGCAGCTGCCCCGTGGATTTCGCTTATGCCGTGCACAGCCGCATCGGCGAGCAGTACGTCGGCGCCATGGTCAACAACCGCATCGTCGCCGCCGATTACGTGCTGCACAACGGCGACATCGTCAAGATCATGACCTCGCCGCAGGGAAAACCCTCGCGAGACTGGGCCAATTTCGTCAAGAGCAGCAAGGCGAAAAGCCGCATCCGCAGCTATTTCAAACGCCTCGATTCGCAGGAAAAAAACGAGAACATCCAGCGCGGTCGCGAGCTGTTGGAGCGCGAGCTGAAGACGCGCCTCGGCGAGAATTTCAAGCCCGTGGACGAAGTCATGCCCTGCATCAGCCGCATCGCTCACGACGTGAACTGTAATAACGCCGAAGACGTGCTGGCGGCGATCGGTTCCGGCGCGATTGGACCGGCAGGCATTGCCCGGAAAGTCTGCGTGGCGCTGAACACACCCGTCGCCGACGCGGTACCGCAGGTTCCGGAAGCGACGGGGCAGAAGCCACATGGCTTTGCTCAAAAAGGGGCCGACGTGATCGTCGAGGGCGCATCCGGCATCGTCGTGACATTGGCTCACTGTTGCCAGCCCGTGCCCGGCGACGCCATCGTGGGATTTTCCACGAAGGTGCGCGGCATCATGGTTCACCGCGAAAACTGCCCGCGCATCGAAAAGGCTGCGCCAGACCGCCTGATTCCCGTGTCGTGGGGCAACACGGACAAAAAGAAGTACGACGCGCGCATCGTCATCGACGCGCTCGACCGCCCCGGCCTTTTCGGCGACATCGCCCAGGTCTGCGGCAATGGCGGCATCAACATCACGTCGGTGATGGCCAGTCAGATGGGCAGCGGCAATTCGCGCATGAAAATGGATGTCGCCGTGCAGGATTTAGAGCAGCTGTATTCCATCATCGCCCGCCTGAACGGCATCCGCGACGTGATCAACGTATACAGGGGGTAGAGCATGAGAGCTGTGGTGCAGAGGGTGACCTCGTCCTCCGTCGATTCCGAAGGCGCTCGCGTCGGCGCCATCGGCAGGGGCTTCTGCGTGCTGCTGGGCGTGACGCACGGCGATACCGAAGCCGACGCCCGTTGGCTGGCCGATAAAATCGCGGAACTGCGCGTGTTCGAAGACGAAAACGGCAAATTGAATCGTTCGCTGGCCGACGTGGGCGGAGCGATGCTGATCGTTTCCCAGTTTACGCTGTACGGCGACTGCCGCCGCGGCCGCCGCCCGTCCTTTTCGGAGGCGGCGCGCCCCGAACAGGCGAACGCGCTTTACGAAAAGTTCGTCGCATGCGTCCGCGCGCGGGGCATTCCCGCCGAGACGGGCGTGTTTCAGACCATGATGACGGTGAATATCGTCAATGACGGACCTGTCACGTTGATTATCGATACTCCGGAGAGAGAGAAAGAGTCATGAATTACAAACGTATTCCTCTTGGCCCGCTGTGGACCAATTCCTACGTGATCGACGACGGCCGCGGTACGGCCTTCTGCATCGACGCCGGGGGCGATCCAGCCGACGTGCTTGCTTACCTGCGCAACGAACGGCTGAAGTTGGCGGCGATCGTTCTGACCCACTGCCATATGGATCACATCCTTGGCTGCGCAGCGCTGAAAAAAGCGACCGGCGCCGTGCTGTACGCGCCGGCGGACGACGAACCGTTGCTCGCGGATCCCAACAGGAACCTGGCCGGCGAGTTCGGCTACGAGATCGAGGCGGTGCAGCCCGACCGCCTTGTGCGCGACGGAGACGTTTTTTCCGTCGGCGGCATCTCGCTGACGGCTCTGCACACGCCGGGGCACACGCCGGGCAGCACCTGTTACGTCGCCGAACAGGACGGGGAAAAACTGCTCGTCTCCGGCGACACGCTTTTTGCCCGCAGCATTGGCCGCACCGATCTGACCGGCGGCGACCGCGAGGCCATGTCCCGTTCGCTGGCCCGTCTCAACGCCATTGCAGGCGACATGCCTGTGCTTCCCGGTCATGGTCCCGAGACGACGCTCCAAAAAGAGCGCGAATGGAATCCTTTTTTGAAGGGCTGAACCGATGGCGCTCGAGATGAACGCCAGCGAACGCCCGCGCGAACGGCTTGTGACCCGCGGCCCCGAGGCGCTGAAGACGGAGGAACTGCTGGCGATTCTTTTCGGTACGGGGCGCGAGGGCTGCAACGTGATCGAAATGTCGCGGGAGCTGTTGAACAAATACGGCTCTCTGAAAAATCTGTCTCGCGCTCACGCCTTGGAGCTGGCGGGGCGAAACCGCCCTTACGACGGCGTCAAAGGAATTGGCCTCGCCAAGGCAGTGACGCTGCTGGCGGCGCTCGAGCTGGGGCGGCGGGCGACCGGCGAAGAAGAACGCCGCGACAGCCTGAAAAGCCGTCTTGATTTTTGGACCATGCAGCTGTCGGCGGACGAACGCGAGTTCATCATCGCTATCTATCTGGATCGCAAAGACGTTCCGATTGCGGACGAACGCCTCTCGTACGGCGGCGTCGACGGCGCCATGCTGGACGCTCCCTATCTGATGCGCCGCGCCGTGCGGCTGAACTGCGCGGCGCTGGCGCTTGTGCACAACCATCCCGACGGCGACCTGACGCCGAGCGACGACGATCTTTTTCTGTCACGCTCGGTGGCAAGAATGCTTCAGGTGCTTCAAATCGGTTATTACGGACATTACATTGCCGGTGGCGGCAGAATCCGGCGCATTCCTGGCGACGGCAGCACGGGCAAAGATGTTGTGTTGAATGCTGCCGCGGTAAAACCGTGAAATCGTTCTTTTCCGCGCGGAAAAAGAACTGTTGAGGAGGAACAATCGTGGCTCTTTTCGGAAGATCCGGCGGCGTTGGCGTGGGCATCGATCTTGGCACTGCCAATGTCGTTGTTTTTCAGAGCGATCGGGGAATCGTCTTCGACGAGCCTTCCTGTGTGGCGGTGCGCAAGCTGCCGCGCGGCGGCGTGGAGGTAATCGCTTACGGTCACGAGGCGAAGGCGATGATCGGCAAAACGCCGATGGGCGTTTCGGTGATCCGACCGTTGCGCGACGGTGTCATCGCCAATTTCGACATGACCGAAGCCGTGCTGCGCCATTTTATCTCCAAAGCCTGCACGGTCGGACATTTTTCCAATCCGCAGGTCGTCGTCTCGGTGCCCGCCCGGGTGACCGAGGTCGAGCGCCGCGCCGTCGTCGACGCCGCTCTGGGCGCCGGCGCCCGCGAAGCGTACATTCTCGACGAGCCGCTGGCGGCGGCGCTTGGCGCCGGACTGCCGATCAACGCGCCGGAGGGCAGCATGGTGCTCGACATCGGTTCCGGAACCAGCGAAGTGGCTGTCATCTCTCTCGGCGGCCTGGTGGTGAGCAATTCGCTGCGCATCGCCGGCGACAGCATGGACGAGGCGATCATCGGCCTGTTCCGGCAGAAGCACGCGCTGCTGATCGGCGAGAGCACGGCCGAAAACACGAAGAACGAGATCGGTTCGGTGCTGCCGCTCAAGGAAGAACTGGAGATGGAAGTGAAGGGGCGCGACCTGGCCGACGGCTTGCCAAAGGTGAGCCGCGTCAGTTCGGTGGAAGTCCGCGAAGTGCTGTTGCCGATCGTGTCCCGCATCGAGGACATGGTGAAAGTGGCCCTCGAACAGACGCCCCCGGAACTTTCCCGCGACATCGTGGACAACGGCATCGTGCTGACCGGCGGCGCTTCGCAGCTGCGCGGCCTGCCGGAAAAACTGACGCGAGTGCTGAACGCCCCCGTGATCCTTTCCGAAGATCCCATCCACGCGGTCGCCAACGGCGTGGGCCTGACGCTGCAGAATTTAGGAGAAATGAAAAGGATCCTTACGACCGTCCACAAGAGTCAGCTCTAACGAGTCCCGATCATGGCAGAGCGTTGGAACTTTGAGCGGGAGTTGGTTATCGGCCTGATCTGCGTCGTCGCCTGCGTGCTTCTCGCCCTGGGAGCGACTGGAGGCGAGCGGACGCGCCATGCCATGGATATAACCGCATCGGTGCTGGCACCGCTTGAGAAACCGGCAGTCTTTGTGATCGATCGCGTCGAGCGGTTTCGTCGTTGGACCTCGGAACGCCGGGATCTGCTGATGGAGCTGGAGGAGTTGCGCGAAGAGAATCGCGCGCTGCGTCTGCAATCGGGAGAAAAAATCTCGGCGGAGTTCAAACGGCGCGCCCGCCCCGGCAATCGTTTCCCGATCATTTTTCGCGACCCCGGCATGTGGTGGGAAGAACTTCGCATCGGCACCGGCGCCGAGAAATACGATCCCGGCTGCGCCGTGCTCGACGGTTCCGATCTGGTCGGCGTGATCACTTCGCAGAGCGGCGGCAGCTCCTGGGTGCGTTTGATTACCAGCGCGGGCTTTTATGTTCCCGTGGTCGTGGAAGAGACGCGTGAAATCGGCGTTGTTACGGGGGATAACGAAGGCGGCGTGTGGGTCAGGTATCTGCCTTCCGACGGAGATTACAAGCCGGGGATGAAGATTCTCACGGTACTGGGCAGTCGTTTGCCGGTCGGCTTGCCGGTGGGCGAACTGACTTCCGAACGCCGGACGGTGACGGCGGGCGTCGATGAATTTCGCGTCAAAACGGGCGCCGATCTGTTCAGACTTCAATATGTGTCTGTGCTGGGAGGTTTGCAGCCATGAAAAATTTTCTGGCGCTGATTTTCGGCTGGTACGCTCAGGACATTGTGCAGATCATGATGACTCAGACCTTTCTGGCGCCGGAAATCTATTTGATGATGTTGATCTGGTGCGTGACTCAGGAGAAGCAGCTGAGCGTGCCGTGGCGGTGGTTCGCCGCGGCGCTGTGCGGCGGTTTGCTGATGGACCTGCGCTGGATCGGAGTGCCGGGATTATATGGAGCTCTTTATACGGCGGCGGTTTTGGTTGCGCATTGGGCGTGGTTCCAGATTCCCGCGGCCAACCGTCGGACGTTGCCCTATGTGGTCATTACGACGTCGCTCTGCGCCGTGATGACGTTGTCGCGACTGCTCTTTTGGGATACCGGCGTCTTAGCCGGTCGAATGGGGCTCGTCATCGGCGTGCAATGGATCGCGAACGCCGTGGTGCTGACATTTTCGGCACTTTTGAGGTTTCACCTTCATGACGACCAATCTTTCTGAACAGCCGACTCAGCGCCTGCTGTCCGACACGCGCTTGAATTTCTGGCGTGCCGTCGCGACCGGATCCTTTGTGGTTTTAGCTGCCGCGCTGGCGCTTTTTCAGGTGCTCTGGTCCGACCGCTACGTAGGGCTGGCACTGAAAAACCGCCTTCGGCTGATCCGCATGCCGCCGGCTCGCGGACAGATCTATGACCGCAAGGGACTGCCGCTGGCTCTGAACGTGATGACGTTCGATATCATGGGCTATCCGCTGGACCTGCAGCGCGACGAGGTCAAACAAAAGCTGCTTGGCGCCCTGCAGCGCGCCCGTTTGCCTCATGATCCGGAGAAACTCGAACGGCGCATCAAAAACCTTTACTGGGCTCCGTATCGGGCTATTTCGCTGGTCTCGAATCTGACGCTGTTGCAAATGACCAGCCTGATGGAAGATCCGGAATTTCCCGAAGTGCTGTTTCCGTTGCCGGTGTGGCGCCGCACCTATCCTGCCGGTCCCCTGGCATCTCACGTGGTGGGATACGTGGGCGAAATTTCCGAACAGGAGCTGCGCAGCGTCGAAACTGATGAAAACAAAAGCTACATCGGCGGCGACGTGATCGGTAAGTCCGGCGTAGAAAAATATTATGAAGACGTTTTGCGCGGCTCCATTGGCGAACGGGCGGTAGAAGTGGACGCCCGCGGCCGCCAACGCCGCACGCTGAATGAAACGATGCCGGGCATCGGACAGGATCTGACGCTGACGCTCGATCTAAGCGCGCAAAGTTATGCCTCAGATCTCATGAAGGATTACAATGGCGTAATGGTGGCTCTCGACGTAAACAACGGCGAAGTGGTCGTCATGTGGTCGAATCCTTCTTATGATCCGAATCCGTTGGCGTGGGGAGTATCCGGGACTGAATGGGCCGGCCTGAACTTCGACGCCTCTCGCCCCTTGTTGAATCGGGCTATCAGCGGGCAGTACTCGCCCGGCTCCATATTTAAAGCGGTAACCGGCTATGCGGCGCTTGAGTCCGGCGTGGTCGACAAAAACACGGCGATTCACTGTTCCGGAGTCTTCCGCCTTGGCAGTAACGTGTATCGTTGCTGGCGACGCGGTGGGCATGGGCGCGAGAGTTTCGTGCATGCGTTGCGCGATTCGTGCGATGTTTATTTCTACGAAACCAGCCAAATGGTCGGCGTAAAAAGGTATGATGAAGTGGGAGAGCGCTTCGGTCTCGGTCGTCCGCTGGGCATCGATCTTCCCGGTGAGGCGGCAGGCCTTCTGCCCAGTCCCGATTGGAAAAGGAACGCGATGCATCAGGGCTGGTTTCGGGGCGACTCGGTCAACATGTCGATCGGGCAGGGTTTTGTACTGCTTACGCCGCTGCAGATGGCCAGCGTCTACGCGACTATTGCCAACGGCGGCATTTTCTATCGTCCGCACGTGTTGAAAACAGCCAAAGTGGAAGGGCAACCTACCGGGCTTCGCCAGGAATATCTGAAACTGGTCAAGGCCGGATTGCGAGCGGTGGTTGCCAAAGGCGGCACCGGTCATCGCGCCGCAATGTCCGGAGTGGAAATCGCGGGCAAAACCGGTACGGTTCAGCACGATCACGGCAAGGATCATGCTGTGTTTGCCGGTTATGCGCCGGCGTCAAAGCCGCGTTATGCCGTCGTCTGCTTCATCGAAGGCGGCGAGAGCGGCGGGCGGGTGGCCGGCCCCCTGGTTGGACAGCTGCTGAGCTTTCTGCTGAACGAAAATGGCGGCACGAAAGAAAGGTAAATCCGCATTTCAGTGAAAGGAATGGAAAAAAATAGATGGAACTTGCCTCACAGAAGAAGGAAATCAGCTTCAAAGGACGCGGCACGTCGGTGTGCGTGGCCTTCGAAGGCGCGATCCTGCCGGGCATCCCGGACGTGCTGCGAGAGTTGCGCGATGCCGGGGGCATGGTGACCGGCCATCAGATCGTCTTTGATTTCAAGAAACTTCAGGTGCCGAGAAACTGGCTGCTTGATCTGCTGCGCGACGTGATTTTCCCGATGAACCTTTCCGTCTCGCTGTGGAGCGCTGAAGAGCCGTCGACGAAAGAAAATCTGGCGTCGCTGGGATTTAAAGTCGATGGTTCGGAACGTCCCATGGTGACGCAGGGAACTCTCAAGATCGTCTCGATTCCTCTGCGCGGCGGACAGGCGCTGCAGCATGACGGAGATGTGCTGATGCTGGGCGACCTGCATCACGGTGCCGAGATCAATGCCACCGGCTCGATTATCGTCCTTGGCGCCATTCAGGGGCAAGTGCACGCCGGATGTAACGGCGATAACAGCGCTTCGGTGATCACGCTGAGCTACCGGACCAATCAGCTGCGTATCGGTTCCATGATCAGCAACGCCATGGAGCCCGGGGCTTCGCCCTGGTGGGGCAGGCCCGTACGGATTGTCGTGGAGGGCGGTGTCTTTGTAGCCAGCGATATCTCGTGGGAAAAATAGAAAGGCAGTCCTGATGAGCAGAAAAGACAGACAGAAGAAGCAGAACAAGTTGGAAAAGAGGCAGGCTTTGATCGCCGCCGCAAGAAAAAGCCAGGCCCAAGCCGTGGCGCGGTCTGCGGAGAACGAAAAGCAGCCGGAACTTTCCGAAACAACACGGCTCGCAAACGAGTCGGGACAGTCGATTGTTTCCGTCGCTGAGGAAAACGTAACGGCGGCACATCAGCCTGACGTCCCCCAAGCGGCGCCGGCTGAAAAGAAAGCGAAACGGCCCGACGTTTCCGGAACGTCGCAATCTGCACCGGAGACAGGGGAGAAAACGGCATTGACGGAAAGAACTCAAAGGAGGAGATCCCCCATGGCGGGACGCGTGATCGTAGTGACTTCGGGAAAGGGCGGCGTCGGCAAGACGACGACGACGGCTAACATCTCCATGGCTTTGGCGAAGCTGGGCAAAAAAGTCGTGGTCGTCGACGGCGATACGGGACTTCGTAACCTCGACATCATCCTCGGATTGGAAAACCGCATTGTCTATACGCTGGTCGACGTCGTCGAAGGCAACTGCGAGCTGAAGAAAGCTTTGATCCGCGACAAGCGCGTCGATGGACTCTATCTGTTGCCTACGGCTCAGACCCGTCAGAAGGACTGCGTCAGCGAAGAGCAGATGAAGAACCTCAGCGACGAGCTGAAGAAGGACTTTGAATTCGTCCTCTTCGACTGCCCCGCCGGCATCGAGTCGGGATTCAAAAATGCCTCCGCCGGCGCCTCCGAAGCCCTCGTGGTGACCACGCCCGACGTAGCCCCCGTGCGCGACGCCGACCGCATCATCGGCATGCTCGAGGCCCAGGGCAAAGAGCAGATCCATCTGATCATCAACCGTCTGGTGCCGAAGATGATGCGCAAAGGCGACATGCTCGGCGTCGGCGATGTGCTCGACATTCTTTCCGTGCCCCTGATCGGCGTGGTGCCCGAGGACGATCTGGTGTTGCGTTCGTCCAACAACGGCGAACCTCTGACGCTTTCGCCCAACTCTCCGGCGGCGACGGCTTTTACCAACATCGCGCGCCGGCTGCTGGGCGAGGAAGTCCCCTTCCTCGCCGTGGAGAGCATGGACAAAGGCTTCCTTGCCAGTCTTCGCCATTTTTTTGGCCGTAAGTAGGTGATCGTGATGGCATCTATGACTGATTTTCTGAACCGGATCTTCAAAAGGACGAAGTCCAAGGACAACGCCAAAAAACGTCTGCAGATCGTGCTCATGCACGACCGCAAGGATATTTCTCCCGAGGTTATGGCGGCGATCCGCGAGGACATTCTTAAAGTCATCAGCAAGTACATGGACGTTGATAACACAGGAATCGATATCGACCTGAACGACGACGAGAACATGGTGGCGCTCGAAGTTTCCGTGCCTGTGAAAGGCATGAAGCGGGCCTCTACGGCCATAGGCAGGGTGGCCAAGAAAAACAACGCTTGATGAACAACCATGGTTCCTTGCGGAACACGTTGCATGCGCTGGATTATCCGCTGCTGATCGCCGTCTTGTTGATGTACCTGACGGGCGTGGCGACGATCTACAGCGCCGGCGGCGGCCCCGCGGGGCTGGGAAAATTTTATGCCGGGCGTCAGCTGATCTGGGGCCTCGCGGCGATCGTGATGCTGGCCGTCGTGCTGCGGTTGGATTACGAGTTTTTCCTCGACGCTTCCTATTGGCTCTACGGCGGCTGCTGTTTGCTGTTGTTGCTGTTGTTTGCGATGGGGCATCGGGCCAAGGGCGCCCAGTCATGGATCAACTTGGGATTCTTCAAGATTCAGCCGGCGGAATTTGTCAAATTGGGATTGGCCTTTGTGATGGCGCATCATCTGACTCTGTTTCCGCCGTACAATCTGAAAAATTTTGCCGGAGCGCTGGCGCTTGGCGGCGTCTCTGCGCTGCTGGTGCTCGTGCAGCCCGATCTCGGCAGCACGCTGGTCTATGGCGTCATGATCTTTGTGGCGCTGCTGGTGGCGGGCGCTCCGAAACGCTATCTGCTCTCGCTGATGGGCGGCGCGGCGGCGCTGCTGCCGCTGGGCTGGATGTTTCTGAAGGAGTATCAGAAGAAGCGCATTCTCGTGTTCATCAACCCGGAGCTGGATCCTCTCGGCGCCGGATATAACGTGATCCAGTCGCGCATCGCCGTGGGCTCGGGGCGTTTTTTCGGGAAGGGATTCATGCAGGGGGCGCAGAGCAAGCTGCGCTTTTTGCCGGAGCCGCATACCGATTTCATCTTCAGCGTTTTCGCCGAGGAGTTTGGCCTGGTGGGCGGGCTTTTTGTGCTGGCGCTGCTGTCGTTCATTCTCTGGCGCATGATCCGCGTCGCCCTGAGGGCGCGCAGCGTGACGGTCAAGATTCTTGTGGCGTCGCTGTCGGCGTCGCTGTGGTTTCACAGCTTTGAATCCGTCGGCATGAGCATGGGGCTGCTGCCCGTGACGGGGCTGCCCCTGCCGCTGATGAGCTACGGCGGCAGTTCGCTGCTGGCGACGGTGCTGGCGATCGGCGTAACGGTAAAGCTTGGCGCCCAGAACGAGATCAGCCGCCGCGAAAATTCGGTGCCGGATTCGCGGACGCCGTATTCCGTCCGCCGTTCCTGATGCGCTTCTGAACCTGCGAATTCAGGCGCGGCGATTTCTTCGCCGCGCCGCGAGCTTCTTTACTCGATTGAGGATGATTGATTTTGCGATTTGAAGAATTTGACGATCCGCGCTGGCCTTTGATCGCCGGAGCGAAATGGCCGTCGCGATACGCCTGCTCCGAATGGGGGAACACCAAGCCGAAGGAAAACGCCGATTTTCGCGTGTGCTTCTGTTTTCCCGACGTGTACGAGGTGGGCATGAGCTATCTTGGCTTTCAGCTGCTCTATCCCCGTACGAAAAACATGGACGGCGTCGACGCGGAGCGCGCCTACTGTCCGTGGATCGACATGGAACAGTCGCTGCGGAAAGCGCGGCTGCCTCTGGGGTCGATCGAATCGAGGCGGGCGCTGAAAGATTTCGACGGGTTGGGCTTTACGCTTCAGCACGAGATGAGCTTTACGAACATCCTCACCATGCTTGATCTGGGCGGCGTGCCGCTGCTGGCCGCACGCCGGGCGGACGGCGACCCGATCGTCATGGCCGGCGGGCCGGCAGCGCTGGTGCCGGAGCCTGTAGCGGATTTTATCGACATTTTCTGCCTCGGCGACGGCGAAGTCGTCAATCCGCCGCTGTTCGATCTGCTGAAAAAGACGAAAGGACGGCCGCGCGCCGAACGGCTGCGCGCCGCGGCCGAACTCGACGGCACATACGTTCCGGCGCTGACGTCGTGTACTTACGACGAGGCGGGGACACATTTTGCCTCGGAATTTCCGCTGCCGCGGCAGCGCCTGATCTGCCGCGACATGGACGCGATCGTTCCCGAGAGCATGATCGTGCCCGCTTCGGGCATCATCCACGACCGCGTGGCGGTGGAGCTGTTCCGCGGCTGTTCGCGCGGCTGCCGTTTCTGTCAGGCGGGCATGATCTACCGGCCCATCCGCGAGCGCAGTCCGGAGGTTATCGACGCGTGCATCCGCGCGCTGATTCGTCAGACGGGCTGGGAAGAGTGCAGTCTGGTTTCGCTGGCCAGCTGCGATTATCCGCAGATCGGCCCCTTGCTCCAGTCGCTGGCGGATCTTCATGACGACGGCATCAAGGTCAGCCTGCCGAGCCTGCGCGTGGATAATTTTTCCGTCGGCTTGGCGGCCGGGCTGGAAGTGATGAGAAAGGGCGGGCTGACGCTGGCGCCCGAGGCCGGGTCGCAGCGTATGCGCGACGTGATCAACAAGGGCGTGACCGAGGCCGATCTCGACGCGGCGCTGAACGCGGCGTTCGAACATGGCTGGCAGAAAGTCAAGCTCTACTTCATGATGGGGCTGCCGACGGAGACCGACGACGATCTGCAGGGCATCGTCGAGCTGGCCGAGCGCGCCGCTTCGATCGGCCGCCGCCACACTAAACGCGCGGCGATCAACGTATCCGTGGCCGGCTTTGTGCCGAAGGGGCACACGCCGTTCCAGTGGGCGGCGCAGAACACGCGCGAAGAACTGGCGCGCAAGGGCGCTTTTATGAAAAAGCAGATCCGTTCGCGCGCGATCAGCTTTAAATATCACGAATCGGAGCAGTCCTTCATCGAAGGCGTGCTGGCCCGCGGCGACCGCCGCGTCGGCCGCGCGATCCTCGAAGCGTGGCGGCTGGGCGAACGCTTCGACAGCTGGAGCGAGACGTTCAGTCTCGAGCGCTGGATGGAAGCGTTCGCCCGCGCCGGCGTCGATCCGGCGTGGTACGCTCAGCGGGAGCGCGCCGAGGACGAGGCGTTCCCGTGGGACCATATCGATACGGGCGTGTCCAAATCGTTTTTGCTGCGCGAATATCGCCGCGCGCGGGCAGCGAAAGTCACGCGCGACTGCCGTTCTTTCGGCTGCAACGCCTGCGGCTGGGAGCGGCGCGGCTGCGAGTGGAGCGCGGCGAACGCATGAGCCGCCTCCGCGTTGTTTTCGAGAAGCGGGGCTTCGCCTGCTTCGTGCGCCACGTGGAACTGCCGCAGCTTTTCGGCCGCATCGCCCGCCGCGCCGGGCTGAAAGTCGCCCTGACGCAGGGCATGTCGCCCCATCCGCACATCGTCATGGGACCGGCGCTGCCCGTGGGCGTGATCTCGCTCTGCGAGGCGGCGGAGATCTGGTTCGAAGAGAACGTCCCGCCCGAGGAAGCTCTGGAAAAGATGAACGCCCAGGCGCCGACGGGGTTCCGATTTCTCCGCGCCGCCCGCATCGCGCCCGACGCCATGTCGCTGAACAAGTGCTTCGACGCGGCGTCTTACTGGCTCTGCCCGCGCGATCCGGACAAGCTAGCGGCGGTGAAGCGGATCCTGTCGGAAGAGTTCGGCGCGGAAATTCTGCTGGCGCTGCGCGAATGCGGCGACGGGCTCGAGCTGGTCATGCACGATCCGTCGCAGACCGGCCCCGGCGCGCTCGTCAAGGCGCTGGTCGCCCGCGAAGCGATCTCCGGCTGGCCGGAAGTCTGTATCGCCCGACTCTGCCTGGGACGCTGGCGCGCCGACGCGGGCGGGATCGCGCCGCTGCTGTGAATCGCTGGGAACGAAAGCCGCCGCTTCCTGGAAGGGAACGTTTCGCGGCGCCTCGCTTTCGTCCGCAATGTTCCACGTGGAACATTGCGGACGAAAAATCCGGCAAGGCGCGCCCGCAAATTTTTCATCCGTTTTCTTCGCGTTCGGGCGGCGGCTTTTTGTTCCAGGCGTTTTGTCGATAAAATCATGTGTTTTCGGAGGCGTGGAAATGAACCAGCCGGATATACTCATCCTGGCGAACACCATCGACCCTGAAGAAGCCCGTGTGGCGATCGTGGAAAACGGCCGTTTGAGCGAGCTCTTCATCGAACGGATGTGGGAATGCCAGAAGAGCGGGGAAATATACAAAGCGCGCGTGGAAAGCGTTCTGCCGGGAATGAACGCCGCGTTCGTCGGACTCGGCGACGGGCGGAACGGTTTCCTCTATCTGAACGACGCGCGCGGCGTGAAAGTGCAGCAGAACGGCGAAGTGCTGGTGCAGGTCGTCAAAACGGCGCGCAAGAACAAAGGGGCGCGCGTGACCGCGCGCATTTCGCTGCCCGGGCGCTATCTCGTGCTCGTGCCCGGCGGCCGCGACGTGGGCGTGTCCAAGCGCATCGTCAAGGAAGAAGAGCGGATGCGTCTCAAGGAAACGATCCGCAGTCTGGATACGGTCGGTTACGGCGTGATTTTGCGCACGGCGTCGGAGGGCGTCGACGCCGACGCGCTGGCCGACGATTTGAAGCGGCTGAAAAAGCTCTGGCGCGACATCGAGGACAGCGCCGCCAAGCAGACGGCGCCCTGCCTGCTCTACAAGGACATGGGGCTGGTCGGCCGCGTGCTGCGCGACGAGCTGAGCTCGGAAGTGTCGCAGATCGTCGTCGACAATCAGGAGGAATACGACCGCGTCGCCGATTATCTGGAACGCTACCGCGCCGCGGAAAAAACGCCGGCGCTGAGCTTTCACCGCAGCAACATCCCGCTGTTCGAATACTACGACGTCGAAAAGGAGATCGACGCGCTGCTGGACAATAAAGTCTGGCTCAAGTCCGGCGCCTATCTCGTCGTCGATCAGACGGAAGCGCTGACGGTGATCGACGTGAACACGGGCAAGTACACCGGCGGGCGCAATCTGCGCGAGACGGTGCTGGCCACCAATCTCGAGGCGGCCGAAGAGATCGCCTGGCAGCTGAAGCTGCGCTCCATCGGCGGCATCGTCGTCGTCGATTTCATCGACATGGAACCTGAAGAGGACAAAAAGGCGCTGCTGGCGAAACTGGACGAGGTCTTCGCGGCGGACCGCTGCCGTGTGAGGGTCTATGGGATCTCGCCGCTCGGCCTGGTGGAAATGACGCGCAAGCGCGCGCGGGCCGACCTGAGGTCGGTGCTGACGCGTCCCTGCCCGCTCTGCGGTTCCGGTTCGCGGGTGCTGAAAGAAGATTCGCTGGCGCTGATGCTGAAGCGCTTCATCCGCAAGGTCTTCCTTTCCGGACGCGCCGAGGCCGTGCTCGTGGACGTCAACGAATCGGTGGCGGCTTATGCGGCTCAGGTTTATCTGAGTTCGTGGGAAGAGACGTTCGGTCGGAAAATTTTTTTGCGCGGGCGGCTGGACATGCCGCTGGAAAAGTTCCGTCTCGACCTGCAGGGCTCGCTGAGCAGCGTAGAATCGCGCGTCGAACTGATGCGCAGCAGAGGAGATACCAGCGTTGTTTATCGAACGACTGACCCTTAAAAACTTCAAGAGCTTTGGCGGCACGCACGAGCTTCCTTTCGCGCCGGGCTTCACGGCCATCGTGGGGCCGAACGGCAGCGGCAAAAGTAACATCCTTGACGGGCTGCGCTGGGTCCTCGGCGAGAGTGGCGCGGCCCGTCTGCGCATTACCCGCCAGAGCGACCTGATCTTTCAGGGGTCGGCCGGCCTTTCCGAGGCGGCGGAGACCGACGTGGCGCTCGATCTGAACGACGGAGGCGGCCGCGGCAGCCTCCGCCGCCATCTTGACGCCTCGGGCGGCGCGCTTTACGTCAACGGCGTCCGCATGCGCATCCAGGACCTGACGCAGTTCAAACAGCAGTGGCGGCTCGAAGGCGACCGCTCGGCCTTCATCGGTCAGGGCGAAGTGGGCGCGGCCGTTCTGCAGAAGCCGTTTCAGCGCCGCCTGCAGCTGGAAGAACTTTTCGGCATTGACCTGTACCGCAAAAAACGCGACGGCGCCCTCGACGAGCTCAAACAATCCGGCGACGAGCTGTTGCGCCTGCACACGCTGATGGGCGAGCTGCGGGCCCGCCGCGAGGAAATCGCGCCGGATCTCCAGAACGCGCGCAAAGCCAAAGACTATCAGGAACGTCTCGAAGACCTGCGCCGCGTTCTGTATCATTACCGGCGCTGCAACGAAGAGGCGCGGCTGAAAACGCTCGAGCGAAAGCACGAAGAGGCCGGCTCGCAGCTCGATTCGGCGGGGCGCTGGGCGTCGCTGTGGAAGAACGCCCTCGAACGCCTCCGCGCCCGGGGCAGCGAGTACGCGCGGCGCCGCGGCGAACTGAACGACCGGCTGGAAGAGCTGACGCCGCGACTTGACGACGCGCTGCGCCGCGAGATGGCGCTCAACGCGGAAAAAAGCGAGAGCGAATTCGCCGCGCGCCGCGCCAGCGAAGAGCGCGACCGTCTCGACGAACAACTGAAACAGGAAGAAGCGCAGCGCAGCGGGCTGGCCGTTCAGGTCGGACGGCTGACGCAGGAGTCGTTATCGCTCGACGTGCAGATCCACGATCTGGAAGACCGTCTCGCCTCCCGCGACGCGGCGCTCGAAGCGTCGCGTCGCAGACGCCGCGAACTTCTGGAACGCGAAGCCGGACTGCTCGAAGAGGCCCGTCAGATGGAAACCCGCGCCGAGACTCTGGGGCTGCAGAGCCGCGAGCGCTCCGCCGTGCTCGAAGACCTGCGCGCCAAACGCGACAGCCTGGTCTCGAAGATGACCGAATCCGACGAAGCGCTGGAAGCGCTCGAGGACAAACTGGAACAGCTGGAGAAAAAGCGCGGCGAGGCGGCGGCGCAGAGTCAGGAGATGGCGATCCGCGCCCAGAGCGTGCGCCGTTCCGTCGCCAAGGCCGAGGCCGAACTCGATACGCTGCTGCAACGCGCCGAGGCGGGGCTTTATCCGCGCCCCGTGCAGATGGTGCTCTCGGCCGTCAAGCTCGGGCGCCTGAAGATCGAGACGATCCCCGCCGTCGAAGGCTTTTCCTGCGACGGCGCGCTGGCCCCCTGCCTCGAAGCCTATCTGGGGGGCCGCCAGTATTGGCTGCTCGTCGACACGATGGCGCAGGCCCGCGTCGGCATCGACCTGCTGAAAGAACGCAGGGGCGGGCGCGCGACGTTTTTGCCGCTGGAACGCTGCCGCAGTTCCCGCGCCGGCAAAGCTCCCGCGGGAAACGGCGTGCTGGGCTGGGCCATCGATCTGGTCGCGCCCGATCCGCGTTGGCTGCCCGCCATGGAGCATTTGCTCGGCGACCTGCTGGTCGTCAAAGATTACGATACCGGCGCGCGCCTGGCGGCGACGGTCCGTTACCCGATCGTCACGATCGACGGCGAAGTCTTTTCGCCTTCCGGCACCGTCAGCGGCGGCAAAAACGCCCGTTCCGCAGGCGCGATCACGTTGCGCAACATGATCGACGAGACGGAAAAACAGATCGCCGCCGACAAAAAAGCGCAGGCGGAGATCGCCAAATCTCTCGAAGCGGCCGAGCGCGCCGAAGCGAAAGCCGGCGAAGCGCTGGAAAAACAGCGCGCCGCCGCCGCCGAACAGAAGTCGCGGACCGAGGCGCTGCGCCGTGCCCTGCGCGAACAGACCGAAGAACTGAACGCGCTGCTCCAGGAAGACAGCAATTCGGCGGAACGCATCGGCCATTGCCGCGCCGAAGCGAAGAAAATGCGCGAGAGCGCCGCCCAGGCGCGCGCCGAGGTCGACGCCCTGCCGCTGTCCGACGGCGACGACGCCGAAAGCGCCCGCCTCGCCGAGCTGCGCACGCAGGGACTGCTGGTCGGCGAGCGCCTGACGGCCAAAAGGGGCGAACTGGAAAAGAGCGTGCGCGCCGTGAGCGACCTGCGCCGCGCGCTCAGCGACAACAACGAGGAATCGCGCCGCATCGTTCAGAAACTGGCCGAGCTGGCCGAGCGGCAGGAATCGGTGCTGAAGGAAAAGGGGGGGCGCGAGGCCGAGAAACGAGCCGTGCAGGAGCAGATTGCCGAGCTGGACAAGCACAACGCCGACGCGGCGCGGCGCATGGAGCGCCAGCTGCTGCGCAGCCAGCGCGCCCAGACCGCGTTCGATTCGCTCACCCGCGACGAGCTGATGGCCCGCAACGAGATCGAAAAGGTTCGTGAACGCCTCGACAGCCTGATTGCCGACAACGAGGAGAAGTATCCCTATCCGACGGATTTCGTCCCCGGCGACGAGAGCGCCGACAAACTCGAAAGCAGCTGCCGCTATCTCGAACGCTCGCTCAAGGAACTCGGCGACGTGAACATGGGAGCGCTGTCGGAAGATCAGTCGCTGGCCGAACGCCTCGAATTCCTCGGCGGCCAGCTCAAGGACGTGCAGCAGGGCATGGACGAGCTGCGCGCCCTGATCGCCAATACCGACAGGCAGGCGGGGACGATGTTCAACGGCGCGCTCGTGAAGATCGACCGCCGCTTCGACGAACTGTTCCAGCGCCTTTTCGGCGGCGGCGAAGCCCACCTGAAAGCGCAGGAAGACATGGACCTCTGGGAAGCCGGCGTGGAGATCGTCGCCCGTCCGCCCGGGAAGAAGCCGCTGTTCCTCGCCCAGCTTTCCGGCGGCGAGCAGTCGCTGACGGCGCTGTCGCTGCTGTTCGCCTCCATGGAAGTGGCCAAGGTGCCGCTGGCCGTGCTCGATGAGGTGGACGCGGCGCTCGACGAGGCCAACCTGACGCGCTTCGCGCAGATGGTGGCCGATTATTCGAAGAACCTGCAGGTGATCGCCATGACTCACCGCCGCCAGACCATGGAACACGCCGAAGTGATGTACGGCGTCACCATGTCCGAACCCGGTTTGTCGCAGATCGTTTCCGTCAAGGTGGACCAATGGGATTAGACCGCGAAAAAAAAGAAATCGCCCCGCCCGCGGACGGCGAGGCGATCCTGTACGGATTTCTGCGCCTGCACCAGCCCGACGTGGGGCCGCGCGTCAACATGGACACGGTGCTGCTGGCCGGCTTCGCCCGGCCGCGCCCGGGCGAGCGCGTGATCGAGCTGGGCTGCGCCCACGGCGGCGTGTCGCTGATCCTGGCCAAGCGCTTCCCGCACAGCCGTTTCGAAGGGCTGGATATTCAGCCGCGGCTGATCGAGCTGGCGCGGGAAAACGCCGCGCGCAACGGCCTGACCGCCAACGCGCGCTTCGAAACGGGCGACCTGCGCGAACACCGACGGCTGTACGAACACCAGAGCTTCGACGCGGTCGTCGTCAACCCGCCCTACGAAGATCCCGGCTTCGGCCGCCGCGCCGAGGCGGAAACGAACCGTCTGGCCCGCCAGGGCGAGATGTGCCCGCTCGCCGATGTGTGCGAGGCGTCGCGCTTCCTGCTGAAAAACGGCGGCCGCCTGTACATGGTCATGCGCGCGCTGCGTCTGGCCGAAACGCTCGGGCTGCTGCGGGCGCACAGGCTCGAGCCGCGCGAGCTGCTGATGGTCCATCCCGCGCCGGGCAAAAACGCTTCCGTGTTCCTCGTCGAAGCGCGTCGCAGCGGCGGAGCGGCCATGACCGTGCCGCCGCCGCTGTTCATTTACAACGCGGCAGGCGAATACACGCCCGAGCTGCGGCGCTTCTACGCCCCCGCCCCGCCGCTGCCGTGAAACGGAACCCGCCGCGGGGAAGTACGGTCTTTTGTTTTCCCCGCTTCTCCGTGTTTCCGTGGTCGCTTTTGTCTTACGAGAAAGAAAGGACGCTGGAACGATGCCGCTGATCCTGATTCCCACGCCCATCGGCAACATGGGCGACATCACGCTGCGCGCGCTGGAAGAGCTCAAGTCCGCCGACCTGATCGCCTGCGAGGACACGCGCCATAGCGGCCTGCTGCTGAGCCGTTACGGCGTCAAGCGGCCGCTGATGAGCTACCAGAAGTTCAACGAGCAGGCCCGCGTCGATGAACTGCTGGCGCGCCTCGCCAAGGGCGAAAAAATCGCCGTGATCAGCGACGCCGGCACGCCCGGTATGTCCGACCCCGGCTACGTTATTTTGAAAGCCGCCGTCGAAGCCGGGCTGCCCGTCGACGTTCTGCCCGGCGCGACGGCCTTCGTGCCCGCCGTGCTGCTGTCGGGGCTGGAGCCGCATCCGTTCTCGTTCGTCGGCTTTCTCTCCGATCAGAAGGGCGAGCGCGTCGCCGCGCTGGAAAAACTGAAAGGCCATCCCTACACGATGGTTTTTTACCTCTCGCCGCACAAGGCCGCGAAGCAGCTCGAAGACTTCCTCGCCGTGCTCGGCGACCGCCGCGCCGCGCTCGTGCGCGAGATCAGCAAAGTCTATCAGGAAGCGCGCCGCGGCTCGCTGTCCGAGATTCTCGCTTCGGTGGCCGAGGGCGTGAAAGGCGAGCTGGTCCTCGTCGTCGAAGGCGGCGTCGCCGAAGCGCCGTCCGACGGCGCCTGGCGGGAAGAGGCGCTGCGCCGGCGCGCCGAAGGGATTCCCGTGAAGCGGATCGCCGAAGAGCTCGCGGAGCGTTTCGGCGCGCCGAAGAACAAAATCAAATCGTGGTTGCTTGAGCAGAAGCGCTGAAAATCTGTTACAATAACAAAATATTCCGCCGCGTACGGAATCGCGGCGGAATTTTTTTGTCGCGGGACGAAGCGGCCCCGGCGGCCGCATTTTTTACAGGCAATGGAGGCATGAGCAATGGCTGAAAAAAGTTTCTACATCACCACGCCGATTTATTACGTCAACGACGTGCCCCACATCGGGCACGCCTATACGACCATCGCCGCCGACGCCATGGCGCGCTACAAACGCATGGACGGCTGCGACGTGTTCTTTCTGACCGGCACCGACGAACACGGCCAGAAAGTCAGCGAAAGCGCCGCCAAGAAGGGCATGACGCCACAGCAGCTCACCGACGAGCTGGCGCAGAATTTCCGCGACCTGCTGCCGCTCATCGACGCCAGCAACGACGACTTCATCCGCACCACCGAAGCGCGCCACGTCAAAGTCGTGCAGCAGATCTTCAAAAAACTGCTCGATCAGGGCGACATCTACAAGGGGACGTACAAGGGCTGGTACTGCGTGCCCTGCGAGACCTATGTGCCCGAGGCCAGCCAGGGCGAGAACCACACCTGCCCCGATTGCCACCGCCCGCTCAAGGAGATGGAGGAGGAAAGTTATTTCCTGCGCACCTCGGCCTACGCCGACCGGCTGCTCAAGTTCTATGAAGAACACCCCGACGCCATCAAGCCGAAAGTCCGCTACAACGAGGTGGTCAGCTTCCTGCGTATGGGCATGAAAGACCAGTCCATCTCGCGCACCAGCGTGCCGTGGGGCATCCCCGTGCCCGGCGACGAGAAGCACACCGTCTACGTTTGGTTCGACGCTCTCATTAACTATCTCACCGCCTGCGGCTACGGCAGCGACGAGGCGAAGATGAAAAAGTTCTGGCCCGTCGTCAACCACCTCGTCGGCAAGGACATCATCCGCTTCCACTGCATCGTCTGGCCGATCATGCTGCTCGCCCTCGGCCTGACGCCGCCCGCGTGCGTATACTCGCACGGCTGGTGGACCCGCGACGGCGAAAAGATGTCCAAGTCCAAGGGCAACGTCGTCGATCCGCACGAGATGGTCGGCCTTTACGGTTCCGACGTGTTCCGCTATTTTCTGCTGCGCCAGGTCACCTTCGGCCTCGACGGCGACTTCTCCGAACTCGCCCTCGTGCAGCGCGTCAACTCCGACCTCGCCAACGACCTCGGCAATCTGCTCAGCCGCACCGTCACCATGATCGAAAAGTACCGCGGCGGCGCCGTGCCCGCGCCCGCCGCGCTCGAATCCCTCGATGTGGAGGTGAAGGAACAGGCTTTGAACGCCTTCGCCGAGTACCGCGCCTTCATGGACAACTATCAGTTCGACGACGCCCTCAAGGCCCTGTGGAGCATGATCGGCCGCGCCAACAAGTACATCGACGAGACCATGCCGTGGAAGCTCGGCAAGGACGAGTCGCTGGCCGCCCGTCTCGACACCGTGCTGGCCACGCTGGCCGAGGAGCTCAAGCTGGCCGCCCTGATGCTGGCCCCCGTCATGCCCAAGACCGCCGTCAAAATCTGGGCGCAGCTCGGCCTGCCCGGCGACGTGAAAGACCAGCGCTTCGGCGACTATCGCTGGGGCGGCATGGGCGAAGAGTGCCCGACCGTCCGCCGCGGCGAAGGCGTGCTCTATCCCCGCATCGATCTCGACGAGTGGAAGAAGCAGGCCGAAGCGCGCGCGAACGCCAAAAAAGGCCTCGCCGCCGACCCCGGCGAGCACGAGCCGGAAATCTCCATCGACGACTTCGCCAAGATCGAGCTGCGCGTCGCGCAGATCGTCCACGTGGAGGCCGTCCCCAAGTCGCGCTCGCTCTACAGGCTCGATCTCGACCTCGGCTACGAGAAGCGCGTGATCGTGTCGAGCATCAAGGATTTTTACAAGCCCGAAGAGCTGGAAGGCCGCCGCATCGTCGTCGTCGCCAACCTCAAACCCGCCAAGATGTGCGGCGTCGTGAGCAACGGCATGCTCCTCGCCGCCGGTTCCGGCGCGCCCCACACGCCCGAGGAAAAACTCTCGCTGCTCGCCCCCGCGGAAGACATCCCGCTGGGCAGCCGCGTGCACTGAATCTGAGCGATCTCAATGAAAAAAGCGTCCCGAAAATCCCGCGCGGGATTTTCGGGACGCTTTTTTCATTCATTGACGCCGCGCGGCGGAAACAAAAGCGTTCGCCATGCAATTTTATTATTGCGTGGCGATTTTTCATGTTCTATAATAGGAACCGCATCTCGGGATCGTTTCGCGCCGGAAAGTTCCGGGTGCTTTTTTGCGTTCCCGGCGGAAGGAAATAAAATGGAAAAAGGAGAACGGAACATGTCGTACAAAAGGATTTTGACGGTGCAGGACATTTCCTGCGTCGGGCAGTGCTCGCTGACGGTGGCGCTGCCGATTTTGTCCGCCTGCGGGCTGGAGACGGCGATCTTGCCGTCGGCCGTGCTTTCCACGCACACCGGCGGCTTTACGGGCTACACGTTCCACGACCTGACGGCGGAAATGCCGCGCATCATCGAGCACTGGGAACGCGAACAAATCCGTTTCGACGCGGTGTACAGCGGCTATCTGGGCAACGCCTCGCAGACCGAATACCTCAAGGAAATTTACGGCACGCTGCTTCAGCCCGGCGGGCTGCGCATCGCCGACCCGGCCATGGCCGACAACGGGCGGCTCTATCCGGGATTCGACGCGGCGTACGTGGAGGCCATGCGCCGCTTCGTCTTCGCCGCCGATCTGATCCTGCCGAACATCACCGAGGCGGCGCTGCTCACCGGCGTGGAATACCGCGAGCGGTACGACGAAAGCTACGTCGACGCCCTGCTCGCCGCGCTGCGCAAAGCCGGCGCCAAAACCGTGGTGCTGACGGGCGTCAGTTACGACGACGCGACGACGGGCGTCGTGGTGGACGACGGCGCGCAGAAACGCTATTACCGCCACGAAAAGCTGCCGAAGGGCTGCCACGGCACCGGCGACGTTTTCGCCTCCGTGTTCGCCGGCATGCTGACGGGCGGAAAATCCGCCTACGACGCGGCCGTCGCCGCCGCCGACTTCACGCTGCACTGCATTCGGTTCACCGCACAGGATCCTTCGCACTGGTACGGCGTCAAGTTTGAGCCGCTCCTGCGCGAGCTGACCGAACAGTGCAAGTAGCGCCGGAACGTTCCGGCGAAGTTTTGTTGGCCTCGCGACGCAAAAACGCCGCCCGTTCCGAAGCGCGCTTCGGAGCGGGCGGCGTTTTTGCGTCGCGCTTTCTACAGATTCTTTTTGAAGAACGCCTCGATGGCGTCGAAGGGGATCTTGTCGAGGCGGTCGTACAGGTCGGTGTGATTGGCGCCGGGGATGATCATGAGCTCTTTGTTGCTGCCGGTGAGCTTCTTGAAGGCGTCCTCGCTGAAGTAGCGGGAGTGCGCCTTTTCGCCGTGAACGATCAGCACGGCGGAACGGATCTCGGAAGCGTAGGCGAGGAGCGGCATGTTGAGGAAGGAGAGCGCGGACGTGACGTTCCAGCCGCCGTTGCTGTTGAGGGAGCGTTTGTGATAGCCGCGCGGCGTCTTGTAATAATCGTAATAATCGACGAGGAACTGCGGCTCCGCGGGGCGGACGTCGGGCAGGCCGCCGGCCAGGGCGCAGCTTCCGTTCCGGTAATCTTCGGTGCGCTGGGCGTTCAGCTGCCGACGCAGCTCGGCGCGGCCGTCCGCATCCATCTGATCGAAGTAGCCGTTGGCGATGACGCGGCTCATGTCGTACATGGTGGAGGCCACGGTGGCCTTGATGCGGGTGTCCATGGCCGCCGCGTTCAGCGCCATGCCGCCCCAGCCGCAGATGCCGATGACGCCGATCCGTTCCGGATCGACGCTGTCCTGAACGGACAGAAAATCGACGGCTGCGGAGAAATCCTCGGTGTTGATGTCGGGCGAAGCCACATAGCGGGGTTCGCCGCCGCTTTCGCCGGTGAAGGACGGATCGAAGGCGATGGTCAGAAATCCGCGTTCGGCCATGATCTGGGCGTACAGCCCGCTGGACTGCTCCTTGACGGCGCCGAAGGGGCCGCAGACGGCGAGGGCGGGAAGTTTTGTGCCGCCGCTGTCCTTGGGAATGTACATGTCGGCGGCGAGAGTGATTCCGTAGCGGTTTTTGAAGAGCACTTTTTTATGCTCCACCTTCTCGCTTTTGGGGAAGACCTTGTCCCATTCCTGTTCAAGCTGCGGCGCGGCGGCCGTCGTTTCCGCCGCGAAGGCGGCCCCCGCCAGCGACATGGCGCCGAAGGGCGCCCCCAATGAGAATTTTTTACCGATTTTCATGACGTTTTCTCCTTTCGTATGCCGGCGCCCTGCGCCGGACGCATCGTACGTCGCCGGACCGCGCGATGCGCGTCGTCTTCGAGCGTATGGTCACATTATAAGGACGCGACAGATATATAGCAAATACCTGCATTTGATGAAAAACGATTCATTTGAGGCATGGCATGTGAATAAAGCCGGCTTTCTCCGCGAGAAAAAAACGTTGCCGGAGTTTTCGCCCCAAGCGGACGAAAGTCGTTCGTTCCGCAGGGCAATCGCTTACGGAATAAGCAAGCCCGTAGGCACCAGCCCCAAGACCTGCAGAGCCGTAGGGATGCCAAGCCC
>PPYE01739727.1_pt1 | contig 105693 bp, 96 predicted proteins | sample 1559881 | NCBI WGS metagenome assembly PPYE01 (sample SAMN08240022, study PRJNA423297) | Human gut metagenome, whole genome shotgun sequencing project.
TAGCGCCCATGCCCAGTACCATAGCAGAAGCCATAGCTACGGAAAGTACTTTTTTCATAGTCTTTCTTCCTCCTAAAAAATTTTGTTGATATTTTTATCAACTTTTTTATTTTGACAAATCAGAGTCCCATTTTCGGAAGCTTTTTCGAAGTATATTTATTCTATAAATATACAAGGAAAACTTCCAGGGCAAATGACTGCTTTGCAGTTGTTTGACCTTCTCCACAACCCCTCATCGTCTGACATTATTGTATCTCAAATCGGTTAAACTAGCAATACAGTTTAGTCAACACTTCGTTTCTTTTTTGTCGCACTTCTCGATAATTTTTACATTTTGGTTAAAAACTTATGGTTTTCAACCGTTTTAACATCCTTTTTTAGCTTTAAAAGTTACATAATAGTTACAAGAAGTTCTGATTGGAAACAAAATGGTTTTTCGCATATTTTTCGCTCTCGCTCTTAAATTTATTGAACATTTTATATTTGCTATGTCTCTTATTCGTCTTTTCCATCCATATTTTGTATATTACTATACACTTAAAAATTATAATTATTCATTTTAGGGTAAAATAAATACAGAGTCCCGACTATACCCGTCGGTTGCTCTGCTCCCCCTATTTTTCGATTCGCTTTTTCCTACTATACTACCGCTGGTTGTTTGCTGACAACCTGTTGCTGGCTGCCCATCATCATGGTTTCCATCACCTTTGCCATCTCTTTTGGCGGCATGCGCATTCCATCTTCCACCCACGAAACAATCATGCCCTGAATGCCTGCTGCACAAAACCGGCTTCCATACCGCAGCTGCTCTCCAAACAGCCCGTTGCCCATACATCTTGCACTAATCTTTTCGCAAAGCTGTTCCATCAGTTTTGGGCATCCCGATTCGCTTGCCAGCATCTTGGCAACGTCGCGGTTCTCCTCCAAAAATCTCAGCACACGCAAAAGCAGTTCAAATGCGCCGTCACTTTCCGGCACACTGCTCAACACCTCGTCCAGTTCCTGCCCGATTTCCTCTTCCACCTGCTCTTTCAGATCAAAAGCATCGCGGTAATGATGGTAAAAGGTACCTCTGTGCACGTCTGCCTCATCAGTCAGTTCCTTAATGGTAATTTCGGCAATACTCTCCTTGCTCAGCAGCCTCACCAGCGCTGCACGCAGTGCTTTTTTTGTCTTGCGGATTCTTCTGTCTTCGCTTCTCTCCTCAAATCCATTGTTAATCATAGACAAACTCCTTTCTTTTTGTCGCATATCGTTCATTTATTTCGCGATATGTTCAATATGCCTAAATTTACCTATTATTACGAGTGTATTTTTATTATAAATGCCACAAAGTTGTTTGTCAATGCTCTTTTTCTCTAATTGTAGATTATTATGAAAAATTCAATCTTTTTCTATCTTTTATAGGAACATTCTTCCTTCTCTTTCATATACGTTTAGATAACTTTGATACTTAAAACAACGCCCAACCCCAAATCGGCACAGGCTCACAAAAAAAGCTCGCTTGACACCAAGCGAGCTTTTAGCGTATAATAGAAACCAGAAGGACGGCTTCCCGCTGCAACGGGAAACGGCCAACTTAAATTCAATGTTTACTTGAAAATTGCCGTTTCCACACTAGTAGGAGGCGGCTATTTTCTTGCTATTTTATAAACAAGATCGACAACCGCAACAATAAGTAATAATAATGTTAGAACATCATTTGTACTCATACGGTCACCTCCCTTGAGAGCTGACCGTGCCGTCCCTCTAGCAGGAACAGTATACCATGACTGTCGAACTTTGTAAACAAAAGCTCCCTTGAGACAAGGGAGCTTTTCATGTTTAAACAGGAAGGAAACGGGAAATACTATCACTGAAAATCCCATTTTCAGAAAGGCAGGAACCCCTATGAACGAAAAAGATACTCCCGTTTCCTCTCTCGCGCTCAAGCTGGTGGTTGGTTTTCTTCTTGTCCTTTCCACCGGACTTGCCATCTGGGCAAGCTATAATCACATGAGGATCAATACCTATCGCACTGCTTTGCAGAACACCTACCTGCGCGCCGCCGATCTTGCTTCGGACAATCTGGCAAATCTCTCGTCCGATTTAGTCAAGGGCATGTATGTCGGTACCTCATCGCAGCTGTCGATGATCTCCTCCAAAATGTGGAAGGAATCTTCGGAAGCAAAATCCGCTCTCTCCACCCTTCCGGTATCGGACAAAACGCTGGAAAATACCAACCGCTTTCTCTCTCAGGCGGGCGACTATGCCATGTACCTCTCCAAAAAATCTGCCTCCGGTCAGGAGCTCAGCGAAGAGGAACGCAGCCAGTTTGCTTCCCTGCGCGAATATGCCGACCGTTTAAGCGGACAGCTGGATGAGATCGCCACCGGACTGCAAAACGGAACCCTGACACTGGAACAGCTCTCCACACCTAAAACCACTGTGGATGATCCGGAAAATCCTGGAACTACCTCTCACATGCAGCAGATTGAAGACAGCTTTATGGGTTATCCAACCTTAATTTATGACGGCCCATTTTCCGACCACATTCTGGACAAGACTCCTCTCATGACCGAAGGCAAGGCAGAAGTCCCGGTCGACCAAGCAAAGCAGCTTGCTAATCAGGTTGCCGGCAAAGATCTGACCGAAATGCGGGAAGAAAACTCCACTCTTCCTTCTTATGTTTTCCATGACGGAACCAGCAATTCAGTTGCTATCACCAAAAATGGCGGCTATCTTTGCTACCTCATCACCGATAAACCGGATTCTCTCACTGAAAAACTCTCTTATGAGGATGCAGTAGCCAAAGCACAACAGTTCCTTGAGAAATATGGCTATTCTTCCATGAAGGATACCTATTACGAGACCCGTGACGGTGTCATGACCCTGAATTTTGCCTACTATGAACCCAACACCCAGACTATCTGCTACACTGACCTGATCAAGGTGGAGGTTTCCCTTCAGGACGGTTCTATCGTAGGACTGGATGCACGCGGCTATCTGGTCAACCACCACGACCGCACACTGCAATCCCCATCCATCACCGCCGAACAGGCACAGCAATCCTTAAGTGATATTCTCACCGTTGATAACACCCGCCTCGCCCTGATCCCAACCTCTGGACAAAATGAGGTCTGCGTTTATGAATTTCTCTGCACATCTCCTACCGGAGATCGAATTCTTTCCTATATTAATACACAGACCGGTGCTGAAGAACAAATTTTAATCCTGATGCAAACCCCTAATGGGACCCTTACTAAATAACAGTACAAAAAGCAAAACATCCCCTGCTAATGCAGGGGATGTTTTGCTTCACATCGCAACGCGTTACGATGTGATATTTGGAAGGATTATGTTGATTGTAGGAGATATCAAAAATTGTTTTTTGCAAAAACCGCATCATAAAACTTGCAGTTTTTATTTTTAACTTGTGCCGTTTTTTATTATACACCTCCCTTCTTTCTTTGTCAATGCGCGGCAAAATAGTAAACTGTTTACAATCAGATTGTCTTTTATCTATCACAATTTGCATGTTTTGAAAATAAAAATTGCATTTTATTTCTTTTGCTTATTTTGTCAGACTGCCACGCAGACCAAGCTCTCGCAGTTTTACTCATTTTGTGGTATAATGAGATATCCCCCAACTGAATTACTACCAATATGAGATATAGATAGAAAGGACGATTTTCATGGCACTGGATGGTACCCTTCTGCGTCAAATCAGACACGAATTGGAATCCTGCCTGATTGGAGCGCGTATTGATAAAATCCACCAATTCTCCCGCGAAGAGATGATTTTTGTGCTGCGTCTGCCGCAGCCAACCGAAGACGGTTCTCGTACCGTTAAGCTTTATCTTTCTGCTGGTGCGGACAGCCCTCGTATTCATCTGACTTCCGCTTCTTTTGAAAACCCAAAAAGCCCTCCCATGTTCTGCATGCTGATGAGAAAATATCTTGGCAGCGCAAAATTGATTGAGATCCGCCAAATCGGACTGGACCGTATCCTTCATCTGATATTTGAAACCAGAAACGAAATGGGAGACCTCATCCAGCTCACCGTCGCAATTGAAATTATGGGAAGACATTCCAATATCATCCTCATCGATGAAACCGGACGGGTCATCGACTCAATCAAACGAATCGATGATACCATGTCTTCGGTTCGTCCTATCCTTCCGGGCGTACGTTATACCCTTCCGCCTGCTCAGGATAAACTGGACTTAATCGATGTTACCCCAGAACAAATTGAACAGCGACTGCGCACCGGAAAGGACACTCCTCTCTCCAAAGCCCTTTTATCGGCTGTGCAGGGTGTTTCTCCTATCGTCTGTCGGGAAATTGCAAATTACGTCTTTTTAGGCGATGACCGCGTCATTTCCGAAATGACAGAAAATCATTTTGACCGGCTGCGCTTCTTCCTGACCAAAGTCATCGATTACGCGAAAAACTATACTGGAACACCAACCAGTGTGATTGATTCCCGCAAAAAGCCAATGGATTTTTCCTTTATGGATATCCATCAGTACGGTGGTTCGATGTTTACCCGAACTTATGATACCTACAGCCAGCTGCTTGATGACTTCTACACCCAGCGTGACAACATCCAGCGCATGCGCCATCGCAGCGCCGACCTTCTCAAAGTTCTTGCCAACACTGCTGACCGTATTGCCCGAAAACTAAGTTTGCAGCAAAAAGAACTTACTGACTGTTCTGACCGTGAAACCTGGAAGATTTATGGAGATTTGATCAATGCAAATCTTTATTCCATTCAAAAGGGTGACCGCACCGCAACTTTGGTTAATTTCTATGATGAAAACCAGGCTGAAGTCACCATTCCGCTTGATCCGCGCAAGACCCCTGCTCAGAACGCACAGAAATACTACGGGGAATACCGCAAAGCAGATACCGCAGAGAAAAAATTGCGGGAACTGATTGAAGAAGGACAGCAGGAAGCAATTTATATCGATTCTGTTTTCGATGCTCTTACCCGTGCCCAGACCAATGACGAACTCTCCGCCATTCGAGCAGAACTTGCAGAACAGGGATATCTGCGCAAAAAAGGCCCTGCTCCTAAAAAAGGAAAGGAAACAAAACTTGCTCCAAAGCGTTATCGTTCGGACGATGGTTTCCTGATTCTCGTAGGCAGAAATAACGTTCAGAACGACCAGCTCACCCTCAAGGATGCACGCGGCAGAGATGTCTGGTTCCATACCAAAAACATTCCTGGATCTCATACCATCGTGGTAAGTGATGGACAGGAAGTTCCGGACTCCACCTTGAATCAGGCCGCCATCATTGCTGCGGCAAACTCCAAAGCGGCAGATTCTGCACAGGTACCGGTAGACTACACCCTGATTAAAAATGTAAAGAAACCGCGAGGCGCAAAACCTGGCATGGTAATCTATGTAAACTATCAGACCGCTTATGTCACCCCCGACTTTGAACTGGAAAAACGCCTGATGATTGACTAATCATTGGAAAGGAGCATTATTTTTGATTTGCTTTTCTCGCATCACTGCACCTACTCATCCATTTTTTGCAGATGCATTTGATCTATATGCTCAAAGCTTTCCGATTCACGAACAGCGATTGTCCAAAAGCCAGCAAAACATTTTAAGTCACCCACAGTACCACTGTGACGCTGTTTTAGAAGATGATGCCTTCTGCGGAGTTCTCTTTTCCTGGGAGATCGGCCCTCTTACTTACATCGAACATTTTGCGGTTTCTCCTTCTCTGCGCGGTCAGGGAACCGGTTCCAGAATTCTTGGGGAATTTCTGAAAACACATCCGCTCACCGTTTTGGAGATCGACCCTCCTCAGGATGATACCTCCATCCGCCGAGAAAAATTTTATCAAAGGATTGGACTTGTAAGCAATGATGTCTCTCATTTCCATCCGCCTTACCGTCCGCAGACAGCTCCTCATAAACTGGTCGTGATGAGCTACCCTCGTACCTTATCTTCGGCAGAATATCAGATGTTTTTTGATTATCTCCAGAACACCATCATGCATCAGGTCTATTAAACTTTAAAAAACTAAAAAGGGAACCGAGAAATTCTCGGTTCCCTTTTTTTACATTTCTACACTTCAAAAATGTCCAAATCCTGTCCATTGACGACCTTACCGTCATATCCGGCATCTTTGATTTCCTGTAAAATCGCCTCGCAGCGCCATGTCATTTCATGTTCCAGGTTTTGTGTATTGTCCTGAATATTCATATGGTAAATCCGGTGATAGGTTACCAGCAGCTTTGGCTGTGCCTGTTGCGCTACCTTTGCAAGATCTGTACTCAAAGTATGTACCTCACGGTGGTACTTCTGCCACTTCGGTTCCCGACAGGCAATTCCTGCGCTGTACTCCACTTCATGCAGGAGGATATCGCATCCCTTGGCCTTCTGCGCTACAACATCCAATGGAGCAGTATCTCCACTGATTACAATTACCTTTCCATCCATGGTGGTAAATTTGTATGCATAGCTTTCCAGCGTTCCGTGACTGACCAAAAATGCTTCTACACTTACACGGTCATCCTGATAGATAACCCCTTCTCCAATCTCGTGGACCTTTACCTGATAACCGACCTCATTGGCACGTTCAAATCCATGCAGTCTAAAGTCAATATCCACCGCATACGCCGCCTGAATGTGCTCGGTCATATTTCGAATTCCCTTTGGACCAAAGGCAGTCAACGGGGTTTCCCTTTCCAACACCCATGGTGTAAAGATCAAATCTGCATATCCAGCTGTATGGTCGGTGTGCAGATGGGTACAAAACGCTGTTGTCAGGCGGTCAGGACGCAGTGCATCTATTCCTTTATAATATGCTTTCGATGCCTGCCGAACCACACCCGGGCCAAAGTCCACCAGATAAGCTCTGTCTCCCACCACGACTGCGGAAGATGGTCCGCTTGCATTGGGACAGGCATTTGGGGTTCCTGTTCCCAAAAGCACTAAATATGTTTTCATATTCTGCTCCTATTCGTCGGTATCTGGAAGCTGCTGTACACGTTTCCAGTAGTAGATAATAAACAAAACTGCTGTCAGTGCCCAGGAAATCGGGTAGCTGTAAACAATCATGTTTAAGGTGCGGTTGAGTGGAAGAACAAAGACAATCCAAATAACTCGGAATACACAAATTCCACCACAAGTCATCAGCATTGGCAGCACAACGTCACCGATACCACGCAGGGAACCTGCAAAAATCTCAATAAAGGTAAAGCAGAAATAAGCTGGTGCCATTCGACGAAGAATATTAACGCCTATCTCGATTACCTGTGCATCTCCGGTGAAGAGCTGGAATACATATCCGCCAAGGAAGAACAGAACAGCACTAATCAGAATCGAAGCACCTATATCCATTGCCAGACAGACACGAACGCTCTTTTTCATTCGTCCAAATTTTCCTGCACCATAGTTCTGACCCACAAAGGTGGTGATTGCGATACCGAACGCACCGCTGATCATCCAGTAAATTGCATCGATCTTACTGAATGCTGTCCATGCTGCAACTGTTTCGGTACCAAAGGTATTCAAAGAACTTTGAATGATTACGTTGGAAAGGCTGTACATAACCGACTGTAAACCGGCAGGCAAACCGATTTTTACGATCATGCCCATCGGCTGCGCATGGAAACGAATCTTTTTCACCCTCAGGCGGAAGATATCGGTTGTACGGCACAGAGTCACTGTAACCATCACTGCACTGATTCCCTGAGAGAAGGTAGTTGCGATAGCAGCACCAGCTACTCCCATCTTTAAAAATACAATCAGTATAATATCCAGGATGATATTGATAAAGCAGCATAGAATCAAAAAGTATAATGGTCTGCGGGAATCACCGACTGCACGCAGGATACCTGCGCCCACGTTATAGATAAAAACAAAAACAAGACCCGCAAAGTAAATGCACAGATAGGTTGCGGATAAATCAATGATGTTATCTGGGGTGTTCATCAGTTTGAGCAGCGGACGTGTTATCAGAATTCCCATGATGGAAATAATAATGCCGCCTACAACAGAAAAAGCATATGCAGTATGCAGGGCTTTCTGCACACCATCTTCCTGTTTTGCACCATAGTGCTGCGAGATGACAACCGTTGCACCGGAAGCCAGACCTGTAAAGAAACCAACGATCAGGTTAATGATCTGGCTGGTTGAACCACCAACTGCTGCCAAAGCCTCTGTTCCCACAAAACGTCCTACAACTACGGTGTCTGCCGTGTTGTAAATCTGCTGGAAAAACGTACCGAGCAGGATGGGGAAAAAGAAGATCAGCAGCTGTTTCCAAATTACACCATGTATAATTTGGTTTTCCTTGGTTTCCATTTCCTGCATATCCATTCTCCTCTCATAAACCTTTTTTCAATTTGAATTGTTCTTAATATTATATAGCATAACCGCACTCAATTGTCGATAGGAAATTAAAATAAATTTTTATAAAATCTTAATTGACAGACTATACCTTTGGGTGTATCATAATTCCATCTTATGGGGAGGTGTTTTTTAAGTGAAAACAGCGCAAAAATTATCTCGTCAGGAACTGTTCGAACGCACCTGCAAAGAGATGGAAGCAAATGGATTTGAACAAAAGCCACTGATTCTCCCTGCCAAAAAGCTTAATATCATCGCATTCCTACTGATTGTCCCTCTTTTGGCTGTGACAATCTTTCTGTTTCTGCTTCGATGGAACGCCCTTCTTGAGGTGCATCCCGAGATCATTGCGGTCACACCAATGTTTTTTGTATGCTTCCTTGCCAGCATTTTTATTCATGAACTGATCCATGGCTTTATCTGGTCCTGTTTTTGTCCAGATCGGTTTCACAGCATTCATTTTGGATTTCAGTTAAAAACACTGACTCCTTACTGCCACTGTGCACAGCCTCTAAAAAAATTCCCCTATCTGCTTGGTACCCTGATGCCCTGCCTGATTCTGGGTGTAGGCACTTATCTGCTCTCTCTGTTAATTCCAAACTTCAGTCTTGCTCTGTTTGGCGCAATGAACATTGCTGCCGCAATCGGGGATCTTGCTATTTCCTTTCTCCTTATCCCGCAAAAGGATGTTCTGGTTGTAGATCATCCAACAGAGCCCGGTTTGATTGCATTTTTCAAAACATAAAAAAATCTCCAGACAAAAAGTCTGGAGATTTTTTATTATCTTCGTTTTACCGGCATCCACAACTCCAGATATCTCTGGTTTCTTTTTTCTCCCATCTTCCACTGCATTTTTGTAATCTCAATTCCCTCTTCCAACTCAAACTCCGAACCCGGAAGCCATTCCAACAAAATACTTTTTCTCAACTCTTCTTCCTGCTCTGTTGGATAAACACTTCTCTGTGTCTGAAATACTGCGTATAAGCGCGGTGGAATGACGATCTCCTCAAACATATCTCTGAGTGCTGGATTTAGCTTTGCAAGGTTCTGGTATCTCTCCTGAGTCAGCCAACATCCTTCCTGCGCATATCTTTGCGCGATATAAAAATCATACCCTTTATCGTCCACATTGGTGACCAGTGTATAGAGCGTTTCACAGTCCTTTACAAGACCATTTAATGCAAACTGCTGCAATCTGGTGTGTACAAAAAAATCTTCTTCCTGCTGACTGCGTTCTGATGGAACCCCTGAAAAGTGTGTTTTATACCCAATAAAGTGCATCTCTTCTGCTTGTATCATCTGATAATTCATCTGCTCCCCGTCCTTTTCGTTACAATATATCTGGAATCTGCCAAAGTCATTTAATACAACTTTATTTTTTCGCACCGCAGAAGGATTTACTCCATGAAACTTCCGAAAGGCACGACTGAAACTTTCCGGAGAATCATAGCCATACTTTAATGCAAGCTGCAAAATCCCAGTCTGCGTGTTTTGCAATTCCCTGCCCGCCATAGAAAGGCGTCTGAATCGAATATACTCCCCCAATGTGTACCCGGTTACCGCGCGAAACATTCTTTGAAAATGGTAGGTCGAACAGTAGATTTGTCCGGCTACATCACCATAGTCAATTGGCTCTGTTAAATGTTCTTCGATAAAATCTATTGCCCTTTGCAGAGCAAAAACCCCATTCATCTTTGTTTCTCCTCCTTTCTGGCTCTATTATATCGTCCGCCTGCACTTTCTTCCTGACTTTTTCTGCTCATTTTTCCTTTATCGCACAAAAAAGGAGTCCTTAATGGGACTCCTTTTTATACCCTCACCTATATTTATATCTCTACAAGCTCTGTAAGTTCTCCCATCCCCCTTTCCCACAGCCAGAGGTCAAAGCCTTCCATCGGGATGAGATAACCCTTACCTATTTTTCGTATCGGAAATCTCTTGCCTTTAACAAGCTTATGTATCTGTTAGGATTTATCCTCTAAATAAATTGACATTGTTTCTGATTCAAAGAAAGGAATCCTTGCTTCCATAGCTATGGAAAAGAGTTAGAACAATTTCTGATAATAAGCGGCAACATTGTTCGTGGTTATCTTCCATTCACACTCCTCATTCATCAGCTCTTTTGAAGTCAGGCAGATTGCATTGTCATTCGTAATTGTCTTGTCCTCACAGGAGTCGATAGCCTTAACAAAGTAAAACATTTTATTGCTCATGAAAGCCAAAAGAGACATAATATCCAGTTCTTTTCCATTTCTGTTGGCATTCTCATTCAAACTTAACTCGGCGTGGTTAATCATAGCTTCCCGAAGCTCGATGAGGGACAATGGCGTTGTGTTCTGGTAATAGACCAGATCATTGGTTGGGTCCATCATTACCCATTTCTTAAGATCTTCCAGATAAACTTCACAAACTACATGTACATCACCGGAAAGCGGCCGACACTCTACTGCGCTTGCTCGGTAGCCATAAGCGCGCAGAATACCCGCCAAGATAAGGGCCAATCCCCTACAATTCGTGTGATGGTCATGCTGGAAAGCATATTCCATCTGGGCAATGGTACCACAGTTTTGCTTATCATGTGTATAGTTAACCCCGTCTTGCCGAATGGTATGGCATAGCTTATCCATTATTGCAAGGCAGCTTTTGATATCGTGATGATTTTCTACATCAATTCCATGCTTTTTAGCATAGGCAAGTACCTCTGGGTCAGATAGTGTAAACTGAAGTTTATTTTCGACCTGCTCACTTGTATAATCCTGATGTGCCTGCAGCTCGTGAATATTCTTCTCCGGCACAACAATATGGTGATTATCAAAAGCTGGGATATCGCTTATCAGCTGCAATTCCAACTCCTTGTGAAAACCAATACTAAAAACATCAAAAACACCTTTTTCTGTTTCAGTGTCAATTTGGATAGAACTTGGCATATCGTTGAGCATCACGGTAATGATTATCTGATTCCCATCAAGTTCTGTTTTTATACAGTCATTGTTCATATCACCAATGTCAATGAAGGATAGTTGGCTGAAAGGTTCCCCATCTTTACTTCCAAAATGAATCCATCCATTTCCTATTCCCAAATCTGTCTGATAAATTCCTTGTTTTTTCATATTCTACCACTCCTTCTTATTAAAAATTATTCTATCAAAACATAAGAAAAAAGGTGAAACCCTTTTCGATTTAACAGCAGTGCTAATCTATCAGATATATCAAAAGACTTATAAAACTATAAAATAAAACCTGAATGTAAAATCACATCCAAGTTCATTGTTATCACAACATTATAAGATTAATGTAAAAGATTTACTCAATCTTGGAAAGAATCTCATAAAATACCCCCGGCAGAGCCGAGGGTATCTATTCTTTCCGTTACAGTCCCTTTTGTTCCATCGAAGCGTACAGCAAAAGCGGCAGGCAGTTATCCAATGCCTTATCGCTGTTTTTACTGCTGAAAGCACCGTTGGACTCACTGGTTGTCTGGAAGGTTCTGCTCTTTTCCATCAGAATTACCGACTGAGTAAATAAGCTCTTCTCCCCTGTCTCCAGTGCAATCAAGGCCGTCAGAGCATAAATACCTGGTGTCTCATACTGATAACGGCTGACTGGTGTTCCGTCTTTTTTATATTTTGCAAAAATTCCGTTTGTATTTACTGCATTGCTCAGCCAATCCAGCGTTTGCTGTTTTACCTTGCCCTGTTTTGCAAGGTGATAAACTGTGAGCAGAGACTCTGTCATATCCACAACGCCCTGATCGTACTTACCGGTTTTGGTATTATACTGTGTGTAATAAAATGGGAAGTCCGCGCTGATATATCCCTTTTGAACAACTGACAATGCCTGATCGGCAAGTCCGTTTACTCCCAATTTGGAAATCTGCTCGAGATTAAGATCACTCAAAGAAACTGTTCCGTTCAGTTTATTTCCCTGGAAATATTTCTTGATAATTGCCGCCGACAATGTCTTTGCATCCTGTTCATAGCCTTGCACTCCAGAAAATGCACCGTACATCCGCAGATCATCGCCCAAATCTCCGGTTAAACCACTATTTTTTGCAAGCCAGGATTTTTGCTGATTTAAAATGGTGGTATTCTTTTTAGCTGCTGCATACTCAGTGAGGATGCTCTGTGCCTGTGTGCTCTTCTTAGCAGAATCAGCTGACTGTTTTACACTACCGTCCGATACCAGCAGATTTTTACTCACATAATCTTCGGTAGCCTTTCCTCTGCCCTTGGTAGCATAATCCAGCATAGCGCGGAGATTGCCCTGCGATTTGATAATTTCTGATGTGGCCAACACCAATTCTCCCTGCGGATTGAGCAGGATGGTTGTTGGAATTTCCCGAATACCGATTGCATTTCGGAAGGTCAGATTCTGGTCATACAAAACAGGAAGTCCCAGATTTAATTTTTTGATATATTCCGATCCGCTCTGAATGCTTTCATCCTGTCCATCCACGCGGTCAACCAAATACCATTTCACATTCGGGTAGTCCTTGAGGACCTCTTTTAATTGAGGTAGATATGCCAGTTCCTCCTGACAATCCGGGCACCAGCTTGCCCAATAGGTGATCAGCGTATATTGCCCCTCAGCTATTTCAATTTTGGCAGCTTTCCCTTTTTCATCCACAAAGGAATTTACCGGAAGCTTCTCTCCAATCAACAAATTAACCGGATAACCCAGATAGCGCTTTTCTGCTGCACTGACTGACAATCCCAATACCATTGGCAGAAGAAGTACAGCCACACAAAACATACTAATAATCCGATGGGATTTCTTTTTGAAAGACATATGCATTCCCTCCTCGTCGTTTCACCCCAATTTTGCTTTGGCACAAATCTTTCTTTTACTATACACTGTTTCTTTTCTCTTCGTCAACCAATTCTCAGAAGAAAAGCAAACTTTCACATAAAAAAAGCCGGAAGATTTCCGGCTTTTTCTTAATATCCAATCTGTTCCATCGAAGCGTCCTGGTTGACCCAGCTTTCATAAACATCGATGATGCGATAGGTGTCTTTTGTATCACGTACAATCACACATTCGATGCCTGCATTGATAATCATGCGCTTACACATTGCACATGGATTTGCATTGACAACATAGCTGCCATCTTTGTATTCCAGACCCACCAGATACAATGTACTTCCAATCATTTCCGAACGCGGTGCACTGATGATCGCATTTGCCTCAGCATGGACCGAGCGGCACAGCTCATAGCGCTCGCCTCTTGGAACGTTCAGTTTTTCTCTGGTGCAGTATCCCAGGTCACAGCAGTTCTGACGGCCTCTTGGTGCACCCACATAACCGGTGGAAATAATCTCATCATTTTTTACGATGATTGCTCCGAAGTTGCGGCGGAGGCAGGTTCCCCTTGCTGCCACAGTCTGCGCAATGTCCAGATAATAGTTAATCTTATCTACCCTTTTCATATTCTTCCTTCTTTCCCTTTTCTATTTGCTATTTTTTCGGCCACAAAAAACCAACACCGATCATCTTCGGACCGCTGTTAATGCTGACTGCACATCCAACATCCGCAACAAAGCTTGGTTTTTTGCCTGTCTTCTGGTAAACCAGCTGTTCCATTTCTTCTCCGACATCCGGTTGTGTTCCTGTCAGCATCAAAAATGGAGAATCCTCCCCGATTTTGTCTGCAACAATCTGTGCCATTTTCTGAACCACAACGTTATTGCCTCTGGTTTTGGCAATGATCTTCATCTCACCCTGTCGGATCTGAATAATTGGACGAATCCCCAGCGCTTCCCCAACAATACCGGCAGCACAGCTGATTCTTCCCGATTTTTTGATAAACTCAAAAGAGAATGCTGTGATATAAATATCCAGTCTTTCAAACCAGTCCTGCAAAAATGTCAGAATGTCCTGGACTGTCTTTCCTTCCCTGCCCATCTTTGCTGTCTGCATGACCGGATAGCCGTATCCAAGAGAAAAGGTTTTGGAATCCACAATGTGAATGTTGATTTTTCCCTTTGCATCCGGACAGTTATCAAAAAACAGTTCCACCCCATCTTTTGCGCGCAGATAGGTTGCCGATGCAGTGGAAGAAATTCCCACCAGAATGACATCGGTGTATCCCTCCTGGTACGCTCTGTAATAATATTCACAGTAGGTAACCGGTGAGATCTGCGAGGTAGTTGGGATTTCCTTTGCCGACTGCATGATGCTGTAAAATTCACGGGGAGTAAAATCGACCCCTTCCAGATATCCCTGACCATCCACTGCAATCGGTATGGGGATAATGTCAATGCCAAGTTCCTGGGCCGATTCGCGCGGAAGATCCGAAGCAGAATCGGTCATCATTTTTATTCTCTGCATAAACTCTCTCCTTTACCTGATTAGAAAATTCTCCTCCAGATATTTCTTCAATACGTATAAATACTAGTTTAATCATTTCTGCTTATCCCTTCAACCTTTTTTTCGCAAAGTTTATAATTTGTTCATTCTGACCTTTTTCATCCAACTTAAGCTTCCTTTTTTTATCTTTTTCGCGTATAATAAAGATAATATCTTCAAAAAAGAAAGGGTGTTTTTATGTCTGCTCCAACTCCTCATAACAACGCAAAACCTGGCGATATTGCTAAAACCGTTTTGATGCCGGGAGATCCCCTGCGTGCAAAACTGCTTGCAGAAACCTACCTGCAGGATGCTGTCTGCTATAATCAAGTCCGCGGCATGCTGGGCTTCACCGGAAAATATCAGGGCATTCCGGTTTCGGTACAGGGCAGCGGTATGGGCATGCCATCCATGGGCATCTACTCCCACGAGCTGTTTCACTTTTATGGGGTCGATACCATCATCCGCATCGGTTCTGCCGGAGCAATCGACCCTTCCTTAAAGATTGGCGATATTGTAATCGCCGTTTCTTCCTGCACAACCTCCAGTTATTCCGCTCAATATCATTTACCAGGCTCCTTTGCTCCTACCGCAAATTTTTCTCTTGCATGCCGCGCTGCTGCAATCTGCGAGGAAAAAGGATTTCGTTATAAAGCAGGAACAGTGCTCACCTCAGACTGGTTCTACGATGAGTCTCAGGGACTTCCCGAATGGCAGAAAATGGGTGTACTGGCTGTCGAAATGGAATCTGCTGCTTTATATATGGAAGCTGCCCGCGCTGGAAAACAGGCGCTGTGTCTGCTGACTATCTCAGACAATCCTTTCACCGGGGAAGCTGTTCCTGCCGAGGTGCGTCAGAATGCCTTTACCCAGATGATGGAAGTTGCTCTTTCTCTTGCTAAATAATCAGGAGGTTCCCTTATGAAACGTGTTTTTGTCATTGTTCTTGACAGCTTTGGCATCGGGGAACTCCCTGATGCCGCAAATTATAAGGATAGCGGCAGCAATACCTTGGCTGCCTGCTTTGCTACCGGAAAGCTCCAGATTCCCAATATGCAGAAAATGGGGCTGTACCAGATTGATGAAGTTACGGTTGGACAGCCTGTGGAACAGCCTGCTGCCGCTTATGGCCGAATGGCAGAGCGTTCTGCTGGTAAGGATACCACAACCGGTCACTGGGAACTGATGGGACTGGTCTCCCAAAAACCGATGCCGACCTATCCAAACGGATTCCCCAAAGAAGTGCTGGACCGTCTTTCGCAGGAAACCGGTCGCGGCATCCTCTGCAATCTGCCTTACTCTGGCACACAGGTCATCCGTGATTATGGTGAGGAACATCTGCGCACCGGTGATCTGATCGTTTATACCTCTGCAGACAGCGTTCTGCAGATTGCTGCTCATGAAGAGAAAATCCCACTCGAGGAACTTTACCATATCTGTGAAACTGCCAGAAAAATCATGCAGGGAGAACATGGTGTGGGAAGGATCATTGCTCGCCCATTTATCGGCAGTTCTCCAGATACCTTTACCCGCACTGCAAACCGCCGTGATTTTTCTCTTGTTCCGCCACAGGATACCCTGCTTGATTATCTGATGAAAGCAAATCTGGAAACTATCGGTGTTGGAAAAATCTCGGATATCTTTGCTGGAAAGGGAATTTCTAAAAAAATTGTCACCCACTCCAATGATGAAGGAATGCAGCGCACGCTGGAACTTTGTCAAACCGACTTTTCCGGTCTGTGCTTTGTCAATCTAGTCGAATTTGATATGCTTTACGGTCACCGTAACGATGCGTTAGGCTACACACAGGCGCTCAACCGCTTTGACCAGCAGTTGGGTGAGCTGATTCCTCTTTTGCGCGAAGATGATCTTCTGTTTATTACCGCTGACCACGGATGCGATCCATCCACTCCATCTACCGATCACAGCCGGGAATATGTTCCGCTTCTGTGCTTTGGAAATCCGGTTAAACAAAATTGCAATCTTCATACCCGCAGTTCTTTTGGTGACTTGGCAGCGACTATCGCCGAGTATTTTTGCATCGAATTTCCTGGGAAATTCGACTCTTTTCTGCATGATATTTCCCAGGAAATTTCTTCAATCTAAAGGGAGGTGTCGTTTATGTATGAAAAAAGGCTGATTGATCTTGCTTTGGAAGCCAGAAAACGCGCTTATTGCCCTTACTCTCACTTTGCAGTAGGAGCTGCACTGCTTTGTCAGGACGGCACCATTTATACTGGATGTAATATTGAATCTTCTGCTTATACTCCGACCATCTGTGCAGAACGGACTGCCATCTTTAAGGCAGTTTCGGAAGGGAAGAGGGAGTTTATCTGTCTGGCGGTTGCCGGAGGCAGGGAAGATGCGGATATTCTTCCTATCACCACCCCATGTGGCGTTTGCCGTCAGGTCATGATGGAATTTTGTAATCCACAAACTTTTTTGATTTTCTGTGCATCCAGTCCGGAAAATTACAAAGCCTATACCTTAGCACAACTATTGCCAAAAGGATTTGGTCCAACCAATCTTAATTATTAAAATCAAATCAGGAGGTTTTCCCCATGAAAAACTATGAATACAAATTTGTTGAAGTTCCAACTTCCGAAAACGGAAAAGAAGCAAATGCTCCACTTAAAATCTGTGCCCAGATCATCACCGCAGAGTCCAAAGGCGGCTGGAGATTAAAACAGATCATGGAGCCACAGGCAAACGTTCGCAACGCAAACAGCTATCTGATTATTCTGGAAAAAGAAGTTGGCTAAACAATTTTGTTCCTGTAAACTACAAACTTCCCCTTTGACCTAGACCAAAAGGGGAAGTTTGTGCTATAATGGAAAAAATTTGATTAAGCCGTTATTTTGTGCTGAAAGGAGCATTTCATGGAAAACCTTTCCAACATCTCGGTCATCCGGGATGTGCTGTCCCGTCATGGATTTTCCTTTTCCAAAGGGCTGGGACAAAACTTTCTGATTAACCCGACCGTCTGCCCAAGAATGGCTGAGATGGGCAACGCACAGCCTGGCTGGGGAATGATCGAAATTGGTGCCGGTGTCGGTGTTCTGACAGCAGAGCTTGCACAGCGTGCCGACAAGGTTGTCTGTATTGAGATCGACAGCCGCCTGCTTCCGATTTTGGATGAAACCCTTGCCGAATATGACAACATCAAGATTGTAAATCAAGACGTTCTGAAGGTGGATCTGCACAAGCTGATTGCCGAGGAATTCCCTAACATGCCGGTAGCTGTCTGCGCAAATCTTCCGTATTACATTACCTCACCGATCATCATGAATCTGCTGGAATCCCGCCTGCCAATTTCCTCCCTGACCGTTATGGTACAAAAGGAAGCAGCACAGCGAATCTGTGCTATGCCGGGCAGCAGGGAAGTAGGAGCGGTTTCGATTGCTGTGCGTTACTACTGCGAACCAAAGGTTCTGTTTCAGGTTTCCCGCGGCTCCTTTATGCCAGCTCCCGACGTCGATTCCACTGTAATCCGTCTGGATATCCGCAAGCAACCTGAGGTGGATGTCAAAAGGGAAGAGGACTTCTTCCGCGTTGTAAAAGCCGCTTTTTCTCAGCGCAGAAAAACCTTGTCCAACACTCTTTCCTCCGGTCTTTCGATGAACAAAACACAGATTGCCGAGCTTCTGGAGCGTGCCGGCGTTGCATCCAACCTGCGCGCTGAACAGCTTTCTATGCAGCAGTTTGCAGATATTGCAAACGCATTAAATCCATAAAAAAATCCCGCACCTAAAAGTGCGGGATTTTTGTTTGTATTACAGGAAAGCAACTGGTTCTTTTCTTGGTTCCTTAAAGTTTGCAAGACACCATGCAACGCTTGCCTGGAAGCCTTCTGCCGTAAAGGCTTTGGAACCTAATGGACACAGGCGGACACAAGACAGGCACTTGATACACTTTTCCGGATCTGCCTTGCCTGGATCTTTTGCATCGATTGCCCCAACTGGACAATTTCTGACACAATTTCCACAGTGAATACAACCGTTTGTATTGACCGGTGCCATTGGTGCGGATGGTTTTCTCTCTTTATAAGGACGATTGCCCGGGATAACACCTTTTTCCAGAGCCTGTACCGGACTTGTCAGCTTTTCCTGAAGCTCCTGTCCAAATTCTTTTGCCCATGCAAGGTCAGCTTCATCTGGACGTCCTGTCGCGATCTGAGTGGTATAGGAATGTTCTCCCAAGCAAGCTGCAGCTGCTGTCACCAGAAAACCTTTTTCGGTGAGCAGATCTTCCATCTCAACCAGACAATCATCAAAATGTCGGTTTCCATAAACTGCCACAATAGCGCAAGGAGTATTGTTTCCACTGATATGCTTTTCAAGATACTCCCGTACCAATAACGGCATTACACCTCCGTATACTGGTGAACCAAAGATGACGAAATCATCTTCCCCAAAACAAACATCCCGTTCGCGGCTTGCCGGTAGTGTAAAATCAACCGTTTCAAATGGACAGCCCGTTCCTTCTGCCATTGCCAGAAGATTTTTCTTTGTTGTTTTTGTACTGCTGAAATAAACCAATGTTACCTTCTTTGCCATATTGGATTCCTCCTTCTTTATGCTGATTATAGCACCGGAGAAAATCCTTGACAAGCTATCCTAACGCAGGGCAACTGCATCCCGGAAAATAACCTTTCCGCCATAAGGGTAGAACTGGATTCCCGAAACTCCTTCTCCCAGTACAAAGTAACTGGTTTCCACCATCAGCGGATAGGCAACTGCATCATCCAGCAGCATAGTTTCAGCCGACACATAACGGTTTAATATCTGCTGCGGGTCATGGGAATTTCCTGCTCCCTCCACAATCGAATCAAAAGAAGGATTCTTGTATGCTGAAATATTTGAGGTAGAAGAGGAGGTAAATCTGGAAAGAATATCGGTTGGAGTATTCGCCGATGCCTTCAGTGGAACCAAAGCGACCTGATAATCTCCTATGCTCAAACGGGAGCTGAGTTCATCGCGGGAAACTTCTTCGATATTAACCGAAACTGCCAAAGTGCTCTGCCATGCCTGCTGCAGCAACCCGCACATTTCCGGAATTGAGCTGTCAGACGGAACCAAAAGCTGAATCTTTCGCAGAGTATCTGCTTCCAGTTCATCCATACCTGCCCGGTAGGACTGGTATGCTGCCTGTGGATCGTATGTATTCTTGGTGGTTACCGATGTCTGTTCTGTGTAGGATTGGGTAAACAGGGAAATCGTCGGCGGAATCAGTCGATCATACACCCGAAGATTTTCCTGCTTGCTCTTTTGAAAATATTCCTCCAACACACTGCGATCAATTGCACGAATAAATCCCTGACGCACCTGTTGATTACAAAACGCTGTGTGAGTCTGATTAAATACCAGTGCCCAAACGGTGCTTTCTGTTTCTTCGCAGGTCATACCCTTGGCTTTTGCCTTTTTATACTGCTCGTAATCTGCAAGGCAGCCGTCCGATTTTCCATCCATCAGCAGATCAAAATAACTTGGAGCCTCCTGACCGGCTTCTTTTTGCGCAGCAGTCTGCACATCACGGTTCATATAAAGATAAATCCCCGGAGACTGTACCTCAGCAGCTCCATAATATTTATCGTTTTTCTTTAAATAGATGCGGTTTCCGTTCTCCCACTGCATCAGATAAAAAGGACCATTGGAGTAAGTTTCCTTGATGGTTGCTCCATATTTTCCATTTGCGTTTTCAAACAGCTTCTGGCTACACGGCATTGCCGAAGAATGTGCCAGACTTTCCAAAAAGGCTGGATCTGCATAGTCCAGCGTAAACTGTACGGTCATATCGTCCAGCGCCTTTACGCCCAGTTCTTCTGCTGAAGCCTGTCCGGACAAAACCTTCTGGCTGTTATGAATGGAAGCATACATCGAAGCAAACGGGGAAGGGTAGATATTATTAAAAATTCTCTGGAATGCAAACACAAAATCATGTGCTGTCACTGGTGTGTTTTCCGAATCATCCCAGACCATCCCTTCTTTTAGAGAAAAGGTATAAACGGTCTGATCCTCCGACACTTCATATCCTGTTATTACGCCATTTTCCAGTTCTCCCGAAGGCAGCTGGCGCATTAGTCCTTCCATCATATTATAAATAACCAGCTGTTCGCTCTCTCCATCCGCAAACTGTGGGTCCAAGCTAGTGACACCACCAGAAAGGTCATACCGAAGCAGAGAAGGTTCTGCACCGCACCCTGTCAGGGCAAAAACCAGAACCAGAGCCATTATGATACAATTTATTTTCAAAAATCGGTGCATCTTTTTCAAGACAACACACTCCTTTTTTCTATCTTTTTATTCCCAAAATCTCATATTACTCCATAACTTTTTCCCGGGAAATGTTCCCGCGATATAGTCAGCTTTCAGTTTATCATGACACAAAAATAAATTCAATTCCAATATTATGAAACTTCCCAATTTACCCCACAGATTTCCTTAATTTTAAGGAAATCCCACTTTTTTCTTGAAATCCTGTGTACAAGATGGTACTATTATTTCATTAAAGCACTAAACTAAGGCATTTGAATCAATTTAGTCGCTTTAATTTTGTAAACTGTGTAATAAAATCGTGCAGAGAGGAAGTAGAAGTAGAAATGAACATCGAAGAGATTTTCGGCATCCGTGTTTTTGACGATGCCGCCATGCGAAAACGCCTTCCTGAAAGAGTATACGAAAGTCTTTCCCGTACCCGTCGTCTGGGAGAAAACCTTGACCCTAGCATTGCGGACGTGGTTGCCTGTGCTATGAAGGACTGGGCAATTGAACAGGGGGCAACCCATTACTCCCACTGGTTCCAGCCAATGAACAACTTTACCGCCGGCAAACACGATGCTTTTCTGTCCACTACCGGCAAGGATGGCCGCATCTCCCTGGAATTTTCCAGCAAAGCCTTAATCAAAGGTGAAGCAGACTCCTCCTCCTTCCCATCCGGTGGACTGCGTGCTACCTTTGAAGCAAGAGGATACACCACATGGGACCCAACTTCCCCGGCATTTGTCCGTGATGGAACTCTGTTTATCCCGACTGCATTCTGCTCCTACAATGGAGAGGCACTGGATGCAAAAACACCTCTGCTTCGTTCCATGCAGGCAGTTTCTCAGGAAGGTGTACGTCTTCTGCGCGCTCTGGGCAACCAGACCGTTACCAAGATCATTCCAATGGTCGGTGCAGAACAGGAATACTTCCTTGTAGATTACAAGCTGTACGACCAGCGCCTTGACCTGAAAATCTGCGGACGCACTCTGTTCGGTGCAAAACCTGCAAAAGGTCAGGAACTGGATGACCACTACTGCGGGCGAATCCGGATTCGTGTTGGAGAATTCATGCAGGATCTGGACAAAAATCTGTGGGAAATGGGCATTGCCAGCAAGACCAAACACAACGAAGCTGCTCCTGCACAGCATGAGCTGGCTCCAGAATACTCCACCGCAAACATTGCCTGCGACCACAACCAGCTGATTATGGAAACCATGCGCACCATCAGCAAAAAACACGGACTTGCTTGTCTGCTGCACGAAAAACCATTTGCCAACGTAAACGGTTCGGGCAAGCACAACAACTTCTCGCTCTGTACCGATACTGGAGAAAACCTTCTGAAACCTGGAAAACATCCGGAAAATAATCTGCAGTTCCTGCTCATGCTCTGTGCTTTCCTGCGCGGTGTCGACCTTTATGCTGACCTTCTGCGCATGTCTGCAGCTTGTGCTGGAAACGATCACCGTTTGGGCGGTTGTGAGGCTCCACCTCCGATCATCTCTATCTTCCTGGGTCACCATCTGACCAATATTCTGGACAAGATTGCAAATGGCAGCAGCCCGGAACAACTCACCCGCGAAACCATGAATGTTGGTGTAGATGCCATTCCGGAATTCTTGAAGGACGAAACTGACCGAAACCGTACTTCTCCGTTTGCCTTTACCGGAAACAAATTTGAGTTCCGTATGGTAGGTTCTTCCCAGTCTTTGGCTTACTCTGAGGTTGTGCTCAATACCATCCTCGCTGATTCCTTCCATGAATTTGCACTTCGTCTGGAACAGGCTGACAATGTGGAAGATGAAATTCGCCGCATCATCACCGATACCATGCACGATCACAAGCGCATCATCTATAACGGCAACAACTATTCTCAGGATTGGGTGGAGGAAGCAATCCGTCGCGGACTGCCGATCCTTAAATCCTCGGCAGATGCGTTCCGAACCCTCATCGATCCAAAGAATATCGATCTGTTCGATCGTTACCACGTCTTTTCTCCAAAGGAAAGCTCCGCACGTTATGAAATCCAGCTGGAAAACTACATCCATGTTATCCAGATCGAAGCTTCCACCATGCTGGAAATCGCAAAACGTCAGATCATTCCAAGCTGCATTAAATACAGCGGAAAGATTGCCCAGAGCCTGCACGAGATCACTGCCTGTGGCATGACTCCAAAACGAATTCAGAACCATCTGGAAACTGTCACCGAATCGGTGGAAAGTATCATGGCTCTGACCGATGAACTGGAGCGTATCCTGAATCTGTCCACCAGCTTCACCGACCCATATCGTCGTGCTCAGTACATGGCAGGAGATGTCTGTGATGCAATGGCAAGACTGCGTGCCCGCTGCGATGCACTGGAAACCATTGTGGACCAGAAAGATTGGCCAATGCCAACCTATACCGATCTGCTGCACCGCATTTAAACTTTATCTAAACATGATGTCAATGCTGTGACAAAAAAACCCCCGTTAGATATTCAGCAAGTTGTCCTGAATATTTAACGGGGGTTTCTGTTAAAATTCTTCGTTTTATAATGCAATCCAGTAGCGTTGGGTGATTCTTTCACCTTCTAAAACTTCATTTTCCAATACACCGCCATTCTTCTGAATGGTTTTTGCCGAACCGATATTGGTCTTATCGCAGGTAACCAAAGCCCTGTCAAGTCCCAATTTCCGGCATTCTCCCAGTGCCAAAGCAAGCATTTCGGTGGCATAGCCTTTGCGGCGCTGAGAAGGGCGTACGCTGTATCCAATATTTCCGCCAAACTGAAGCAGATATTCGTTGAGTCGATGACGAATATCGATCATTCCTACCAATTTGCCGCTTTCTTTTTCCACTCCCAGGAAGGTAGTTGCTGGAACCAAGCCTTCACGGACAGTTTCCTCAGAACGGTTATTGACATTATTCTGATACCACTCCTCAAAGCTCTGTGCGTTTGCAAGGCCACCTGTACCATCCATGCTATCCTGATTGCGCAAAAACTCCTCACGATAATCCCACACTGTCTGTTTGTGTTGTTCTGTGGGCAGAACCAGCATCAATCTGTCCATGATATTCCCTCCTGATTTTATTTTTCATTCCATCTCTCTGGAATGATTTTCGCAATTATAGCAAAAAATAAAGGAGCTGTCAACGAACAGCTCCTTTATTTGGGATTATCCTATCATAGCCAATTGCGATTTTATGTGCAGTTATGTTCTTGATATCCATCATCCTGCGAGAAATGATGTCAGCAATAACTTCCGTTCCTTTTCGCTATGATAGCCCCTCCTTTATTTCGTCTGAATTCATTATAGCAACAAATCGAAACATAATCAAGATATAAAATTAAATACAGCCTCTCAAATGATACTAATTGAAACAATCATTGTAACTGTTATCGAAGACCAATATAATTCATACAAGGAGGTGGTGGATAATTGCTTTTGCACGAAAGAATAAAAGACCTTCGTTTAAGTCGAAATTTAACGCAGGAGCAGCTTGCTCAGGAGCTGCATATCTCCCGCTCCGCATACGCTTTATACGAAACTGGAAAAAGGCAGTTAGGATACGATATTCTATGTACCATCGCCGATTTTTATCAAGTCAATATTGATTATCTATTCGGACGAACAGATAATCCCGAGCAATTATTTTATTTATCTTTGGAAGAACGAGACCTACTTAAAAAATTTTCCAAACTGGATTTTAGAGGAAAAGAAAACATCCACTGGATGCTGCAGCTGGAATATAATCGACAAACTCAAAATCAGAACAAAAAAGACGCGGAATAATATCCAGCGTCTTTTTTATTTTATCACAGCTATTATGATAGTAGCCCCATATCTTGAATACTGGATTAAAGCATTTTTATGATACGGGCGGCAGGGGATTAAAAAGTCGCGAGTCCAGCTATATCAAAGCAATAAAAAACGCTCCGACCGATTGGTCGAAGCGTTTTCTTTGTGGTGCGGATAGCAGGACTTGAACCTGTATGAGTTTAACCTCACTAGAACCTGAATCTAGCGCGTCTGCCAATTCCGCCATATCCGCGAATCACGAGTATTATTATAGCATCGCAATTCGGATCTGTCAACACTTTTTTTCAATTTTTTTTAGAAAAATTATTTTTTCTTTGTTTTTTTATTTTTGCCTTCTGGTTTCCGTTTTGGACGTTTGCGAACACTGTATCCAAAGCTGCCTACCTTCTTGCCCGGAGCAAAATATTCTCCATGCATATAGGAAGCCAGTCCACACTGTTCCATATGAAGCTTGCCGCCCTCATCCAGATACTGTTCATCGATATCGATTCCCACAATCTCTGCCAAAAACATATCGTGGCTTCCAAGCGGGGTGATATTCTTTACTTTACACTCGAGATTGATCGGACACTCCTCAATCAGTGGAGCCGAAACCTGATTTGCTTTTCCTGGAGTCAGATGACACTCCTTGAATTTATCGACATCTCGTCCAGATTTTACGCCGCACCAGTCTGCCTGACGGACCAGTCTGGATGGAGTGAGGTTAATAACAAACTCTCCGCTTTCTTTAATGATATCATAAGAATATCTGCTGGGACGAACCGAGATATAGGTCATTGGCGGATTAGAGTTGACAATGCCGGTCCAGGCAATGGTAATGATATTTGGTTTTTCTTCGCTGCCGCAGCTGACCATTGTTGGAGCTACCGGTGCCAGCAGGGTAGAGCCTTTCCAGAATACTTTCGCCATCTGTTTGAAACTTCCTTTCCATAACGTTCTTTTTTCTTTACCATTATACACAATCCGACTCTTCCTCACAAGAACCCGTTTTATCATTTTGGCAGAAGTTTTTGTCCTGATTTTATCAGTCATTGTCTTTTGATTAAACTATGATATAATAATATGATGTTGATTTATCTTCGATTAACCAAAATATCAAGGAAAGGATGTCTTTATGTCACAACACCCTCAAAACAAGATGGGAACCATGCCGGTAGGAAAGTTGCTGATTTCCATGTCGCTGCCTGCTATGTTTTCCATGCTGATTCAAGCCCTGTATAACGTCGTAGACAGCATTTATGTCGCACAGATCGGCGAAGATGCACTGACCGCCGTTTCGCTCGCATTTCCAGTTCAGAACTTTCTGATTGCGGTCAGCGTCGGTACCTGCATCGGTTTAAACTCTCTGATCTCCCGCCGTCTTGGAGAACGTCGTGAACATGAAGCCAGCCTTGCTGCCACTCATGGTGTCTTGATTGCGTTGGTGGAATGGGTCGGATTTTTGATTTTCGGTTTATTCTTCTGCCGCATCTTTTTCCAAGCCTTCACAGATAACCCAACCGTTATTCAGATGGGCATTGATTATACCTCCATTGTAACCATCTTCTCCTTTGGATGCTTTGTTGAAATTACTCTGGAGAAAACCCTTCAGGCAACCGGAAACATGATCTATCCAATGCTGTTCCAGCTGACTGGTGCCATCACCAACATCATCCTGGACCCAATCTTTATCTTTGGCTGGTTCGGACTTCCTGCCATGGGAGTAAAGGGTGCTGCCATCGCGACCGTCGGCGGACAGATTCTCTCCATGTTCTTCGCTATCTATATTATTGTCCGCAAAGAACATGCCGTTCAGATTCATTTTAAGGGATTCCGTTTTTCCGGACAGATTGTCAAGGATATCTTTGCTGTCGGATTCCCGTCCATTATCATGCAGTCCATCAGCTCGGTTATGATTATGGTATTAAACAATATCCTGATCGTATTCTCTCAGGCTGCTGTTGCTGTCCTCGGCGTTTACTTCAAACTGCAATCTTTCATCTTTATGCCGGTATTCGGACTCGGCCACGGCTCCATGCCGATTATGGGATACAACTTCGGTGCCCGCAACAAAAAACGTCTGGTGCACACACTCAAGCTTTCTTCCACCATCTCTCTGTGCATCATGGTTGTTGGCCTCCTGATCTTCCAGTTTGGTGCAAAATATCTTTTGATGATGTTTAACGCAAGCGAAGAAATGATGGAAATTGGTGTCTCGGCTCTGCGCACCATCAGCCTTTGTTTCCCTGCTGCTGCTCTGGGTATTTCCTTCTCCAACTTCTTCCAGGCAATCGGCGAAGGCAAAAACAGCCTTTTGATCTCTGTTCTGCGTCAGCTGTTTATTCTGCTTCCGGCTGCATGGCTGATTTCCCGCATCGGTACCCTCAATCAGGTATGGCTTGCTTTCCCAATCGCAGAGGTATTTGCACTGATTGTCAGCATCCTGCTGCTTAAACTTACCTACAAAAACAAAATCCACGATATGGAATATCTGACCGCAGAAGAGGAATAAAATATTCATAGAATGTTTCTATACGCTGTTTGACAGCGATTTCAAAAAACATTATAATGAAAGCACAGTTAAGTGTATGAATCCCTTTGTTTTGTAAAGGAGCTGAGTTGTATGAGAAAAATCGTTTTATATGGTACCGGTACATGAGGCGGCTGCCCACCAGTGAAAGAGGTTCTTTCCGAAAATAACATCAAATACATGTATGTTGATATCTGCGAAAGTGTCGGCAAACTTAAAAGCTTTTTAAAGATCCGCGACACTGCAGAAGAATGTAAGGAAGTTCGTGAACAGCATCGTGCCGGTATTCCTTGCCTTGTCATCGATAACGATGTCATTCTGGTAGAAGGTCCAGAGCACATGAAACAGCTGATCGATCAGTACCAGCTGAAAGCAGAATAAAAAACATCAAAAAAAGGTCGGGAAAAATCCCGACCTTTTTTCTTTTTCTTTATTTTCCAAGCATTCGGATTAATGCCGGCAGCTGGGAAAGATTATCTATTACAAAATCTGCTCCTGCTTTGCGGAAGACCTGTTCCACACGGCAGCATTCTTTTTCCTTTTGTTCTGGAGACATCTGCTCAAATTCTTCCTGAGTCAGACCAAGTTCCGAGCTTCCCTCGATTACACCAACCGACCATACGCCGGCACTGACACCTTCACGAATATCGGATACCGTATCTCCAACCTTTACCACATTCTTGACAGAAGATACACCCAGGACCTTCATGTTTTCAAAAATCATGTAAGGATACGGACGTCCTTTTCCGCCAACACCATCCGGGCTGATCCAAAAGTCCGGGCTGTAACCTTCTTTGGCAGCACCTTTTACCACAATATCCATCATGGCATCGGTATAGCCTGTACTGGAACCAATTTTAATTCCCATTTTTCTTAAGGTATCTACAGTTTCCAGAACAAATGGTTTTGGAGAAGAATAATTTTCCAGGATAGAAAACAGCTTTGGTTCAAACTGTGCATATACTGCTTCCACATCCTCTTCGCTTGCTTCTCTTCCGTGTACGCGTTTCCATTCTGCTGCAATGCGTTCCATCTTCATCATGGTACGGATATGATCTCTTTTCAGCATTCCCATTGGTTTTCTTGTTTCTTCCATAGTAACTGGAACATCATAGTGTGCAAATGCTTCACGAAATGCCTGTACCGGTGCAAAACATCCATAGTCAACAGCGGTTCCTGCCCAATCAAAAATTACAGCTTCGATCATGCTACATTCTCCTTCTTCTTTTCAATAAAGTTTGCAATGATGCTGGTCAGTTTTTCAATATCCTCCGGATAGATTTCTCCGATATTACCGATTCGGAAGGTATCCATTTTGGTAAGCTTTCCAGGATAAATAGCATATCCGTTTTCTTTGATATATGCATAGAATTCCTGGAACTGGAAAGAAACACCGTCTGGATAGAAGAAGGTCGTGATGATTGGACCCTGATGTACTTTATCAATATAAGTAGAGAATCCCATGCGTTCCATCTTTTCAATCAGCATCTGATTGTTCTGAACATAGCGACGGTTACGTGCTGCAATTCCGCCCTCCTGTGCAAGCTCATCCAGCGCTTTGGAGAATGCCAGTACAACATGAGTCGGGGAAGTAAAGCGCCATTTTCCGTCCTTTTCCATTCCTCTCCATTGATCCAGCAGATCCAGAGAAAGGGAACGGGCTTTTCCCTCGCTTGCAAGCAGTTTATCTCTTCGGCAGATGATAAAGGAGAAACCTGGAACACCCTGAATACATTTGTTTGCACTGGAAATCAGGAAGTCAATTCCCCAAGAAGCAACCGGGATATCAACGCCGCCAAAAGAGGACATTGCATCTACGATGAAGGTGCGTCCTGCCTGACGAACTACTCGTCCTACCGACTCAATATCATTGAGGATTCCGCTGGTAGTTTCGCTGTGGACCATTGCCACATGTGTGATGGATGGATCTTCTGCCAGCAGTTTTGCAATATGGGATGCATCTGGAACCTTGTCATAGGTCTGTGCATAGTGAAGATAAGGTATCTTGGCATGATCGCAAATCTGGGTCATTCTTTCTCCGTATGCACCATTGGAGCAGATCAGTACCTTATCCTGATCTCCAATCACACTGGAAAAGACACTTTCCACACCGAATGTTCCGCTTCCCTGCATCAAAACAGCAGTATAATCATCCTCGGAAACCTGTGCTAATTCCAGAAGCTGACGTCTGATTTTCTGAGTGACTGCTTTGTAATCGTCATCCCAAGTACAGCGGTCTACCATCATTTCCTGTTTTACAGTATCGGTTGTGGTCAATGGACCAGGTGTCAAAAGTTTATATGTATTTGTCATGAGAAATCACCGTTTTCCTTTCGTATCTGTTTTTATCCTTTTGCGCGTTCAGAAAGTTCCTGATGCGCCTGGAACAATTCAAATGTTAATGGTTCTGCAAAGGTGCTTGGATGTGCAGACTGGTTTGCCGGATCTGCAGTCTCACCCTCATATAGTGGGTTTGGATAGGTCTGAATCAGCTCTTCGCGGGCATTTTCGATAATGCATTGTGCCATCTCCATTGCCAAAGGATTGCTTTCTTCACCCTTATCCAGAACTGCGACCGACTCAGTCAAAGAGAAGTTTCCTTCTTCTGGATCAACATAATCGATTGGAAGACCATCTGCTTTATCTGCAACTGCCTGATGACGCAGACCAAAACCGATTGCAACCTCACCAGCACGGCACAACTTGAGCGGACCGGAACCAGAAGTTTCGATGTGTGCTCCTGCATTTTCATAGATACCGGAAAGCACCTCTTCTGCACCATCTTCTCCATAAGCATCCACCAAAGCCTGAATCATCAGCCATGCAGTAGAAGACGAAAGGATATCGGTCACTGCAATCTGTCCTTCATAGACCGGATCAGCCAAGTCTTTCAGGCTGGTTGGAACGGGCAGATTTTCTGATTCCATCAGCTCTGTATTAAGAATAATGGCACCTTCCTGAGAGGTGATTGGTGCAGTATAGTCAGCAACTTCTTCCAGTGTTTTTACATCAAACTCCAGAGGCTTGAACATATTGTTCTGTTCCTGTGCACTCTGAAGATAGAAAGTACTCATGGTTACCAGATCTGCTTCCAGGTTGGTTCCCTCCGCCAGCAGTTTTCCTCCCAGTTCTGAGGTACCATAGGTCTGAAGAATATATTTTCCTTCATATCCGGCTGCATTCAGCGCATTCTCCATTGCAGTAACCGCCTCTTCATCTGCATTGGAATAGATGACAACCTGATTTTCTCCGCTTTTGCTGTCAGAAGCATTCGAAGCGCACCCACTCATCAGAGAGGCAACCATTGCACAGGAAATAATCAGCGCAAGACAACGTTTTAACTTCATAATCAAAAACCTTCCTTTTCAAGCTCTTTTGAAATTTTCTTTTTGCTTTGCGTTTGTTTTTTCTTTTTTGACAAATTTATGATTGGCCATCCAGGAAAAAAGTGCTTTGGCTCCCAGATTGGTGGCCAGGATTAACAGAGACAATACAAACACTTCGTTAAAGCGGTTTACATATTGTAGCTGTTTAATCATGGTTGTAAGTACCATCGTGCGGGCACCGGCAATAAAGATCAGTGCACTGATGGTAACCATGGAATTGATGAAGTAATAACTGAACACCTCGATCAGGCTGGACATCGCATTTGGTGTGACCACCCTTAAAATCGTTTTAAACCAGCTGTCTCCCATCAGCATGGCGGTGGTTTCCCATCCGGCATTCATCTTGGAAAGCGCGTTCTTCATCATCAGATAGGGAGTGGAGAAGTAGTGAACGATATTACACAAAATCATCAGCAGTAATGTATTCTGAAGTCCTGTTCCAGAAAAAAGAAACAGGTAAGAAACACCAAGCACCATACCTGGAATCGCGTTGGTCACCAGCGCAATGCTCTCGATGGTTTTTTTGTATCCAGCAGAAAGCTTGCTTCTTGCCACAATCAGTGCTGCACCGTATGCAGTCAGCGTTCCCAGCAGAGCGGTCATCACTGCCATCAGCAGGGAATGGACATATACACTCAGCAGTTCACTGTCCGAAAAGACTGCCACAAAATGTTCCAGAGAAAACGCAGTTCGATACGGCCATTCTTCTACCATCGGGACCACAAAAATTACAGCAAAGATGGAGAGAATTGCTACTGAGATAACTGAGCTGGAAATTCCCCAGCCGACATCTCTTGCAGTGTTTTTTCTAAGCTCAGGATTCGAGATTCGATTATATCGAATGTTAAACCGCTCCAGAATCTGGAGAATACAGATACTTCCAATCGAAGGAATCAGCATAATCATTGCGATAACTGCGCCGCGGTTAAAGTCCGGTATTCCACCCAACATCTGGTTGTACAACAGGGTTGCAATTACCTCATACCCTCCGCCGACAGATGCTGGAATTCCAAAATCAGTAAAGCACAAAAAGAATGCCTGGATAAATGCACCCGCCAGAGTTCCCAAAAGTGGTCTGAGAACGGCAATCCAGAAGGTTGATAATGTCTTATCTCCCATAACCTTGGAAACAATCAGTGTTTTTTTGTCCACAAAATCCATCGTGTTGTGAATCAGCAGGAAGGCAACCGGCACAGTATAGATCACATATCCAACCAGCAACCCGCCAAAGCCATAAATATCAAAGAACTGACGCCCCAGCAGCCTGGTGAGCAATCCTTGCTTGCCAAAAGAATAAATGATGGCGAATCCATAGGTGATGGTGGGGAGAAACATTGGCAGCGTTGCAATAGCACTGATCGCTTTTTTCATCTTTTGCGGCAGTCCTGTATAATGGACTGCATAAGCCATCAAGAAAGCAATCAAGGATGCCAGTACTGCGGAAGCAGCTGCAACCGTAAAGCTGTTGCCTAAAGCTTCCAAAAATCCTTTCTGCGACAAAACTGCTGCATAGAATTCTCCTGTGAAGCCTTGGTTCCACAGAGATTTTCCCAGCAGCAGAAGGATTGGTGCTGCCAAAAACGCCGCAAACAGAAAGACTATCAGAAAGAAAATCAGTTTTAATTCCCAGTTTTTGTGTTTCATAATTCCCTCTTACATGGTAGCTGCCAGCTGAGTCATATCGCCAAACAGCGCGTAGATATTATTACGCTTGATTTCCAGCTGATTGAGGATAAATTTGCGAACAAAATCATTCTTTGGCTGATGAACGATCTCCTCCGGCTTTGCATACTGTGAAATATTTCCCTTATCAATAATCAACACACGGTCAGATAAGGTCAGTGCTTCTTCTGGATCATGTGTTACGATGATGGTGGTCAGATGATATTCCCGTGCAATTGTTTTGATTCTGTCCTTAATCGATTCTTTGATAACACCATCCAATGCGGAAAGTGGTTCATCCAGAAGCAGGATGCGTGGTTTCATTACCATAGTTCTTGCCAGAGCAACTCTCTGTTTCTGACCTCCGGAAAGCTGATCCACACGTTTGGTCAGGTGCTCACGCAGTCCCAAAAGATCGATCAGATCCTCTACCTCTTCTTTGGAGGAGATATTCGGTTTGTTGCGCAGTCCGTAGGTAATATTCTGATATACATTTAAGTTCGGGAACAGAGCATAGTCCTGAAATACAATATTAAATCCGCGTTTTTCCATCGCCATATGGGTCAGGTCCTCACCGTTATAGCTGATGGTTCCGTTATCTGCTTCCACGATTCCAAGAATCAGGTTCAGTAATGTTGTTTTTCCGCAGCCGGAAGGTCCCAAAATAGACACAATTTCTCCGTCCTCTACCTGGAGGGTAATATCTCGCAGTACAGGTACCCCATCGAAAGATTTTTGGATATGATCGAGTTTTAACATGAAAGCTGCTCCTTTCGTCGGTACATCAATTCGTTATTTGACGCGTTACATCAGTGATTATCATTTCAGTCAACGATGCCATCATAGCAGAGCATCGCCTTGTGTAACAATCATAGCAAATTTAAGTTTTGGTTAGTTCAATGTAAAAATCGCTCAAAAATAAAAGCCAGTTCTTGTAAGTTTTTTACAAGAACTGGCTCTATTGTTTTTTTATTCTTCCGGATATCCACGATCTGAAATGACAGCACCGCTTTTATCCAAATTACGCGAAAAGCGCTCATAATCACTTAATATGACACCCATATACAAGAGGTCAACCACTGCAAGATCCGGAACCCTTGAAAAGATGGCCGAACCATAAATCGTAGATTGCTCCCCACCTGTGCAAAGGCAAACATCAGCATATTTAGCAAGGACTGGTGTTTTTCTGCTGGTAATTGCGATGGTGGCGGCACCGGCTTTTTTCGCCTGACGCATCGCTTTTACGGTATCAATCGAACTGCCGGAGTGGGAAAAGGCGACTGCTACATCTCCCGGTTGTAAATGCGCTGCTGCAATCTGCTGTAAGTAAGCATCGGTATGCATTCGGCAGCCAAGTCCCAAATAGGTAAGTTTGGTCAACAAATCGTTTGCTGGTGTAAAAGAGTTCTCCACCCCATAAATATCGATTAATCGTGATGTTGTAAGAAGATGTACCGCCTTGCTTAATTCCTGCTGAGAAAGACATTTCAATGTCTGTTCCAACAACCCATTGGCTGCGCGAACCTCTCTGAGCGGTAAATCTTTGAGCTGATCCCATGGTTTCAGGTCAAAGTTTCCCATATGGTCAAAATAGGAAGCGGATTTTTTATCTGCCTGTCCATCCCGCAGCAAACAGTAACGAAAGTTTCGGTATCCATCAAATCCCAGTGCCTGAACAAAGCGAATTACGGTTGGCTGGCTGACCTGTACTGCATCTGCAATTTCAGAAATAGTACATTTTGCACTTCTGTCCGGATCGAACAAAATATAATCAGCAACCTTCTGTTCTGACGGACGAAGTGCTGCATAAGAACTTCTGATTCGGTCCAGAAGTTTGATCTGGTTTCCCATGGCTAAGCCTCCTTATCGGATGTAGAAAAATTACAGGAAATCAAAATCAGAGATGAAAGAAAACCTACAAAAAAACAACATCCCGATGTAATTTAAAATAAAGTTTTTATCACTTATTGGATCCATATTTTGTCACAGATTATGTTTTTACATTTCATGCAAACACCAATCCCATTATATTATATCGTTGGCCTGTTTTCCTATCAATCCAGAAAACATCAAACCTAGATTAAAGCTTGATGTATACAAAAAAATCCCCGTCGTTCTTTGCAGAACAACGGGGAATCATTTTCTTTATTTTGCGTAATCGACTGCTCTGTTTTCGCGGATAATATTGACCTTGATCTGACCAGGATATTCCATCTCTGCTTCAATCTTATTGACAATATCTCTTGCGATAATCGACATCTGATCGTCGCTGATAACGTCTGGACGAACCATAATGCGGATTTCACGACCAGCCTGTACAGCATAACATTTCTCAACGCCCTCAAAGGAGTTTGCAATCTCCTCCAGTTTTTCCAGACGTTTGATGTAGTTTTCCAGGTTTTCGCGTCTTGCACCTGGTCTTGCTGCACTGATGGCATCTGCTGCCTGAACGATACATGCAACCAGAGTCTTTGGCTCTACATCGCCGTGATGTGCTTCAATCGCATGGATAACAGCAGCACTTTCTTTATATTTTCTTGCAAGGTCCACACCAATCTTGACATGGCTTCCCTCAATTTCATGGGTGAGGGCCTTACCAATATCATGAATCAGACCTGCACGTTTTGCAGTAGCAACATCTGCACCCAGTTCCGATGCCATAACGCCTGCCAGGTTTGCAACCTCAATGGAGTGCTGCAGCACGTTCTGACCGTAGCTGGAGCGGTAACGCATACGTCCCAAAAGTTTAATCATATCTGGATGCATACCGTGTACGTTGGTTTCCAGAACAGCACGTTCGCCGTCCTGTTTGATCTTGGTTTCAATTTCGCGCTGCGCTTTTTCAACCATCTCTTCGATTCTTGCTGGATGAATACGTCCATCCTGAATCAGGCGTTCCAGTGCAGTGCGGGCAACCTCTCTCTTCACAGCATCATGGCTGGAAAGGGTGATTGCTTCCGGTGTATCGTCAATAATCAGATCCACACCGGTAAGGGTTTCCAGTGTGCGGATATTTCTTCCTTCACGACCGATAATACGGCCTTTCATTTCATCGTTTGGCAGAGGAACTACCGAAACAGTTACCTCACCAACATAATCGGAAGCACATTTCTGAATTGCAGTTGCAATAATTTCCTTTGCTTTCTGCTCCGATTCATCCTTGAACTTCTGTTCATACAGGTTGATCTTGAGCGCTTTTTCGTGTACCAGTTCATTTTCCAGGCTGGAAAGCAGATATTCTTTTGCCTGCTCTGCAGTATAACCGGAAATTTTTTCAAGCACTTCAAACTGGTTTGCTTTGATCTCAGCAGCTTCCTTTAACTTGGATTCTGCTTCTTTGATTTTATTCTGGAGTGTTTCTTCTTTCTTTTCCAGGTTATCCAGCTTACGGTCAACCGACTCTTCTTTCTGCTGTACGCGGCGTTCCAGACGCTGTACCTCGTTGCGGCGTTCTTTTACTTCTTTTTCTGCTTCGGTTCTCTGTTTGTGGATTTCGTCCTTTGCTTCTACCAGAGCTTCTTTTTTCTTTACCTCCGCATCCTTGATAGCGTCACCAACAATGCGTTTTGCTTCTTCTTCAGCGGTACCAAGTTCGGCCTCCGCAACCTTTTTTCGATACTGAATTCCCAATGGGAATGCAATTGCGATACCTGCTGCCAGGGAAAGCAGGATGCACGCAAGATAACTGATGAGTGATCCTCCCATGAAAATCATCTTCCTCCTTTACCAATTTTTGCAAAGATTTTTCAGCGCAGAAATGATCTGGCTGTGGGGATTTTGAAACCTGTTGCTTTTTCCAGACACAACAAAATATCCGAACTAACCGCAATTGATGCTTAAGCTCAGAGAATCCCAAAATACAGGAGAAAGTTTTTCGATATTCCTTTTTTACTATTTGTAATAAAATCAGAACAAATTCCAAAAAGAATACAAACAAATGGAAAGACACGCGGTCAAACCATCTTTTTGTGCCCTTACACCGAAACAGTTTCCTCATACAAAGCAGAAAAAGGGCTTGTTTGAGCATAAAAATTCTTCTTGAAAACAGGGTTGTTTCGAAAATTATATCTATCTCAAATAATCTGAGAATACACTCTGATATCGGAAATTTGCTGCAAACTTTCCAAATATTGCAACCTGTAAAACATGCTGTATCTTTCAGAAAACAAATCCAGACAGACCGATGAAAAAAATCCGGCGTCTGCCGGAGATCTTTTCCTTTTGCCAATAGCATGTTTTTTCCTTTTAGCGTCACATTCTTATAAAACAAGAATGGTACATATTCATTTTATCTGTTATGAGAAGACTTGTCAAGAAAATTGTGTTGACAATTCCGAGTTTGGGTGGTAACATGAAAATTAAAATAAAGAGAACATCCCAAAATCGTTGAAGGGGAAGTCAAATCGTACTCTTTGCAAACCAGAGAAAGGTGCAGCGTCATCGCTTGCTGGAAGCACCTTTGCAAAACACTTTTTGATACCGCCCCCTGAGAGCGTGTGAAAGCCCAAAGGGAAAACACGACGTAACGGCAGCGTTATCGGCCGAAAAGAGAGATGCTTTCTGCTTATGGAAGGCATAATACGGGTGGAACCGTGGAGTAAAGATTTGCTTCATCCCAGATGATGGGATGAAGCTTTTTGTTTTTCTGGCAGAAATTGGACACCGAGGAGGAGGATGCTCATGGAAGATTGTCAGACCCCAACGTCAAAAAAGTCGAACATTGAGATTTGCGATATCTATGACATCTATGGAAACCGCACTGGAAAAACTTTCATTCGCGGGGAACCATTGTCAGATGGACAGTTTGTCATGGTTGTCGATGTATGGATTGTCAACAGCAAAGATGAAATTCTGATCCAAAAGCGTTCTCCATATAAAAAAGATCTTCCGGATACCTGGGCTACCCACAGTGGCTGTGTACTGGCAGGGGAGACTTCCCAGCAGGCTTGTATCCGTGAGCCGCTGGAAGAGATCGGCATCCACATTCTTCCGTCGCAGATTCACAAATTAAATCGAAAACTGAGAGGACGGCTTCTTTCGGAAAACTTCGTTGTGGAACAGGATTTTGATGTTCGCGACGCAGTTTTGCAGGAGGAAGAGGTCAGCCAGATCAAATGGGTCACTGTTTCCCAACTCAAACAGATGGCAAGCAAAAAAGAATTTTACCGCTATCCCGAGTTTTTCGACGTTGTCCGCTTTTTAGAAGAACGCAGGCGGCGTCAAAGCTCTATGAACAAAGTTAAAAAACACAACAATGAATGAGAGTCTTTTGATAGAATAAGGAGGTTAATCACTATGATCCACGTAACTTTAAAAGACGGCAGCGTCAAAGAATTTGAAGCAGGCGTATCCGTCATTGATGTCGCAAAAAGTCTGGGTGCAGGCCTTGCAAAAGCTGCCTGCGCAGGAAGAATCAATAATCAGGTTGTTGACCTGAGAACCCCAATCAACGAAGATTGCAACCTGGAAATCTGCACCTTCGATGATGAAGACGGCAAAAAAGCATTCTGGCACACTGCTGCTCATGTTATGGCACAGGCTATCCAGCATCTGTATCCAGAAGCAAAATTCGGTATCGGCCCTGCTCTGGAAAACGGCTGGTACTACGATATCGGCGGCGTAAAACCATTTACTCCAGATCAGTTTGCTGCTATCGAAGCTGAAATGAAAAAGATCGTTAAAGAAAATATCCCGGTAGAAAAACGAATCATCACCGTGGAAGAAGGCCGCACTATTTTCGCAGGTCAGGATTACAAACTGGAACTCCTGGAAGAGTATGCTGAAAAAGGCTGGGAACTGAGCATCTATACACAGGGTGACTTTACTGATCTTTGTGCTGGTCCTCATCTGATAAGCACCGGTACCATCAAAGCAATCAAACTGACACAGGCAACCAGTGCATACTGGAGAGGCGATTCCAGCCGCGACACCATGTGCCGTATGTATGGTATCGCTTTCCCGAAAGCAAGTGAGCTGGAAGCATACCTCAAACAGCAGGAAGAAGCACTCCGCCGCGACCACAACAAGATCGGCCGTGAACTGGAATACTTCACCACAGTAGATGTTATCGGTCAGGGTCTGCCGGTTATCCTGCCAAACGGTGCAAAGGTAATCCAGCAGCTCCAGCGCTGGATCGAGGATACTGAAGCAGACTGGGGTTACCAGCTGACCAAAACTCCTTATATGGCAAAACGTGAACTGTACAAGATCAGCGGTCACTGGGATCACTATCTGGATGGCATGTTCATTCTGGGCGACCCACATGATGAAACCAAGGAATGCTTTGCACTGCGTCCAATGACCTGCCCATTCCAGTATCAGGTTTACCTCAATCGTGCTCGCTCCTACCGCGATCTGCCAATGAGACTCAATGAGACTTCCACTCTGTTCCGCAACGAGGATTCCGGCGAGATGCACGGTCTGATCCGTGTTCGTCAATTCACCATTTCGGAAGGTCACCTGATCCTCCGTCCAGACCAGTTGGAAGACGAATTCCGCGGCTGTTTGGAACTTGCAAAATACTGTCTGGAAACAGTTGGTCTTGCTGAGGATGTAAGCTACCGCTTCAGCCAGTGGGATCCAAACAGAACCGATAAATATGAAGGTACTGCAGAACAGTGGGAAGAAGCACAGAACGCAATGAAGAAGATTCTGGATCATCTGGGTCTGGACTACAAAGTTGGTGTTGACGAAGCTGCTTTCTACGGACCAAAACTGGATATCCAGATCAAGAACGTATTCGGTAAGGAAGACACCCTGATCACCATCCAGATCGACATGCTGCTGGCTCAGAAATTCGGCATGACTTATGTTGGAGAAGATGGTAAGGATCATTATCCATACATCATCCATCGTACCTCCATCGGATGTTACGAGCGTACTCTGGCATTGCTGCTGGAAAAATATGCAGGTGCTCTGCCAACATGGCTGATGCCAACACAGGCTATGATCGTTCCGATCAGCGAAAAATATCATGACTACGCACAGCAGCTGCTCGGCAAACTCAAAGCTGCGGGAATCCGTGCTGAAGCAGATTGGCGCTCTGAAAAGATGGGCTACAAGATTCGTGAAGCACAGCTGAAAAAGATTCCATACATGCTGGTTGTTGGTGAAAAAGAGGCTGCTGATGGCACTGTTTCTGTTCGTACCCGCAAGGAAGGCGACAATGGTGTTATGAGTGCTGATGAATGTATCGCTCTGATTCTGGACGATATTAAAAACAAAAAAGATAAATAACCTTATCATGAGCCGTTATTTTGAGCAAAGTGCTTAAAATAACGGCTCATTTTTACATTTTTCATCGTTTTCCTCAAAATTGTAAAAGTATTCTTGCACGAAAACTTTAATTCCTCTATAATTACAATGGTATTAATCGGAATTTTTCCGTCAACAGGAAGGTATGAATCGGTGAAACATAAGATATTACTGTTAAACACCGGATACTCCCTTCACAGCCTGATGCGAGCAAACCCCAATCTATGTCAGCAATTTCTGCTGTTAGGGCTTGACTTTGGCAATGAGGTCATGGTCAGCGACCGACAGCAGCTGATCAGCCAAATCAGCCAGTCTGTCCGGGACAACAAGTTTATTCTGATTCTGGACAATGCTCCTGTTCTTCGGGCAAGGGAGATTCTGGCACAGGGCTTTAACAAGCCTTTAAGACAAGACCCTAAGGCCACGCAGGATATGCGCACTGCTGGAAATATTTCTCAGCTGCAAAGCGCCATGATTCCGCAGGATGCCATCCCTTTAAGTGATCCCAGCTGTAAGGAAGCTGGATTTCTACTTCACTTTACCAGCACCAACATTGCTGTGCTGCCGGCGGAAGCAAAAACTATGCTCCGTCTGCTGGCAAACCAGCTGTTCCCTCTTCTGCTCAAGACCTTTTATCCCGGCTCTGTTACGGTGGACATCCCCATCCGTTCTGACCGGCAGGAGGATGTATCGGACTACATTGACCGTATCCGTAACCGCTCTGCAGATTTTCTTCCTCTATTGGGAGGAACCTCCAGCAGTCCCGTTCTTCGTCTGATCGCAACCTGTGACAACGAAAAGCGTTCCCGTCAGTGCTGTGACAGCTTTCTGGAGGATCTGGTCAGTGAATGTGGAAAGATAACTACCATCTCCGGCATTGGCAGGAAGGGCCTGAGAGCCGTTGAAAAACAGATGCAGAAAGAAGATCTAAGCGATCTTAATTTTTCTTCCGGCACAGTACCTGCATCCTCAGGACCACAGCGAATCAGCCGTTCGGCTTCCATCTATGCTTCCTCGGCAACACAAAATCAGGAACCAACCGTAGCAGTACCCTCTTACCAATCTGCTTCTTCTTACCTGTATCAGGGAAATTTGGACGATGATTTTGAAGACGACGATTTCGAAGATGATTTCGAGGAAGAGGACATTCCAAAAAAATCTCGATGGAAAAAGCGAAAAGAAAAATCTTCCAAAAACAAATGGGAACAAGATTTTTCCGAAGATATCGGGGGAGAAGCCGTTGCAAGAAAGCGTTCTCCTATCATCAGCTTTTTATTATTCATTTTTATCCTGATTTTTTTAGGGTCCGTGGGATATCTGGGATATTATTATTGGAAATCTGCCCAGAACAGAAGTACTTATCAATCTCTTCGAGAAGTATATGACAACCCTGGATTTCTTGCCCCTGCTGGTTATCCTTCGGATTATGACAAAGATTTTGCGGGACTTTGGGAGATCAACCCGGATATCGTCGGATGGATCAACATCGATGGAACTGGACTGGATTATCCGGTTGTACAAACCACAGATAACACCAAGTATTACCGCATGAACTTTGAAGGGGAGTACAGCGAACACGCTGTTCCGTTTGTCGATGCAGCGGTGGATTTGAAAAAGCCAAGCACCAACACCATTATTTATGGACATAACATCCGTACCGATGGTCAGATGTTCAATATTCTCAAAGGCTACAAAGAATTGGAATATTACCAGCAGCATCCTGTCGTCGAATTTAATAGCGTTTACCACGAGGGACAATACAAAATCATCTCGGTTTTCTATACTAACACCCATTCCGAGCATGGAGAAATTTTCCCATATCATGAGTTCATTGACTCACAAAGCGAAGCACAGACACAGGAATATATCGACGATGTGCTCATTCGCAGCATTATCAATACCGGTGTGGATGTCCTTCCATCAGATGAGCTGCTGACACTCTCCACCTGTACCTATGAATTTAAGGATGCCCGCTATGTTGTGGTGGCGCGAAAAGTTCGTAAAGGGGAAAGTGCTGATGTCGATACTTCTCAGGCATCCATGAATCCAAATCCGCTCTATCCGGATGTGTGGTATCAGCTGTTTGGCGGCACAAAACCGGATGAAGCACAGCTCAAAGCAAATCTTCACAGCTAAGTCAAATCGTAACCTACATTAAAGGAGGCTTTTTAATTATGATACAGGTTCAAAACATGCAGCAGCCTGCACAGGGAGTAACTGCTGAACTTTACAGTCAGGTTGAGGATTACCTGGCACTGGGAAAACCGGGTGTGGAAAATGAAACCTCCACCCAAAAAAGTTCTACCCGAAAAGTCATCAAGAAAAGCAGCAGTAAATCCACTTCATCCAGCGGCTCTGTCGAAAATACAGATGAATGGACCCTCGGCGTAAAGGTTAATGGAAAAACCATTTACGGCGATGCTGCTGAGATTGTTGGCCGTATGGTAGAAGCAGAGATGGGTGCCAGCTTCCAGGAAGAGGCTTTAAAAGCACAGGCTGTTGCCGCTTATACCTATGTCCGTTATCACAACGAAAACGGCTCCTGCCCTCAGGTTGTTGCCAAAGATGATGTATCTGACAAGGTTGAGGATGCTGTCAACGAAGTAATCGGACAAGCTATTTATTATGATGGTGAATATATTGATGCAACCTATTGTGCATCCAATGCAGGCCAGTCGATGGATGCTGAACATGTTTGGGGCGGATATCTTCCATATCTGGTCAGCGTAGAAAGCCCTGGCGATACCTCTTTAAAAGCATTCGGCGCTACCAAGACCTTCTCAGAAAGCGAAATTGCAGATTATTTGGAAGATTATCTGGATATGGACCCTTATTCTTACAGTGATCCGGAAGATTGGTTCTCCAATCCGGAATACATCAACGGACTTTATGTCGACACGATTGAAGTGTGCGGACAAACTGTCAGCGGCAGAACCGTACGTGAAACCATTCTTGGTGCACAGATCAATTCCGCAGCATTCGAGGTTTCCTATGATGGAGACTCCTTCACCTTCACAACCTATGGTTATGGACATGGCGTTGGTATGAGCCAGCAGGGTGCTGACTACTACGCAATGCAGGGTTGGGATTATGTTGATATTCTGACCCACTATTATACCGGTACTGAGGTTCGATAAATGTACATAACAAAAATCCCGAAAGCAGTTTTACTGCTTTCGGGATTTTTTATTGTGGTTTATTCTCTTGTACCAAATCCACCGGTCTGCGAAGAATTAGAATCATCTTCTCCTTCATCCGGAACTGGGTCATTGGTTCCATAACCATATCCGCCGCCAGTAACCGTTACTGGTACGGTTACAGTCTGATACTCGCCGGTATTGTTATCCGTTGCGGTAATCGTAATAGTTGCAGTACCTTCGCCAACACCCGTAACAATACCATTATTATCAACACGGGCAATGCTGCGGTCACTGGAAGAACATACGACTGTTACCTCACCTTCCGGTCTGTCAACATAGATGTCCAGCCACTTATCGTAGCCAACCTCGACAGAAGCGCCTTTGGCTTCCAGTCCAAGGTCTGACTGTGCTCCCTGATTGCCATTTTGATTGTTGTTATTCTGGTTATTGTTGTTCTGGTTGTTGTTTCCATTATTGTTGCTGCCGGAAGAACTTCCGCCCGAAGTTCCCATAACAGTAACCGTTGTCTGGGTAGAAGCGCTTCCATCTTTGGTTGCCATGGTAATGGTAACTTCTGTGGTCTGATCCAGAGAAATAATGGTGGTTACATAACCATTCTGGTCAACATCTGCAATTCGAGGATTGCTGGAAGACCATACAATCTCGGTTCCTGCCGGATCAACACTGTACTGAAGCTGTGCTTCCTCACCTGGATTGAGTACCAGCTGATTTACGCTCAATTTTGCCTTATCGGTTGTTTCTCCGCTGCCTTCTTCTTTTACCGTAATGGTACAGCTTGCCTGTAAGCCGGTGGAGGTTGTCGCTGTCAGGACAGCTTCTCCCGCTTTCTGCGCTGTTACGATAACATCGGTATTGCTGTATCCGTTCTGTACACTGATTGCATCGCTGCTGGAACTAAAGGAAACGGTTCCAATATCTGCATTTGCCGGTGCAACCGACAGTTTGATGTTCTGCGGCTGTCCAACAGTCAGGCTCAGTTTGCTTTGTGCAAAGACAATGCTTGGATTGTTTTCATCCGCACCTGAAGCCGTTACAGTTACTTTGCAGGTTGCACTGTATTTTCCATCAGAGGAAGCTACTGTGATTTCTGCACTTCCTGCATTGATACCTTTAATCTCTGCTTTTGTTTCATTACCAGATACATGAACAATACTGTCATCGCTGCTCTTCCAAGTCAGGCTTGCCTGTGCACCTTCTGGCTGGAGGGCTGCAGTCAATGTCTTGGTTTCTTCTGGTTTCAGGCTGACAGAAGAGGAATCCAGTGTAATACCAGTCAGTTCCTTTCCACTGCCTTTTACCGTAATGGTAATGTTATCTACATAACCGCCGTCATCTGCCACTGCCGTAATCTGAGCTGTACCTGCTCCAACCGCTGTTATCAAACCGGTATTTTTATCTACCGTCACAACTGCTTTATTGCTGGAATCCCAGGTACAGGACTGGATTGCTGCATCAGAAGGGCTTACTTTTGCAGTCAGAGTGGTGGTGTCACCCACATTCATGGTGAGCTCACGTTTGCCATCAATGGTAATGCTCTTAACCTGGCCCAGTTTCTTTGCATATTCTGCTGCATCTGCATAAACTGCCGGATAGTATGCATCTTCATTGACTACTGCCTGATCCACATCAACACTTGCATCTTCTCCATCGCGCACTCTGCGTGCAACTACGACAAAGCGTGCTTCCTTAAATTCATAAGTACAGGTAGAGAGTGTCAGCAGCTCATCTCCATACTCCACATCAACCGGAGTATCAAAAATGCTGCGGCGTCTTACCTCATCGATGAATTCATTAAACTCTTCTTCCGTTTCTGCATTGACAAAGTGGTTATACTCAAATACATTTCCATTATCGTGCGAAGCTTCTGTGTTTGTGATGAATGCACCAATAATCTTGTATGTACCTTCTTTATAAACACTATCGAAGCTTACTGTCGGATGCTCCTTGTAGAAGGAGAGCTGTTTATATTTGGTCAGATCATTGAACATCTGTCCATCGTTGCGGATATTGTGTCCATAGATAATGATATTGGTACTTGGTGTTTTAACATCGCACTCATAGTCGATGTAAGGGGTACCATAGTAATCATATTCCTTATCGAATCCCAGACGATGATAATAATCATTGTCCGAAGTCTGAACAACCGGGAAGTTTACGTTGGTATCATCAATCTTGATCCAACCCTTGATATCCTCGTTTCTCTGATAGAAGGAATAGAATTTTGGCAGATAGTCATTTGGATATCCTTCAATATTGGATACATTAACCTTACCATCTGCAATATCCTTTTCTGCCTGTGCCATCTCATCCTGAAGGCTTGCCAGATTTGCCTGAGATTTTCTATTCTGGGCTCCAAAATCGATCAGATAGATCATCGATCCCATGAATACACACACACAGATCCACATCAAAATCTTGCGGACCTTGTCAAATCCACTGTCATCCCGATTTGGGAAAATACGGTATAAAATACCTCTAAAACCTTTTGGCGCTTTTTTTACTTCCTGTGGAAGATTCTTCTCTTTCGCTGTCTTTCGCCCCTTTTTCTTGTGATTATCAGGTTCCATCAGATTATTTTCTGCAAGACTCAAAGCAGCAGTCTGTGGAACAACGCCCATTCCTTCCAGAACTGCTTCTTCAGCATCACAGCTTCCCTCTGGAGCCTGTGGATAACTGTCGACCAGTTTCCTTGCCAGATTAAATAATTTTGCAACGGCATCTGATGTCATCTGGGTAAGGGAATGATAATTCCCCGCATCCAGTTCCTGCATCATACACACTCCGTTGAGCACTGCTGCCACATAGGCTTTGCGGCTCTTGAATGCTGCATTCGGCAGGCTTAATCCTAATCCCAGGATATCTTTTTCTTCCTGCTTGGAAGCTCCCAGTGCCATTGCCGCTGTTACATTTGCGCTGACCGGACCAAATGTTTTTCCAATCTTGTCATTGATGCCAATCTTTTCCAGATCCATCTTTTCCGGCTGACACTGATATACCGAATAGATCAGTTTTTCGTCCTTATCGACATTATGAAAACGTTTTGCCGCCAGACCTGCCGAACCAGACTCTGCAAATGCAATGCGAATATTTTTCTTGGCACACTTGAGTGCCAGCGCATGCTCGATTCCATTTACATCAATCCCGTATACATGGGTTCCCAGACGCTGTACGATGGCTCTCATTGCTTCGTTGCAGCGTTCTGCCGCTTTTTGACGGTTTGAATCATTATCCGAAATTCGGATAATGAGCTCGGAACGTTTTTCATAAATTGCCACACAGGGAAGCTCTTTACTGGTTAAATCCTGCAAGACCTCCTGTGCCTGTTCAAATCCCATCTCCATAATGCGCAGCACGCGGCTGTAACATGGGGTTGGGCTGGTCTTATTGAGAATCTGGAACAGGTAGCTAAAAAACAGGCTGGTCTGTTCCTCTGGATTAGAAGGCAGCACCACAATGTGGAATTCGTCACCTGCCACTTCAAATCCTGGGATCAGGGAACGGTGGCATGGGAAAATTCGTGCTCCTTCCGGCATCAGAGCAAGCTCCTCAATCTGCTCCTGCGAAAGTTTTCCTCTCTTTGCAAGATGCCGTGCAACCTCTTCGCTTTCGATCAATTCTTTTTGACTTGCCTGAGCCGCTGCATGAACACAGGCTGCATCTACTGAAAGATTTCCGGTGAGGGGACAAAGGATCAGTGCCTCTGACTGTGCACAGGCCTGAAAGGAACGATTTAAACTGCCAATATCCCTGGACGGAAATTTCTCTACGTCATAGCCAAGAACACGCAGTTCTTTTTCCATATAGGGTGATGCCAGCAAACCCTTTTGGCTTCCTGCTTCCACCCCTACGATATAGACTTTCAATGTTTTCCACCTCAATCTACGATCCGTTTTTGCTGTCCGAACCGACAGCCTGGACTCATTTTAAAAGGACATCTCCTGTTATATCAATATCATAATCCAAACAAATTCCGGTTTCAAGCGGTAAATCCTTCTTAAAACACCTTAGACTCAGGAATTAGAGATATTGAGCTGTTCGATATTCTCGATTGCCCGGTTGATCAATTCCTCTGCGTTCATCTCATCCTCTGCAAATTTGACAAATTTTAACTGAGGTTTGGTTCTTGGATGTTTTGGAGTAAAGACAGTACAGCAATCCTCATATGGCAGGATGGATGTTTCAAAGGTATCGATTTTTCTGGAAATGATAACGATTTCATCCTTATCCATACCGATTACAGGACGAAGAACCGGCATATCACATGCTTCATCGGTGCAGGCAATTGCCTGGATGGTCTGGCTGGCTACCTGACCCACACTTTCTCCTGTAACCAGAGCCTCACATTCATTCTGTCTGGCTACACGACAGGCAATCTTCATCATGTAACGACGCATAATAATGGTGAACAGATCCTCCGGACACTGATCACGGATTGCTTCCTGAATTTCGGTGAATGGCACGATGTACATCTTGATTCTGCCGCAGTAAGAGCACATCTTGTGCGCCAAATCAATTACTTTCTGTTTTGCACGCTCCGATGTATACGGAGGAGATACAAAATGGATGGCACTGATTTCCAAACCACGTTTTGCCATCATATAACCCGCTACCGGGCTGTCGATACCGCCGGAGATCAGCAGCATTGCTTTGCCGCCGGTTCCAACCGGAATACCGCCTGCACCTTTGATCTGGCTTCCATGAACATAAGCTGCATAATCGCGTACCTCTACCATAACGACAATGTCTGGGTTATGCACGTCAACTTCCAGATGCGGGAACTGTTCGAGCAGATATTCGCCGACACCTGCACAGATCTCCGGAGACTTAAGTGGGAAGCTCTTATCCGAACGTTTTGCCTCTACCTTAAAGGTAGCCGCATTTTCCAGCTCATCCTTCAGATATTCTGCTGCAGTCTTTTTGATCAGCTCAAAATCTTTATCGATTACACAGGCTCTTGTCAATGCCGCAATTCCGAATACCTTCTGCAGGCGGTCAACCGCTTCATCCAGATCATATCCTTCTTCATCCGGCTCAACATAGATGGTGGACTGAGCCTTGCGGAAATGGAAGGAGCCGACCGGCATCAATTTGCGGCGGGCATTTTTGATCAGACGATCCTCAAACGCATGGCGATTTAAACCTTTCAGGGCAATCTCGCCATTCTTTAACAAGATAACTTCTTTCATGTTACACCTCTTACTCTACTATTCCTATGAATTATTTTCGAAACCGATTCAGGCCTTCCTGCAAAGCTTGCAAAAATATGGGAACTTCTTCCAGCGTATTGTATCTTCCAAAGCTCAACCGGATTGCGCTGTCCGCACGCTGGTGATCCATTCCCATCGAGGCGAGCACATGACTTGCTCCTCCCTTGGCACAGGCTGAACCGCTGGATACATAAATTCCCTTTTCCTCCAGAAAATGAAGCATGATCTCCGAGCGCACACCCAATGCTGAGAAGTTCAAAATATAAGGTGTCGCATCGGCAGGGGAATTGATGCAGATATCCGGAAGATTTGTCAATCCCTCCAAAAGTGCGTCGCGGATTTGGGTGATTCTTTTATGATTTTCTTCCCGTTCCTGCATGAGCAGACTAGCTGACAGTCCCATCGCACAGGCATTAGCAATTCCTTCGGTTCCCGGACGTACATTTTTCTCCTGTCCACCGCCAAAGGTGACCGGACGGAACCGGGTTCCTTTTTTAATATAAAGTGCGCCGCATCCTTTTGGTGCATAGATCTTGTGTCCGCTGACCGAAAGAAAATCAACGTCCATTGTTTTTCCCAGTTTGATCGGCTCCTTGCAGTAAGCCTGAACCGCATCACAATGGATGAGCAGCTGTGGATATTTCCGGCGCAGCTGGCGGCTGATTGCACCAATTGGCAGAATACTGCCGATCTCATTGTTGACTGCCATAATCGACACCAGCACTGTCTTGTCATCCACTGCTTCCAGTACCTGCTCCGGTGTAATCTGTCCGTTTGCATCCGGCATCAGTCGAACGATTTCCCAGCCTTCACTCTCCAGATATTTTACGGTATTGAGCACTGCATCATGTTCAAACGCAGTCGTTACAATGCGGTTTCCGCGGCGTTTCTGCGCTCTTGCCGCACCCAGAATTGCAATATTGTCCGCCTCTGTACCGCCAGAGGTAAAGTAGATTTCCGAACTCTGACAGCCAAGCGATGATGCCACCTGCTCCCGCGCTTTGTCCAGGCGTTTTTGTGCCTCAAAGCCTTTTCGGTGCAGGGAAGAAGGGTTCCCATAACACTCGGTCAACATTTCGTATACTAATTTTGCGGCTTCCTCTCTTGTTTTGGTCGTCGCGCTGTTATCATAATAAATTTCGTCCGGCAAAAACTACACTTCCCTCATCTTACATCGTCTTCATCTATTGAGTACATACCTTTTTATTATACTGCATCTGACACGATCTTTCAAATATCAAAGCCTCTTTTTACAGTATTTTTACAGCTATCCAATCACTTTTTCACGCTGTTTAAAAAATTTCCAAAATACACGACATTTCCTTCTTTGTTTTAGAGAGGATATACGCTATAATAAGCATAAAGAATTGACGGATGTACAAAAAGTTTTTGCACTCCGAAATCTTGATTCACCATTAACCCTCTTTCAAATGAAAAGGATGTCTATCATTTATGGCAATTAATCAGTTTATGCGCGCAACGTTAAAAGCCCTTTCTTATCCGGAACTGCTGGATAAGAAAAATGGCTATAAAATTCAGCGAACCTTCGTCAACGCATCCCATCCCCATGTTCTTCGCCCATTTTATAAAATCTGGGACAGGGAGATCTGGGCAGGGGATCACAACATTCCAGTCCGTATCTTTGCTCCCGATGTAAAAGGTCCACACCCTGTCCTGCTCTTTTTCCATGGCGGCGGCTGGGTCACCGGAAACATCGACTCGTATGACAAGGTCTGCACCAATATGGCAAAGATCACTGGTCACATCGTCGTATCGGTCGATTATCAGCTAGCACCGGAACACAAATTCCCGGCAGCTCCGGAAGACTGTTATCGTGCTGCAAAAGAAATTTTTGCACACTGCGATATGTTTGGCAACACACCGGACGATATCACACTCATTGGAGACAGTGCGGGCGGAAATCTGGCAGCGGTCGTTTCTCTGATGGCGCGAGACCGCGGGGAGTTTTTTCCAAAACGCCAGATTCTTCTGTATCCTGCCACCAACAACGACCACACCGAAAATTCACCGTTTGAGTCGGTGCGCACCAATGGAAAAGGATATCTGTTGACCAGCAAGCGTATGGTTGATTATATGGCGCTTTACCGATCTTCGGATGAAGATTTGCAAAACCCATATTACGCCCCTATTATCAGCAAGGATTTAAGTCATCAGCCAAAAACACTGATCATTACAGCAGAGTTTGACCCGCTGCGGGATGAGGGAGAAGCCTACGGAAGAAAGCTTTCTGAAGCTGGCAACATCGTCGAAATCCATCGCATCCATGATGCACTGCATGGATTTATGTCCCTGAACCCAAGCTTTAAACATGTTAAAAAAGCCTATCGCTATATCAATAATTTCCTAAAGAATGAGTCGGATACCTTCGGCGAGGTAATCAGCGAAACGGAAGAAAACAAAATCTCGCTGACAGAGAATACAAACAAAGAGGTGAACGGTCTTGAGCCAGAAGAGTGCTGATTGGACCCGTTTAGACAATGCCGCAAAAATATTCCCGCCTACCAGCAACAAGCAGGACACCAAGGTGTTTCGCTTTGCCTGCCAGCTGAGCGAATGGGTTGACCGGGATATTCTCCAGCAGGCCACCGAGCGATCTCTGGATGTTTTTCCCATCTTTCGCAGTGTATTAAAGCATGGCCTGTTCTGGTACTATCTGGAAAAAACAGAACTTGTACCGGTTGTGGAGCCGGAATATCGTCCACCCTGCGGACAGATCTATGACCCCAGCAGCCGAAACCTGCTTTTTGAGGTAAGCTGTTACCGCAACCGTATCAATCTGGAGGTTTACCACTCCCTGACCGACGGCACCGGTGCACTGCAGTTTTTAAAAACACTGGTGTGCAATTATCTTGCAATCAAATATCCACCACTGAAAGAGGATCTTTTGTCCGAGATCGAATACGATGCCTCGGTTTCAGAACGGGACGAAGACAGCTTTTCCAAGTATTATGACCCTCACCACAGCGCAAAGAGAACCAAAAGCAGAAAATCCTGCCAGCTCAAAGGTCTTCGTGTACCGGAGGGCAGACTCAAAATCATCGAAGGAATCATGCCGGTCAAGGAGGTTTTGCAGCTTGCAAAATCCTATAATACCACCCTTACCGTAATGCTTACCTCGATGATGCTGATTGCTTTTGCCGAGGAAATCCCGCTGCGCCAAAAGAAAAAGCCGGTGATCCTTTCGGTTCCGGTCAATCTGCGAAACTATTTTCAGTCGGAGACCGCCCGAAACTTTTTTGGTGTCATTCAGGTCGGCTATAACTTTTCCCAGGGGCCTGGAACGCTGGAAGATGTCATTGCCTGCGTAAAGGAAGAATTTAAGCGGGAACTGACCGCCGAACAGCTGGGTGCCAGAATGGCTGCACTCTCCAAGGCAGAGCACAACTACGTTGCCCGCGCGGTTCCTCTGGTCATCAAGGACCTGATTTTGTGGACTGCCGACACCATCAGCGAAAGCTATACTGCCGGTTCCATCTCCAATATCGGTAAAATTGACCTGCCTGAGGCTGCAAAGCCGTTCGTCAAACGCTTTGATGTTTTTGTCAGCACTGATAAGCTTCAGGCGTGTGTCTGCTCTTACGGTGGGGAACTGACCGTCAGCTTCACTTCTGCATTTCGCAGCACCAATGTTCAAAAGCACTTTTTCCGCCAGCTGACCCAGGCGGGCATTCCGGTGGAAATTCAGTCCAATAAGTTGGAGGATGATCTGCAATGAAATACTGTGAAAAGTGCAAGGTTGTTGTTCCATCCGGTCGGGAACGCTGTCCGCTGTGCCAGCGCTTTCTGACCGAGACCGATCAGCAGGGATATGATGACGAGATTTTTCCCTATATCCCGACAATCTATCATCAATACAATCTTCTGATTCGGTTTTTGCTGTTTTTATCCGTCACCATCTGCGTTATCTGCATCACCTGCAATCTGCTGTTCTGGACGCACAGCTGGTGGTCACTGTTTGTTTTGGCAGGAGTGGGGGCTGGATGGGCCACCGTTGCACAGGCAATCCGCAAACGCAGTTCCTTCTGCAAACATGTTCTGTATCAGCTGGTCACCATCGCACTGGTAGTGGTCATCTTTGACCTGATGACCGGCTTCCATCGCTGGTCGTTTAACTACCTGATTCCGGCATTATGCAGTTTTTCCATGATTGTAATTGCCTCCATTGCTGCAACAGGACACCGCTCAATTGAAAATTATATCATCTATATGGTTGTTTCAGCGGTATTCAGTATGGTTCCGGTAATCTTCCTACTGACAGGCTGGACCACGGTTTTGTGGCCTACTGTCCTGACGGCTGCGGCGAGCGTGATTTACCTTGCAGCGCTGGTTTTATTTATCGGAAAAGACACCTGGTCCGAGCTAAAAAAGAGACTGCATTTATAAGCACAAAAGCGGAAGCGGTATAATACCGCTTCCGCTTTTATTTTTACTGGTTTGTATCCGTATCATCTGACATGTGATCCAGTGCATACTCAATCGCCTGATTGATAAATTCATTTCTGGATATATTGGTATTAACCAGTACCTGTTCAATTGTATTTAATACTGCTTCATCCATCCGAACGGATATTACAACCTTTTCCTGTTTAATCTTTTTTGACTTTAAAATAAAACTACACATTATCTTTCTCCCAAGCTATTGATACCCGAATCTGTAATCATCATTATAAATCAAGCCAGTAAGAAATCATAGATTCAAAATCTGTCACACAAACTATGTTATAAAATTCTAACACAAACAAATTACAGAACATTATATCAAAATCAGAAAGATAAATTTGATATCACAAAATTACATATATTATTGATCTCCTATTTGTTGTACAATAATATTATCAAATAGGAGGAGTAAGATAAGTAATATGACACCTTTTGTTCCAACTCAGTTTGCACCATCAAAACCCCAAAAAGTTCTTATTTCTCTTCGACTGGATGAACAGATGCTTGATAAAATTGACTCCACATCGGTGAAATATGATATGTCACGCAACGAATTTATCTGTCAATGCATTAAATTTGCTTTTGAACACCTGACAAATTCTAATAACAAATAATCAAGGGGGACGATCAGATGACGGACGCGGAAAGAATTCTGGATTTTTTTAAGAAAAGCGGCTTAACGGAAAAAATTCAGAAACAAAGACAAGCTGACCTGATTTCGTCTGTTTCCGACCATCACATTGATACTCCCCACTGGGACTATTATACCGAAATCAGCAGCCTGCTGCCGCTGTATCCCGAATTTACACAGTTTCTCAAGGAGATGGGAATTTCGCCCATCTCACAGCAAATTGATTTTTGCTGCCATGTCACCATGATGCTTCGGTTGGATTTTGATAGGGTGCTGGAAAATCCTAAAATCATTTACTCTCTGTTTCTTTAAAGTATCGATATAAAAATAAAAACGTCCCGAATGGGACGTTTTTATTTTAGATTTTTTCCAAACTCAAATCCTGCCTGCGCTGCAAAAATCGTTGTAATCGACACCAGACCCGCCAAAGCATAACCAAACAGAATTCCCGTCACCAATCGACGAAGATTTCCGCTTTGATAGCTTGTCAGTTTCTGAGCAAAACCGTCCAGCAGCAGCGGCAGCATCAGTAAAAGGCACGTTTTCCAGCTAGGCACTGAGAAAAGTACAAAACAGGGAAGTGCACACAAAATTCCTATCAGTTCACCGGTACATCGGGCGCAGATTGGAAACTGTTTCCCACGATAGAAAAACGAACGGTCGCTCCGGCAATGACAGCCGAAAATAATCGGCAGCCAGCGATACAGCCAAGCCTGCATGACCTAGCTCAACAAACCAAAGGTGAGAGCTCCCACAAAAACAAGCAAATAATACAGGATACCCAGAATCACCGACACCAGTGCACCAATTCCAGCTGCCTTTGCTGTTCTGGGCTTGGTATCCTTCCAAACCAGGAACAGGACCAGTCCCGCAACAGGGATACAGCATCCCAAAAGTCCCCAGCCGATTCCGCCATTATCTTCCACATTTGGATTTTTATTCTGATATGCCCCACAGTTCTGGCATACCGTTGCGTTGTCGTCGATTGGTTGTCCGCAATTTCTGCAATACATGACAAAATTCCTCCTTATCTTGGATTACTTTCAGTTTATCTAAAAGCAATTCTCTCGTCAAGAAGAAATTTTGTAAATTGTAAAAAAACAAAACAGAAAATGATTTCTTGGGGAATCAAGGTTGACTCTAACCTGTGCTATCTTAGGTTTTCTGCCGGATTTTTAACCTTATCCTGCGGCTTTTAGCAACCAAAATCCAAACTTAATCCCATTTATCGTTTTGGATGATGTCCCGCAAAGCCTGCATCGACATATCCACCGAAGCAATCTCATCCGCACAGCGTTTGAGCTCATCACAAATTGTCTTTTCATATTGGATATTTTTCTTGTACTTCATTTGATGTTCCAAAGCTGCCCAAAAGTCAATAGCAATGGTGCGAAGCTGAATTTCTGCCTGAAGGCCCTGTTCGGGTCCATCATGAAATTTTAAAATGAGGTGCAGGCTGCGGTATCCATTTGGTTTTGGATAGGCAATATAGTCCTTGGTAGCAACAATCGTAAAATTATTTTGTGTACTCAGCCATTGAGAAATTTTATAGACATCATCTATAAAGGAGCATATGATGCGCACTCCCACTGCGTCATGCGTTTCTCTGATTGCAGTTTTTCCATCTGTTGCAACGCCGCGTTTTTTCAATTTATGAATCATACTATCCGGATTTTTGATTCTGGATTTGCAGTATAAAATCGGCTCCACACCGTCCGCATAATCCTTTGCAGGGTACTGACGAATGGTGTCCAACAAAATTTCTTCCACACGCTTCAGACGAAAAAAATCATTCCCGTAATATTCTTCGTAAGTCAATGCCATCATTCTCCATTTTGAAAAATTGTATTTTTAATTTTGGGCTTTTTTAAAATCCGGAATGACCTTGTCCTTTTCCTCCAGTTTTTCCCATGCCTCCCATTTGTCCAGGATTATTTTCCGATCCATCATTGGTGGTTATCTCGCCGCCATTATTGGTGTAGCTTCCATCGCAATCCAGCGCTGTATTTCCGCTACCGTTACAGGTAAGATTCAGCACACCTCCGTTAATCGTCAAATCACCGTTAGAGTCAATGCAATCACCCGTTGAGACTATGGTAAGACTGCCATTATTAATGGTAATAAATCCTCCTGAGCTAGTCGAAAACTCGTCCTGCTGAGACATCCTGCCGCCAAAGCCAGAACTGTCATTTCCACCGCCAGCATTCAAGCCATCATCCTCGGATGTAATGTCGAAAGTTCCTCCATCAACGGTGATGGACATGCCTTCTACTCCTTCATAACAATCGCTGATCTTAAAAGAACCATCTTCAATCACAACAGCAGAGTCAGAATGAATGGCATCATCTCCGCTGGCTATATTAAATTCACCGGCAGCAATGGAAATTTCATTTCCTGCATGGATAGCATCATCAGCTGAATCCAGATTAAAGGTACCACTTGTAATGCTGATATTTCCATCTGCCTTGATGCCTTTCTGACTGATGGTGTCATCCTGTGTGGTTGTTGTTTCTGCCTGTAAACTGCTGCTTTGTCCGAATTCCGTTGTGCTGTTTGTGGTGAAAACACTGGCGCTTCCTTCTCCAGAAGTAATGGTAAAGGTTCCATTTTCAATCTGCAAATATGAGCTGGCACTCATTCCATCACCGCCCGCTGTAATATCAAAGGTTCCACCTCCAACATAGAGAAATCCCATACTGCTGTCTTCCGTATTTTCTGCATGAATTCCATCCTTGCCGGATTCAATCGTATAAGTTCCGTTTGCAATTCTCACACTGTCCTTGCCGGAAATCCCATGGCTTGCAGCTGTGATATTGTAGGTTCCGCTTGTAATAACCAAGTCATCTTTGGAAACTATTCCATGACCGGCATTAGCAGAAATTGTCAGCGTTCCATCTCCATTGAGTGTCAGATCTGATTTTGAAAAAATCACCCCATCGATGTTATTATCATCCATTGCGACATATTCTCCACCGTTTGCAAGGGTATTCTGTGTGCCGGATGCAGTGGTAATAAATACCTTATCTGCTTGCAGAACATAAATGGCTGCTGAAGTAGAATTTGTTATCTGCACCCCCTTGAGCACTAACTGGACTTTATCTGTGTCCTCTGCATTGACAACAATCATTCCATCTTCCAGCGAACCGGACAGAATATAGGTACCTGCATCTGTAATCGTAACTGTACTGCCCGAAACCTGCACTGTATCCGAATTGCTGGAAGCATTATCTCCAGACAATGTAATCCATGTACTTGTTTCCTCGTTATACCCGATTTCCATGTCTTTGTCTGTAAACATATCAGACGAACCTGCTGTTGATATTGGCTGCTCAGCTTCTGTCTCACTTTGTTCTGTAGAGGAGCTTTCTGATTCTGCCAAATCTGTGGAACCACATGCTGAAAAAACAAAAAGAACAGCAAGAACCAGCGACAATATGGATTTTTTATTCATGAGTGAACCTCCTTTTATCATTCATCACCGTTTCCTGGATGCAAATTGAAATCTTCAGCTTCTTACGTTGGTAACGCAGCTTATCTATTGATTTCCTTGCTTGTTACTGGTTCAGTTCAAAGTCGATTGTATGGTCAGATCAGATTTTTCAGATTGCCTGACCAATATCAACCACAGGAAGAGGCTTCTTGATGAAAACTGAAATTCTTAAAACGATTAGACCTGGTATCCATTCATCATGGATTCGATCAGTTCCAGTACCTGAGAGATAGGAATTGCATAACCCATTCCTTCAACATCCGTAGATGAAACCTTTGCGGTGTTGATTCCAACCAGTTCACCATTCATATTGAACAGTGCGCCGCCGCTGTTGCCCGGGTTGATTGCTGCATCGGTCTGAATATATGCAGAAGCACCTGTATCTGTGCTGATGGTACGATTCAGAGCACTAACAATACCGGTGGTTACCGATTGACCATATCCAAGAGCATTTCCAATTGCAACAACCTGTTCGCCTACAACCAGTTCCTCCGAATCACCAATGGTAACTACAGAAATTTGTGACAGTGTATCCGAAGACAGCGAACCAACCGGTACCTTCAGCAATGCGATATCCATTGATTCGTCGTAGCCGCACAATTGAGCCTCATAGGTTTGGTCATCCACGAATGTTACAGATAGGGTCGTTGCGCCTTCCACAACATGGTAGTTGGTAACCATATAGAGATAAGAATCATCTGAATGGATAATCACACCTGAGCCACAGCTTGTTGTTTCCTGCAGCTGCATCTGGCCACGACCATTTCGACCAAACTGGCCAAAGAAACTCTGCACTTCCTGAACCGAGATATTAGTCACTGACACAACAGAGGAAAGTCCCTGTTCTGCAATTGTCGACACATCCAGAGATTGACTCGATGAGTTGGACGTATATGACACATTGGAAAGAGAAACATCACTGCTTGAAACAGAATTCTGAGCTTCCTGTGTCTGGAAGCTTTCAAGCAGGTTATTGACCCCATAAAAGCTTCCTCCTGCAATCCCACCAAAGAAAACTGCACTTAATCCGAGTGCAACGATTTTTCTTGCAATCTTGTTTTTCTTATGCGGATTTTTTTTGTAATTTGGAGATTTTGGTAAATTCGATTCTGTTGTAAAGTTTGCGGAAATATATTCTTGATTGTTATACATAAACAAGCTCCTTTCAATTTATCGTATTCTCAATTGGTTGTTGTAATATCCTTTGTTTGAATAAAGTATAGATTTTAAACCTTAGTCAAACTTAAAGTACAAACTTAATTCAACTTAAAATTGATATTTTTCCAAATTAAAGCCAAAAAAGAACGCCATCTTAGAAAAGATGGCGTTTTATAATATATCTTATTTTTCGTTATACCGGAAAAGCTGCCGTAATCAGAAGTGACTTTTCATCCTCGGTACTTGCTGTAATTTTTCCCTTATGAGCATTCACAATTGCCGACGCAATGGAAAGTCCCAGTCCATAACCACCTGTTTGAGAATTTCTTGATTGATCTACTCTGTAAAAACGATCAAACAGATGCATTATGTTCTCTTTGGAAATTGACTCTACTGTATTGAATGCGCTAAGGTATATCATATTCTTTTGTTTTTTGAGCGTAATCTCAATTTTACCCCCATCATTAGCATACTTGATCGCATTATCCAAAAGGATTGTGATCAGTTGCCGGACTGCTTTTTCATCCCCACTCATGGAAAGCATAGGCTGAATATTTGCAGAAAGATTTTTGTTGCGTGTTTTTGCTAATGCCTGGAATGTTTCTACCGTTTCCTCCACCAGATCAGAAATTGGAAACTCAATTTTTTCGGTGCGAGGCTGTTCCTCCATGCGAGACAACAGAATTAAACTATTGGTCAACTGTGCCAGACGTTTTGTTTGTGTTTGAATATCACGCAACCATTCGTTTTCGCCAATATCCATTTCCAGCACTTCTGCATCCGCATCAATAATTGTTAACGGTGTTTTTAACTCATGACCTGCATCGGTGATAAAGCGTTTCTGTTTCTCGTAGTTTTCTGAAAATGGCTTAACAATTCGACCAGAAAGAAAGATCAGCAAAAATAATACAGCTAATAGTCCAACTACGGAAACCCCCATACTGGTAAATAAAAAGGTTCGAAACGAAGTCATTTCACGACCGTAGTCAAGAAAAATAATGTGAATTTCATTTCCAACCGTATAGGTTGTATAGCGATAATCATCCACAAATCCTTTTAAAAGCCCTGTACGGAGTACCGTATGTGCATAGTTGATCGCCGTTGTGGTATCCACAGCTGCAATCTTACCGGTATTCACAGAAATGACATCACCAGTTTCTGTCAGAAACACAGAAAAATATCTGGACTCATAAGGCAGCTCCGGAGAAAAGCGGTGATTGTTTCTAAGATGTTTTTCTATGGAAAACAAATCGTTTCCCATACGCTCATCGAGTGGAAAGTTTCCGTCATTTTCCTGCAGGAGTGCCAATATGCTGTCTGCATCTTGCACGATTTTTCTATGATTCAGGACCCCTACAACACCCAAAATTATAGTTAAAACAAGCAGCAAAGACAACATGGATGCAAGAATCAGTTTTATTCGAAGTTTTCGTATCATACAATTTCCTCCAGAGTATAACCGGCATTTCGCATGGCTTTAATCTGGATATTGGCGTGCAGTGCAGCTAATTTTTTTCGCAGATAGGAAATGTACACCCAAACCACATTGATTTCTGCTTCGCTGTCATATCCCCAAATCTTTTCCATAAACCGTTCGGAAGAAATCAAATTTTTAGGATTGCTCATCAGCATTTCCATCATCTGAAATTCCTTGTTTGCCAGCCGATAACTTCCGGATGGAGTGGAAAGCTCATAGGTGGCGCGATCCAACACTACATTTCCGATATGCAGCTGTGAGTTTGCCTGGGCTGCCTGTGTTCGCGTCATTGCACGAATTCTTGCCAGCAGTTCCCTTGAATTAAAAGGCTTTGTCAGGTAATCATTTGCACCAGCATCCAGCCCCAGGACCTTGTCATCCACTTCAGATTTTGCCGTCAGCAGCAGAACCGGAATCAGGTTGCCTCTTTTCCGAATCTCCTTCAGCACTGTGATTCCATCCACTTTTGGCATCATAATATCGAGAATAACGCCATCATAATTATCTGCTTCTAAATACTCCAATGCTTCCTGACCATCATAAGCCGCATCCACAGAATAATTATTTCGTTCCAATATCGCTGTAAGTGCTTTTGACAGCGCTAATTCATCTTCCGCCAGTAAAAGTCTCATATCGCATTCTCCCTCTTTACCCCTAGACTTATCTTCAAATAAAAAATATCTGTATATAAAGTAATTATATCATAAAGGCTGTAACTTAAATAGAAATAAAAATCGGGTGTAAAGATTCTTATATCTTCTCTCAAGAAGATATAAAGGATCAATTATGCAAATAAAAAAAGCGTTTCCGAAAATCGGAAACGCTTTTGATACGATATAAAAACCCGAAACGGGAAATTATCTCTTGGAGAACTGTGGAGCGCGACGAGCTGCTTTGAGACCGTATTTCTTACGCTCTTTCATTCTTGGGTCACGAGTCAGCAGACCAGCTTTTTTCAGTTCTGGACGCATTTCGTCGCCGTTCTGCAGCAGAGCGCGAGCGATACCGTGACGGATAGCACCAGCCTGACCGGAAACGCCGCCACCGCGAACGGTGCAAACAACGTCAAATTTACCAGCAGTGTTGGTAACTTCAAATGGCTGACGAACGATAACTTTCAGAGTATCCAGACCGAAGTATTCGTCGATATCTCTGTCGTTGATTGTAACTTTACCGGTACCTGGGTAGAGTCTTACTCTGGATACAGAGTGTTTTCTTCTGCCAGTGCCGTAGAAATATGCTTTAGATTCGTACATAGTTCATTGTCCTCCTTCCGAATTAGAACTGTTCTGGTTTCTGAGCAGCATGGTTGTGCTCGCTGCCTCTGTAGATTCTGCAGCGGGTCAGAGCCTGTCTGCCGATGGTGGTGTCTGGAACCATTCCTTTAACAGCCAGCATCATAGCTTTTTCTGGGTTCTCTTTCATCAGTTTGTCGTAACGGATTGCTTTCATGCCGCCGATCCAACCAGAGTGATGATAGTGAACTTTCTGAACCAGTTTCTTACCGGTGAGAACAGCTTTTTCAGCATTGATGATGATAACGTGGTCACCACAGTCAACGTGTGGAGCGAAGATTGGTTTATGTTTGCCGCGGAGCAGGTCAGCAGCCAGAGCAGCGGTACGGCCCAGTGGCTTGTCTGCAGCGTCGATAACATACCATTTACGAGTAATGTTCTGTGCGTTTGGCATTGTTGTAGACATGTTTACTACCTCCTGTTTATTTTGTATCGAATACAATTTATATCATCGGTTTTCCGCAAAAATCCCAATGATGACAAATCAACGTTTTCTATTATATCCAATTCAAAATCAGCTGTCAAGGGCTTTTTAGCCGAATTTTTAATTTATAGCCCTCTATCTCTCGAAATCTCTTTGTTTTGCTCGTTTTCTCTCCCTAACTTACTTGCCGTTTCATTTTTTACACGAAACTTTGCTGTCCTTTACGCCGATTTGTTGGTAACATTGCCCTCGAGTTTTCAACAAACTGCATAGATGCGACCTTTCTCGCTCGACATCCCCGTTCTTTGGGAGTATAATAAAGTCATCTTTTACAGGATAAATGATATTTTCAAGGAGAGATACACCATGAACGACAAGCTGAACTCTTTTTACAAGAGCTTACATAACAAAAAAGTATCCTTTATCGGTCTGGGACGCAGTCACCGCGAACTGCTGCCAATGTTTGCTTCCAAAGGAGCAATTGTCACCCTGCGCGACAAGCGAACTCGAGAACAGATCGGGGAAGAAGCTGACAAACTGGAAGCTTTGGGAATTAAGCTTACCCTGGGTGAGAACTACCTGGAAAATCTGTACGAGGAAGATATCATCCTGCGCACCCCAGGCATGAATTATTTTACTCCGGCACTCCAGCAGGCAAGAAAAAGCGGCGCCTTTGTAACCAGCGAAATGGAGCTGTTCTTTGATCTTTGCCCATGCAAAATCTATGCCGTAACTGGTTCCGATGGTAAAACCACTACCACCACCGTTATTTCGGAATTCTTAAAGGCACAGGGATTTTCGGTATTTTTAGGCGGAAATATCGGCTTCCCGTTGCTTCCAAGAATTGAGCAGATCGGCCCGGATGACCGCGCTGTTGTGGAGCTGTCCAGCTTCCAGCTGATTTCCATGAGAAAATCCCCAGATGTTGCGGTTATCACCAACGTTGCGCCAAACCATCTGGATGTCCACAAGGATATGCAGGAATATATCGACGCAAAACGCAACATTTATCTGCATCAGGGTGGTATCAGCCGCACTGTTATCAATGCGGATAACGAAATCACTGCTTCCTTCCTGCCGGAGATCCGTGGGGAAGCAATGCAGTTCAGCCGCAGAATTACCCCTGCACTGGGCTGTTATCTCGCAGAAGATGGTACTCTTACCATGAATGACCGTCACAGTGTTACCCCAGTGCTCCATATGGACGAAATCCGCATCCCGGGCATCCACAACGTAGAAAATTACCTTGCTGCTATCAGCGCAGTCTGGGGAGAGGTTTCCAAAGAAAATATCGTTTCGGTTGCGAAGAATTTCGGCGGAGTGGAACACCGCATCGAATTTGTTCGTGAACTCGACGGTGTAACATGGTACAACGACTCCATCGCATCCAGCCCAACAAGAACTATTGCAGGACTTAATTCCTTTAAACAGAAACTCATCCTGATTGCAGGCGGCTATGACAAGAAGATCCCGTTTGAACCGCTAGCTCCAAAGATTATTGAAAAAGTCAAAGTTTTGATCCTGATGGGTGTAACTGCACCAAAGATTGAGGCTGCTGTTACCTCCTGCGAAGGCTACGATCCAGACCAATTGACCATCCTACATGTTTCTTCCATGCAGGAAGCAGTGCAAAAGGCAAGGGAAGTTGCTGAAAAAGGAGATATCGTTTCTCTGTCGCCTGCCTGCGCAAGCTTTGACCTCTATCCTGATTTTGAAGCAAGGGGCAGACACTTTAAAGAACTGGTAAACACGTTGCAATAAATCCCAAGTACAATCATGCAATTTAAAAGGAGGGAAGGTGTACAATGGAAATCACCCTGCAGGAACGCACTGCTGATCATGTGCGGATCTATTTTGAGCGAACACAGGACGATCAGATCGACCGAATGCTTCCAAGAAGTGTAAACAGCCTTGATCAGGCTCTGGAAAACTTTGCACAGACCAAACTGCCGGACGCAAAAAGCTATGGAAAAACCATCTATGCAGACGACCGCTACATCGGAGACATCTGGTGCTACTGTATCGACCCAAAAGAAACTCCCAACGCTATGCTCAGCTACTGTATTTTTGAGAAAAGCTGCTGGGGAAAAGGAATTGCTTCCCGTGCACTTTCTCTCTTTCTGGATGAGATAGCAGAAAAATACGCTCTTTCCAGTGTTGGCGCTTTCACCTTTGCCGACAACATCGCTTCCATCCGCGTGCTGGAGAAAAACGGATTTTCTGTGCAGGAATCCTTTGTGGAGGATGGCAAGGAATCGGTTTATCTGGAACTCAGTAACTTAGGCAGGTAATGGATTATGATTTATTATTCTAACCAAGAAATCACCATTCGTTCCTTACAGCCCGAGGATGCCGATACCATCGCGGCAGAGGAAGTTGCACAGGGCTGGATTAATGCCAGTCCACAAAAATATTATCAGCGCCTGCAAGACCAAAAGGACGGCAAGGCAATCGCCCTTGCCGCCGACTACCGTGGACAGGTTGCCGGCTATATTAACATATATTTCCGGCCGGAACAGGGAGCTTTTGCCAATCAGGAAATCCCGGAAATCGTTGATTTTGGAGTATTAGAAAAATACCGCTGCCGCGGTATCGGCAGTAAACTGATGGATGTAGCCGAACAAATAGCTGGAGAATATTCCGACACGGTTTATCTGGGAGTCGGACTTCACAGCGGATATGGAAGCGCACAGCGCCTGTATATCAAACGAGGTTATCTTCCAGATGGAAGCGGTGTTTGGTACAAGGATGTCGTTTGTGAGCCTTATTCCAGCTGCTGCAACGACGACGATCTAATTCTGTACCTTTCCAAAAAGCTTCGATAGCCAGGTCTCAGCGAGGAGGTCAAAATACCCATGACAACTTTAGATCATTATGATTTTTGCAAACCTTATATTTCAGAGAACGAATACATCTTATGGGAAGGTGCACCGGAAAAAGGCTTTACTTTTACCAGCCGGGATCTTGTTATGATTCCATTCAGCCTTTTCTGGCTTGCATTTGCGCTTTTCTGGGAATTTTCAGTCATCACCAGCACGTCCTCCCTTTTTATGGCAATTTGGGGACTCCCATTTGTTGGTGTCGGCATTTATCTTTTGTTCGGACGCTTTATCCAGTCTATCTGTCTGCGTAACAAAACCTTTTATATCATCACCAACAAAAAGCTGATCATCCGCTCCGGCAGCAAAATCAAGCTCTATCAGGCAGAGGATATTCCTCCAATGGACATTCATCTCCACAAAAATGGAAACGGAACCATCCTGTTCTGGCAGGAATCCTACCGCAGAAATGGCAGAAGATACTCCTCCTATTTTGCACTGGAAAATATCGCCGATGTAGCTGGTGCGCAAAACGCAATCAGCCGCATGGAAAAATAAAAAGGGGAAGAATTATGGAAGAAAATGTTATCATCCGTCATGCTGTTTCCGGTGATGAAACTGCACTTGCCGAAATTCAGGCAGAATCCTGGGAAGCTGCTTTTACCGGGATTCTTCCGGATGAAAAACTAAAAAGCCACCTCGACAAACAGCGCATTGCCCAGATGTATCAGCGTGTATTAAACGAACATCTGGCGAACGCATCTGTTCTGATCCTCGGTCAAAAAATGCATTGTATGGCGTTATGGGGCGCCTACCGGGGAGAAAACCACCCGGACTGGGCGGAGCTGATTTGCATCCACAGTCGAAAAGGTAACTGGGGTAGGGGATATGGTTCTATGATGATGGAGCATATCCTGCAGGAAATAAAATCTGCTGGATTTAAGCAGGTCGGTTTATGGGTTTTTGAACAGAATATTCGGGCACGCCGCTTCTATGAAAAGCATGGATTTATCTTGACCCAAGAGCGCAAAAACTCCTTCGGTGCTGATGAGGTTTTGTATCTCAAATCACTGTAAAAGCAACGCATTCAACCGTTGGTTGAGTGCGTTTTCTCTGTTTAGTTGAGGAAAAAGGCAAAAACTCAACCTTTAATCCATTCATTTTAGGGAAATCGAATGCTATACTAAAATCACCAACTGAAAGGAGATCAAATCTATGGAAAATACATTAGGAAAACGAATCGCCGCACTCCGCCGCCAGAAAGAACTAACCCAGGACAATCTCGCGCAGATTCTGGATGTCAGCTCTCAGGCTGTCAGCAAATGGGAAAATGACCAGACCTGCCCGGATATCAGTCTGCTTCCGCAGTTAGCTAAGACGCTCGGCGTCAGCGTGGATGAGCTGCTGTCCGGAAAACCGGAACATCCCCCTGTTGTACAAATGCTTCCAAAGGAAAAACAGAAGGATATCAATGACATGATGTTGCGCATTATTGTTGATTCCGCCGCTGGAGATAAGGTACGAGTCAACTTTCCTCTCGCATTGGCACAGGCTGCGATAGATATGGGAATGGAACTCCCAAACATTTCGGGAAGTTCTGTTATGAAAAGTATTGATTTAAAACAGATTATGGAGCTGGTTCAACGCGGTGCCATGGGAAATTTGGTGGACGTAGAGTCTGCTGACGGGGACACCGTCCACATTCTGGTAGAATAAGCCATGAAGATTATTATAAAAGACGATAAACAGTTAAATCTTCGCTTCTATCTTCCGACCGGAATTGTCCTAAACCGCTTCACTGCATTCTTTCTTCCCTCTTTCTTAAAGAAACAAAACATACAAATTACGCGAAAACAGATTGTAGCCTTTTCAAAAGTACTGCGCAGATATAAACATAGCCATCCAGACTGGATTTTTATTGAGGCTCATGATTCCAGTGGAAATCACATCACATTCAAACTGTAAGCTATGCTTTCTATTATCTTGACAAAGGATATCGCCGGAATATAATGAAGATAATTCCTTGGTTTTAACTGGGCTTTTGGGGCTAAAGGAGGTTTTCTTATGCTGAAACTGTTTCGGAAAGTATTCTGGGTTCCTTATGAGGGCGGCAGCATCTATCCTGATCTGATTAAAACGATGAACGCCATCTCCAAATACTGCGAGAAAAACGGAGATACCTGTACCTTTACCGCAGATGATGAAGTCGAGATTAACGGCAAAAAGTATGAAATTTCCAGAGAATATGAGCCTGGAAGCCGGGGAAATTACGGGATTAAGTGCATGGAAAAAGAGTAGAAAAAAGGACGCCGTATGGCGTCCTTTTTTAGTTTTTATTTAACCTTTGCTCTTCATATCCTGATACATTGCATACATTGGGGAAGGAAGACCAAATCCACCCGCTACCGGCATGGTCTCACCGGTAACGAAGGAAGACATATCACTTGCAAAGAACAAAACTGCATTTGCAATATCTTCCGGCTGACCTGGACGATTCAGAGGAACATTCTTTAAGAACATCTTGAGGAAGTCTTCCGACATGTTCTGCATAGCAGCATCAGTTGCGATAAACCCCGGCATAACTGCGTTGCAGCGAACACCCTGTCTTGCATACTGAACTGCAATATTCTGTGTCAGATAGTTAATGGCAGATTTGGAAATGCCATAAGCCATTCTGGAGAGGTCCGGATATTTTCCGCCAACCGAAGAAATGTTAACGATCGAACCGCCGCCAGTTTTAATCATCGATTTTACCGCCTGTTTACATGGGATGTAAACACTCTTGAGGTTATTCTCAACAATGCGGAAAAATCCGTCTGTATCGCCGTTTACCAGGTCAAAGTCAACCTTAACATCGGTAGCACCATAATTGTTGACCAGGATGTCAATTCTGCCTTCTTTTGCAACAACCTCATCCACCATGGAGGTAAAGGTCTCTTCTTTGTCTGCATCAAAGTAGACAATTCCTGCCTGTCCGCCTTCTGCAATGATTTCATCTGCAACTTTCTGTCCTGCATCCAGTCTTCTGACTGCCAGATATACTTTAGCGCCGTTCTCTGCCAGTTTCTTTGCGCAGGCAAGTCCAATACCACGTGTTGCGGAGGTAATCAGCGCAACCTTATTCTCACACAATTTCATTTGACATCCATTCCTTTCTGTCAGGTTTATTCTAAAACCTGTTGATAAATTTATTATAGCACCTGTCCATGTCCAATTTACAGATAAATCATGTCTATTTTGATAACTCTACCTGCGGGGTGGACTTTTTGTCATCCATTGTCATTTGCTGCATTAAAAGCTGCAAAAACTGCTGACCTGCCAAAGAAATTGGATGCAATTGGTGACTTACCACACTGATCTGTCGTGGTGGAAAGTCCTGCTTTAAGTGAACCTGGAACACGCTTTTTTCCTGCAAGGCTTTGCGTGCAAAATTTTCGGGAACGATTCCAATACCAAGGTTTTGCTGCACAACTGGCACAATCAGGTCGGTGGTGGGAAGTTCTATTTCGGGGCGAAGTTCCTGACCAAAGTGCTCAAATAACTCCTCCAGATACTGACGGGTTCCTGTCCCAGATTGCAGACAGATCAGTGGATAACTGGTCAGTTTATGAAAATCCATCTTTTCGGAACACAGATGGGAAAAATCCTTTCCTACAATCACAATATCCCGAAAGGTAGATATTCTGGTAACCCGATAACCGCTTATCTGCGGGTAAGGGGAGATGATAACAGCAAAATCGATCTCACCTTTTTTGAGCGCATCAAAAGCAGTCGGGGTGTTATAACTGGAAATCTGAATGCGTATCCCCGGATACTTTTGTCGAAATGCACCCAGGAAGGGAAGAAGGCAGTGGTGAATGGTCATCTCACTGGCACCAATCCGAATCAGTCCCTCCTGAAAGGATTTATGTTTCGAAAGCTGTTCCTCCGCCAGAAAAATCTCCTGACAGGCAGCACTGATATGCTGGTATAAAAGTTCCGCTTCCGGTGTCAGCATAACCCCTTTTTTGGATCGGACAAACAGCCGACACCCAAGCTCTGCCTCTAATCCAGCAATGCACCGACTAACTGTCGGCTGTGTCTGAAACAATGCTTTGGCTGCATGTGTGATATTGCGATATTTCGCCACATAATAAAACGTTTTATATGAATCGAGATTGACCGACATCTGTTTTCCTCCTCAATTTATCATATCAAAAACGTATGGATAAATAAAAAAAAATGTATTTGAAAAATAGTATGAGAGTAGTATAATACACAATAAGCCCACATGACAAGATGATCAAGAAAAGGAGCGATATTCATGACTTCACGGGAAACAGAATATCTGGAATGTGAACGACACTGGGTTTTCTGGCTTCTGATGTTTGTTTCCGGTTTTTACGGAGTATATACTTTTCTCCTTCGGGGCGGAGTATTCTGTAACGCACAGACAGCGAATTTTGTTCTGTTTGCCATTGAACTTGGAAACAAAAGCTGGTACAAAGCGGCCTATTACTTCATCCCAATGACCGCATATATGGCAGGAGCATTTGTTTCGGAGGCTGTCGCTCTGAGACTGACCAAAGTAAATTTCCTGCGATGGGAAACGATTCTGGTCGCAATTGAAATTATCTTTATCATCGCTCTGGGATTTGTTCCGGATTCTGCTCCGTATCAGATTTCTCAGGTTGCCATCAACTTTATCTGTTCCATGCAGTACAACACCTTCCGCCAGTCTGAAGGAATCCCTATGGCAACTACTTTTTGTACCAACCATGTCCGTCAGGTCGGAATCCATCTTTACAAGTTTCTTTCTCACAAAGATACCGTCTTTATTAAACGGATGCTGCACCACCTCGGAATGCTCTGTATGTTTGTAGGCGGCGGTGTTGTTGGCGTTGTCATTTGTAATCTGTTTGCTGGTCGTGCAATTTGGGCAGCAGCGATTCCTATGACCATCCTGTTAATTCATCTGATTCATGCTGACCTTACAACGGAAAAAGATCGTTTAAATACTCTTCCTCATGGTCATTAACTTTAAAACAATAAAAAAAACCAGGTGCAAAGCACCTGGTTTTTTTTATTTACTAAAACACTTTTCACAGGAATTAGGAATTACCATTACTCTTCTTCCTGCATTGCTGCATCCAGAAGGCGGGAAATCTGTTCCTGTTCCTTTTCAGGATCTGTCTGAGGCAGATCGGCTGTCTCTACGGTTTCATCAGTCTGTGCAGACAGTTCATTCTCTGCAGCAGAATCGCTATCCTGTTCCGATTCTTCTTCTTTTTCGACCGCTGCGATACCAATAATGCTGGTCTCTTCATCCACACGCATTACCTTAACACCGCCTGCATAACGGGACTGTTTGGAAATCTGGTCTGCCGGAATACGGATGATAATACCGCTGTCGGTGATAAGAATAATATCGTTTTCACTGTCGACCTTTTCAAATCCAGCCACCGGTCCATTCTTATCGCAGTAGTAGTTTCGCAGACCTTTACCGCCTCTGGTCTGGATTCGGTATTCCGAAACATCGGTTCTTCTTCCCAAACCGGACTGAGAAACGGTGAGGATATCTTTTCCTTCTTCTGCAACAACCATACCAACAACCTGATCGCCTTCATCCAACGCAATTGCTTTTACGCCGCGGGCAGTTCTTCCCATCGAACGTGCATCCTCTTCGTTAAAGCGGATACTCATACCGTCTTTGGTTGCCAGAATCAGGTCATCGCTGCCGTTTGTAATCTTAACCCATGCAAGCTCGTCGCCTTCATCCAGGTTAATCGCAATTAAGCCGCTCTTGCGGACATTGATATAGGCATTATATTCGGTACGTTTGATGATACCGTTGCGGGTAACCATAACATAGTATTTATTTTCAGCTGCAATATCAGATGTTTTGATGACGCAGGTAATCTTTTCATTCTGCTCCAATGGCAAGATATTGACCACATTGGTTCCTCTGGAAGTACGGGAACCTTCTGGAATCTCATATCCCTTAATGCGGTAAACCTTACCTTTGTTGGTAAAGAACATCAGATAATCGTGAGTCGAGCAGGTGTAGATATCGCTGACAAAGTCCTCGTCGCGGCGGGTCATGCCGCTGATACCTCTTCCACCACGTCGCTGGGTTTTATAAACATCCAGAGGCTGACGTTTGAGATATCCAAAGCGGGTGAGGGTAACCACACAGGATTCTTCTGGAATCAAATCTTCGATGTCCACTTCGCCTTCGATAGTAGCCAGTTCGGTTCTTCTTGGATCGTTAAATTTCTCCTTGATCTCCAGAAGTTCTTCCTTGACAATTGCGCGAATCTTCTGTTCATCTGCCAGAATTGCATTGTACTCTGCAATTTTTGCATGCAGTTCATCCACTTCTGTCTGAATCTTTTCACGTTCCAGACCAGCCAGACGTCCCAGAGGCATCTGTACGATTGCCTGAGCCTGAACATCGTCCAATCCAAAGCGTTCCATCAAGGCTGCTTTACCTTCCTGAACGGTATAATGAGAACGAATAATCGAGATAACTTCATCGATATAATCCAGTGCAGTCAGCAAACCTTCGAGGATATGAGCGCGTTCTTTTGCTTTTTTGAGATCAAAAATAGTTCTGCGGGTGATGATCTCTTCCTGGAACTTGATGTATTCTTCCAGCATCTGTTTTAAGCTGAGTGTTTTTGGCTCACCCTTTACCAGAGCCAGCATGGTAACACCCACAGTATCCTGAAGCTGGGTGAAAGAATACAGCTGATTGAGCACGATCTGTGCATTGGCATCACGTTTGAGCTCAATGACAATTTTCATGCCTTTACGGCTGGATTCATCGCGAATATTGCTGATTTGGTCAACCTTCTTTTCCTTGACCAGATCTGCAATGCGCTCAATCAGTCTCGCTTTATTGACCATATAAGGAATTTCGGTAACGATAATTCTCTCACGGCCATTTTTATGCTGTTCGATGTGGGTCTTTGCACGGAGGATGATCTTTCCTCGTCCGGTCGCATAAGCTGCACGGATACCCGAACGACCCATAATGATACCGCCGGTAGGGAAGTCTGGTCCTTTGATATGTTCCATCAGCTGATCCAGTCCTGCATTTGGATTGTCCAGCAAACAGCAAGCACCATCAATGACTTCACCCAGATTATGAGGCGGGATATTGGTTGCCATACCAACTGCGATACCTGTTGAACCGTTCACCAAAAGGTTTGGGAAACGGCTTGGCAAAACGACCGGTTCCTGAAGACGGTCATCGTAGTTTGACATGAAGTCAACGGTTTCCTTATCAATGTCAGTGAGCATCCGCATCGAGATTTTGCTCATCTTGGACTCAGTGTATCGATAAGCAGCCGGAGGGTCTCCATCTACCGAACCGAAGTTTCCGTGTCCGTGAACCAGCGGATAGCGCAGGGAGAAGTCCTGTGCCATACGAACCAGCGCATCATAAACGGATGCGTCACCATGTGGATGGTACTGACCCAACACGTTACCAACCGTATCCGCACACTTACGGAACGGTTTCTCCGGATACAGTCCATTGCCATACATGGTATAGAGGATACGTCTGTGAACCGGCTTTAATCCGTCACGTACATCCGGCAGAGCTCGTGCCGCAATAACCGACATCGAGTAGTCCAGATACGCATCCTTCATCTCACTTGCGATATCTTTTAAGATCAGGTTTTCACCCGATGTATTCATTCTTTCTCATTCCTTTCCTGAATGCCATTCGGCCTGTGAAAGTGAGGCTTATTTCTTGGAAATATTCTGATATTTATCCCCGATTTTCTCTTTCATCAAGGCAGCAAACTGCTCAGCCTGGCCCTCTTCCAGAACATTTTTCGGGATAATGTAAACATGATTTCCCTGATAAATCAAAGAAAAGCTGTGTTTAAATTCGTACAGGGTCGCAATTTCTGAATAGGAAACGGTTTTTTCATTGAGCTGGAGTACATCTTCTCCCAGAATGACATTCTGTTTGCCTTCTGCTTCAAACTCTTTTGCGATCTCTTTGTTGAATTTCTGGATCTTTTTCTTGAGCATATACGACATTGCACCCAAAAGCACCACAAAAATCAGTGCAATTCCACTTCTGGTGTAGGCAAACCAAACCACCTGCATCAAAAACAGTACTGCAATGACCAAAAACAGCTTTCTTGCTTTCAGATTGGTTCCATCTGCTTTATCAGTAGCCTCCAGGCCTTCAAAAATATCGTCATATTTTGCATCGAAGGAGATCTTGAAGCCGTCCAATGTTTCACGGGAAACATTTTCTGTCGATTCAGCAGCCATTTCCGGTTCTTTCTGCTGTTCTTCTGGTTTTTCTTCGGTATCAACCGTCAAATTTTCCTGATTATCCACTTAAAAACACCTCTTTTTATCCTGTCGGACTCTTATTTTTGAAGGGATTTCATCTGTTTTTGTATTACAGGATCAGCCTGTTCCAATGTATTTTTCGGGAAGATCATTCGTTTTCCGCCCTTAATCTGTATAATCAGAGTGTCTTCCAGATCTTCCACACCCAAAATATCCTCCATCAGAACCGAATTGCGATGTTTTCCATCCAGAAAACACACGATTTTATCCGGCTCGAAAGCATATTCCATTGGAGAAAGCAAGCTTGGATCTTTTTTCAGCTCTTTGCTGACCGAGCGTTTGAGCGCAACCGGAAACATGACAAAATGATAAAACAGGTTGAAAAGCTGATAAACAATCATCAGGATTCCTGCTACCAGATAAATATCTGCCATGCTGCCTTCCATGGAAGCTCCTTTGAACAGCGCAATCGCGCCTAATACAAAGAAGAAAATCGCCCAGAAAATTGCTCTTTTGCGAGCTTTTTTGATCTGATCCCGTGAATGGGTCATTGCGTAATTGATGTAATGCTTTGGTTCCAGCGTTACTGTCATGCGATGTTCAAAGTCGGTGACAGAGCGCTTTTCCTTGATTGACTGTGTTTTTTCTTTTTTCATAGTTTTTCCCCTAGATATCGAGGTTGTTTACATATTTTGCGTTCTGCTCGATGAATTCTCTTCTTGGTGCAACCTTGTCGCCCATCAGAATGGTAAAGATTTCATCCGCCTGCTCAGCGTCTTCCATCGTTACCTGAATCATGGTTCGATGTTCCGGATCCATGGTAGTTTCCCACAGCTGTTCGGCATCCATCTCACCAAGACCTTTGTATCGCTGGATATCCACTTTTCCGCCGTCTGCGGTCATTTCTGCGATGATCTGATCTCTTTCCGGGTCAGAATAAGCATAGCGCACCTTCTTGCCGCGATAGATCTTAAACAGCGGCGGCTGTGCAAGATAGATATGTCCTTCTTCAATCAGTGGACGCATAAAGCGGAAGAAGAAGGTCAGCAGCAGGGTACGGATATGAGAACCGTCGACATCGGCATCGGCCATAATGATAACCTTACCATAACGCAGCTTTTCGAGATTAATCTCGTCGCCGATACCGCATCCCAGTGCGGTGATAACCGGCAGAAGCTTTTCGTTGGTGTAAACTTTATCCAGACGCGCACGTTCAACGTTGAGCATCTTACCCCAAAGAGGGAGAATTGCCTGGAACGAGCTGTCACGGCCCTGTTTTGCAGAACCACCCGCAGAGTCACCCTCTACGATGTAGATTTCAGTGCGGACATTATCGTGATCGGAACAGTCTGCCAGTTTACCAGGCAGGCTCACGCCTTCCAGAGCCGACTTTCTTTCGCGGGTGCGGTCTCTTGCAAGTCTTGCTGCTTCACGTGCCTGAGCTGCTGTGAGGGTTTTCTCCATGATCAGTTTGGCTACTGCCGGGTTTTCCTCAAAGTAGGTGCTCAGTTTATCGTAGGTAATGCGGTAGGTGAGGGTACGGATCTCGGTATTGCCCAGCTTGGTTTTGGTCTGGCCTTCAAACTGAGCTTCCTCAAGCTTAACCGAAATAATCGCTGTCAAGCCCTCCAGCACGTCCTCTACGGTGAATTTGTCGCTTTCCTTCTTAAACACCCCGGTTTTCTTTGCATAGTCGTTAAACGCCTTTACAAGAGCGGTACGGAAACCGATCTCATGGGTACCGCCGTCTGCGGTATGAATGTTGTTTGCAAAGGAGAGGATGGTGGTGTTGCAGCTGTCGTTATACTGAAGCGCAACTTCCACGGTGGAACGCTCTCCGTCTCCGGAATAATAGATCACATCCGGATGCAGGACATCCCAGATATTCTTTTTCTTTTCGTGAATGAAGTTTACAAAGCTGCGGATTCCGCCTTCATAGTGCAGCACTTCGCTTACCAGCTCTTCTCCGCGTTCATCGGTGAAGGTAATATTGACGCCGCCATTTAAGAAGGCCTGTTCACGCAGACGCTTTAACAGAACTTCATAATCATAATGTGTGGTTTCGGTAAAGATTTCCGGATCTGCCTTAAACGCAACCTGTGTGCCGCGTTCGGTGGTCGGCTCCACCTTCTTCAGATCACAAACGGCTTTACCATGTTCAAAGCGCTGATAATAACGGTACTGACCGTCACAGACTTCAACTTCCAGCCATTCAGACAAAGCGTTTACAACCGAAGCACCAACACCGTGCAGACCGCCGGAGACCTTGTATCCGCCGCCGCCGAATTTACCGCCTGCATGCAGAACGGTAAAGACAACTGTTACAGCCGGAATGCCCAGCTTTGGCTGGATACCAACTGGAATGCCTCGTCCATTATCCTTAACACGGACAATATCTCCCGGCAGAAGGTCGACCAGAATCTTGGTACAGTTTCCTGCCAGAACCTCATCGATCGAGTTGTCCACGATCTCATAGACCAGATGATGAAGACCCTGTGGGCCGGTGGAACCGATATACATACCAGGACGCTTGCGTACTGCGTCCAGACCTTCCAGAACCTGAATATTACTTGCGTCGTAATTTTCAATCATCTCCGGATTTTTTTCTGGTGTATTTTCCAAAGTGATTCCCTCCATCGTTTATTTGCTGAACGTCGTGCTTTTCCTGCAACATAAAAAAAGCCGGCTGCTTTTCACCCTTCCTGGACCTTCCAAAGTCTAATGTTTAGAAGTAAAAAGCATGCACGACAAACCCAGGATTTTTCTTTTTTAATGCCCTTTTATTATACCATAAAAAGGATTTTATGTAAAATATTTTTATTGAATTCTTATCTTCTAAATAGCATTTTTTTCAAAGGTTTTGTTTCTTTGATTTTCGTTTGTAATATTTTGTCTTTTTAAGGGATTTAAGCGCATAAAAAAGCACCCATTTTCAGGGTGCTTTTTTAAATAATACCAGAAACTAGGCAAGACCCAGTTTATCCACATAGCCGCTTCTTTTTTTCAAGGTAGCACAGGATATCTGAGAAATATAAACCGTAACAACCTTTTCTTCTTTTTCTCCTTCACTGCACACAATAAATGATTTTGGCAGCTCGGAAGAAACGTTAATAACTCGGTGTTTTTTCTCCTGATCTGTTAAATATTCCTTGGTGATTTTAGAAACCGAAGTGTTCTCGATATCAAAAATACCGACAATATCCCGGCTGCGCACCACGACATCCTGTCCCAAATGTAAATACACGTGGTTTCCTCCCCGCTCTAATAAGTCTGTGTATCCATCAGCTCTCCTGACTGGATCAGAAAACGTTTTCCCGATTTTAAGCCTCGGAAGCTGTCTTCATCGCAGCAAGTTACAAAAACCTGCTGGTTTTCCAGATGATTGAGCAGATAATCTCTCCTGCCGGCATCCAGTTCACTCATGACATCGTCCAGCAAAACAACCGGCGTTTCGCTGGTAACTTCCTCCACCATACCGCACTCCGCCATCTTCAACGCAAGCACACCGCTTCTCTGCTGCCCCTGGGAGCCGTATAGGCGCATTGGCATATCGTTGACCAGAATTTCCAAATCGTCTCTGTGCGGGCCGCACAGGGTCGATCCACGCTCGATATCTGCCTTGCGGGTATTCTGCAATTCTCTGAGAAAGAACTCCCGCAGCTCCTCTCTGGTGCGGTCCTGTGGATTTTCTAATCCACACTGATAAAAAACATCCAGCTTTTCCTTGCCAGAAGAGATGCCGTCGTACACCTCAATCGTTTTTGGTCGGATTCGGCTGACATATCTCGCCCTGCAGAAAGCAACCGCTGCGGCGGCTCTGGCAAGATGTTCCTCCCAGACATCCATGGTATCGATCAGTTGAGGAAAACGCATAACGTCTTTGAGCAGCGTGTTGCGCTGCAGCAAAATTCTCTGATATTCATGGAGGTAATGCTCATAACGGGGAAGAATCTGGGAAATTGCTGTATCCAGAAACTTCCGACGAAAGGCAGGACCTTCCCGGATCAAAGAAAGGTGGGAAGGGGAGAACACTACTGCATAAAACTGTCCTGCCAGTTCAGAAGTGCTTTCCAATGTGATCCCATTGAGCTCAATGTGTTTTAATTTCCGATCTGGAGAAACGTTTTCTGACGAAAACAGTTCGATAGACGCACACTGTTCCCGCATTGTGCTGGAAAAGGTGATGCTGCTTTTGCAGGAAGTTTCTCCAAAGCGAATCATTTCCTTATCCTTTGCGCCCCGAAAGCTTTTTGCTCCGGTAAACATCCAGACAGCCTCGGTCAGATTGGTCTTTCCCTGCGCATTCTCGCCGTGAATAATATTGACACCTGCATCCGCTTTGAGCCTGAGTGAGCGGATATTGCGAAAATTCGTCAATTCAATACTCTCAAGCTTCATTCGAATGCCCTCCCAAACTAACCTTCTACCGCCTCAAAGCAGCGATTCAGCGCTTCTACCGTATCTCCCGGACGGATTTTTTTGCCGCGCATGGTACATACTTCTCCGTTTACCTTTACTTTGCCTTCCAGCACTAGTTCTTTTGCCTGACCGCCGGTATCAGTCAGACCTGCAAATTTCAAAAAGGAATCCAGCTTAATAAATTCTGTTGTAATTACAACTTTTTCTGTATTAGTCATCGTTTTTCACCCTCACTGGCAGTACCAGGAAGAGGAAGCTGTCCCCTTCCATCGGAATCATTCTCATTGGAGACAACGCACCGTTGATCTCCAGTTTTACCATATCACAGTCAGATGCCTTAAGTGCATCCAGAAGATATTTGTTATTAAATCCCATGCTGACTGCTTCTCCCGAAACCTCGCAATCCACCTCATCGTGTGCCTTACCCATTGCAGTGGAACAGCTCAGCTGTACCTTGTTTTCTGTTACAACCAAGCGGATTGGGCTTCTCAAGCGGTCGGAGATCAGCAGAGAAGTACGTTCTACCGAATCGGTCAGGCTGCGGGTATTGATTTTAACGGTGGTTTTGCTGATCTTTGGAATAGCCGCATTATAATCGAGGAAATCTCCTTCCAGCAATCGGGAAACTACATAATATCCGCTGATACGGAACACAATATGTTTCTGGGAAACTACAAGGTATGCTTCCTCATCCTCTTCCCGAAGCAGTTTGGAAATCTCGGACAATGTTTTTCCTGGAACAATAAATTTGGTATTCAAATCCGAAACAATCGCTTCTCTACGCAGTGCAAGGCGGTAACCATCTACTGATACCAAAGTAACACAGGAATCCTTGATGTCAAACAGGGAACCGGTATGAACCGGTTTAGAATCGGTAGTTGCAATGGCAAATAAAGTCTGGTCAATCATGGATTTTAAAGTTCCCTGTTTCATAACCAGATCCGATTTTTCTTCTACATTTGGCAGCTCTGGATATTCGTCTGCTAAAATGCCTGGAATGGTAAACTCCGAAGCTCCGCCCCGGATGGTTGCCAAATTCTTTTCATCCGAAACAATCGATACAGTTTCACCCGGAATTCTCCGGATAATATCCAGCAGCAGTTTTGCGGAAAGCACCAATTCGCCCTGCTGTTCTGTTTTTGCTTCGATTGTTGTGACAATTCCAAGCTCGAGATCATATCCGGTTAATTGGAGCTGACCTTCCTGCGCCTTTAATAAAATACCTTCCAGTGCTGGAATAGGGGACTTAGCGCAAACAGCACGAGAAACATTGGAAACAGCTTCTACCAGCAAATCCTTCTGGCAAACAAATTTCATAGCAATCTCCTCCTTGAATCTAGGGAAAGCAGGAAAAAACAGGCCGCTTTATTTGCGACCTTTTTTCTTGCAAAATAATCTGTTTTTGTCATTATACCATACCTCAAAAAAAAGAAAAAGCCCTGATAACGGGCTTTTTCTTTTTATATCCCCATATCTTGTATGCGACACAAATACAATTTTGCGGTTCTTCTTTTACCAATCTGAAAAAATGTTCCGATCTACTTTTTTGCCTCATTAATGCTTGTTGTTTGGGAAAACAAATCCCCCTACATATAAGTACAATTCCATTTTTCTCTTTTTTAATTCTTCACACAGTAAAATCATTCTATAAAAGAGAAAAGATAGAAGAAATAAATTTAGTAGTAGTAGTAGAGACTGTGGATTTGTGAAAAGGAAAGAAAAATGCGCAGAATAAGCCACTTTTTCATAAAAAGCAATTGAGAAAAACACGTGTTGCTTTTTGTGAAAAAGTGAAAAATAAAAACTTTAACGGGAAATTAGTTGAAAAGTCCGTTGAAAGTGTTTAAAACCAGTGAAGCCTTTCGGGGATAAGTTGGAGAAGAAAAATCTGGTGAAAAATCAATGTGAATTTGGTTAATTGTGGAATGTGAAAAACTCTTTTTGTGTTTATAAAAGAGTAATAAAATAACTGGAAAAAGGATAGTTTCCACAAGACAGTGAGAGGATAGAGATGTTAGTATAGAATTTAAGCATCCCGGATATTTTTAATAATATCCTCTACGGTTTCCTTGTATTTTGTATCCTGTTTCATGTTTTTTACCACCTGTCCGGTTGCATAAACAACGGTAGAATGGTCACGTCCACCAAATTCATTTCCGATAGCAGCCATGGACATCTGCGTGATCTCACGGATAACATACATGGCAATCTGTCTTGCATTGGAAATCTGGGAAGAACGTTTGGAAGAACGGATATCTTCCGAGCTGACCCCAAAAGTACGGCCAACTTCAGAAATGATTCGTTCTACTGTAACAGGAATTGGCTGATTGTCGGTCAGAATTTCCCGGATAGCACTCTGTGCAAGCAGAATGGATGGCGGGGTTTGGGCCAATTTGTTATAGGCATTCAGTTTCTTTACAACACCCTCGAGCTGGCGGATGTTATTTTTTACATGGTTTGCAATGTATTCTTCTACAATGCTTGGAATCTCCAGGTCCAGAAGTTCTGCTTTTCTTTTAATGATCGCAATTCTGGTTTCAAAATCCGGTGGCTGAATATCTGCAATCAGGCCCCATTCGAATCGGGTGCGCAGACGCTCTTCCAAGGTTTTAATTTCTTTTGGAGGACGGTCGGAGGTTAAAACAATCTGTTTTCCTGCCTGATACAGGGTGTTAAAGGTATGGAAGAATTCTTCCTGGGTGCTTTCTTTTCCTCCAATAAACTGAATGTCATCTACCAAGAGAACATCTGCCTGGCGATATTTGTCGTGGAATTCTTTGGTAGATTCAGCACCAATGGCAGCAATTAATTCATTGGTAAATTCTTCGCCTTTTACATAGATTACATTGGTTTTCGGGCGGCTTTCTTTGATTTCCCCAGCAATAGCGTACAAAAGGTGGGTTTTTCCAAGGCCGGATCCGCCGTAAATAAACAGAGGATTATATGCGTTGGCAGGGTTTTGTGCAACAGCACGGCAGGCAGCCTGTGCAAATTTATTGGAGCTGCCAACAATAAAGGTGGAGAAGGTATATTCATATTCTCCACCCTGACTGTTCATATCAATCTCTTCCTGGCTGTAAGAAGGAAGAACAGGGGAGGGAGAAGAGGTCTGGATGGAAGCTGGAGAAATCTCCTTTTTGTCTCCTTTTTCAGAAGTTTCACAGAGGATTTCGATTTTAACAGGAAAACCAACAACAGCTTCAAAGGCTTTTGTGAGAAGATCCAGATATTTTTCCTCTACAATCTTTTTCATGAATTCGGCTTTAATATATAAAACAGCAGTATTGCCGTCAAAGCTAACTGGTTCCAGGCTCTTGATCCAGAGCTGATATGCAAGTTCAGAAAGTTCTTTTGAGTCGATTACATATTGCCTGGTGTAATCTTTCACCATCTGAAACAATTCTTTAAACGATTCCATATTTTACAATTCCCTTCTTTTGACAATGCGCAATTATCTTTTTCCTGAGATTTCAAGATCTGCCCGAACAGGAAAAAAGACAGTAAAACCCCCGCTTACAGGTCCTTTAAATGGGAAAAAGCAGGGGGTGTATATTTATGCAACGCTGTTTAACAGTTCCTCACATTAGTTCACAGGCAATTCCACGCAGATTAAACAAGAAATTTGATGAAGAAAAAGCGGGTGGAAAAACTTTGGAGGAAAATGTGGAGAGACTGTGGAAATAAAATTTTCAACGCTTTTTACACATAATATTTTAACACAGGGCAAAACAGATTTTCAAGAGCTTTTAACACTTTTTAACGGGTAATGATGTACAGATTAATGAGAAAAAAATTGGAATTTTTTATGTTCTTTTCCGTCAAAAGAAGAATTTCGTTTCTAAGAAGAAAAGAAAGGCATGGTCTATTTGTATAAAAGGAATGGGATTTTAAAAAGTTTTCTGATATAATACAGAAAATAAAAGGCGTAATCATGGGAGATTCTATTGACTTTTTTCAGGTTTTTGTCTATAATTTTACTCTGTAAGGTTTCGCCTTGAAGGGAGGTTAGAAAAAATGGTAAGAACATATCAGCCAAAGAAGCTCCAGAGAAAGAAAGAGCATGGTTTCAGAAAGAGAATGGCTACTAAAAACGGCCGCAAAGTTCTCGCACGCAGAAGAGCAAAAGGCAGAAAACAGCTGACATATTAATTTCCTGTTAGACAGCTTTTTCTCACTGTCCATTTTAATATCCAGCGCGGTTCCTTTTCGCGGGGAATACCGGGAGGAAACAGGGAATAGGCTCTGTTTATTCTGCCTTCCATGTTTCATTCCAGAATAAGCAGGCCACTTATCCCGATAAGTGGTCTTTCTTTTTATCTATTTGAGGATGGGGGACATGAGCTATGAATCAAAAAACAACCTTAAAGCTCAATAAAGAATTTAAGCGCCTTTATTTTAAAGGAAAAAGTGCTGTCCATCCGCTGATTGTCACCTATGCGAGCAAAAACCGTCTGGGACGAAACCGGATTGGAATCACGGTTACCAAAAAAGTTGGAAAAGCCGTTTGCAGGAATCGCTGTAAACGCATTATTCGCGCTGCGTTTTATCAGATCGACCCGATGATTGAACAGGGATGGGACTTTGTTTTTGTTGCAAGAGCAAAGACCCCACAAGTAAAGTCCACACAGCTGATGCCGGTTTTAAAAAAACAGATTTTGAGCCTTACATCTCCGGACAGCCAGAAAAGGGAACCGAATGGAAAAAAGCAGCCAGTAAAAACAAAAAAAGACGGGAAGAACTAAATCCTTTTTGTGATATGGAGTTTTCGATGGAAACGGACAAGTCCGGTATGCAAAAAGATAAAGGTTTTTTAGAAGAAGGTAGAAAATGAAATATTTCATGCTGATGCTGATTCGATTTTATCAAAAAGTCATTTCTCCATGCTTCCCGCCGCGGTGTCGCTTTTATCCGACCTGCTCGGCCTACGCTTTTACCGCAATTGAGCGGTTTGGAGCGATCAGAGGAGGTTATCTTGCGCTGCGCCGCATTTTAAAGTGCCACCCGTTTCATCCGGGAGGCTATGATCCGGTACCCGAAAAACTGGATCGAGACAGATAACACCACCGCTCTGCTGCAAAAGTGGCAGACACTACCAGAAATGTTTCGGTCGGGTACCTTTGACAATTGAATAGAGCATGACCCACTGCACAGAAGGTGCGGGCGTAAGGCGCAGCATTTTTGCCAGAATTTGAGGGGCAAAAATGCGGAATGGAGGTTTTCAATGTATATTCTTGGTTATCCGCTTGGTTTAATCATGCGGCTGCTTTACAACATTCTGCACAGTTATGGATGGTCGCTGATCATTTTCACCCTGCTTGTAAAGCTTGTTATGGTTCCGCTTTCAATCAAGCAGCAGAAATCTTCTGCAAAGATGGCTGCAATCCAGCCTCAGATGCAGGAAATTCAGAAAATGTATGCTAAAAATCAGCAGAAGATGAATGAAGAGCTGCAGAAGCTTTATCAGCGTGAGAACTACAATCCGGCAGGTGGATGCTTGCCGATGCTTATTACCTTTTTGGTTCTGTTCGGTCTGATTGATGTAATCTACAAACCGATGACCCATATTCTTGGCATGAGCAGCGATTTGATTGCACAGGCTCAGGGAATTATGGAAGGACTGGGTGTTGCATTCAGCCACTATTCCCCACAGACCAGTATCATTACTTCGGTACAGGCAAATCCAGAAGCGTATTCGGCGTTAGGTCAGGAGTTTATCAATGCAGTTCAGTCGTTTGACTTAAACTTCCTGGGTATTAACCTGGGTGAAACACCGTCCTTGGCTCTGAACATCATGGTTCTGATTCCAATCCTTTCCGGTGTGACAGCATTCCTGTCCTCCTGGATTGCAATGAAAAACAGCCCTACTCCAATGGAAGGCCCTGGAGCAGGTACCATGAAGACCATGATGCTGATTTCTCCATTGATGTCCCTGTACATTGCGTTCCAGGTTCCAGCTGGTGTTGGTATCTACTGGATTATTTCCAACCTCTTGATGCTGCTTCAGTCTATTGTCCTCAACAAGTTCTATAATCCAAAGGAAATGGCTGCAAAGGCTAGACAGGAAGCGGAAGAACGCAGAGAAAAAGAGCGTCAGGAGCGCATCGAAGCAAAGAAGAAAGCGCGCGACGGAGACGCAGAAGCAAAAGCAAAAGCAAAATCTCAGAAAGAAATCAATCGTCAGAAATTGGCACAGGCAAGAAAGCAGGATGCCGAAAAATACGGTGACGTTTATACCGAAGTTACCGATGACGATTTGGAATAATGTTGCGATTTTTCACTGATTATCAGAGGAGGTGTCAGTTTGAAAGAAATCATTACAACAGGAAAAACAGTTGAACTGGCAATCGAAGAAGCATGTCAGCAGATGAATGTTTCCCGAGAAAAGGTAGAATTTGAAATTATTGATCTGCCGAAAAAAGCACTGTTCGGACTGAAAACCTATCCGGCAAAGGTTCGGGTATTTGTAAAAGAAGAGGATAAAGAGGCAATTGCTGTTGAGTATGTAACCTCTATCCTCAAGGCAATGGGTGTGCAGGACTTCACTGCAGAGGCAAACAAGGATGGCGACAACCTCAACATTACCCTCAAAGGCGATGATTTGGGCTTTGTTATTGGACGCCGCGGCGAAACTATCGATGCAATCCAGTATCTTGCAAGCCTTGCGATCAATCGAATCGATGGCGATTATATGCGTATTACCATCGACAGCGGCAACTTCCGTGAAAAACGCGAAAAAACTCTGGAATCTCTGGCAAAAAGACTGGCACGCAACGTGGTTAAAACCGGCCGCAGCGTAACACTTGAGCCAATGAATCCATACGAAAGAAGAATCATCCATGCAACAGTTTCTACTGTTGAAGGTGCAACCTCTTCTTCTATCGGCGAAGAGCCAAACCGCCGTGTTGTGATCAGCTCTACCAATCCGGTAAAGAAATACAACAACTATAAAGGCAAGAAAAAACCATATAACAAAGGCGGTTATCGTCCAAATGGCCGCAGACCACAGGGCGAAGGACGCGGAAATGCAGAAGGTCAGGAAAAGAAACCTTATGTTTTCCGCAATAAGGAGGACGGCGAAAATCGCAGACGTGCTCCAAGACAGAATAACGAGTTTAGAGAGCGCAAATTCGAGGAAAGAAACGAATCAAACGCAGCTCCAAGAACCGAAGTTCCACGCAGCACACCACCGCGTGAAGCAGAGGACAAACCGTTATATGCAAAGATTGATCTGGAATAAAGATTAACTTAAAAAACTCCCGGCAAAAGCCGGGAGTTTTTTATTGTAAAAAGTTTTTTAAGGGTATGAAGAATCAAAAAAGCCTTTGTTAAGGAAAATAAGATGCCTGAGAAAATAAGAGCATGAACGAGAAATAAAGAGAAAACGTGAGATTGACCATATAAGGACAAGGGTAAAAAGTAAAAGGCAATCAAAAGAAGCGAAATTTTCGGAAAGGCAGAGTTTGAGAAAAACAGCCAGCTTAGGTTATAATAAAGACACCCGGGGACAACAAAATAAAAGCTGCAGCACAACGTACAATCAATCTTTTTTACGATTCAAAGGTGAGTGAAATCATGGACACCGATCTATTATATCGGGTTACCAGAGAAGACGAAGCAAAACTGATTGCACTGCTTACAGAGTGCTTTACCAATGACCCGCTGTATCAGGAATTGATACCGGATGAGGAAAAACGAGAAAAATTGTTGCCGGAATTGTTCCGCTGTGACCTGGACGAAATGTTTGAAGACTGCGAAATTTATGCCAATAACGAAAATCTGGAAGCAATTGTCGTGGTATCGGACGAAACCAAGCCGTATAACCCATTTAAGTATTTTGCAGATCAACTGTACAGCGTCATTAAAACCAATGCATGTTTGATACGTGATGACCCATCATTGGAAACCTTCTTTAACTTCTTAAAAGGAAGAGACTATCTTAACAGTAGTTGGACAGAAGAACTGGACGAAAACCGACTGCATATCATTTATCTGGCAGTTCGTCCATCCTGTCAGGGACGCGGACTTGCAAAATATCTGATGAATACCGTTCTGGATTACGCAGATCAGAGAAATCTTCTGGTCAGCCTGGAAACGCACAACCCAAAGAACGTGGCAATGTATCGTCGATTTGGATTTAAACTGTATGATACCATTGACCACTATCCTGATCTGGTTCAGTATTGTCTGGTCAGGGAAGCGAAAAACAACCAAACAAACAAAGCAGCATAATATTGAGCGTGCCGAGTTCTCGGCACGCTTTTTCTTTTTGGAAACAACAGGAAAATGCGCAAAAACAAGCCATTTTTGGATATGGTATACTTTGCAGAAAGCAGTTTTTTTGTTATAATAAAGATATCTATGGAAAGAAACAGGAAGAGATTTTGAGAAAGGAAGAATTACGATGAACGGTACTTTTTCCGGAGATACCATTGCGGCGATTTCTACGCCGGTGGCGGCAGGCGGTATCGGAATGGTGCGCATGTCCGGCCCTCAGGCGTTTGAGATAGCGGATCAGATTTTTGTATCCGTTTCCCATAAAACCGTTTCTGAAACAGGCGGATACCATGGTCTGTTTGGACGGCTGCATGATGAACAGGGAGAAATTGATGAAGCGGTTGTGTTTGTATACCGCACACCGCGCAGCTATACAGGAGAAGATGTGGTAGAAATCTGCTGTCATGGCGGAATCTATCTGGTACAAAGAACCTTGCGTGCCTGCATCTCGGCAGGAGCAAGACCAGCTCAGGCAGGAGAATTTACCCGCAGAGCATTTTTAAACGGAAAGATGAGCCTGACTCAGGCAGAAGCAGTGGTCGATCTGATTGCCTCTCAGGGTCAGCAGAGCGCACAGGCTGCATTGAGCGCCAAAGACGGTGCAGTCTTTCAGAAGATCCATCGTGTTGTGGACAAGATGCTGGGAGTATCGGCAGCACTGGCAGCGTGGATTGATTATCCGGACGAGGATATTGACGAGGTATCCGGCGAAAACTTAAATCAAAGTGTCATTGATATCTGCGATTCGCTCCACACCATTTTAAAGGAATATGATACCGGTAAGGTTTTGAGGGAAGGTGTCAGCACTGTTATTGTTGGCAGACCAAATGTCGGAAAGTCGACTTTGATGAACCTGCTTTCCGGAGAACAGAAAAGTATCGTAACCCAGATTCCGGGAACCACAAGAGATATCGTGGAAGATACCATCCGCTTGGGAGATGTTGTGCTGCATCTGGCAGATACTGCTGGTCTGCGCGATACCGACGATCCAGTGGAAAAGATGGGTGTTGAGCTTGCAAGAAAGAGACTCAACAGCAGTTATCTGGTACTTGCGGTATTTGACAGCTCGGAAGAATTGTCCTCCGAGGATTTGGAACTGATTGAAAAGATCAAAGATCGTCCGGTTGTTGCGGTAATCAATAAAACAGACTTGGAAAGAAAGATCGATGTGGAAAAGATTCGGGAAAAGATCCCGCATATTGCTGAACTTTCTGCCAGTGTGGGAGAGGGCGTGCAGGCTCTGGAACGAGAGGTGCGGGAGCTTTTGCAGCTGTCCAGTTTGGATTCTTCTTCTGGAATCATTGCAAACGAGCGTCAGCGTGCCTGTGTAGAACAGGCAACCAAGACAATGGATGAAGCAAGACAGGCTCTGGAAGTTGGAGAGACGTTGGACGCAGTAAATGTCTGTATCGATTCAGCGATTGACAGCCTGCTGGAGTTGACTGGAGAAAGAGCTTCGGAAGCGGTAATCAATCAGGTGTTTGAACGCTTCTGTGTCGGAAAATAGTGGAAAATTAGCCAAGGTTTTCTGTGTAGGAAAACTTCTGGAAAGGAATGATAGAATGGAATACAAAATGGGGGACTATGAGGTTGCGGTAATCGGTGCCGGACATGCCGGAATCGAAGCGGCTCTTGCAGCGGCAAGGCTGGGTGCAAAAACAGCGATCTTTACCATGTCTCTCGATGCAATTGGAAATATGCCGTGCAACCCATCCATCGGCGGTACAGCAAAGGGACATCTTGTCCGCGAAATTGATGCACTGGGAGGCGAGATGGGAAAAGCGGCAGATGCGACCTTTTTGCAGAGCAGAATGCTCAATCGGGGAAAAGGTCCGGCGGTTCACAGCCTGAGGGTTCAGTCAGACCGCGATGAGTATCACAAGGAGATGAAGCACCGACTTGAGCTTCAGGATGGTCTGGACATCATTCAGGCAGAAATCTGCGACATCCGCACAGATGAAAATGGCGCGATAAAAGAGCTGGTTACCAAGCTTGGTGCGGTATATGAGGTGAAAACAGCCATTATCTGTTCGGGAACCTTCCTGCATGGAAGAATCTATGTCGGGGATGTTTCCTATGAAAGTGGTCCGGATGGTCTGCATGCAGCGATCGGGCTAAGCGAAGCCTTGGAACGGCTGGGAATCCATCTCAGACGTTTTAAAACAGGAACACCGGCACGAGTAAGACGGGACAGTATCGATTACAGCAAGCTGGAAGTACAGGCAGGCGACGAACCGATCATTCCATTTTCCTTTGAAACACCAAGGGAAGGATTAAAAAATCAGGTGGTCTGCCACATTGCTTACACCAATGAAAAAACGCATCAGATCATTCGGGACAACATCCACCGTTCTCCATTATACGGTGGTATGATCGAAGGTGTAGGTCCGCGCTACTGTCCAAGTATCGAGGACAAGGTAATGCGTTTTTCGGAAAAACCGAGACATCAGTCCTTTGTGGAACCGGTAGGACTGCACACCGAAGAGATGTACTTGCAAGGATTGTCGTCCTCTCTGCCAGAAGATGTACAGGTTCAGATCTATCGTTCGATTGTTGGATTTGAAAATGTAAAGATCATGCGAAACGCTTATGCAATCGAGTATGACTGCATCGATCCACTGGACTTGAAAGCTTCTCTGGAATTTTTAAAGGTAGAAGGTTTGTATGGTGCCGGACAGTTTAACGGAACATCCGGATACGAAGAAGCAGCGGCACAGGGATTGATTGCCGGAATCAATGCGGCAAGAAAGGTACAGGGAAAAGAACCACTGATTCTGGATCGTGCATCCAGTTATATCGGAACCCTGATTGATGACCTGGTTACCAAGGGCTGTTCTGATCCTTACCGCATGATGACCAGCCGTTCGGAATATCGTTTACTGTTGCGTCAAGACAATGCGGATCAGAGATTGACTCCGATCGGGCATGAGATTGGTTTAATCAGTGAAGAACGCTGGAAGCATTACCTGCACAAACAGGAACTGATTGAGCAAGAAAGAAAGAGAATTGAAAAAATTACCTTTGGTCCGTCCAAAGAGCTCAACGAGATGCTCGAAAGCAGAGGAACCGCTCCAATGGAAACAGGTGCGCATGCATCTGATCTGATTCGACGTCCGCAGGTAAGCTATAAAGATCTGGAGCCGTTTGATACAGAACGTCCGCAGCTGCCGGATGAAGTGACCGAGCAGGTGGAAATTCAGATCAAGTATGAGGGTTATATCCAGAAACAGCTGATTCAGGTAGAACAGATGCGCAGACTGGAAACCAGAAAAATACCGGAAGATATCAACTATGAAGAGGTAAGGGGACTGCGTTTGGAAGCAATCGAAAAGCTCCAGCGAATCCGTCCGCACAGTATCGGACAGGCATCCCGTATTTCCGGTGTCAGCCCGGCTGATATTTCGGTTCTGTTGATCTATATGGAAAGCTGTAAGGAAAAGTAAAATAAAAAAGTTTCACATGAAACATTTTGTCGCGGCGGACGGAAAAACAGCGTTTGCCGCAGGAAGGACAGAAATATGATCGATAAACAGCTGCTTTTGGATAGCTGCCATGATTTTGAAATCAATCTGCCGGAATCTGCGCCGGATAAGTTGGATACTTATGCGCAGCTTTTGGTGGAGTGGAATGAAAAAATGAATCTGACGGCAATCACCGAGCCAAGAGAGATTGTGCTCAAGCACTTTGTGGACAGCCTGCTGCTGCTCAAAGCGGTGGAGCTGCCAGAGGGAGCAAGTCTGATCGACGTGGGAACCGGAGCAGGCTTTCCATCCATGCCGGTAAAGATTGCAAGAGAAGATTTGAAGGTTACCATGCTGGACAGCTTGCAGAAACGCCTGACCTTTTTAAAAGAAGTCAACGACCAGCTGGGACTGGACTGCACCTTTATTCATTCTCGCGCAGAGGATGGCGGCAAACAGAAAACATTGCGGGAAAAGTTTGATTTTGCAACTGCAAGGGCGGTGGCAAACCTGCGGGATCTGGCAGAGTATTGCCTGCCGTATGTGAAGGTGGGCGGATATTTTGTTTCTCTCAAAGGTCCGGATATTGAGGAAGAAATCAAAGAATCCAAAAACGCAATTGCAACTATGGGCGGTAAAGTGGAAAAAGTCTTGCAGTTTACTTTGCCGGATGAGAGTGGGAGAAGTATTGTTCTGATTAAGAAAATATCGCAGACTCCGCCACAGTTCCCCAGAACTGCTGCCAAAATGGCAAAAAAACCGATTATTTAAAGAAAATGAAAGCAGAGGGAGTCGAATGTTGACGAACGATTCTTCTGGAAATTGGGAATAACATGTGCTATGATATGTTCATGGACACGGACAGGACAACCGGTTCGTGATCCATGCCTTTTCTATTCCTATTTTCCTTTCTTTTGCTCGGCAGGAACGGTGAGCCCTTAAGCTGTTCCTGCAAAAACATTTCTGCTCCCATCATATCTCAAACATCCCTGTCCGGAGTGTATTTCGGACAGGGAATGCTTTGGGAACCATGTAAGATTGAGGAGGCGATCCTGTTATGAAAGCACTGCTTGCAAAACAGAAAATGATCAATAAGGTAATTTTGATTCCAGAATATAAAATTAAACCAAATCCATATCAGCCACGAAAAGTGTTTGATGATGAGAAGATTGACCAGCTGGCAACCAGCATTGCACAGTATGGTCTGCTTCAGCCAATCACAGTGCTTCCGATGGAGGATGGAAACTATCAGCTGGTTGCAGGAGAAAGAAGACTGCTTGCCTGCAGAAAACTACGCATGCAGGAAGTTCCAGCGATTTTAACCAGTATGGATGAAGAAAGAAGCAGCGCGTTGGCACTGATTGAAAACATCCAGAGATGTGACCTTAACTATTTTGAGGAAGCAATGGCAATCCAGAAGCTGATGAAGATGGTTGGACACACTCAGCAGGCAGTTGCAAAGAAACTGGGTAAAAACCAGTCTACGATTGCAAACAAGCTGCGTTTACTGCAGTTCTCTGAAGAGGTCAGAGAGGCAATCCTGGCTGCAAATCTCACAGAACGTCATGCAAGAGCGCTGCTCAACCTGAATGAACAGGGCGACGAAGTGCTGCTGAAAGCAGTAAAAGAGATCTCGGAAAAGGAAATGAACGTTTCCCAGACAGAGAAATACATTGCACAGCTGATCGGTAAAAAAGAAGAAAAGCCAAAGAAAAAAGAACTGTTTGTAGTAAAGGATCTGAAGATCTTCTTTAACACGATCGATAAGGCTCTGGAAACAATGAAACTTTCCGGCATCGAGGCAAAGACACAGATGCAGGAAGAAGAGGATGAAGTGGTTTACACCATCCGTATTCCAAAAGAAAGCGCTTACAGCAAGAAAAAATAAAGCATAAAAAAACAGCTCGCAAAAGCGAGCTGTTTTTTTATGTGGATTTATCAAAAGGGTGATGTGGATTTCTATTTAACAGGGTTATAAACGGTACCAACAAACAGAGGAGCATTGTCCTGAGATTCGATCACGAACAGGAATGGTCTGTCCAGATTGAAATTATATTTTTCCATTTCAACCGGCATGCTCATCTTCATGATATCCATCTTGGTGTAAGCAGCAGCTTTGCAGCCGTTTTCATCTACTTCAATATGGCTTTCCTGTTTAACATCCGATACCGCAATATCGCCATCGGTAATGCCGGAAAGATCTGCTTCACCGGTAAAGAGTTCATTCAGTCCGAGATCTTTGCAGGTCTGATTCAGATTAAATTCGGTATCAAAGCTGAATTTTGGAAGTTTGAGATTTACATCAGCATATTTTACCGATTCACTGTCCTGCTCAGAAAGAATTTCTTCCATGCTTTCCTGATCGAGCAGAGATTCCAGAGAGTTACCCTCTTTTGGAAGAACAAAGTTCATGGTCTGACCGTCCATAAAAGGAACCTCAAACATGGTGTAGTTATCGGTTTCATAATACGAACTGCCTTTAAATTCCTGGTTCATATAGGTTACATCAACCTGTTTCCCGTCAGCAAGGGTAAATTTTCCGGTTGTGTTGTTTTCTGCTTTAAAGTTGTTTGCCCATGCACCTTCAAAATAGAGAGTGTTGATGATGGAGAGTACCTGATCTGGGTTTGGTTCAAAGGTTGGATTGAGCAATCCGCCGGTCTGCTCAGAAATCCATTTTGCCATAGCATCAGCGGTAGCCTGCTTTTTAAAATCAACCGAGTAGGAAGATGCATAGAATTTTTCAGCAGCATTTTTGGTGAAGGATGTTTTGAAGTTGTAGTTATCCTGCATCCAGAGAGAGTTTGCAATCTTAAGAACGCTGTTCTCTTCATCGCTGTAGTTGGAGTTGTAGAATTTATTTAAGCCATCCGATACAGTGCTCATGCTGTTAGATTCCAGTGCTTTGGCAATATTCTGAGCAGTTGTACCTTTTGCACCGCTGCCCAGAATACCCAGAGCGTAGGCAAAGCTGACAGGGGAGTAGGTCTGATTTTCGGTTTCTTTACTTAAGAGCATAGAGGAAGTTTTTGCACCAAATTTCTGTAAGCTCTCAATGAATTCAGCAGGAGTTTGGTTCTCCATCAGATAGGTATACTGTTCATCGATATCTTCCGGAATATCTGGTTCAGAGACAGTAGTTACTGGTTTAATTGTTTTCGATTTCACCGTTGTAGTCTGTGCAGCATTGGAAAGGGTTGGCTTTACATCCGAAGCATAGGAAACACTTGCCATGGAAAGAATCATTGCAGCACAAAGTGCTACCGAAAGAATTTTTTTCATAAAAGAACCTCCTGTTAAAAGACAACTTTTAATTTAAAGAAAATGTCTTCTCCTTTACTCAATAAGTGTCAGGGTGGAGGGGAGTTTATTGCATAAGAGTTCAAATTTTTTACAGCTCTTATGTACCGTTGTTCTCCGGCTTTTTATGGATAAAAAAGTTTCACATGAAACATAAAACAAGAAAAAAGACAAAGAAAAACATAAACCCGACCCTTTTTTCTTTTATTTTTGTCCTTATTATGCTATAATTTAACTAAAATCCATGATTTTTGTGCCCATTCTTATCCAACTTCGGGATAAAACGGGCATTTTTTAAGATAAATGCTCTGATGATATCGAGATGGGGAAAACGAAAGGAGACAGACGAATCCAAATGGGAAAGATTATTGCTGTTGCAAACCAGAAAGGTGGAGTTGGAAAAACAACTTCGGTAATTAATCTGACTGCCGGTCTTGGAAAGTCGGGAAAAAAATGTCTGCTGGTTGATATTGACTCGCAGGGAAATTCCACCAGTGGATTAGGAATCAATAAACGTGAGGTGGAAATTTCCACCTATCATCTTTTAACAGGGGACGAACGCGCAGCGGAAGCTATTGTAAAGACAGAGTTTAAAAATGTTGACCTGATTCCGTCCAGTATTGATCTGGCGGCAGCAGAGATTGAGCTGGTAGAACTGAGCGAAAGAACCCTGAGATTAAGACAGGCTTTGGCCCCAATTCGGGATCAGTATGATTATATTTTGATCGACTGTCCACCGTCTATGGGACTGGTGACACTGAATGCCTTTTCTGCCTGTGACAGTGTTATTGTTCCAATTCAGTGTGAATACTACGCGCTGGAAGGTTTGTCCCAGCTGATGGCAACGATCAAACAGGTGAAACGCCTGTATAATCCGGTAATTGAGCTGGAAGGAATTCTGCTTACCATGTATGACAGCAGACTGAAACTGACCGAACAGGTGGAAGAGGAAGTAAGAAGCCATTTTCCAGATAAGGTGTACAAAACAGTGATTCCAAGAAATGTTCGTTTGTCCGAAGCACCAAGTTTTGGTATGCCGGCAATCTACTTTGACCAGAATTCCAGAGGAGCAAAAGCATATCTGGAACTGACCAAAGAGTTTTTGAAAAAGTATCGTGTAAAGAAAAAGTAGGGAGGAAAGATCATGACAAAGGCGAAAAAAGGTGGATTGGGAAAAGGTCTGGACGCCCTGTTTATGGATAACGAGACAGCTGATTCCGGAATTGTAACGCTGCGCTTAAGTGAGATTGAACCAAATAAGGATCAGCCTCGAAAAGTCTTTTCGGAAGAAAGCTTAAATGAGCTTGCTGATTCGATTAAGGAACATGGAGTGCTTCAGCCGTTGCTGGTGCGTCCACTTTCAACAGGCGGCTATCAGCTGGTTGCAGGTGAGCGCCGCTGGAGGGCTAGCCGAATGGCAGGATTGCGGGAAGTTCCGGTTGTAATCCGAGATATGGATGAAGAGCAGGCAATGGAAATTGCTCTGATTGAGAACCTGCAGCGAGAAGATCTGAATGCAATTGAGGAAGCATCCGGTTATAAAATGTTGATGGAACGCTATGGAATGACACAGGAGCAGGTTGCAAAGCGAGTTGGAAAATCCCGACCAGCGGTTGCGAATGCATTACGTCTGCTCAATCTGCCGCATAAGGTTATGGAAATGGTGGAAGAAGGAGAAGTTTCTCCAGGTCATGCACGTGCACTGCTTGCCTTTGAAGATGCAGACCAAATTGTGGAGGTTGCTCAGAAGGTAAAAACAGGAAAGTATTCGGTTCGTGATATTGAAAAGATGACCAAAGAACAGGCAGAACATAGAGAGGAAGTTTCCGCAGGACAGTTCGGAGAGCAGGAGGATGTTTGGGGAGGCCAGGCAGCTTTCTTTACCGAAATGGAACTTGCTTTGGGAAATGAATTAGGCCGTAAGGTAAGAATCGTACGCAATGGAAACAGTGGAATTCTTCAGATCCAGTTCTATAATCAGGACGATTTAAAAGAGCTTGCAGACAAATTGACAAAGTAGTTAATAGAATAAAATAATATAAAAGGATACCCGCATCGAATATCATTCGATGCGGGTATCCTTTTTTCAACAAAGAAGGTAAAAGGAAGATAATTTCATGCATATGAAATGGATGATACGAGCAGAATGTTGAAAGTCAAAAAGTTTAAAACAATTCAACCACATGTTGATAATACAAATAGTATAATAACTTGTGAAAAAAGAAAGAGCGCGCTATAATAAGAAAATACAAGATAAAAAGTAAGGAAAGAAATGGATAAAAAGGAGGAAGAAATTTTGCAGAACACAGAAGGTTATCAACAGTATGAAGAAAGCTTTATTGTGGGACAATATGAATGTGATTGTAATGGAAGAATTAAAGCGGGAGCACTGATGTCCCAGTGTCAGGCAATCAGCACCAATCACTGCAACTCGATCGGAATGACCATCGATGTTTATCATAAAACCCACACCGTTTTTTTACTGGCAAAAGCCTCGTTGGAAATCTATGGGGAAATTCGTGTTGGGGACAAAATCCGGATGGTAACACGTCCATCTTCGCCTAATCGTGCGGTATACAGCCGTTATACCCGCTTTTTTAATGAACAGGGTCAGGAAGTAGCAGCACAGGATTCCAAATGGGTATTGGTGGATACCGATACCAGAAAAATTCTGCGCAATCCACCGGAAGAAATGCATTTTCCATTTAATCTTCCAATTGAGAAAGAACATGACTTTACCATTCCAAAGGTGCGGGATGCACAAAAGGTAAATACCGAGCGGGTAACTTATTCCCGTACGGATGACAACGGACATCTTAACAATACACAGTACGCAGATATTTTGCTGGACAATCTTCCGTTCTCAGCTACGGTGGAGAAGACACTGCGCAAAATGGTAATCAATTATCACAGTGAGGCAAAGATGGGAGAAGAGCTTTCCATTTTTGTTAAGGAACTGGATGAAGAAACCATCAAAGCACCGATGATCGGTTACTATGTAAGCGGCGAGAATGAATCAGGCAAAAAATGTTTTGAGGGTCTTGCTGTTTTTGAATCATAAAATAGGAAGCAATTCCCGCTCTTCCAGTGATTTTGGAGGGGCGGGAAAATGGCTTAAGCATCCAATAGATTGGAAATTACAAAAGAAAACAAAAAAGAAGAAATTTTTTTAAAAAAGGTATTGACAAAGAAATAAAGATACGATATAATTTAGTTCGTTGATTGCGGCTGAATACTGTAATCATTTATATGGCGGCATAGCTCAGTTGGCTAGAGCATTCGGTTCATACCCGAAGTGTCGATGGTTCAAATCCGTCTGCCGCTACCATATCTGGCCCGTTGGTCAAGCGGTTAAGACACCGCCCTTTCACGGCGGTATCGCGAGTTCGATTCTCGCACGGGTCACCAAAACGGATTCTCAGTCAGAATCCGTTTTTATTTCCGGCCCGTTGGTCAAGCGGTTAAGACACCGCCCTTTCACGGCGGTATCGCGAGTTCGATTCTCGCACGGGTCACCAAAAACGGATTCCAAAACTGGAATCCGTTTTTTTGCGTTTACGAAAAAGTTTAGCCGGCATTTTGACAAAATGTCGGTTTCTTTTTATAATCTGAAAAAAACTTTAAAAATTGCCAATATTTTCTTAAAACTCTTTTAGGGGATATCCTGTACACTAGATGGGAAAAAGCTTTAAAAAAGTTTTGATTAACGATGAGAGGGATGATTTTTTGCTGGAAGTGCGCAACCTCAGCAAGCGATACGGGGAAAAGCAGGCGATCGATTCGATCAGTTTTTCAATAGAAGGAAAGCAGGCAGTTGGTTTCTTAGGAATTAACGGTGCAGGCAAAACGACTACGATGAACATTTTGACTGGATATCTTTCGGCTTCGGATGGGGATGTTGTCATTGATGGGATTGATGTGCTGACCGATCCGCTTAAGGCAAAAACAAAAATTGGATATCTTCCCGAGCAGCCGCCTGTTTATCCGGATATGACGGTAAAGGAATATCTGCACTTTATATACGATCTCAAAAAGGTAAAGAAAAATCGAAACATCAGCAAAAAGAAGGAAGAGTATTTGCAGCAGATTATGGATCTGGTCAAAATTTCTGATGTGAAGGAGCGCATGATTCGAAATCTCTCCAAAGGTTATCGGCAGAGAGTAGGACTTGCCCAAGCGCTAGTGGGAGATCCGCAGATTTTGATTCTGGATGAACCGACAGTAGGACTGGACCCAGCACAGATTATTGAGATCAGAGAATTGATTCGGCAGCTTGCAAAAACAAGGACGGTTATTTTGTCCTCTCATATCCTGTCGGAGGTTCAGGCAGTGTGCGACCGAATTATTATTTTGCATCAGGGCAGGATTGTGGCAGATGGTAGTACACAGGAGTTAGCAGAGCATCTGAGCGGAAGCCGACAGATAGAGATGGAAATTGAAGGAAATCAAAAAACGATTCAGGAACTTTTAAGAAAAATTCCTTCTGTTGTCAAGGTGGAGTCCGGAGAGAAAAACAACTATACGGTATTTCTTGCTGATGATTGTCATGACAGCACTTCGATTCGAAGAAGCATTTTCAAAACCCTGAATCAGGCAGATTGTATTATTTTATCGATGAGTAAGAGAAGTATGAACCTGGAAGAAATTTTCCTCCGATTGACTGCGGGGGATCAGGCACAGGAAATTGAAGATCAGATCGGAGATCAAACATCTGCTCCAACAGAAACCAATCTGACAGAAAATAAAACAGACCCAGTAACACCAAAAGAAGGGGAGACACAAGAGGAGGAAACCGATCATGACAGCAATTTATAAAAGGGAGATGCGCTCCTATCTGACCTCTCCGGTGGGATATGTTTTTCTGGCGGTGTTTTTTGCAATTTCCGGATATTACTTTTTTGCAACTTCGCTGGTGAGCAATACCACCGATATGAGCTATGTTTTTTCCAATCTTTTTTCAATCGTTATTTTTTTGGTTCCGATGCTTACTATGAGACTGTTCAGTGAAGAAAGAAAACAGAAAACAGAACAGGCGTTATTTACCGCGCCAGTAGGTTTCCCATCCATCGTAATGGGAAAATTTCTGGCATCTTTAAGTATGTACACACTGGGAATGGGAATCACACTGGCTTATTTTCTGGTAATGTGCCTTTTTCAGGTTCCGGACCTTGCAGTTTTCTGCGGAAACTTTTTAGGATTATTTTTACTGGGTGCAGCTTTGTGTGCTATCGGTACTTATATTTCATCGCTGACAGAAAATCAGGTAATCGCCGCAGTAGGATCTCTTGCAATTGGAATGCTGCTGCTGTTTATCAACAGCTTTACACCGGTTATTTCCAGTACCTTAGTAATGGAGATCATGGATGGTCTTTCGTTTTATCAGCATTATCTTGACTTTACCAGAGGTTTGCTCAATCTTTCTGACTTGACTTTCTTTGTCAGCATTACAGCGTTGTTTTTATTTTTGACAGTGCGTCACCTGGAACGCCGGCGTGTATCCTAAAAACGATATAAAGATTGATAACAACATGATGAGAAATAAGGAAGGCTGCATCTATGGAAAAAGATCACACAAAAAAGAAAAAGCGCTGGATCAAAACAAGGCGGCAGAAATATCTGTTTTTATCCAGTATTACGACGGTATTGATTTTGGTAGCGATTGTTTTGGTAAATGTTTTGACCGTTTATATTACCGATCGATATCCGGTGACCATCGACCTGACACCGGAAAAAGTATTTCAGCTTACCGATCAATCCAAAGAATATATTGAAAATCTTTCTGCTCCGGTATCTATTCAGGTTATGACATCGGAGGAAAACTTTATGGCAAGCGGTGAGTACTATGTTCAGGCACATTCGGTAATTGAGCAGTACGAAAAATATTCCGATCAAATCACCCTGGAATATATTGACCTGCTGGAAAATCCTTCCCTTGCGTCAGCCTATGAGGATGTCCAGATCGGGGATATTATCGTTTCCAGTGGAAATCGTTCTCAGACGTTGACGGCGTACGACCTGTTTAACGTGGAATCCGGTTCCTATTATGGAAATTATATTACTTCCTCCAGAGCGGAACAGGCAATGACCTCTGCGATTATGAATGTTACTTCAGAAACGCAGGTAAAGGCAGGGGTATTGACCGGACACAGCGAGCAGTATCCGGATGGATTTGTACAGCTTTTGGAAAACAATAACTTCGAAGTGGTTTCTGTGAGCCCTGCTACCGAGGAAATACCAGAAGACATTGACGTGCTGATTTGGGTGGCACCAATCAATGACCCCGATCAGGACGTTCTGGATAAGCTGGATGCTTTTTTAAGTGACAATGAAGAAAAGACCCTGCTTTATTTTGCAGATACCACCCAGCCAGTTCTGCCTCGTCTGGAAGCGTTTTTGGAAAAATGGGGCATTGCGGTTGAACCAAGTTCTGTGATTGAAACAGATAATCGGAAGATTATCAATTCCAATCCTTATTTTTCGACTACACAGATTGAAAATACAGAATTAACCGATACCATGACTGATATTTCAATTCCATTGACTATGCCGTTTGCCCGCCCTCTGGATACGGTATTTGAGACCAATATGGATATTTCTACGAGTGTTCTTTTACAGTCAAGTGAAACAACATCGGTAATCCCTTATGAGAGTGAATCTGATCTGGAAAATTGGACGCCGGAAGAATATGGTCCATTTTCCTTGGCAATCCTTTCAAAGAAAAGCTTTGAGGATGGAAAAACAAGCCAGATTGTAGCTTATGGTTCATCTGTATCCTTAAGTGATTCACTCCTGTCCAGCGGTTCTTTTTCTAATGCCGATTATTATCTGTCTGTTCTCAACACTCTGACCCATAGGGAAAATGTGATTGCAATTCAGTCCAAGACATTGGGAGGACAGGAATTGGGGTTGAACACCGCGCAGGTATTTTTGATTGGACTGTTCTTTATGATTGCAGTTCCGATCATTACCTTGGGATTTGGAATGTATCTATGGCTCAAACGCCGCAATGCTTAAACGACTTATCTGCGGAAAGGAAGTTTGTACATGAAGAAACAAACGACAGCACTGCTGATCAGCCTTGCTGTGGTGGTGCTGCTGGCCGGTTTACTGATCTTTTTGATGGTGCGGTTTCAATCAGAAGGAGATCAAACTGGACAGAACAGTGCGCAATCTTCTGAGGATGAAACAATTCATTTACTTTCTCTGTCATCGGAAGACATTAACACCATTACGATAGAAAATCCGGTTGACACTTTTACACTGGTTAATGAGGGAGATCAGTTTGTAGTAGAAGGATTTGAGGAAGTAGCGGTATCCAGTTTGAATATAAACAATCTGACGGCAAGTATTGCGGACCTTACGGCAGAGAGAGAGATTCTTTCCTTATCTGAGGAAAGCGAAGTGGAAACGATCGGTGACTCGGCTCAGAAGCTTTCGCAATATGGATTGGATCAACCACAATATATCCTGAAAATCGTTACCACCGAAGGAACAGAAGAGATCCTGATCTTTGGAGATGATGCACTGGACAACAATAGCATTTATGTTCAGTATGGAGATCAGGTCTATCTGATAGATAATGCAATCGCAGACATTCTGGCAAAAGATCGTTATTCTTTTTTAGACAATCAGATTACCGATATAGAACCGGAATATGAGCAGGCGACGATTACCTTATCCGGAACAGTACGTCCTTCTCCAATTACTCTGGAAATTAAAACGGTTCAGGAAGAAGAATCAGAATCGGAAGATGAGGGCGTGGTATCGTCCAGCGAAAAGGAATATACCCTGACTACACCGCTTGAACAGACCATTACAGAAGCTTCAGCATCCCAGATGACAGATGGACTGTTTTCTCTGTACGCAAATTCAGTGGAGGCAGTTTCTCCAACCGAAGATGAGCTGGCTTCCTTTGGATTGGATCAGCCTTATTCAATTGTGACAGTTTGGTTTGATGGAACAGAGAGCTTTACCTTGAAAGCTTCTGCGCCAGATCGGAATAACTATGTGTATTTAATGAAAGAAGGTTCACCTCTTGTATACCTAGTGTCTGCAAGCCGACTCAGTTGGCTGAAGGTTCAGACAGAGCAGCTGACTCAAAGCGTTTATACACCGGTTGAAGTGACCGAGCTCTCTGGTTTTTCTGTAACATCCGAAGATGCTTCCTATGATTTTGTGGTTGAGCATTCTGGGGATGAGACAAAGGTAAGCTGCAATGGACAGCAGGTAGACACAGAATTGTTTGAGGATCTGTATCAGACAATAACAGCAATTCCTCCGGATAAGATGAGCTTCAAAACCTCATCGCTGCAGACGGTACTCACGATGACGATTGATTATCGGGATGAGCAGCGTACAGATGATGTGATTGAACTGATCCCGACAGGTGATGGTTCCGTTTTAATTTCGATCAATGGGGAAAGCAGGTATACTGCTTCTCAGGATCTTGTATATCAGATTTTGGGAAACTGCCAAAATGCAGTGGATGGAAAAGAAATCAGCAACCTTGCTTAAATAAAAGGACCCTGATTACAGGGTCCTTTTATTATATGAAAAATAATAACTAAAAGCGATAATTCGACATATATTTACAAATTGGAAAATACATTTTTATAACAAATCAGAAAATATAATATAAAAATAACAGTTAGGATAATAAAACGGCGATTTTTTTGTTTTTTTACAGGGGAATCTGTGGTATAGTGAAAGAAAAATAAAACGGAGGATTTAAGATAAATGGATATTATAGCAGTTTTATCTCAGGAACTTTCTGTGCCTAAAACGCAGATTGAAAGTGCGGTCAAACTGATGGATGAAGGAAATACGATTCCTTTTATTGCGCGTTACCGAAAAGAGGTAACCGGCGGATTGGATGACACCATTCTGAGAAATTTGGAGGAACGCCTCCATTATCTGCGTAATCTGGAAAAAAGGAAGCAGGAGGTTCTGGAACTGATTGCTGCCAGCGGCAAGCTGGATGACAAACAGATGGAGCAGATGCAGAAAGCGCTGGAAGAAGCAAAGATGCTTTCTGAAATAGAAGATTTATATCGTCCTTATAAACAGAAAAGAAAGACCCGTGCTTCTGTGGCAAGGGAAAAAGGATTGGAGCCGCTTGCAAAATTTATGCTGATGCAAAAGCCAGGTGGAGATCTGGAACAGGAAGCTGCCCGATATGTAAATGCAGAAAAAGGCGTGGAAGATGTTGAGCAGGCTTTAAGCGGTGCAGGGGATATCCTGGCAGAAGAGATCAGCGACTCGGCACAGATCCGCAGCCGTTTGCGGGAATATTTGCAGAAAAATGCCCAAATTTTGACAACAAAAGGGACAAAAGAAAATCAAATATACGATATGTATTCAGAATACAGTGAATCGGTACGCAGAATAGCGCCGCACCGCATCCTTGCCATCGACCGCGGAGAACGGGAAGAAGCTTTGAAAGTAAGTGTGGAAATCGATCAGCAGGTTTGTATCGGGATGATAGAAAATCAGGTGATCCACAGAAATTCCCCTTTTGCAAAGGCACTTCACGAAGTCTGTGAGGACAGCTTTAAGAGGCTTATTTTTCCTTCCTTGGAACGGGAACTGCGCACTCAACTGACCGAGAAAGCCTGTGCACAGGCAATTGGAGTATTTTCAGAAAACTTAAAGAACCTTTTGATGCAGCCACCGGTTAAGGGCTGTGTTACCATGGGTTTTGACCCGGCATACCGAACCGGATGTAAAATTGCAGTGGTAGATGAGACTGGAAAGGTGCTGGATACCACTGTTGTTTACCCGACCCCTCCACAGAACCGCACCGAGCAGGCAAAGCAGGTGCTTGGCAGCTTAATTGAGAAATATGGGATTACGGTGATCGCAATTGGCAATGGAACTGCCAGCAAGGAATCGGAGATTTTTGTAGCCGAGCTTTTAGGTGAGCTCAATCCAAAACTGGGACATAAGGTTTCCTATATGGTAGTCAGCGAAGCAGGAGCGTCGGTTTATTCTGCATCCAAGTTGGGAGCAGAGGAGTTTCCACAGTTTGATGTATCGTTGCGCAGTGCCGTATCAATTGCAAGAAGATTACAGGACCCTCTTGCAGAGTTGGTTAAGATCGACCCAAAGGCAATCGGTGTCGGACAGTATCAGCACGATATGCCGCCAAAAGAGATGGATGCCGCGCTGGGAGGCGTGGTAGAAGACTGCGTCAACAAAGTTGGTGTGGACTTAAATACAGCCAGTCAGTCCCTTCTTTCCTATGTAGCGGGAATCAATGCGGCGGTGGCAAAAAATATCGTACTGTATCGTGAGGAAAATGGTTCCTTTACCAAACGAAGCCAGCTGTTATCTGTGTCCAAGCTGGGAAAGAAAGCGTATGAGCAGTGCGCAGGCTTCTTGCGGGTATCTGAAAGCGAGAATCCATTTGACCATACCGGGGTTCATCCGGAAAGCTATGAGGCGGCAAAACAGCTGCTGACCTTGTGCGGGTACCAGATGAAGGATGTTCTGAGCGGGGAAATTGCGCAGCTGCCGGAACGTGTACAGGCTCTGGGTGGAACAGAGCAGACAGCACGTCGGATTGGCGTAGGAGAGCCTACTCTGAAAGACATGATGGAAGAGCTGTTAAAGCCGGGAAGAGATCCGCGTGATGAGCTGCCAAAACCGCTTCTGCGCACCGATGTTATGGAGATGAAGGACTTGAAGCCGGATATGATCCTGACTGGTACTGTGCGCAACGTCACCGATTTTGGTGCCTTTGTCGACATTGCGGTACATGAGGATGGTCTGGTGCATTTGTCCCAGATCTGTGACCGGTACATCAAGCATCCATCCGAAGTGCTCAAAGTGGGCGATATCGTCAAGGTAAAGGTTTTGGATGTTGATTTAAAAAGAAAGAGAATTTCGTTGACCATGAAAGGTCTGGGCAATCAGACAAGATAAGGGAAAGGAGGGACGGCTGTTTGACAGGACAACGTCTTCCAACCAGAACGCTGACTTACTGGAGAATCCGATTGCTGCTGTTCTGCATCGCTCCGGCTGTTTTGGGAGGTTTTTTCTATTATACGGCGGCAAGGTTGTTTACCATTTGGACCTTTGTGTGGATGTCGTTATTTTTGCTGCTGTGTTTTGTCTATTATCCAATGTACTATCACTTTTACCGCTATTCGGTCAGTGGGATGCTGGTGCGGGTCAGCCGCGGTGTTATCTATAATCAGATGGATGCGGTGTTTGTGCGCAACCTCCAGTATACCAAGCTCAGTCAGACTCCTCTTCAGAAAATCATGCATCTGGCAACACTAAGGCTATATGCTGCAGGAGGAGTAGTGCGGATTTCCGGTATCAATTATGAGGAAGCGCGGCTGTTGCGGGTACAGTTGGGAAAGAAGATGGAGGTGGAGCATGGAGAACACGACCACGATTAAACGCTTTCGTCCTCACCCCCTCTACATCCTCAGCAACCTCTGGCGGTATCTGTTTATTCTGCTGATTCCGTTGGTGCGCGGATTATATTATGTTGTCATCAATAGTTTTTCTTTGACCAATGGATTTCAGTTTGCGGTAAACATCTCCCGTTGGGTTCAGGGCGCATGGATGGATATCCTGTTCCTGTTTGCCTTTTTGTCTTTGGGTATTTTGTTGTGGGTAACCTTTACAGTAGAGGTGTCCGAAGATGGACTACTGGTAAACAGGGGGATTTTTCGCAGGGAGACAAGCTTTCTGCCTGCTTCCAGATACAGCTGTGTATCGCTGCTGGCGCCGCTGCGCCTTCGGCTGTTTGGTGCAGTGTATCTTCGAATCGATACGCCGGGGGGAGGACTTCAGAACGCAGATCTACAGGTTATGCTGCGTAAAAAGGACTGCCAGAAGATTGTAAGAATGCTGCAGGTACCGCAGGGTTTGACTCCTCTGTCTCCCATGCGGGAATATACCCCAAAAAACAGTTATGTGTTTTTACTGGCAATGATTACGTCAAACTCCTTTGCGGGAATGCTGTTGATCTCCACCTTTATCACACAGGTGGGTAATTTGCTGGGAGAGCAGTTTTCGGAAATGATTTATGGTACCTTTGAGAATGTAGCAAGAACGCTGGCATTCGGGGTTCCTCCCGCAGCATTTGCGGCAGCATGCATTTTGTTTTTTGGCTATCTGTGTGCCTTTGTAGCAAGTCTTGCCCGGCATGCAAATTTTCATGTTTTGCGCAGGCAAAATATGCTGGAGATTCAGGCAGGGCTGCTGACCAAACGTACCTACCGAATCCAGACGGAAAAAATCGGATATTTGGATATCAGAAGATCGCTGATTACTTGTATTCTGGGGGTGTATTCCATCTTCCTTTCAACGGTCGGTTACGGTAAGTTTAAAGATGATGTTTCAGCACTGATTCCCTGTGTGCGCAAAAAGAAGCTGCAGCACAGTCTGCACCTTTTACTTCCGGAATATCATGTTTCGCCAAGAACAATTTGTCCACATCGACTGCGATCTGCTTTTCGATATACCTGGCGTTCTGTTGCTGTTTTAATTGCAGTGCAGGTTGCCAGAAAAATTTTGTGCATACTTTTTCCGGGATGGATTGATCTGATTGCATGGGTTGGATTTATGGCGACCTGTCCGCTGATTTGGTTATTGATCGTAAAGCTGATTGATCTCAATACTGCGGGGATATCCTGCGAACAGGATTGTTATACACTGCGATATTCCAAAGGCTTTTCTTTGCATCAGGTTATTATCTGCCCCCAAAGGATTGCGAAAATAAAGATTGTACAGAGCATCTTGCAGAAGAGAACTGGTCGATGCGATGTTTACGTTTTTTCTTATTCAGAAGGACGGCAGCTTCATCATGTACGTGATCTAAACAGAGAACAGGCAGAAAAGCTGTTTGGTATTGAGTAGATAAAAAGAAACAGAAAAAAATAAAACAAAAAGCCCAAAGCAGATGCTTTGGGCTTTTTGTTTAGGAACAGAAGAGGTGATCGCCGATTTGGGTAATAACCGGACGGGAACGAATCCACTTGTTTGAAGTTTTGTCCGGGTTATAGTAGTAAAGCGCACCACCGGTTGGATCAGAACCATTGAGCGCTTCCTGGGCGGCGCGACGCGCCGATTCGGTGACGGCTTCATTAATCTGTCCATCCGTGATGGCAGTGAAAGCACCAGGCTGATAAACAACGCCGGAAATGCTGTCAGGGAAAGAAGAAGATTCTACACGGTTTAATACGACAGCGCCGACAGCAACCTGACCAATATATGGTTCTCCTCTGGCTTCTGCAGAAATGATGCGGGCAAGAAGCTCAAAGTCAGAATTGGACACGGAAGCGGAAGATGAGGAGGAAGAAGGAAGTCCAATCAGTTCCAGTGTTTTTTCATCGGCAACTCCGGTAGCGGAAAGTCCGTGAGCTTGCTGAAACTTTTTGATAGCTTCGGTTGTCTGGGAACCGTAGTATCCGGTGACAGGCCCGGAGAAATATCCCCACGATTTTAATCGGGTTTGAATTTGAGTTACCTCATCACTCTGGGAGCCATACTGAGATACAACGTCGATTGTGGATTTTTCAGCAGATACCACGGTGGAGGAGGGGGACTGGGAAAAGGCAAAATAGATGATGCAGAGATTGATCATCACCAGGATTGCCAGTTTTACCAGATTGGAAGTTTGTTCTCTGGAAATCATAATATCTCTCCTTAGGAAGGATTTTAATGTGTACAACAACAGTTTTGCCGAAAGATACCGGATTTATCCATTCCGCAAAAAAAGAATTCTTATTTGGAAAGAGAACATTTTGAAAGAGGAAAACATACTGTGATAATATCCGGAAAGGCGGTGAAAATATATGATGGAAATCATATGGGTGATATTAATTGTCATAGTTGCAGCAATATGCGCGGCATTACTTGGTAAACAAACAGACAGACAGGAGGAAAACATTATGGAAGAAAAGGCAATCCGTTTTGCAGAAGAATGTTACATAGAAGGAATCATTCCAATTCAAAAGGTAAAACGTCTGGCAGAGTTTTATTTAGTAGAGGAATCGGAAAGAACAATTAAATGGCAGGAAGCAAGAAAAAGAATTGAAGATACGCTAAATAGCTATACAAAGAAAGAAGAAAAATAGAAAAAATAAAGGATTGCTGATGGATTTATAAGGGAATGAGAAGTTTTTCGCGTCAAAAACCCGCATAGATAAGGGAAAAAGTGGGGATTTCCCACTTTTTTGAAAAAAATCTGGATTTTTTTCAAAAAAGGTGTTGACAAATCAGTTTGGGCATG
>PPYE01501645.1_pt1 | contig 105037 bp, 78 predicted proteins | sample 1559881 | NCBI WGS metagenome assembly PPYE01 (sample SAMN08240022, study PRJNA423297) | Human gut metagenome, whole genome shotgun sequencing project.
TAGCCTCCTCGAGCAATACCGGATCCATATTCCAGGTATCCTTCTCACTGTCCACAAAAACAGGTTTGGCCTCCAGATAAGAAATCGGATTGGCAGAGGCGGCAAAAGTAAAACTTTGGCAGATCACTTCATCACCGGGTTTTACATCCAGGAGAATCAAGCCCAAATGAAGTGCAGCCGTTCCGGCACTCAAGGCCACCACACGACGGTCTTCATGCAAATATTCAGCCAAAGATTGCTCAAAAGCATCCACGTTAGGTCCCAAAGGAACAACCCAGTTCGTATCAAAGGCCTCTTTTATAAAGTCTTGCTCACGGCCACCCATGTGAGCAAGCGAAAGCCAGATTCGTTTGTTCATAAATAATATAATATTTAATTCATTGCTTTTTACCTCGATTACGCCATACGTAATGAGGAACAAACAACCAAAAAAGAAACAATCTCATGAATTAAAATAGAGAATCGTACTTCCCCAAGAATAACCAACACCAAAACCGGCAATAGCCACCTTCATCTTACCATTAATAGCTCCGTCATCTAAAGCGATTTTCAAAGCAATGGGAATGCTATTAGAAACAGTGTTACCAACCTCAGACAAGCAATAATAAAAACGTTCTTCCTCAATATGTATCTTCTTTCTTAGAAAGTTCAACATATATTTATTAGCCTGATGAAAAACGTACAGATCTATATCATCTTTAGCCAAACCGTTCTTAGACAATACATCATCAATAAGAGGAGGAACATTATCCAATGTGAAGGTAAATATCTCAGCCCCATTCATGTATAAATAATCAGATGAAACAGGATTATTATTCTCATCGAACGACAAATCGCACCGCTTTTCAGGAATACGCATTCCACCAGACCGCACTATCAAATTATCGGCTCCGCTACCATCCGTCCCCAAACTAAAATCACCGATTTCCGAAATCCCGTTTGTACTGATCACAGTAGCCGATGCAGCATCGCCAAAAATAGTTCTATTACCTTTATCTTTAGGATGAAGATGTTTATTATATGTTTCGCCTGTCAACAAAAGGACTGAGTTTGCAACACCACATGATATCAAACCTTTCGCCAAAGACAGACCATAGACATATCCTGAACAACCCAAATTGAAATCAAGTGCACCGATATTACGACGCAAACCTAATTTATCTTGAATAATACAGGCAGATGTAGGTAAAAAATAATCTGGACTCTGAGTACAAAATAGAACATAATCTATTTCATCCCGAGAAACTTCACCTTTGGCAAAAAGCCGTTCTGCTGCCTTTATTGCCAAATCGGAGGCCGTTTCATTTTTTGAAGCGATATGTCTCTTATTTACGCCCACCTTCCGGGCAATCTTTTCAACACTCCACTCAGGAAAATCTGTAACGATATCTTCATTGCTCACAACATCGGCAGGAAGATAATAATCTATTTGTTTTATATATGCTTTTCTTACCATTACAATTTCTACAATAATGTATATCCGCCGTCTATCAGAAGGTTAGTACCCGTCACCCAAGAGCTGGCATCAGAAAGTAAATAAACCACAGCATAGGCCACTTCTTCCGGTTTACCATATCTACCCAAAGGATAACGTTTGGCATCCTCGGACAATTGATCGTCTGTGATCACACCATCCTCATAAATATTCGTATCGATCATCCCGGGATTGACACTGTTTACACGTATACGTTTAGAAGATAACTCAAGAGCCATACCTTTTAAGAAGCCATTAATTGCTCCTTTAGATCCGGAATACAGACAACCGCCAACCGAGGAAACATAAACTCCGGATATAGAAGAAATGAAAACAATAGAGGCATTCTTATTGATTTTTTTTCGTCTGACTAACTTTTGAGACAGAAGAACAGGAGCCTTATAATTCACATCCATGATAGCGCTTATATCTTCCGAAGAAATAAATTGAAAAGGCTTTGGAATAGTAAAACCTGCACATTGGACAACACCATCAAGCTTTCCTTCAAGAGAGTCAACCAAGTTGTCGATTTGGTCGGCAGAAGACAAATCTGCAGTTAAAGCGGTATGATGATTACACTGATCCAAAAATGATAATGTTTCCAACAGGCGCTTTTCATTACGTCCTGTAAGATGCAAGTGTGCGCCCATACGGGAACATTCTATTGCTATGGCACGTCCAATCCCAGAAGAAGCTCCTGTTATAAGAATGCTCTTATTTTCCAATGAAAAAGGAGAATACATACTTACTGGCGGCTACGTACAATGTTATATAAATCCTGAATTGTTTCAGACAACTTAATGTCATCACCTTTGATACGAATACCATATTCTTCGTCTACCATCGCTATAATAGATAATGACATCAAAGAGGACCACTCATCCAATGATTTGAAACAAGTATCGCCCGTAAAATCATTCACGTCAGTTTCATCAAACTGCTCCGAGAATTTCAAAATAAAATCATTTAAATCCATATTACATTTAATATATTATACTTTTAATCCTTTATGTTAATACTCTACTTTCAAAGCCGGGCTTCCAACATAGGTAAACCCGTCCTTTGTCTTCTTTATAATCAAGCTATTAGCTCCAACGACTGTATTATTTCCAATAACAATCTGCTGAAGGACAACAGATGAAACACCAAAGAAATTACAATTACCTATTTTTACCTCACCCGATATCTTGGTAGCGGGCATCAGTGAATTGAAGTCTCCCAATACTGAATCATGCCCAACAGTAACTCCCACATTCAATACATTAAAATTACCGAAGTGTACATTACAACTTAGCCAACAGTTCGAACAGATCAAATTTCCTTTACCCAAAGTAATGTTTTCTTTATCCAGCAATAGAACATCCGGAGCTATGATATTGGGAAAATCGATTAAAGGATTGGTGATTGAGGATACCAAGACAGATACCACCTTGGGATTACCAATAGCAATCACTACAGAAAGCATTTCGGAATATTGATTTAACTCTTGTAATCCTCCCAGAATTTTTCCATATCCTGTTTCATAACCGGTGATTTTTCCATCGTCAAAAAAGCCGACCAAATCCCAAGTAGGGGTTATATTGTTTATGTGTCTCAACATGCAAGCCACTTCACGACCAAACCCACCGGCACCATAAACCGCTATCTTTTTCATAAATACTAATTATTACCAGTAAAAGGCTCCATCGTAACAGAAGTATCAGAACTGATACCCTCACGTACAAAAACCTTTTTAATGGTCAGAACAATAATTTTCAAATCAAGTAAAAACGAACAATGATCTACGTACCACACATCCAACTCAAACTTCCTTGTCCATGAAATAGCATTACGCCCATTTACCTGAGCCCAACCGGTTATCCCGGGACGGACTTCATGCCGACGAGCCTGTTCTTTATTGTATAAAGGAAGATATTGAGGTAACAACGGACGGGGACCAATAAAGGACATATCACCCTTCAAAACATTAATCAACTGTGGAAGTTCGTCAATCGAAGTAGAACGAACAAATTTACCAACCTTCGTTAATCGTTTATCATCCGGAAGTAAGTTTCCTTCTGCATCACGTTCATCTGTCATAGTTTTAAATTTGATGACTTTAAAGATTTTACCATGCCTTCCGGGCCTCTCTTGAAGAAAAAAAGCACCGGCACCTTTATTGGCAAAATGAAGCCAAAGAGTTACGAGAAGCAATACAGGCCAGATAATAATCAGGACAAAAAACACGACTACAAAATCGATTAATCGTTTAATAACATACTGATACATACCTACTCAAAATGTTTCATTATTATCCGGTACCCTCTTTCTACTGTATAATTAGACTTCAAGTATTCATACCCTTTCTCGCCCATCACTTTTATTTTTTCTCTGTCTGCAGATAAGGAATCCACCATTTCCATAAATGTATCCAAATTCCCATTTTCTGTCCAAAAGCCATAACCATTCCGTTCAGCAATCCGTCCGATATCCGTATTCATGTCTGTAGCCAATAAAACGGGCATCCGGTTTTCTAAATAAGAGAGTAAACGGGAAGGATAATTAGGAATCGTAAAACGTCTATCAAGGAAAATCAAACCGATATCACAAGCCTTTACCAAATCATCATACTCTTTCTTTGGAAGTGAAGAAAGCAGCATTGAATTATCCGGATGATTCGCCTCAAACCAAGACTTTATCTTGCCATATTCAGTGCCACTGCCTACAATGATGAAATAACTGTCATTACGTTCCTCATTTGCGGCTATCACGTCCAACAAGAAAATCAGACCTTGTGGACGCCCCAAATTGCCACCATATATAAAAAGAGTCTTATTAATTGGAATATGCAATTTCTGCAATATGTTTTTTCTTGCAGTTGAAGCCATTAATGGCTTCTCTAACAATTTAATACTATTGGGGCATATCTCTACTCTATCAGCCTTTATTTCCGGATTATGTGTCAACACATAATCCACATTGGCAAGAGACATACAGCCTATAAAGTCCGATATCTGATATAAAACTTTCTCTTTTTTACGGAAAAGTCTATAAATTAAGCTTCTCTTTGAAAACATTCCCAAATCAACTGCATTTTGAGGAAAAATATCTTTCAATAAAAGATAACTTTTCGCCTTACAGCGTTTCTTTTGTGAACTGATGACCCTATTGAAAGTAATGGGAGGAGTTGAATAAAGTATCAAATCAAACCGGATATCCTTCCAATATCTTTTTATGGCACATTGATACTGCATCTCCAATAACAATGTACCGATGCCTTTCTCCACCACATTGCTCTTTTGGATATTCAATGTCTTCACCCTCAATATTTGAGCGCCACAACTCTCTTTTATTGAAGTAGATTCATGAAAGCGACGTTCGGCGGGAACAACCATATAGACCCTATGCCCATGACAAATAAATTCCCGCATCAAATCCGTGTATATCCCCCGTTCAGAAAGATCTGAAACACGGTTAAGGGTCAGAAACAAAATATTCATTTCGATATTATCAAGATTTTCTCCAGACAATTTTGTTTACTATTCCTGTATAACTTTGAATCAACTTCACCACCTTTGTCGATACATTTCGATCCATATAATCCGGAACAGGGACACCATTATCACCATTCCTATTCATTTCCACAGCAGTATCTACAGCTTGAAGCAAAGAGGCTTTATCAATCCCCGCAAGAATAAAACATCCCTTATCCAAAGCTTCGGGACGTTCGGTACTTGTGCGAATACAAACAGCCGGAAAAGAGTGACCGACAGAAGTGAAAAAAGAACTTTCCTCCGGTAATGTCCCGCTATCACTGACCACGGCATAAGCATGCATCTGCAAGCAGTTATAGTCATGGAAACCCAGAGGGGCATGCCGAATCACCCGGCTATCCAGTTTAAATCCACTTGATTCCAGGCGGTTACGGCTACGAGGATGGCAACTGTAAAGTACAGGCATGTCATACTTTTCAGCCATCGCATTTATGCCTTCAAACAATGAAGCGAAATTCTTGTCAGTATCAATATTCTCTTCCCGATGTGCAGACAGCAGGATATATTGTCCTTTCCTCAAACCCAATCTGGCGTGGATATCCGAAGATTCTATAGCAGAAAGGTTCTCAGACAGAACCTCGGCCATCGGAGAACCGATTACATAAGTACGTTCCTTTGCCACACCCGAAGCATTCAGATACCGTCTGGCATGCTCCGAATAGCAAAGATTCATATCAGAAATAATGTCTACAATACGCCGGTTTGTCTCTTCAGGAAGGCACTCATCAAAGCAACGGTTACCAGCTTCCATATGAAAAATAGGAATATGCAAGCGTTTAGCGCTGATTACACTTAGGCAAGAATTGGTATCACCGAGAACCAAAACGGCATCAGGGCGTAAGTGTGACATCAGTTTATAGCTCGCATTCAAAATATTACCCATTGTCGAGCCCAAATCATCCCCTACAGCATCCATATAGACATCCGGAGCCTGTAAGCCCAGGTCATGAAAAAAGACTCCGTTCAGATTATAATCATAATTCTGTCCGGTATGAGCCAAAATACAATCAAAATATCGACGGCATTTATTTATTACGGCAGCCAACCGGATAATCTCCGGACGGGTACCGACTATTATCAACAGTCTCAGTTTGCCATTATACCGAAACTTGATATCTGAATAATCCAGTTTGATTTCCATAATGCTATTAAACTTCTTCAAAATAAGTATCCGGCCTACCGGGATCAAAACACTCGTTACACCACATAAAAGTTACCATATCCGTATCACCCAGGTTCTCAATATTATGGGTATAACCGGTAGGAATATCAATTATTTCAAGCTTATCACCTGAAACAAAATATTCTAGAATCTCAGAGGATGAATCATACATGTTACGAAAACGGATGACACCTTGGCCACTTACAACCACAAACTTTTCGTTTTTGGTATGATGCCAATGGTTACCTTTTGTAATATGTGGCTTGGAAATATTAACCGAGAACTGTCCCCGGTCCGTACTGCGGATAATCTCCGTGAAACTGCCGCGGGCATCCACATTCATCTTCAAAGGATAGCCAAATCCATCTTTCGGCAGATAAGAGAGATAGGTGGAGTAAAGTTTCTTAGTAAAAGCATCTCCCACATGGGGAACTCCCAAATTGTTACGGTTCTCACGGAAAGAATATAGCAATTCCACAATTGCTCCCAAAGTAACAGTGTATACAGCAGATACTTTACAATAAGCTCCTTCCCGATGTTCATTGCCCGTCAAAGCAGAGATTAATTCATCCACAACATCATCTATATATACAAGATTCATCTCCACATTCGGATCATTGACCTGAATGGGAAGATCATGTACTATGTTATAGCAAAAAGTAGCTATTGCACTATTATAATTAGGGCGGCACCATTTACCAAAGACATTGGGAAAACGGTATACCAACACTTTCGATCCCGTTTCCCGGGAATACTCAAACAACAATTGTTCACCCGCCCGTTTAGAGGCTCCATAAGGATTATCCAAAGCGGCTTGTGTAGAAGAGGATATCATGATAGGGCAAGTATTTCCATGTCTCTTCAATGAAGCAAGAAGCGTAGAAGCAAAACCAAAGTTCCCTTTCATAAATTCAGACTGATCCAGTGGACGGTTTACACCGGCCAGATTAAAAATGAAATCAGCCTGTCGGCAATAGTCATCCAATTCAGAAGGGTCACTATCTACATCATATTCAAAAATGATCAACTCGTTTCCGGACAAAGCGTAATTTTTTGCTTTGCCACTTTGAATATTGCGCAATTGGGATACAAGATTCCGCCCGACAAAACCTTTCGCACCGGTTACTAAAACTTTCATAAATAAAGAGGAATTAATTTATTTGACCTTGATTGCTATCAATTCTATTTTTCAAGGCCAAGATCTTCGCGAATAAAATCAAGTTTCAAGAGAAGTTCTTTCATCCCCTCAACATCAAGACGACGGGTATTATGAGAATGGTAATCTTCTATTTTGGAGACCTCCTCATTTCCTTCCACAAAAAACTTATCATAATTTAAATCACGCGTATCACATGGGATACGATAATAATCACCCATATCCTCTGCTTTAGACATCTCTTCACGGGTAACAAGAGTTTCATAGAGTTTCTCACCGTGACGGGTACCAATCACTTTGACATCCGCGTTACTATGGTAAAGAGACTTTAATGCATCGGCTAATACATCCAGAGTAGCAGCGGGCGCCTTCTGAACAAACAAATCACCATTTTTTCCATGCTGAAAGGCATAAATCACCAAGTCGACAGCATCATCCAGAGTCATCATGAAGCGGGTCATGTTGGGATCGGTTATTGTTATTGGATTACATTTCTTAATTTGCTCTACCCACAAGGGTATCACAGAACCACGACTGGCCATAACATTCCCATAACGGGTACAGCAAATCGTTGTTCCTCCACAATTACCCAACTGACGACCTTTGGCGATAGCAACTTTCTCCATCATGGCTTTGCTGATACCCATTGCATTTATAGGATAGGCAGCTTTATCGGTAGAAAGTACCACCACATTTTTAACACCGTGAGCTATGGCGGAATCCAACACATTTTCTGTACCGAGAACATTTGTCCTAACCGCTTGTGTGGGAAAAAACTCACAGGAAGGAACTTGCTTCAGCGCAGCGGCATGAAAGATATAATCCACTCCATTCATAACTCCATCCACAGAGCGCTTGTCGCGGACATCGCCAATATAGAATTTTACTTTGGGATTCTGAAGATGGTGACGCATATCATCTTGTTTCTTTTCATCACGAGAGAATATACGAATCTCCCTGATATCAGAATCAAGAAAACGACGTAGTACGGCATTACCGAAGGAACCTGTTCCACCGGTAATCAATAAAACCTTATCTTCTAAATTTAACATATAAGATTATAAATTATTTAATTCATTTTACTACCTATCCATATATTTATCATGCGATTCCAAACAGAATCTATCGAATACTCTTTAATGACACGTTCATGTGCCCTCTTTCCCAAAGCCTTCGCTTCTATTGGGTTGGACAACATATACTCTATTGCTTGTTTTAATTGGACTTTATTTTTAGGTTCAACACAAATACCGCATGGTCTTTCTGTCTCAATAGCCAACATCTCTGGTATTGCTCCAACACAACTTGCAATAATAGCGCATCCACAAGCCATACTTTCCAATATTACATTAGGAAATCCTTCAGTGTAAGTTGGAAGAACAAAAATTGCTGATGCCATCATCTTATCAACGATTAAAGAATAATCTATTTCTCCAACAACATTAAGCCATTTATTATTTTTTCCAGATAAAACTATAAGTTTTTCTTTGACCCCTTTAGGAAGACTTCCATACATATTCAATTGAATACCAGGTATTTGAGAACAAACCTCTACTAATTCGTATATACCTTTAGTTTCTAACATCTGCCCTACAAATGTAATTGTACGAGGCTGAATAGAAATAAATGACTTCCTATCAATACTTTCAAGTATTTCATTAGACAGTGGATTAGGTAGATTCACAACATTTTTAAACCCAGAAGCAAGCAACGATAAATAAGACTTCTGATCAATCGTTATTACCACATCGGAGTTATCGACAAGTATCTTCAATAACTTCCACTCCCAATTTTTATAATGACATAATTCAGGTATCCGCCCAAAATGGAAATGAATTACACTTTTTACACTATATCGCTTAGCTATCTTTACTAAACAAATATCCTTAATAAGCCCAATTGATGCACTTGTGGTAATATGGACTACATCATAATTTAATCTTGATGCTTTTCTTATAAATCTCAACAATACAGAAAGTCCCGAATATAATTTTGTCCAAAAACTATTTTTAATAGAATGTTTATAATACGCCGAACATAAATAATCCAAATTACAATCTTCTGTATGCTCCTTATAATAATTCAAAATATGTTTAGTCCACCGGGCTATCCCTCCGGCAAGATCTGGAGAAGGGGCTATTAACAGAACCTTCATTTTTTCTAATCTGGGCATATACTTTACGAGCTTTCTTAATAATTACTTCAAACAGAAAAAAGATAAAATTTGTAGTGTTAATACGATGTCCTATTTTCTAAATTTCAGAATGAGACACATAAATAAGCATTGATAATTTTTCATTTCCACCTTAACTCATAACCCAATTATCGCCTCCCACCTTTTTATAATAGTCTCAGGATCAAATAACAACTTTGCCTTTTTCCCAGAACTCTCTCCGGCTGCCAGTAATTGATCATCTGATATAGTTAAAATAGTATTTAATGCCTTTTTGATAGAATCAACATTATTCCATTCACACAATACACCATTATTTTCATCAACTAAAACATCCCAATCAGATACTCGACTCATTATTATAGGTTTGGATAAGCTCATTGCTTCACATATCGCATTAGGCAATCCCTCAAACTGACTAAATAACCCTACTACATCAGCCTCATTCATTCTGTCTGCAATATTAGAAACGGCCTCATTTAGATGTATCACTTTATCAAGATTATATTGAGAAATTAATTTAGTTGATTCATTAAATACCTGCGCACTACTTTGAGAAGCTTTTTTAGACCCATACCAATCTAATATAAGCTTATCCTTTTGGTTATCATCTAATAAATTAACTGCTTTTATAAGATTTATGGGATTCTTCAAATACTGATAACTCGCTGCCACAACAATGTGAGTTTTACCTTCTTTACGAGGTATGTATTTAGAGACAATTGGAGGTAAAGTAACAATATTATAAGTAACTTTTAACTTATTCCGATATTGTGGATAATGTTTCAACCACATCCGACTAGCATTGTTTGAATTACACACTATAATATCTGAGTATTGTTTGAACCATCCCATCAATCTGCCTCTATATGAAAAGAAAGCGTCTTCCTTTGCGCTACGTTCACTCGTTATTACTTTCCAAGTATGTCCTCCAATAGCTGATATACAATTCAAGAAGTCTGGTGTATCTAAAAAAGAAATTACCGCATTATAATTTCCTTGACGAATAAACGAACGTATCTTCCATATCCTCAATATAGGATTCTTTATTAACAACCAATGTATTTTGACACTATTTTTATCAAGAATATCCATAAAAAACGTATCCTCATGATAGCAAAGTACTTCTACTTCGACCCCTTTTTGTTTTAATAGAGGAATAATTGTAACTATTTGCCGCTGAGCTCCACCTGAGCCAAGAGAGTCTATCAAAAAAAGTAACCTCATTTTACAGTTTCATAAATAAATATACAATACACAATATAAAGTAAATGCCGACTCCTCTTTTCATGTTCTTTGCCATATAAAAAGGATAATTCTCCTTTGCTATAACATAAAAAATATAGAAGACAGGATACATACAAATCAATCTACGCGGATTGATATTACTTGAATTAGCTATTAAAAAAGTCAAAAATGCAAATCCGGAAAGAATAAGAATATTAGGTAGTAAATTACGATAATCCTTACAACGAAGGATCTGAATAACACAAAACCATACTATAAACCAAAATGCTGGAGCTATAATTTGTACTAGACCTATGATTAATTGAGGAAAATTTTTAGCATTAGCGATTCCCCCCCATGAAGGAAAAGGAGACATTTGAGAGTACAACACGGCTACCAACTCTTTCAACCCCATAGGCAATCTATAAATATATTTCCCCAGCCCACCCTCTTCCGCTGCATCTTGCGTAAATTCTTGATAACTATTCAGAGTCTTTTGGATAGCCATTATTTCTGGGATAATTATGATACTTAATCCCATTATTATTACGATACTTATACCTATAAGACTATAATGAACTATTTTATTTTTTTTAGTTTGTTCATACACATAAAGTAATGGCATAAAAAGCATGAATAATCCATGTTCTGCCCTAAAATAAAATGTAACAAATGATAAAATGCATAATAGTAATAAACGATAAACTTTAAAAGGAGTATACAATATAGACAAGCCAATAGAATATAGTAATGCGATATGTATATCTCTTAATATCCAGGGTGAATAATAAAATATATATGAACAAAAAACAAAAATAATCGAACTTAAAAAAGCTCTCCTGACAGAAACAAAAGAAATTAATATACGAAAAATAAAAACAGGTATTAAAGCTGCTAAAAAGGAAACATTCAAGATTTGAAAAAGAACACTATTACCTCCCAAATAATGGTTAGCAAAGTAAGAAATTAGACCAAAATAAAAGTATGCTCCTTGATTTTCTGTTAGAGCAAGATAAATTTGATCAGTAAAACAATCATTGTAAATAGATTCTACATTAGGAAGTCCCCCTAAATATTGACTCATTTCATAGAAACTTTCCTGATCTGGATATTGAAAAAATGAATTATTATTTATTACATATCCCCAATACACCAATAAAGAAAAAAAGAAATATAAAAAAGAAGAAAAAGAAAATATTTTTAATGCTATTTTCTTTTGTGGTGTCGTATCAAAAATAACATAAGATATACAGAAACAGGATAAAAAAAAGAATATATATAATCCTATAATCACAAAAAAAATCATCCTCCACGTCTCTTTAACTCTTTTATAACTTTAGCTGGAATTCCTGCAACAATTGTCCATGAAGGTACATCTTTAGTAACTAAAGAGCCGGCTCCTACTATAGCACCTTCTCCAACAGTAACCCCAGGCATTATCATAGCTCCCATACTTACACAGCATCCCTTCTTTAAGACAACAGGTAAGTGCAGATGAGGAACATCTTTGTATCGTTCACCTTTATAATACATGGACATGTCTCTTCGGTGGCATAATAAAAGAGCTCTACTGGCAATCCACACATCATCCTCTATTGTTATTAACCCAGCATTACCTACATCAAAATAAACATCCCAACCGATAGAAACATTTTTGCCTAATCTACATCCACATAACCTCCATAGAAAGGGACGTAAACCTAGAAAAGAAAATAAAGGAGAAAAACGAGCTATTGTTTGGAAATACCAACATAACTTTTCCTTTAACCATAGAGGAAAGTTTCCAGCTTTCCTAATAAGTACTCTAAAAACCATTTCCTAAAACTTATTATATCTAAGAATCACTTCGTTTATTATTTCTGTTATATCGCAACTCTTATACATTTTTACAGCATTATGACTATAAGTAGAATAGTTCTTTTCTATTTCTTCAATAGCATCTTTAATTTCCTCCGGATTATTCATATCAATACATAGTCCAGAAGCATATTGACCTACTGTATATCTAAGTCCTGGTATATCATTTGCAAGCATCGGAATACCAAATCCTGAATATTCCCAAATTTTATTAGGGGCACAATAAATAGTATTCAAAGAGTAAAAGTCATAAGTAACAATGCCAATTCTTGCATAACTGGTAATATTTAAATGAAATGGAGCCTTAACATAATTAATATAAATAACTTTAGGATATTTATTCTTCAAATAATCTATATACTCTCCTCCATCTCCCATCAATACCAAAGAATAAGTCTCAATTTCAGATATAGCTTGGCAAATCCCTTCTAGATTGCGATCGCGAGAAATATGTCCTTGATATAAAATAATTTTTTTATCTTTCAATATCGAAGAATAATCTGATACTAAAAATCTTTCTTGAGGATGTATATATGGCTTATTGGGTAAGACCTTTGGAGTTTCATTCAACTTCAACCATATTCTCATTATATTTGCCCTATTGTATTCACAAACAATATTCACTTTTGCAGATTGGGCTATTGGAGCGATTTTTTTTAAAATAGTAGGATATTTATCCCCAAGTTCATAAATACTCAATATATACTTTTTATCTCTTAAAAATTTGTTTAATAAAATAGCCGACTTTTCAGATATAATCCATAAAATATCATAATCTATTTTTGCAGCATCACGAGGAGCTTTAAAACGAAAAATATAATCCCTCTTCAACCGATTTCTTATTCGAGATAAAATCCCTATACGCGGTTCCTCCTCAAAATAATGGATAATTTTTACACCTGCAGGAATATATATAGCATCTATTTCATCATCAATCTCAGCTGAAATAATCGTAATTTCATATAAATTAGTCTCCACCAAATAATCTAACAAAGCCAAAAATGGAGGTAATCCACTCATTCTCCCACAATGTAAAAATAAAATCTTCTGTTTCATTATTTTTCCAAATAAATATTAAAACAAACAACAAAAATTATAAAGAAATTAGTAAATTACAGCTATTCAATCAAATTTGATTTCATAAATGTATCCACTATCCTAGAAGCTGCCATTCCATCCCCATAGGGATTAATAGCTTTACTTATAGAACTATAGTAATCCGTATCATCTAACAACTTTGTTACCTCCTTTATTATAACGTCATAATCCGTTCCAACTAATTTCACAGTACCAGCATCTACAGCTTCAGGACGCTCAGTTGTACCTCTCATTACTAATACAGGTTTCCCTAGTCCTGGAGCCTCTTCTTGAATACCCCCACTATCAGTAAGGACAAGTGTAGATTTCTCCATTAAATAAACAAATGAAAGATACTCCAATGGCTCAATAAAGAATAAGTTTTTAAAAGCAGATAAATCATAACCAAATACCTCAGAAACAGATTTACGTACATTAGGATTTAAATGCATTGGATAAACAAAATCAACTGCTGGATATTTCCAAGACAAAGCTTTAATAGCATTGCATATATTTATAAAACCCTCACCAAAGTTTTCACGCCGATGTCCTGTTATTAAAACAAGTCTCTTGGTATTGGATAAACGCTCAATATCATATCCTGCATTTCTTAAAATATTACACAATTTAGATTCTAATCCTACATCATTTTTTATTTTATTAACAACAGCGTATAAAGCGTCAATTACTGTATTTCCCGTCACAGTAATTTTATCCTCTTTAATGCCTTCTTCTAATAAATTCTGTCGACTTAATAAAGTTGGAGAAAAATGATATTTAGCTATTCTACTTGTGATCAACCTATTCATTTCTTCAGGCCATGGGCTATATATGTTATGCGTTCTTAGCCCTGCTTCGATATGCCCTACTGGAATTCGTTGATAAAAAGCAGCTAAAGCAGCAACCATAGAAGTAGTTGTATCTCCATGTACTAAAACTATATCTGGTTGAACTTTCTCTAATATATCACGCATTCCCAATAAGACACGGGCTGTTACATCATAAAGATCTTGTCCATTCTTCATCACATTCAAATCATAATCTGGAACGATCTGAAATAAATTTAAAACTTGATCAAGCATTTCTCTATGCTGAGCTGTAACACAGACTAATGTTTCAAATTTTTCACTATTGAGTTGAAATTCTTTCACTAATGGAGCCATTTTAATAGCTTCCGGACGAGTTCCAAAAACAAGCATTATTTTCTTCATCTTTTATTCATCTTAGAACATAATATTTTCTTTAATTCTACTCTTTCATGCTTTGATACAAATAGATTAATTAAAATTGTATAAGCCACAAACAATAATACAATCTTATAATATATCAAGTGTAAGAAATTATCTATAATTATTATACTCACAAAAAGAAATAAAGTTGGAAAGAATATTGTTTTACTCCATTTTTTTATAGGAAAATGATGTGTATAATGAGCATAAAGAGTAATAACAGCCAAATTGAGCATCTCCACCCCCCCCATCACAATAAATACAGTATAAAATGGAAATTTAAAGCTAAGTAATATATAACTTAGAGGTAATGTAAAAAAAAGAATAATAGATTCTATTAATTGATACATTTTCAACTTTCCTGATGATATAAATATTATTCCAACTGGATTATGAAAAGCTCTCATTAAAGAATAAAACAAAAGGGATCTCACAAAAACAGAACTGTATTCAGGAACTTCCTTCAACCACAAATGTAATATTTGATGTATAAAAAGATAGATAGGTAAAACAAGTAATAGAAACATTAGAATATTACATTTAGTTGCAAATAAAATTTTATCATAAAATTCTTTTATTTTACCTTGTGCATGTAATTCGATTAAATGAGGATTAAATGCTAAAATTATATTATTCAACAAGTTCATAATAGCATTATTCACCTGATTAGCAATCCCTTGTGCAGCATTTAACAAAACTCCTCCAAATATATTTAACACTAAATTAATTCCTTGATTTACAATACTAAAAGTAAAAGTCCCTAAAAAATTCCAACCTGCAAAGGTAGAAATCTCTTTTATTAAAGAACGTTCAAAATGAAAAGAATATCTACATTCAGCAACAACTCGCCTTGAATATAATATATAAGTAATTCTTATAATAATATTTCCTAAAAGTAACAAAAAAGCATAGGTTATTAGTTTATCAACCGGAAATAGAAAAATTAAATATAATACAATTAACCTGAACACACTCTCTGCTATGGATATCAATGCATAAAAACTCATTTTCTGGTACGCGATAACTATTGCATCATAAGGTACAGTTAAAATTGAAAGAAAAATTGAGAATGCACTAATCTGAAATACAATAAATGCTGCATTAACTCGATTTATTGGAATCATTAATTTATTAAAGAAAAACCATACACCCACAGATTCTATTAATAAAACAAAAATTAACCCAATCACGAAATAAATAAACGAGCTTATATTGAAAACATCTTTTATTTCAGTTACCAAATTCTTTCCTATCGCAATATTCAAAAACCTTTGTGTAGCATTGGAAAATGCTCCCCTTAACAATGTAAATAAAGCTACTACCCCTCCTATCAAATTATATATACCATAATCTTCCGCTCCCAATTTTTCTAAAATAATGCGAGAAGTATATAAGGAAATTATAAGCATAACAATCATTCTTATATAAAGAGAAAAGGCATTCTTACCTATTTTCTTATCTACTGATTGCATAAGTTTATTCTTATAATTTCTCCTAACTTATCTGAACTCATAAATTCAACGTCTGGCCACTTTAATGAAACCCATTTTAATAGTTGCAATAATTGCCGAAGTGAATTATCCCTATTCTTTTTATTTATTCGACCTACAAAATTTACCCTATGGGAACTGATTATAATTGGATTACCATTTTTTAAACATATTTCTATCTGTCTTTTGCATTCATTAAGCCAATCTTTATGCAAATCAGAAGAAGGCTCAAAAACCACATTTCTAACCAAATAAATCTGATTACGATGATTAACTTGCCCTATATAATGAAAAATATTATTTTCTTTACTACTTTTACAAACCTGAGCCCTTGCTCCCTGAATATATTCAACACCGTTCAAAGACAAAACATCTTCCACATCTCTATTCCAACAATAATTAGGAGCAATAAATGACTTAGATTTAAAGCCAAATATAGCCTCAAATTGCCCAACAGCATCTGATAGTATATTTTGATTTATTAGATGAGAATCAAAAGCAGCCATCACAGAGTCATGTTCCGTATTTGTCACTGTCGTACTTAAACCATACATTCCACTTTCAAAAGCCAAACGAAAATCACTATTACCAGATTGTAACAAAGCCATCCAACGCTTAACATTCAAATGCTCCCTACCATGCAATTGAGGATAGATATAATTATCATTAATGGCTTTTTGTATATTAGAAAAAGCTATATTTTCATATTTCTCATATGTCAATAAAATACTTTCATTATAATAATTTTGGAAACCATCTTTTTTTATTCTCTCAAAATCAGGATTTGAAGTCACAAAGTTAGTGGTAATCTTTGCGTAATTCCCATTAATATCTTTTACAGTACCCAAAACTTCACAAAGTAGCTCTAGATCATCTTTCTCTAATATTGAATCATTTGCACAATAATGACAAGCAGAAAAGTTCAATTTACCTTTAAGATTATTATAAACATCTTTTGACGGCATACGTACCGCACCCCAATCATCAGATTCTATGACAACAATATGACGATTCAAAGAAAAATCTTGCTTCTGATAATAATGAGTCTTAATTCTATTCTCTAAACTATTCCAAATTTTAACTATCCCCATTTTTCCAATATATTGATTATCATATTTCTATGTGATTCACATCTGATTAAATTCAACAATAACCTTAAATACTTATCCTTCAATCTAGGAATGAATCCAAGATCATACAATTTTGAATATATGCGATTTGTATTATTGGAATCTAACATAGAAAAATACATTTTTGCATGATTAACTCCCCAAGAATCAAAATTTTGTTGCAACAAGTCATCAGAGCTTATAATTTCATTAAGTACAGTAATATGTTTATCGAAATTTTCTTGCTCTTTTCTATTTAACAATTTAACACCAGGAATAATACTTCCTTGCATGTAAGGTATAATCTTAAACTGAATGTTAGCACTTATATCAAACTGCACTGCAAACCCTTCATTCCAAATAGAAAATATAGGGTTATTTTCGTCAAAAGAGAAATTCCCTAATCCATAAAAAATAGGCTTGTTTTGATATATCTCATATCCACTATAACAATGAGCATGATGACAAACAACAGCGTCCACACCTAAATCAATAAAATAATGAAAATTTTTTTTCATACTCGGATTAGGCAACTGGTATCCTTCGTGACCACCATGGTAAATGAGAAACAAATAATCAACCTTTGCTCTTAATTCCCTAATTTGATAATAGTTATTTATTAAATCAAATGGATTAGCTCCTCCAAATTGAATACCCGCAATAGAATATTCATTTTCACAAATATTTAAAACTCCAATATTTCGATCTTTCCCTACATTTAAAATTAAAGGTTTTACAGCAGCTTCTATATTTAGTCCGCCACCAACCGTGTTTATGTTAAATAAACGACAGAGTTCCAAAGTACTTTTAACACCTTCATCGCCATAATCTCTAAAATGATTATTAGCCAATGACACTACATTAACCCCAGCCTTATATAAAGTTTCAATAGTACTTTTATTTGCTCTTAAATGCGGTCCAGTCTTCTTTATTCTTGATCCACTCGCCAAATTATCAATAATAGGTGCTTCCAGATTAACAATCGTATAATCAGACTCTTGGATATACGGTAAGAAATCATTAAAAATAGAAATTACATCTATTTTATCATTTAACGATACAGTTCTATTATATGGTACATAATCTCCACAAATAAGCAATTTCATAAATATATTTATATTATACGTTCATGTAGCAATTTACTGTTTTAAAAAATTCAACATTATCAAACACGGTAAATCTATCTTACATGAAGTAAATTCCAATTTTGGATTCCAATAACCTTCACATTCTGTATAGTCAGGATCTGTTCCATAGCTGACTTCAACAATCAACGGTTCATTTTTATCATTATGAATAAAATCAAAAACCCCAATCTGTAAATTCATACGTTTGGAAATTTTATAAGCAATATCAACGCATCTTACGTCAACAGATTTATGATCAGGCAGAAGGATATGTGATCCGGATGCTCTAAAATCTCCCTCCCGAACCCCTCTTCTTTCACCTATAATTTTGTCACCAACTACTACTATACGCGTATCAGTATCATTATTGGGTACAAAGTCCTGAATATATATATATCCCTTTTCCGGAGAATGAAATTTTGAAAATTCAGTAGAAATAACCAAACGAGCTAATCCTTTAACCACTCCGACAAAAGAATCTTCTCCTGTCCTCCATCGTCGATAACGTTCCCTAAAATATCCCCATCTATCAAACTGCTGAAATCCTTTACCAAAAGCCTTATGAATTAGTCGGATGGCATCTCGTTTTGTACGTATTAACTTCACATTTGCTGCTCCAGCCCCTCCACGGAGCTTAAACACTTTAGGGAAAATAGTACTTTTAGCCCACTCTAAAGCCTCTTCCTTCGTATAAAACACATACGATTGAACTAAAGGTGCCTTAATGGCTTCAAAAAGATATTTCTGTCCCACTTTATCATCAAAATGCCAGCCTGTCATAAAATCCGGAAATACTTTTTTTCCAGAAAGTTGCAAAGAATAAAGCAATTGTTTAGCAAAAAGAGTATCACGATAATCCACATGACTATGATGCCACATAAAAGCATCACAATCAGCAACCTGTTGTATTATATCACTGTCATAAGCATTAACCAGTTTGTAAGCAATTTGATTGTCTTTGCAATATTCAATCCAGCGATCACTAAATGAACCCGGACGATGATGAAAAGCTATTTTCATTATAATCTTCCGTCAACTTGTGTTTTATCAAGTATACATTTTACATCAAAAATGACATGATTTTCTTTTAATAAAGAAGAAATATCCAAATCTTGAAACACATTATGAGCAACAGACAGTACAATGGCATCAAAATTATGATCTGGCAACGTTTTTATTACTTCAATGCCATATTCATACTTAGCGACATCTGGATTTACCCAAGGATCATATACCGTTATTTGAATATTATACTCTTTTAAAGCCCTATAAATATCTACAACTTTCGTATTACGTACATCCGGACAATTTTCTTTAAATGTAAAACCTAAAATCAAAAGTTCAGAATTTAAAACCTGTATTCCTTTCTTCAACATTAATTTAACGGTTTCATTTGCTATATATTCTCCCATACTATCATTCATACGTCGACCTGCCAAGATAATCTCAGGATTATACCCATAACGCTGAGCACATTGGGCTAAGTAATATGGATCTACGCCAATACAATGACCACCAACTAAACCGGGACGGAAATTCAAAAAATTCCATTTAGTACCAGCTGCTTCTAATACATCAAGTGTATCAATATCCATTTTATTAAATATCTTAGACAGTTCATTTACAAATGCAATATTAATATCACGTTGCGAATTTTCTATTACCTTAGCCGCCTCTGCTACCTTGATGCTAGGAGCTAAATGGGTACCTGCTGCAATAACAGAGGCATATATTTCATTTACCTTAAGACCTATCTCTGGAGTTGACCCTGAAGTCACTTTCTTAATATGTTCTACTGTATGTAACCTATCACCCGGATTAATACGCTCAGGAGAATACCCAGCAAAAAAATCTAAATTAAATTTTAGACCTGAGGTCTTTTCTACAATAGGTATACAGCTTTCTTCCGTAACTCCAGGATATACTGTTGATTCATAAACAACAATATCCCCTTTTGAAATGACTTTACCAACAGTAGTGCTTGCTCCAATCAACGGACTCAAATCCGGATTATTATTCTCATCAACAGGGGTAGGAACAGCAACCACATAAAAATTGCAATCCTTAATATCATCAATATTTGCAGTACACTTAAGCCCATTGAGAATAGCAGATTGTAGCAATTCATCACTCACCTCTAATGTAGCGTCATGTCCGGCCATCAACTCTTCAACCCTATTCTGATTCATATCAAAACCGACCGTTTTATACTTTGTTGAAAATAATCTGGCCAAAGGCAAGCCCACATATCCCAATCCTATTACACAAATTTTAGTGTTCATATTAAATGATTAAACTATCTTTTACTTATTTCAAATTCTCCCAATACCAATCAACAGCTTCTCGCAATCCTTCCTTCATCGAATATTGAGGCTCGTACCTCAGAAGGTTTCGAGCTTTATCTATACAAGCTAATGAGTGAGGGATATCCCCTACTCTATTGGGACCATGAGTTGGCTCAATCTCCTGAATTGCAGGATCAAATTCCCCCAGAAATTCTTTCAAATTATCAATTAATTGATTAAGAGTAGTACGTTCACCATAAGCAGTATTATACACTTGATTAATAGCCAATGGATTAATTGTTTCTAACGCCAACAGATTCATTTGAATTACATTTTTTATATAGGTAAAATCACGACTATATTCCCCATCTCCATTTATATTAGGTGCTTCGTGATTTATAAGTTTCTTAACAAACAAAGGAATAACAGCTGCATAAGCACCATTAGGATCTTGACGTTTACCAAAAACATTGAAATAACGTAATCCTATTAATTCCATATGATAAGTTTTGGCAAAAACATCTGCATAAAGTTCATTTACATATTTAGTAATAGCGTAAGGAGAAAGCGGCCTACCAATGACACCTTCCACCTTAGGTAAACTTTTACTATCGCCATAAGTTGATGAACTGGCAGCATACACAAAACGCTTTACCCCAGCATCCCTAGCTGCAATTAACATATTTAGAAATCCAGAAATATTAACTTCATTAGTAGTTATAGGGTCATTTATAGAACGAGGAACAGAACCTAAAGCCGCTTCATGCAAAACATATTGATTTCCCATAATTGCCTTACGACAATCTTCCAAACATCGAATATCACCAATGATTAACTTAAAAGTTTTAGAATATTTATCCATCAAAGGCAACAAATTCTCAATATGCCCCGTAGAAAAATTATCCAAACAAGTTACTACATCACCTCTCTCGAGTAAAGCCTCACAAAGATTAGATCCTATAAAGCCGGCTCCACCTGTTACTAAAACATTCATTGTATCTATATATTGTAAGCACTCAATTTAGGACATACCCCTTAATTAAGACACCAAGCGGCATCCTAAACCGAGTTGTGTTAAAAAATAATTTTGAGATTAACATTAGCTAGTTGCCAAAGTAAGTTTGTCCGAAACCATAATGTTTCTAACAAAGGTAAAATTAAAATTCTAAGCCCTTTTTCGAGTGGTTACGAGAATCCTCAAAAGGGGGAAGGAAATATCCTCCTCCTTATGATTTTAGTTCCAACCGAATGGATTACCAATTAGCAATCTCATACTCCGGAGCAGTAGGGATTGCATCCACTTCTGCTGGAGACATCACCTTGATTTTATTCCAATCAAAGCCGACCTTATTAAAGTCTTCTACTGATTGAATGTGACTTTTCACACCATTCGTACTCAGATACACCGGATCAGAGTCATCAGCTTTAATCAGGCAGGCATCCAAAGAGAGGGGAATACCCAAAGGTATGGCATTCACTTCTTCCTGACTTTTCACCGTGATCTTATCCCAAGCAGGGAATAAGGCAAAATAAACATCAGGATTGGGAATGTGGTGACGACTACCCAATTGAACCAGATAAACCTCAGCGGCAGCATCAGCTTTGAGGAGCATGCCTTCCGGATAAACCAACGGTTCATCACCATTCAGATCCGGATGAAGTCCGTCAATCAAAGTCAGAAGTTCAGCACGCCATTTACGCCCATCCCAGCCGATATAATGCATTACCGTGTCTGTATGCGCACATGAATAGTCTCCATTGGGAGCATGGACAAAATGATCGCCTTCAATCTTCATCTGCCAATTCTCACCCGCATCTGAAATATAATTCAGGATGGAGTCTGTGTGGCATTTGTCCTTAGCACCATTTTCATAATGATAGAACTCGCCATCTTTGTACTCTGCCGTCCAACGGCCTTTAGTATTCCAAGTCAGATAATCAAGATACGGAGAAGCCGTTTTCGTCTCTTGGGAATTCTCAAGAGAAGTAAATACAAACCATTGTTTACCCATGATGTTAAATTTTAATGGTTAAGTAACAAAGTTTATTATATAGAGAAATCATTACCGGCGAGGCCTCAGCCAATAAGTGACTTTACTATTCAACAGTAAGCATTCAAATTTACTCTTCCACATACTCCCACGGATAAGGATTATCCACCACAGTCTGAAACTCGTTGATAGCCTCTTGCTGTTCAGTAGTAAGTGACACCGAATCCCAAGAAGCGATAATTGTACGGGCTTCGTCAGCCAAAGGCTCGTCGAATACCTCACCATAGCAGGCGGTAAGCAGACGAAGCTTCAATAGTGAAGCGGGAAGAGTATCGAGGATATCCCAGCAACGATCTAATATCTTCTGAACATGTTCGCGCTTTTCTCCGTGGTCGATGAACGATGCGTTGTAACCCATTAGGAGAGCGAGACAGACAGAGGCCTGTTCTTCAACCGTGGAACCTTTGACACCGGAATTATACAATGTTGTGGTCAAGCGGTAAACTTCATTGTTGCGGCGGGACAAGTCATCGCTGTAAATGGGACTCCCGTCCATGCCCAAATACATCAGGTCGTGCGCGGCACGCTGAAGGGAAGCTACTTCTTCGGAAAGAGTCATAATAAATTTGAATTATGAATTATTTGATTACTTCTATAAGATCAGGGTGAATAGTGGCCATGGCAACGGCTATGACACCTTGTATAGCAATGACTACGCGACGATCCCGGGCACCTTTCACTTTCAGGAAAACACCTTCCTGACCCTCGAAGTCACCACCTGTAATACGGACTTTGGTTCCTTTGGACAAGTTGAGCTCATCGGGTTGAAAGTATAAAAGATGGTCACTGTAAGTACCGGCTACAGCAATGAAACGCTGCATTTCATTGTCGGGGATAATGATCTTCTTGCCGCTACGGGTATCGGTGATATATTGCAAATAAGCAACCATAGACTTGACACGCTTCACTTCGGAAGGACAAGCATGAATAAAAATTAGATTGTGAATGATAGGAACCAAAACACGGACTTTTTTCCCTTTCTTTATACTTATCTTATATTGCATAGGAACAAAACAGCCCAAGTTCTCTTTCGCAAGCAACCGCATAGCGTCAGTCTCTCGACGATAAGTGGCACGCATAGCGAACCATATTTCGGTCTCTTTTTCCACTTCCATTATACGATTATTTCAGAAAAGGACATTCTCCCGGGGCTTTGAACTTCTTACATACACTTGAAATTCAATCACTTGCGAGTACTTTTTGTAATATACGGCAAGCTTTGTACTCTCTTGCCACGGTTTCTTGTAGTTACTCATTACCTATCTGGTAAGAAACTATAAACAAACGAATTATACTAAAAAAACGTGTTTTTAAACGTTCGTCTATTTGAACACTATTTTTGTATTCATTTTTTCAGTATCGAAACATAAAAGCAGACAGATAAAAAAGAGATTTTTATCCATAGATATCTATCTAGAAATTAATATATTAAGGTAGAAAGGCAAGAGTGCAAATCTTTTTTTTAATTAAACATTTTGCTATTATGAAAATACCCCTTATCTTTGCGTTCAAATAGACGAACGTTTTTTGAAACATCTCTCCTTAAACAAATTATCTCACTATAAGCCAACAGCTTACCTCCAAAAAGAAATTAAACTCCACAATTTATCTTATATTTGTAAGTTTACTAAATTTTTCGTCCATACCTTTGCAACATTTTATACAAATAAAAATCACTAAAATTAAAAAGATTATGAACTACGAAAACAAACAACAAGAAGAAAAAAAAAGAATTCAAAAAAAACAAAACGGTCAACAAGCAAATCTCTGACAATAGAGACCTTAAGTCAAACAGAGGACGAAAAAAGGAGAAACCCATACAAGGGATTGTTTTGAAACACTACGAATGCTTAAAGCTACTAATCACACTCTATCAAGATGGGGCAATGGGTATAAAAAAGGAGACATCACAAGTTGCATTAGCACGATATATAGACGACAAAAAACTATTAGGGAATATTCGAAATGGAATATTCATTCCATTGAAGTTCAGCACTATTCTAAAGGAAACAAACACCATCTGGAACGAAATGCTACGAGATAAATCCATTGGCATAAAATAGACAAGAAAACACACCATGAATTATTATACTCCAACCTAATCGGCAAACACTCTACCTTCGGGCCGACAAACAATTTATAAACTTTAAAATCATTATAATATGAAGAAGTTGAAAAGCCCGGCGTCACAAAGTGAAGCCATGAAACTGAGATGGAAAAAACGGATCGTCTTCGAGAAAGGATACACCGAGTCGTGCGCCGAATGGATGGCAGAACGGCTTGAAGCACTCCTGGACCATATGCAATATGGACATGCGACGGTAGCTTACCGAAAACAAAACGGGAGTTTCCAACTGGTGAAAGCAACGTTGATTTACTACGAAGCGGAATTCCGTAAGAAGTATGATCCCGCAGAAGTAGAAGGTGCCGTAGTCTACTGGAATGTGGACGAACAGCGATGGACGACATTCCAGGTGGAGAACTTCATGGAGTGGAGACCGATCGTATAATGGAAGTGATAGAAGCAAAATATGGAATAAAAGGGTCGGCAATTGTGCTGAAACTGATGTGTAAGATTTACAAGGAGGGATACTACATACGATGGGATGAAGAACAGTGCCTGATTTTCGCAAACAAGGCAGGAAGAGAGGTGCAGGCAGAAGAGGTGCAGGGGATCATCGAGATTCTGTTCACCAAAGGAATACTGGACAGAAACAGTTATCAGGAAAACGGAATACTGACTTCGGAAAGTATACAGAAAGTATGGATGGAAGCGACAAAGCGAAGGAAAAGAGAGTTGTCGGAGCTCCCTTACCTGAAGGTGAAACTGGAAAAAGAAAATGGAAAAGCCGACACTCCCCCGGCACTACAAGAAATTCAGCAACCAGAGCTGTTCAAAAAGGAAAAAACACCTGTTAACCCGAAAAATGTAGTACATCATGTAGCCGTTGACGCAAAAAATGCATGCAATTCCGGACAAAGTAAAGTAAAAGAAAATAAAGCAGAGGAAAATAAAGAATTTCCCCCCTCAGCTCCCCCAAAAGGGGAGGGAGAAGAGCGGAAGGGGGATTCTGCTTATCTCCCGATACCGGGATACGCCTTCAATACAATGACGCACAATTACTCGGGACTGATGGACACGCTAAAGAGATTAAGCATTACCGACACCGGGGAAGTAAACTCCATACTCAGGCTGTCGGACTATGGGAGGAAGGGAACGACGGTATGGAAACTGATTGCCAACACTTGCTGGAGCGACATCGGAGCCAAAGGAAGATACCTGATAGCGGCGCTAAACAAGACGAAAAGAAGGTAGCAGAGAGTGTCAGTCCCCTATTTGTAGTTGACAAAAAAGCAAGTATACAGGCTTTTGACCAGAAAGGGATTCAGCGAAACAAAGAAGTAAAAAGTGTGCTTAACGAACTAAAACACAGTGTTTTTAAAGCACAAGATTTCTCTCGCCCAAAGCTTTGTTTTAACGCTACGTTAAAGCTTGTTCTTTAAATGCAAATAGCAAGTGTTTTCAATGCAAAAGGCTTGTTATTTGCACACAAGAATAAAATAACGGAGAAATGGCGTTAACAATGTTAATTGAGGGCCAGTATTCTCACATAAAATTATACCAGTTTCTTTTTCTTCCTGTAGTTTTCACGAAACTCTTTGGGCGAACATTCTTTCTTTTTCTTGAAGATCCGATTGAAATTAGAAAGATTATTAAACCCGCATTCATAACAGATTTCAGCAATAGACATAGTAGAATCAACCAGCAGGCGGGCAGCAAACCCCAAACGAATGTCAATGATATAGTCCGAAAGATTCTTACCGGTACGCAATTTAAAGAAGCGACTGAAAGATACCGGAGTCATTCCTACCATATCAGCCAGCTGATTCAGGCGGATCTCTTCCTGATAATGGGCATTAATATATTCCTGCACTTTCTGCACACGGCGGCTATCCGAATGAATGCCGATTTTCGCGAAGGAAGAACTTGACAACGTACGGGCCTCTTCATTGAAAAGTGACAGTTCATAAAGTATGGTCAAGAACTTGATGACAGCATAAAACCCCTGTTTCTCGGATGCCAGCGTATCGAGAAGGGGATAAATTTTCAGGATGGCGGACATCGGAAAACAAAGACCTTTCTGAGCTTTCTCAAGCATATCACGAATAGAATCGAACTGATTCTTATTGATAAAACTTTTGAAGAAAAGATCGGAAGAGAACTGAATCGTTATTTCACGGATCTCTTTTGAATGACAATCATGTTGTTCCCATACATGTTCCAGATCTTTTCCGGTAATCAGAACCAAATCATAATCACTGATCACTTCTGCCGAATCACCGACGATCCGTCGCACACCGGCTGCTTTCTCCGTAAAGTTCAGCTCAAATTCGGCATGATTGTGAATGGGATAAGTAAACTCCGTTTTATACCGTTCGGCAATGTAGAAACAATCCTTATCGGACAGCGGAGTGATCTCCCGAATAATGTTGCTTTGTAGTGCATTCATAGCTAATATAGTATTATTAGCCACAAATATAACACACTTTTTTAATTTCTTCTATTCCACTCCCGAAAATCTTCTCCCGTAGGATTCTGGAATACGCGCAAACCAAATTCCGGAACAATGGCAAGCAGATGATCGAATACATCGGCCTGAATTCCTTCGTAAGGTACCCACTCTTTCACAGCAGAAAAAAAGTAAAGTTCGACCGGAATACCTTGTTCGGTGGGCTGAAGATACCGTACCATACAAGTGAGGTTCTTATTGACATCGGGAAGACTTTTCAAGTAGTTGGTCAGATAGGCACGGAATACTCCGAGATTGGTCTGGCGTCGCCCATTGACCAAAATAGAGTTGTCTATGTGATGTTCTTTATTATACTCTTTCACCACCTGCTCGGTCTGCTCCACATAATCGGTCAACAATTGGATTTTCTTATATTTAGCCAACATTTCGGGGGTACAGAATCTTACACTGTTCATATCGATATTGATAGAACGCTTCACACGCCGTCCACCGGACTCTTGCATACCCCGCCAATTCTGAAAAGAATCGCTGACCAGCAGATAGGGAGGGATGGTAGTGATGGTATTGTCCCAATTGCGCACCTTCACCGTATTGAGCGTCACTTCAATCACCGTACCGTCGGCTCCGTATTTGGGCATAGCAATCCAGTCACCTACTTTCAGCATATTATTTGCAGAAAGTTGAATGCCGGACACAAATCCCATGATACTGTCTTTAAACACCAACATCAGGATGGCAGCCGAAGCACCAAGCCCGGTGAGCAATACCATCGGAGATTTGTCTATCAATACACTGATAACAACAATTCCTCCAATGAAAAATAGTATCACTTGTGCTGTTTGCAACAAACCTTTCAATGGTCGATCACGAAACTGTTCTCGCTCACTGTATACATGATAAACAGCCGACAGAAATGCACTGATAAAACGCAGAAAAACCGCAATGATATAAATCATGCAGATACGACGGATAAAATCGAGGGCACTTACATTCGGAATTGCCAAAGGAATCAACACATAAATAATGATGGGGGGGACAAGATGACTGAGGTAAATCAAAACTTTACGGTCGAACACAATATCATCCCAGGTTGCTTTGGTCTTTTTCACTAGTTTGGCAACTACTCTTAAAAGAATGTTACGACAAATAAGATCGGCTAAAAAGGCAATGCCAATAATCAGTACCAGTGTCATAATGGGACCTACTTCACTGGAGTCAAATCCCCAGGAAACGAATAAGTCATTTATTTTTTCGGTTATCTGTTCCATATAAAAACTCTTTTATGTCTTCTTTCAACCATTGATAAAGGTATAAATCTTTGTAAGCACTATTTTTGCGAAGCATTACCTCGACATTGACCTGACTGTTTTGATAACAAGTCAGTTCATTATGAAATTGTTCGTCATGTTCCGCCAATTTTTTGATTTCTTGTTCCCGTTCGCGTCGCAGGGCTGTACAAACGGGAGTCAATACTTTCATCACGACATTGTCCATGATGTGATGCCCCTGAATAAACAGATATGTTGTATCAGGAAGCACTCCAAGTCCTTTTAATTCGACCGATAACTTATCGACCTCTTCGATACCTTGTGGAAAACGCGTGGATAACTCAGAAAGTTTAGACGTTACCGAACGCCTCACTGCCTCCAAAGAACGTTCCGGATGCCTCAAGCTGACATCGTGCAAACGAACACAGGCATTGAATTCACTCATAGTAAACGTATAAGTATCATGACGACGATAAAACCAGACAGACCACAGGAAAAGCGGATAAGCAATCTGAGAGTATCGTTTCATAAACTCATTGAAGTCAATCAGGTGTCTGTCGTTCAAAGTGGCTTGCACACAGACCTCATGCAAGCTATCGGCATAACAATGATAGTTTTCAATAGCATAAGCATAGGTCTGAAAAATATATCTATTACGATTAATTTTACGTGAAGTAGCAGTAGCTCCTTGCAACAAAAAGTCATAATCGCTATCCACACAGGCAATCAGACTTTTGCCTAACTCGGCCGTATTAAGGGTATTCATCAGTACCATTTTCTTGCCTTTAGCCAAAGATGTAGCCGAAGGAAGCATCACCTGAAAATAATGTTCTTCGTCCTCAAACTCCTCAAGCAGTGTACGCCAGAAAGCTACATCGTCATAACTCTCAACATAAGCTACAATCCGGCGGCGCGCCTTTTTAGAGTATAACTTATGAGCAGCATTGAAATAGGAAGAAGTCAGATTGTCTTTGAGACTGATTGCCATAGGTCGTGTTTTAGTTAAATGCTACTTATAGCTGGTTGCAATATCACTTACTTCGGTCACAGCATCGAGCCATCCTTCCATGATCACTGCAGGAGAATGTGTCGTTAGTATAATCTGCACATTCGGATTCAGTTCACGGATCATCGATATCAGCTTTTGCTGCCATTCGATATGCAAAGAAGCTTCGGGCTCGTCCATGAACAATACGCAATGGGCATTATCCTGTACAAGTACAGTAAGCAGAATAACTAACATCTGCTTTTCGCCGGAAGAAAGTTTATAAGGAAACAGAAGTTCACCATCCTGATAGAAAGCAATATCATTGCGTCTACGATCTATTTTTTTACGGGTATAGCTGAATAGTTCGTCAACCATGTCTTGAAAACGACGTTTAGCAATGGAAAGCGTGGCTGCTTTACTACGTTCTTCCTCGTTATTGCTGCTCAACAGCTCAATCATCTTATTGCCTATATTGACTTGATAATCCAGATAACGGCGCTGCAACAGATAGAGTTGCCAGTCGAGTTCGGACTTTACATTCTTATCTGCCATACGGGCTGTGAAATCCCCCATAATAAGCGGACGATCGTAACTACGGATAACATCATAAGGAATGTAAGTAGCTTCGGGATTGTCGAAAAAGATATGTACTCCGTTTTTTTCATCACTCTTCACTTCACCCGACAGTTGCTCGAGATACCCGACCGATCGATTCAGGATAGTGGTTTTTCCAACTCCATTGATTCCGGATAGTATATTGACATCCGGACGAAGGTCCCAGACTATATTGAAACGGTCCCATAATCCGTCTATTTCAATTCGTTTGATATAATTGGCTGATAGTTCCATAAATGGTTGCATTTAAATTAAACAAATATAGAAAATTCAAACGATAAATTGGTTACTTTTGCATCAGTTTTCAATAAAGGTAACATTTTCGGTATGGAGATTGATAAGAATCTGAAAGGACACGCATTGGCATTTACAGCCAACGTGATGTGGGGGCTGATGTCCCCCATCGGTAAATCGGCATTGGCAGAGTTCTCAGCGCTTTCGGTAACCACCTTCCGCATGGTAGGTGCCGCAGCAGCTTTCTGGATACTTTCCGCTTTCTGCAAACAAGAACAGGTAGGACACCGTGACATGGTGAAGATTTTTTTTGCTTCTCTGTTTGCCCTTGTTTTCAATCAGGGGATATTTATATTCGGATTGTCTCTCACTTCTCCGATAGACGCATCTATCGTAACAACAACTTCACCTATCATCACCATGATTGTGGCAGCTATCTATCTGAAAGAACCGGTTACCAACAAAAAGGTTTTGGGCATCTTTATCGGAGCAATGGGAGCGTTAATCTTAATTCTAAGCAGTCAGGCAGTAAGTGCAGGAGGAGGAGGAAGCATTTGGGGAGATTTACTTTGCATGATTGCGCAACTTAGCTTCTCCATCTATTTAACCGTATTCAAAGGGTTATCCCAACGCTATTCGGCCATCACGATTAATAAGTGGATGTTTATCTATGCATCCATCTGTTATATTCCTTTCTCATACCAGGATATAGCAAGCATTAAATGGGACAGCATTTCGACAGCCGCCATCTATCAAGTACTTTATGTGGTACTATGTGGAAGTTTCATTGCTTACATCTGCATCATGACCGCGCAAAAACTAATGCGCCCTACAGTAGTAAGCATGTATAATTATGTACAGCCTATTGTTGCTTCTATTGCTGCTATTTTAATGGGAATCGGAAGCTTCGGCTGGGAAAAAGGGGTTGCGATCGCATTGGTATTTCTTGGAGTCTACTTTGTGACTCAAAGTAAATCGAAAGCAGATTTGGAAGGTGTGTCATAACTCACCACAGAATTTTGACACACCTTTATCATTATTTCAGATCTTCAAAATAGGTATCGAGTAGGCTCTTGGCAGCAACAAAAGAGGTCAGATTTCCCCTGAGCACTTGTTGCTCTTTTTCTTGTAACATCGATTCGATCTTGGCATTATGATAGAAACTGTCACGTAACTGTTCATTGATGCTTTCATACATCCAGTATTTACTTTGTTCGTTACGGCGGTATTCAAAATAGCCATTACCTTTCACAAAATCGATATACTCATACACCATATCCCATATTTCCTTTACCCCAAGATTGTAGAATCCGGAATATGTGAGTACACGCGGTGTCCATCCGGAATCGGGAGCGGGAAAAAGATGCAAAGCATTACGGAACTGAGCAGCGGCTAATTTGGCTTTATCGATATTGCTACCATCAGCCTTATTAATCACAATACCATCTGCCATTTCCATGATACCGCGTTTAATACCTTGAAGTTCGTCTCCCGTACCGGCCAACTGAATCAACAGAAAGAAATCGACCATCGAGTGAACAGCCGTTTCACTCTGTCCCACTCCCACCGTCTCTACAAATATCTTATCGAAGCCGGCCGCTTCACACAGAATGATTGTTTCACGGGTTTTACGGGCTACTCCCCCCAAAGAACCGGCGGAAGGGCTGGGACGTATAAATGATTTAGGATGCACTGAAAGCTGCTCCATACGGGTTTTATCACCCAAAATACTTCCTTTGCTGCGTTCACTGCTCGGGTCGATGGCTAAAACCGCTAACTTACCTCCCTTTTCGAGAACGTGCAATCCAAAGACATCAATCGAGGTGCTTTTACCGGCTCCCGGTACACCACTGATACCTACACGGATTGAATTTCCGGAATAAGGCAGACATTTTTCAATAACTTCCTGGGCAGTAGCTTGATGTTCAGGACGCACACTTTCTACCAAAGTCACAGCCTGACTCAAGATCGTCACATCTCCCTTGACAATTCCCTCCACAAACTCACTAACCGACAATTGACGCTTCTTTACCTTCCGTTTCAGATAAGGATTTACAGATGACGGTTGTTCAATGCCTGCATTCACAACCAAACCTTTATACGCTTCGTTATTCTCAGGATGTTCCATGGCAGATATTAATTATGTGATTCGTTATTCGTAGCTTTTACATCGATCTCCACTTTCGGTTGCACCGGATCATTGGTGATCATCAGGATCCGTAAATGTCTCTTTTTCTTTCCAAGGTTCTTTTTCAGAACAGTCACCCTCAGCCGAGTACTTTCACCCGGTTGCAGTACAGTTTTTTTCAAAGCAACCCCCACTGCCGGATTAAACACTTGCAGTTTGCTAATTTGCAGAGGAGATTTACCTGTATTAGTGATAACAATGTCTCGTCTGGCTTTGTTTTTCTTGGCCAGCACCTGACTTAAATCAATCTTAGATTCGGACAGGCGAATAACAGGAGCGACCGCCTTATCCTGTTCGGTCATTCCTGAAAAGTCCGGAAGAAGGACTGCTGACACAGGTATTTCGTTCTCTTCACCCACTTTATCACCGGCAAAACGAGCCAGATAAACAGAAGACTGGGTCAAGCCCAAATCCATTAGTTGTTTGGTGTCGAGTGTGAGAGTAATGGTTCCTTTCTTACCCTTTAAAAGGACGGTCGGATTAGTTTCCATTTTCAGATAAGGCGGAAGGTGCATCAATACAGGTTCGTATGGACGATCGGAAAGATTGACTACTCCTAATGTGATTACCGGTTTCTCTCCACTGTGTGCATCCGGAAAATCAATATCTGTACGATCAATCCGGATTTGCCCGATTGCATAAGGATGTGTTTTAGTAAAGTCCTTGATTTCCTGAACCACCTCCCCGTCAAAATTCAGATAAACCAAACTAGGCTGTGCATTGCTGTAAATGCCGATTGACTTATTGAAATGCCCTAGCGCTTTAGCATCAAACGTAGCACTAACTGTTCCTTTTTCTCCGGGAGCAATCGGAGTTTTCGTCCAGTTAGCAACCGAACAGGCACAAGAAGTGGTAACATTAGTCAGTACCAAAGGTTTATCACCTGTATTGGTAATAGTATATTCTACAGAAACCGGACGTTTCCATTCGATTTGTCCGAAATGATGGGTCTCCTTATTAGAAGAGATACGAGGTTGAGCTACAGCCGATAAAGTAATAGTAAGTAAAGTAAATATGAAGAGTAAACTACGTTTCATTCGTCTCTGTTTTATAATTATTAGTTGTTTAGAGTACAAAAATAGGGGTTTTCAGTGAGATTCTGCCATTGATTACATATTTTTAAGCACAGGCAGAACGGCTTTCGCTTATATACCCTAATCGAAACTCTTTTTACCACGGAGTGACACGGAGTATCACAGAGTCTTTTCATCAAGAATCAACAACTTAAAATTGCCTCTGTGTTACTCTGTGTCCTCTGTGGTGGGTTTTGACGATCCTCCCCTTTCAAAAGACAGAGTTCTATTTACTGAGAAACTTCGTAACGGGCAGAAGCTGAATGGGCAGCATATTCGGGTGCATAGGCACTTTGAATAGTAGCAATTCCTGCTTCATAACTTCCCGCACGATCTACACGATAACTGTATTTTAAAACATAAGTCCCCTTATTCAAAGTATCGAAGAAGAAATCGGTAGAAGCATCTTTTACTGCAACATAACAACCGACATCACCGACATTACGATATCCGGACAGGACCTCTACCGGTTCAAGACAAGCAGCACGTTGATCTTTCAATTGTACAAAGTCTATTGTACGATCGAGACGAACGGTCAGACGAACAACTACTTTATCACCAACCTTTAATTGAGTTTTACCGATAACCGGCTGTAACCGGCGATTATTATTAACAATCGTCTCTACATACAATTTCTTATCAACATTCAACCCACTTCCCTGGCGAACCACTTTATCAAGATTCTCTTCGAACTGTGCATAAACTGCTCCCCAGGCAATACCCGGATCTCTCTTTTCAACGATAATTTCATCGGTATTCACGGTCTTCTTATCGGTAAAAGTCTTTTTGATATAGCCTAATCCCGGAACAGTCGTCTTGGCAGGACTTATCGTTTCTAAAACTTCATTGCCAAGGACAATACGCACGTCTCCCTGATTATCCAATAAATTAGTACCCCGGTAAAGCAAAGCATAAACAGCATCGGCTGTGGCTACCGGAGAATCCCACTGTTGAGTTTGCTTCTGTTTTAAAAGCCACATTTTCATTTCTTCAACAATCGTGGCATTGCTGCCTACCATCTCAAAAGCCTCCATTACATCAACATGGGCAGGCACTTTTAAATTATTCCAAGCATACGGACTATCAGTCCTATCAAAGAACATGCCTTGCTCGTCTGTTTGAGTAAGATATTCTTTGAGAGATGCCATAAACTCCTGAGCTTCTTTTACCTTACCTGCCTTCTGTAATACAATAGCCGACCAGGCCTTCTCGGTGACGGATTGTTGAGACAATGATGGAGCAACTTTGGATAGGAAGTAATCATAACCTTCTTTCACCGATGCCGGAACTTTCTCGCCAGAGACAGCAATCAAATAGAGATACTTCAATGCACTTCGTGAAATTCCCTCTGATTTATTGCCAACCTTTTCTGCCTCACGGATAGAACGATATTCCTGCAAGGCTTCTTTATGGAGATAACCGAAAGCTGCTTGTTGCATATCCAGCGCTCCTCCCTCCAGCGACTTCCCTGTAAGCAGGGCTATACGTGCATTCTGTTCTACAATGAAGTCGGTGACAAAAAGACTTCCGTCCATTCCTTTATACCAGCTCCACGAACCATCAGGTAACTGGAGTTCCTTTAATTTCAACAAAGCTGCTGTATTACTGTTACGGATATTATTCAAATCGAATAAAGTGGCAATACGCTCTTTTTGTTCGCTTTCCGAAGTAGCTTCCATCACCCAAGGAGATTCAGAAAGAAGGATATTCTTCACTTCCTGATTTTTTTGCAAATTACTCAAGAAACTTTCTTTAGTGCCTCCCTGGAGTTTCCAACTATCAAATATTGCCTGAATACGTGGCTGAGCATTCATGATATAAGAAGCCATTGTATTGGCATACCAGGAAGTAGCCCACGAAATAGCATCATCATTCCGAGGTTGTGATAGTGCCGGTAATGCTTGCACTGCATACCAAGCCGGATTAGAAGTAAACTCTACAGTTAAACGGCGGTTGGTCGCAGTCTTACTATGGTGATTGAACAGATCGGCCAAAGAAAAAGTACGTGTTTGCTCGCCACGAACAGGCATGGGCAAAGTCTCTGTCAAGTTCTCCTTATCACTGAGAACCGGAAGCAAATGCTGCTCTCCATCACTGAAATTTCCTCCTTCGGCAATCATCCGGCATCCCAAAATTTCATATTTATCAGTTACTGTGAACAAGAAACTTACACCGACACTCTGTCCGGCTCCGGCATTAAATTTCTTCTGTTGGGTCGATATTACCTGATCTGTCATTGGATCGAAAAGTACCAGTTTCACAGTACCAGACAGATTTTTACCGGTCAGATTACTAACAGAAGCAGCCATGGAAGTGTGATCTCCTACCCGGACAAACCGAGGTAGATTCGGAGTAAGCATAAACTCTTTACTGGTAACAGCAGTAGCATCCATCTGCCCTGTCATCATATCTTGTGTATGAGCATATCCTCGGAAATTCCAGGTCGTGAGACTTTGAGGCATACGGAAAGAGAAACTGACCTCACCCTGAACGTTCGTGTGAAGCTGCGGATAAAAGAAGGCAGTTTCCGCAAAGTCGGTACGTAACTCTATATCTGTTGTCCTACCCATATCGGCATTGTCCATTGACATTGCCATTCCGCTCTCTTCCGTAACAGGAACCATTTCAGATTCGAAAACGACATCGGCTACGGCAGCGCTCTTCATTTGTGGTTTTGCAGCACCCATTCCGCGCAGACGTGCATATCGGGTAGTCGGGGCAGCATCATTGGTGACCGACAACATTTCGGCAACCGCATATAAAACCGGAGGCAAGTCAAAATGATCATAGCTAAACGGAGGCACCTTCAAATCAGTCCGGCGGAAACCAAAATAAAAATAGTTTGAGCCAACATAATCTCTCCTCCAACGAGCAATGGGGACAGAAAGTTGATAATGTAATTGCAATGACTGGTTGGTCTTCCAAATTTTATCCAAAGAGGCATCATACATAGTAGCCAGCATTTCGGCCAAAACAGGTGATTTCTGTGGATTACGGATAGTCAGTTTCCATTCCTCTTCCTGCCCGGGACGTAATTTATCACGGAATACATCCCAACGCATATTCAAGTTATGATCGGGCAAACGTTTTATCAGGCTTACCTCCTGTTCGTAAACAACACCTTTACGAACAAATACAAAGGTAATACCCAAACCATTCCCGTAGGCTTCCCGATACGGATATTCAAAACGAACAAGAGAATCGGACAAATGAAGAAGCTTACTCTCCAGATGCTTATTACCACAGAACACATCCATTAAGACATAAGTATCTTTTTCGGAAGTACCAAAATAGAACAGGGCAGGATGTGCTGCATCAAACCGGGTATTCACTTCATAACACCACAAAGGCATAGATACCGGAGGACGCTTATCATCGGAAGCAAAAAGAATCACTACCTTTTCCGCATCTACCTTACGGCCTTGATCATCTTTCACCGAAGCTACAAGTTTGTAAGCACCTGAAGGAAGTTTTTTCCAATCGGACAACAAGATCTCTTCATTGGACCTAAACGAACCGGAAAGAGCCGGTTGATCGGAAACGTCCTGTTCTTTCAAGGGTTTTGATTTCTGATAATCGGAAATCAAAAACAACCGGTAACTGCCTTCGACACTGACCGGTTTACGATCCAGATTATTTACCCGAAAAGTCGCTTTCATAGAATCATCCTTGCAAATCAGTCCGGATATATCAGCAAACAATAACAAAGAGGTCTTTCCTGCCCGCAGACTTGTTTCTGAGGTTTGCGTTTCACCTGCGACATTGGTTACTGAAAGCTGCACTTTATAGTCATAATATAAAGAGGTATTATCACCGTCTCCCAAATCGGGATTCGAAGTGTCTGGTTTCAGATCCACAGGAATTTCGAAGTTTCCATCTACTCCCAAACGGACAGTGTCAGAGGCCAAAATAACCGGATTCATCCCCCACATCCGCCAAGTATACAATGAGCGGGTAATGGTATAAGTAACAGGAATATCCTGTAACGGCACACCACTGAAAGTTTTTACACTCCCTTTCAACTCGACACGATCTCCCAATCGATAACTTTCAGTCACCGGCTCAAAAGTAATATCAAATGTAGGACGTTTGTAATCCTCTACACGAATGGAACGAAATCCGTTTTGAGTATTCAAACTGAAAGTACCGTTCAAACAAACAGACGGTAAAACAAATTCTGCGGTGAAAGATCCAAAATCATTGGTACGCAGCTTCTTTGCACTGATTTCTTGCCCATTGGCATCCGAAAGAGTCAGCGTATATTCCTGTCCCGCAATCACATGGGCAGAGTCAGGATACTGTTCATAGGCAATGCCTTTTACATAGACAGTCTGCCCCGGACGATAAACAGAACGGTCGGTAAGCAAAGTTACCACAGAAACAGGTTTTGAATGGTCTGCAAAATTATAATCTCCTCCCCATAAATACATCTGCGGCATAGCTGTATCATTCCCTTTGGCAGCAGTCAGATACCTATATTTTTCCGACGAAGCAAACTGTACTTTCCCTTCGGTATTGGTAGTAGCTGTCAGAAGTTGTTTGTTCTGTCGATCGAAGAATGAAAGAACAACACCCTGCAAAGGTTTGCCACTCATAGCATCGAGAATAGCTACCTCACTCAGATTAGAAGGTAGAGATCGGGTAAGAACTTTAAAGCAAGTAGAATAGAGAAATTTTGAAACATTGGAACGAACCTTAACACCCGGAATAACACGGAGGGCGTACAGTCCTGTTTCAGGTGCCTTTATGTGGTAGATGGAATCTTTCACTTTATAGTCATCCGACGGGAAGAGAACATAATGTTCCGATGAAAGTAAACGTCCATGTTTTTTTAGAAATGCGTCATTGGGTGCTTCCACCGTATTCGGACGTGCCGGTAAATTAATTGCATACAACTCTACCGTAAAGTCTTTCAAATTTTTAAAGCTGACTTTTAAATCAAACTCCTCACCCGGATAAACTGTTGACGGGGATTGCACTGTCAGATCCGGACACAGAATTTCTTGCTTCAGTTCTTTCAGAGCATTGATGCGGCGATAGTCCGGATAGCGAGAGATAGCCTCTTCGCACAATTGTAACGCAGAAGCGGGCACTCCTGCATCCATTGCCGCCTGTGCCTTGAGCAAATAAACTTCTGCACAGACATCATGTGACTTATTTTCGGCAATCAGTTTGTCCAGTGCAGCCAAATAAGGATCCTGTGTCAAGCCAAGTTTCCCCTCCGGAGCACGATAAGGCCGAAAATCGATATCAGTACGCCTCTTCCACTGCAAATAATCCAAAGTAGTAAGCAACAGAGCATCGTGATTATCAGTCCGACGATATGAATTCATCATGTGCTGATAAATTTCTTCAATGCGTACATTTATTAAAGAATCACGGCCAAATCCGGACAGCTTCTCCAACGAAGTAATGGCACGGGAAGCCAACAAATGATACATATCATGATGATAGTAATCACTGGTTACTCCAAGTTCCACAAAAGGAATGTAGCTTCGGGAGGAAGTATCGAGCAGTAGCAAAGAGTCTTGAAATGTTACGGCTATTTCTGTCATTACTTTAGTTACAAACTGATTCTTACTCCACTCCCGGATATCAACAGAGGGAGCTTCTTCTTCCAAATCCGTACGTTGATTCAGTTTCCAACGGTTTTGGGAAGCATAATCTGCATACATACTACCGATAAGCGAATGCAGGATTGCACGGTCCAATGGCTTGTCCGTAGTCACCGCCCACTGCTCTAAGCCATTCAACGACACGTAAAAGCTATCCGGAGTAATCTCTTCCCTAAATTTCATCTGCCAAATATAAGCTTTCAGCATTTGAGGAGAATTCTTCTCTGCTTTAGCTTTTTGATAAATTTCACCGGTTAATCGGACAACTGTTTGGGGCAAACTTTTCTGCTGGGCCTGCTCCACTTGCTTCCATAATCTATCGTATGATTGAGCATGTGTCCATGACATCATCCCCATAGAAAGTAACACGATAATACAAATCAGTTTAATTCTCATATATTAAAAGTTTAAGTATCAATACATAATTAACAAAGTAACAAATTAAAGTTTAAAGATTTGTTCTTTTTAGCTTAAAAAAAGAGAACAGGGCAAACGTGATACGATTATTAATGGTTCTAATTAATCTCTTTTAACACAAAAATCAAAATAGCAAAACTTTTTCGGGTATCTTTGTAATAAGAACCATTTATCTAATCACAAACTAAGGCACAACATTTTATGAAAAACCGACATTACTTAAGACACATACTGGCCATTACTGCGTTATTATTCAATGGAGAAGCCATTTACTCGCAAACTTATCCAATAGAAAACTACTTAAAAGCAGCAGGAGACTATGTTACTATTTACAATGGTGAAATCGAATTAACATACAGTCTTGCCCAATACGACAATCTTCCCTATTTTCAAGGTGATGAATTTACCACAGGAGAGATTATCTTCAAAGGAAACCGATACCCGGGACTGGATCTTCATTTGGATTTACACAAAGACCAACTTTGTGCACTGACTCCTGACAGCCATTACAGCATGATTATCAATAATGAAGGAATCGAACAAGTCAACCTGCACAATACTACATTTATCTATTTCCGTCCGACAAAGAAGACAGATCTCAATAAGGGATTTTACGAATTACTACAAGACGGAAAGCGGCTGAGACTGCTGGCACGAAAAACATACTCCGTTGCTCAGATCAACGTAGAAAAAATAGCCAAAACCCGCAAACATCAAACTGAATACTTCATATACGGAGTAAAATATTATCTGGAATACAATGGGATATATTATCCCGTCAGTAACAACAAGTCGTTTGCCAAGATCTTTCCGGAGCAACATAAACTGATAAAACGTTACGCACGAAAACATAAACTTAATTTTCGCCATGACGCTGATGCCTCATTAATCGCTCTTACTAACTTTTGTGAAGAATTGATAGACCAAAAACAAACACGATGAAAAAAAGTACATACTTATGGATGTTGCCCCTACTATTTGCATGGCCGCAACAAATGACGGCTCAACACCCCCTCTCACTTCCTGCTGACAGTATAACTATTGACTCCTTATTGGAGACTGTAGAAAAAAATACACCCTATAGGGTTTTCAGCACTATTAGTGCTCCTTTCAAGGTTTTGGTGAAAGGAAAAGCTTCACCCCTGCAACAATTAAAAGAAGCACTTGAGCCGACTCCCTATAAATTGTCAGTATCCGGAAACAATTTATTCGTGCTGAAAGAGCAGGAACTCATCACGCTATTACCTGCTAAACTGACCGGAGAACCGGAAAAAGGCGAAAGTTATTATGGTGACGTATATACTTACCTAAGCGGAGAACCTGAAAAGGCATCTTCAGAAAACAAAGTGTATAATGTGGGAGATGTACGAATCAAGCAATCACCACGAAAAGCGGTACTCAAAGGGCAAGTTACTAACTTTAAAACCGGTGAGCCCATGATAGGCATCAATCTGATTTTAAAGGACCCATGGATTGCGACGACAACAGATGTTAAGGGAAACTTTACTCTTGAACTTCCTACCGGACACAAACAAATTGATATCAAAGGACTTAACATTAAAGATACCCGTCGACAAATTATGCTTTACAGTGATGGTACACTGGACATCGAACTTGAAGAAACTACACATATGCTGGACGAAGTAACCATTACTTCCGGACGTATACAAAATGTGAAAAGTACGCAATTAGGTGCAGAAACACTGCGTCCAACCCAATTGAAGAATATCCCGATGGCTTTGGGAGAAGTAGACATTTTAAAGATGGTACAGGCTTTACCCGGTGTAAAAACAGTAGGTGAAGCTTCAAGCGGCTTCAACGTACGTGGTGGAGCTACCGACCAGAATCTAATTCTGCTAAATGACGGAACCATCTATAACCCGAACCATTTATTCGGCTTTTTTGCAGCCTTCAATTCAGATATGGTAAAAGAAGCCGAGATATATAAAAGCAGCATCCCGGCACAATATGGTGGACGTATTTCATCCATTCTGGATATCACCGGTAAAGAAGCCAATAAAGAAAGATTCACCGGTTCGGCCGGTATCGGTCTGGTAACGAGTAAACTGAATCTGGAGATTCCGATTATCAAAGACAGAACATCTGTATTACTAAGTGGGCGTACTACGTATTCTGACTGGATCATGAAGCAGCTTCCGGAGAAAAGCGGATACAAAAACGGTACCGCCGGCTTTTATGATTTGGCTGCTATTGTGGCACATAAATTCAATGACAAACATAGTCTTAATGTCTACGGATACTATAGTCATGACCGTTTCGCTTTCAATTCAAACGAAAAATACGGCTACAATAATCTCAATGCTTCCGCACGATGGAGAGCTGTATTTAACGAAAAACTGATAGGATACTTCTCCGCCGGATACGATCATTACGATTACAATAACCGCGAGACCGTCAATGCATCAGCTGCTTATAAACTTTCATTTGATATTAATCAGTATTTTGTCAAAGCAGACTTCACAAACATACTGGCCGATAAGCACACGCTCAACTTTGGTTTCAAGTCCATGCTCTATCATATCAATTCGGGCACTTATGAACCTGAAGGAAGTGAATCATTTGTAAAAAAGGACGTTTTACAAAAGGATAAAGCCTTGGAAACGGCATTTTATTTAGGTGATGAATGGGAAATCACTCCCAAACTATCGGTCAACGCAGGTATCCGTTACTCACTGTTCAGTGCACTCGGTCCACGTTCGTACTATCAATATGCATCAGGCATGCTCCCACACGAATCGACCATAACGGACACCATCACTGCAGGAGCAGGAAAATTCATGAAGACTTATCATGGGCCGGAATTCCGGTTATCCGCCCGGTATGCCTTCACAGATAATTTCTCGGTCAAAGCCGGATTTAACTCGATGCGGCAATATATCCATAAGTTGTCGAACACTGTCATTATGTCGCCAACGGATACATGGAAGTTGAGCGATGTGAACATCAAACCCCAAAGAGGCTGGCAAGCCGCAGCCGGACTTTATCTAAATTCTCCGAGTGGCATCTGGGAATATTCTGTGGAAGGATATTACAAACGAATGTCCGATTACCTGGATTATCGTGGAGGAGCAAAGCTACTTATGAACCACCATATTGAAACTGACGTCATCAACACGCAGGGACATGCTTATGGCGTAGAATTGCAGGTAAAAAAACAAGTCGGTAAGCTCAACGGATGGATGAGTTACACGTATTCACGTACCTTCTTGAGACAGAATGATAAACGAATTGAGAAACCGGTGAATAACGGTGACTGGTATCCTACAGAATACGATAAGCCTCACGACTTTAAGTTTGTAGGTAATTACAAATTTACGCATCGATACAGTATGTCAATCAACGTGGATTATAGCACAGGACGCCCCACTACCATACCTGCCGGACAGTATTATGATGAATCAACGCAATCGATGCGAGTTTACTATACGGAAAGAAACTCATACCGCATACCGGATTACTTTCGTACAGACATCTCTTTTAATATAGAACCCAGCCATCATCTGACCCTGTTGACACATAGTTCTATTTCGATTGGGGTATACAATGTAACCGGAAGAAAGAATGTGTATTCTATTTATTATATGCCGGAAGAAGAACAAATAAAAGGATACCAGATGTCTATTTTCGGAGTTCCGATTCCTTTCATTACGTATAACATAAAATTCTAACACCATGCTGAAATCAAAATATAAAATCTATCTGTTACTACTCTGCCTGACAGGTTGTGTTTCAGAATACAACGCACAACTACCTTCTTCCGATGAAGAATTGCTGGTAGTAACCGGCGACATTATCGCTAATACAGAAGCCATATTCTCATTAAGCAAAAGTATTCCACTATCCGAAGACATGCCGGAAGATTATCGAAACATTTATGCCAGAATTGCTGTAGTAGGCAGCGACGGCTATCGAAGTGATTTCGGAACGGCTCTTGGTGATGGTAAATACCAGGTCAGTATCGGTGAATTGCAGGATGATGTATCCTACGGAATAGAGATAGAATACGACGGAGAGATTTATACCTCGTCTCCTTCCACACCGATGGTATCTTCTGAAATAGACAGTGTTTCGTGGATACAGCCAGAACCTGAACAAGCACTTTCTATACGGGTATCGACCCATGGTGATCCCGGAAAAACTCAATACTACATGTGGAACTATCGGGAAGACTGGGAGATAAGAGCCAGCTACATTACAACTTGCTACTTTGATCCGGATATGAACCGCATCTATGAAGACAGCAATTATCCAACTTTCTATTGTTGGAAAAAGGAAATATCAAGAAATATATTGATTGGCTCTACGGAAAAGTTGAAAGAACATCTGATCATAAATAATAAGCTACTTGATGTGCCGGTCAATGAAGACAGATTCACTGTACTATACAGCATACAGGTACAGCAACGGGCATTGAGTAAAGAGGGATATGAATATTACTTGAATGTACAGCAACAGAATGAAGAAATGGGAGGAATCTTTACTCCACAACCCTCTGAAATCCAAGGAAACATTAGTTGTATCAGTCAGCCCAAACGAAGGACGATCGGTTATGTAGGCGTCTATAAAAACATCTCTGAAAAGAGAATATACATTCATCCCAACGAAATTAAACGTCCTCCTCTATACAGTGGCTGTGAAGAAGTATCGGATAGCGAAATGGATGAACAGGGCTATAGCACATATCTGATAAGATACCTTGCCGGTTATCGTCCAGTCGGTACAGGCACTCACATTGACCACTGGGCCCTACGGAGATGTACAGAATGTGAAGCCAACGGAGGAAGTAAAAACAAGCCTTCATTCTGGCCCAACGATCATCAATAACTTAAACAAAAGGAGGCAATTATGAAACGGATTTTCACACTATATCTCTTTATCTTATTCTGTCTGATTTTGCAAGCACAAGAAGAATTATATGAACGGGTATACGTACATACGGATAAAACGTGTTATTTGGCCGGTGAAGAAGTATGGCTCAAATTTTATACTATTGACACACATTTTCGCCCATCTTCTTTCAGCAAAGTGGGATACGTAGAAATATCGAATACTGAACGGCCTAAAGCACAACTTAAACTGGCACTTGACAATGGGAGCGGTTCGGGCAAAGTCAAGATTCCTACAGACGCTCCTTCGGGAATTTATGAATTGACCGGATACACACGATATATGAGGAATGAAGGAGAAAAAGTGTTCTTCAGAAAATCCATTGCTGTAATTAACACTTTCCGAGTATCAGACTCCGATCCTATTGAACTAGCGGATTCTGCCGAGATATATCCGAAAGGGAAACCGGCTACCACCGAAAATATTCATATAAAAACTTCCCGGTCGAACTACAACACACGCCAACTCGTAGAATTGACCATTAATAGACTACCGGATGAAGTATCCGATCTTACTGTCTCGGTAAGCCGTAATGATTCACTGGTAACCCTCCCGCCTCTTGAAGAATCCACCTGGAGAAAACAAGTGACCGCTACTCCCGGAACATTTTCCGGAAAATGGATACCGGAATATGAAGGGCATATCATCTGCGGACAGATAGAAAGCCCTACAGGAGAAACATTGAAGCAAGTACAAAATGAACCTATATCAGCCGACATCGCTTTCGTAGGAAAAGATATACGATATGTGCAAGGACAAGTGGAAGCGGGAGGAAATACACTGTTCTACACAAGCCATGTATATGGAACGAACGATGTAGTAGCCGCTGCATGGAACATTAACGGGGAACCGTTCAGAATGAACATCTTATCACCCTTCAGTGAAAAGTTACCCCAAAACCTGCCATCATTAAAACTCTATCGGAATAAAAAACGACTGTTGGAAAGGAGCATAGGTATACAGCTGCAGCAAGTCACAGTGCTCGATTCATTGGATCATGCTATTCCTCTGCAATCTTGTTATGGACTTCAACCTTATCTGAATTACAATTTGGATGAATACACACGATTCAATACAATGACAGAAACTTTCGTGGAATTCGTACGCAGTGTGATAATACGTAAAGTTAATGGAAAACGTAGATTAAGAGTACTCAAAGAAGGAGAAAAAAGATTCAATATCGGAAATACATTGGTACTGCTGGACGGTGTTCCAATTCATGACCATGAGGATATTTTAAAATATAATCCCAGATTGGTGAAGAAAATCGAAATATATAACGGCCGTTATGGATTTGGTGGTGAAGTATTCGAATGCATGATTTCACTTACTACCCAAAGAGGAGACTTACCTTCCATACAGCTTAGTGACGATTCACGACTAACGGTTTACGAGTGTCCGCAACTGCCTGTTACATTTAAGATGCCTGAATACAAAGACGCTACTGACAAAAAATCACGTAGACCGGATTTCCGCCATACGCTATACTGGAATCCCTCTGTAGAGACAGAAGCAGGAATAGATACCACACTTTCATTCTATACTTCTGACCTTGAAGGAGAATTTAAGGTGGTAGTGGAAGGCTTCACATTAAAAGGAGAGCTGATCAGAGGCGAGGTAAACTTCCATGTAAAAAAATGACCCGGCCTCAAAACTCAACGACACGAAACAAACTTGAGTCAAAATAAAAAAAGTGGGGAACACTTTTATTTAGTGTATCCCCACTTCATCATTTCATTTCTGCCGGCTTCTCTCAAACATCTTTCCAGCAGATGCATTACTACTTTTTTCATTGCTTTAAATACTAATAATAATTACCTTAATTAATACACACTGAAAACCTGAAGGGAAAAACGCTTAGAGCGTCACATATCCCCAAATGTTAGGATTGGCATTAGCCAAATTCTTTAATAAACTTCTTACAATCTTCATAATCTTTTTACCTTAAAAACTGTTACCTAAAAACTTTGTTATCCTAATTTTTATGTTTTACAACACAAAAGTAAAGCCAAAACAGATACGTTGTACTCAAAAGCAAGATAAAAACATGTTTTAAAACACATTTCTTGATGTATATCAAGAAAAAGAGTCCCGGATGGTAATCAAAAGACAAAACAGGACAATAAGGGAGTCAAAAAGACAGGCTGCAACTGACAATATCTCACATCCGAATGACAGGCCGTCATAAAGTAGACAGGAAGAAAGATAGTTTTCAAAAGTAGAAAAGACACTAAAAAGAAAAGAGGAAAGCGTTTACACCACGCTTACCTCTTTTCATTATCAATGGACTTTATTTATTTCATTGGAGTCTGCTCCAAAGTAGCAATTAAAAAGTCATAGAATTTTTGAACTGTCGGAATCAAAGCCCTTTCGTCGGGAGAATGCGGAGAGCGTAGTGTTGGCCCAAATGAAATCATATCCAACCCAGGAATAATAGCTCCGATGATACCACATTCCAATCCGGCATGAATTACTTTCACTGCCGGTTCTGTACCAAACTGCTTCTTGTAAGATTCCTTCATAGCATGTAAAATCGGAGAATTAATATCGGGTTGCCATCCGGAATAGCCTCCGGTCATCTCTACCTTCATACCTGCCATAGAAAAACAACATTCCAAACTGGTAGTCAGACATTCCTTCATACTGTCACTGGAACTGCGCGCAAGGATTTTGAAAGAGGCTTTACCTTCACCAATATTGATGATAGCTAAATTTGAAGAGGTTTCCACGGTATCGGGAATAGTAGGAATCATACGCATCACACCATTCTGGCAAGCAAAAATAGCATCGATCAGATTATCCTGGATTTCTTCAGGAACTTCTCCTGCAGGTAATTCTACCCGTTCTGCAGTAAAGCTGATAGGAGTTTCGATCGCTTTGAACTCTTCATTGAAAAGATCTTCACAATATTTCACTAAAGCCAACAATTCTTCTTCATTTTCAGCAGGAATAGTCACTACAGCATGTGCCTCGCGAGGTATGGCATTCCGCATATTTCCGCCTTCCCAGCTTGCCAGGCGGGCTTCATAAGTTGCTACTGCCTCACGTATAAAACGTACCAACAATTTGTTGGCATTGGCACGTCCCTGATTAATCTCCAATCCGGAATGTCCTCCACGAAGACCTTTCAGATTCACTCTAATAGCGATATCACCTTCTTCCGGAGCAACTTCCTTATATTCAAGAGAAGCAGTTACATCCATACCACCGGCACAGCCAATATAAAGTTCACCTTCATCTTCAGAATCAAGATTAAGCAATATTTCGCCATTCACCGTACCCGGTTTTAAGCCAAAAGCACCATACATGCCCGTTTCTTCATCTTTCGTAATCAAAGCCTCCAATGGCCCGTGTTTTAGATTCTGATCTTCAAGAACAGCCATGATAGCAGCTACACCCAAACCATTATCGGCCCCCAATGTAGTACCTTTCGCTTTTACCCATTCACCATCTATATAAGTTTCGATCGGATCTTTCTCAAAATCGTGAACGGTATCGTTATTTTTCTGCGGAACCATATCCATATGTGCCTGAAGGATAACTCCTTTACGATTCTCCATCCCCGGAGTGGCGGGTTTACGGATAATCACATTACCGGCATCATCCACAAAAGTTTTCAATCCAAGACTATTACCGAAGTTTACCAGAAATTCGGTAATTTTTTCCATATGTCCCGATGGCCGGGGAATCTGTGTCAAAGAATAAAAGTGCTTCCATACATTTTGTGGAGCTAAATCAAGAATTGTGCTCATAAATGAATTATTTATAGGTTTTAAATCAATTTCTAAAGGTCAAAGCTACTAAAAAGAATGGAAAAGAAAGAATTACCGGAAGAAATTCAAATAAAAAAAGTTCAAAAAGCGGATTCAGAGATTAAATATATATCGTTCGGTACATACAATATTTAATCCGCCCCCGTCACTTCCGGTGTAAAAAAGAAATAGTCACCAATCCATAAACACCCAATAAAATAACCAGCAGAGTCTGGATGCCATGAACAATTAGTGCAAAAATCCCTGCATCCGTCGCATTTACTCCGTAAAGCATCATCATGGTAATAACGGCAAAATGCCATGGACCGGCTCCATTCGGAGTAGGCACAATTACAGCAAAGGTACCTCCAACAAACATAACCAATGCAGCAAGTAAGCCCAAATGTGCCGTAAAAGCAAAACAATAAAAAGTGAAATAAAAATGCAGGAAATAGCTAAGCCATATCAAAAAACTATAGAGTAGAAAAAGCGGAAGATTCTTCACATTACGCAGTGACATAATTCCTTCACAAACATTAAGTACAACTCCTTTCACTTTCTCAAAGAAAGAAAGCGTACGAATCAGATAGTAGAGAAGTACAATAACTCCGATTGTACAAAATAAAACAATGTAAAACCAGACAGAAGTAAGTAAATGCATGAATGAGGGGATTTTCGTTCCGGTTTGCTCAAGGAAGGTAACAAACACAGGCATTTGCAATAGAACCGTAACGCCGGTAATCAAAAGAATAGTCACAGTATCTACCAGACGTTCGGTAACCACAGTTCCTAAAGATTTAGCAAAAGAAACGTTGTCATACTTAGCAAGTACCCCGCAACGACTCACCTCACCTACCCTCGGTACAACCAAACTAGCCGCATACGAAATGAAAATGGCATCAACACAATCCCTTCTTCGGGGAAATGCTCCCAAAGGCTCCAGCGTCTGGCGCCAACGCCAACCACGAAATACCTGTGCAAATATGCCGAAAAGAAGCGAGAAAGCCATCCACCACCAGTTTGTGCCATGTTGCAAAACTTCCGTAGCCTTCACAAAATCGAAGTCACGATAGACCCAATATAAGATAAAGCCTCCCAAAACCAATGGCAAGATAAGTTTCAGCGCCTTTTTTATTAGTTTCTTCATCCCTAATTCTTTATTCTTCATTTAAAAGAATTACCTTTGTCTGCTGCAAAAGTAGTTATTTAGTTGATAAATGAAATTAGTAAAGCCTAAAAAGTTTCTCGGACAACATTTCCTGAAAGACCTGAAAGTGGCACAGGACATTGCCGATACAGTAGATACATTCCCCGATTTGCCAATTTTGGAAGTCGGACCGGGAATGGGTGTGCTCACTCAGTTTCTTGTTAAGAAAGAACGGTTGGTAAAAGTTGTAGAGGTAGACTACGAATCAGTAGCCTATTTGCGAGAAGCCTATCCGTCATTGGAAGATAACATCATCGAGGATGACTTCCTGAAAATGAACTTACAACGTTTGTTCGACGGACATCCTTTCGTCTTAACTGGAAACTACCCTTACAACATATCCAGCCAAATTTTCTTCAAAATGCTGGATAACAAGGATCTGATCCCCTGCTGTACTGGAATGATTCAAAAAGAAGTAGCCGAACGCATCGCCGCCGGACCGGGTAGTAAAACGTATGGTATACTCAGCGTTCTGATACAGGCCTGGTATCGGGTAGAATATCTGTTTACAGTAAATGAACAGGTGTTCAATCCACCTCCCAAAGTGAAAAGCGCAGTCATACGAATGACACGCAACGAGACACAAGAGCTCGGTTGTGACCCCAAGCTATTTAAACAAATTGTAAAAACAACTTTCAACCAGCGTCGAAAGACATTACGAAATTCAATCAAACCGATTTTAGGTAAAGATTGCCCGTTGACAGAAGACGCCCTGTTTAATAAACGACCGGAACAACTGTCGGTACAAGAGTTTATCCACCTGACAAATCAGGTGGAACAAGCACTGAAAATTCCGATAGAACCAGTTTCTCAGATAGAAAATCCATAAAGAATCAACCGGATTATCGGACTGAACTAACAAAGTAGGAAATGTAATATACAAAACTTGTCTTCCTTATTATTACAGGAAGTTAAGTAAGGCTGTAATTATGAACGAAGAATACATTGACAACGTAAAAGAACTTATCGAAGAAAAAGATGCCGATAAGGTAAAAGAGCTTCTTATCGATCTACACCCTGCTGACATAGCGGAATTGTGTAACGAGTTGAACCCGGAAGAAGCCCGCTTCGTCTACCGATTACTTGATAATGAAACAGCTGCGGATGTACTTGTCGAAATGGATGAAGACGTTCGTAAAGAGTTTCTCGACATCCTGCCATCAGAAACTATTGCCAAACGCTTCGTTGACTATATGGATACGGACGACGCAGTAGACCTGATGCGTGAACTGGATGAGGATAAACAGGAAGAAATACTTTCGCACATTGAAGACATCGAGCAGGCAGGAGACATTGTCGACCTGCTGAAGTATGATGAAAATACTGCCGGTGGTTTGATGGGTACGGAAATGGTAACCGTCAACGAAAACTGGAGTATGCCCGAATGTCTGAAAGAGATGCGCCAACAAGCCGAAGAACTCGACGATATCTACTATGTATATGTAATAGATGATGATGAACGCCTTCGCGGAATATTTCCACTGAAAAAGATGATCACATCTCCCTCTGTATCTAAAGTAAAACATGTAATGCAGAAGGATCCTATCTCAGTACACGTAGACACCCCTATCGATGAAGTGGCACAAATTATTGAGAAATATGACTTGGTTGCCATTCCTGTTCTTGACAGTATAGGCCGCCTGGTAGGACAAATCACCGTAGATGACGTCATGGACGAAGTTCGTGAACAATCAGAACGTGACTACCAGTTAGCATCCGGTCTTTCTCAAGATGTAGAAACAGACGATAATGTACTCCGCCAGACTACTGCCCGCTTACCTTGGTTGTTAATCGGTATGATTGGAGGTATTGGCAACTCTATGATATTGGGGAACTTTGATTCTACTTTTGCCGCGCATCCCGAAATGGCCCTTTACATTCCATTGATTGGTGGTACAGGCGGAAACGTAGGAACTCAATCATCAGCTCTCGTCGTACAAGGCTTGGCCAACAGTTCCCTTGACGCCAAAAATACTTTCAAGCAAGTCAGCAAAGAAGCCGTAGTTGCCTTAATCAATGCTACGATCATCTCTTTACTGGTATATACCTATAATTTTATCCGTTTCGGAGCAACCGCCACAGTCACTTATTCGGTATCCATCAGTCTGTTCTCAGTAGTGATGTTTGCCTCCATCTTCGGTACTTTGGTTCCAATGACACTCGAAAAGATGAAAATAGATCCGGCCATAGCTACAGGACCGTTTATTGCCATTACGAACGATATCATCGGCATGATGATGTATATGGGGATTACGGTGTTATTATCGTAAAAAATGGCTCAATTAAAAAAAAATAAAGGAAAATAGTATGAAGTAATCATTTTATTTCATTAATTTGTGATCTAATGGATTTAAAGACAAATCCTGTTTTCCTAAAAACGAATATACAATGATGGACTCTCATGACACTAACCAACCTTTAAAACAAGGGGAATTAGAAGAAGAAAAAAAAGCAGTTGAGGTTTCTGAAGAAATTACAGAAACTCCGGCTGAAGAAACTATTGTGGAAAAACCGACAGAAAATGCTTCGAAACTAAGCACTAAAGAAGAGGTGCTGCTCCGGTTAAAAGAAGTTGCCCAAGATGCTGAAAATGCAAACAAGCAGGAACTGGATGGTTTAAAGCAAACTTTCTATAAAATTCATAATGCCGAAATCGAGGCTGCGAAAAAAACGTTCGTAGAGAATGGTGGTGCCGAAGAAGAATTTATTGCTCAGCCCAGTGGCGTGGAAGAAGAATTCAAAAGTTTGATGGCAGCTATTAAAGAAAAAAGAAGTGCCTTGGCAGCTGAGATTGAAAAGCAAAAGGAAGAAAATCTACAAGTTAAACTATCGATTATCGAAGAGTTGAAAGAGTTAGTGGAATCACCCGATGACGCCAACAAATCCTACAACGAATTTAAAAAGCTACAGCAGCAGTGGAACGAAGTGAAATTGGTGCCACAAGCTAAAGTGAACGAGTTATGGAAGAACTACCAGTTGTATGTTGAAAAATTCTATGATATATTAAAACTGAATAATGAATTCAGAGAATACGACTTCAAAAAAAACCTGGAGATTAAAACACATCTCTGTGAAGCTGCCGAAAAGTTGGCCGATGAACAAGATGTAGTCTCCGCTTTCCATCAATTACAGAAACTACATCAGGAGTTCCGTGACACCGGTCCTGTCGCCAAAGAATTACGTGACGAAATATGGAATCGCTTTAAAGCCGCTTCTACAGCCGTCAACCGTCGCCATCAGCAGCATTTCGAAGCTCTAAAAGAGACTGAACAACATAATTTGGATCAGAAAACAGTTATCTGTGAAATAGTAGAAGCTATTGAGTTTGACCAATTGAAAACATTTGCGGCATGGGAAACCAAGACACAAGAGGTGATCGCCCTGCAAAACAAATGGAAAACAATTGGTTTTGCTCCGCAGAAAATGAACGTGAAAATCTTTGAGCGTTTCCGTAAAGCTTGTGACGAATTCTTTAAAAAGAAAGGAGAATTCTTCAAGTTGCTGAAAGAGGGTATGAATGCTAATCTGGAAAAGAAAAAGGCATTGTGCGAAAAAGCAGAATCTCTGAAAGATAGTACAGAATGGAAAGAAACGGCTGAAATCTTAACCAAGCTCCAAAAGGAATGGAAAACAATTGGCCCTGTTTCTAAAAAATACTCGGACGCTGTTTGGAAACGTTTCATTACTGCATGTGATTACTTCTTTGAGCAAAAAGGCAAGGCCACTTCTTCTCAACGTTCTGTAGAACAAGAGAATCTAGAAAAGAAAAAGGCAATCATTGCCCGCTTAACTGCTATTGACGAAACGACGGATGCCGATGAAGCAAGCAAAGAGGTTCGTGAATTGATGAAAGAATGGAATGGTATCGGACATGTACCGTTTAAAGAGAAAGACAGGCTTTATAAACAATATCACGGTTTGATTGACCAACTTTTCGATCGATTTAATATCAGTGCATCGAACAAGAAACTGAGTAATTTCAAGTCTTCTATCGGCAATATTCAAAGTGGAGGCTCCCAGTCACTCTACCGTGAACGTGAGAAATTAGTCCGTACATACGAAAACATGAAAAATGAACTCCAAACTTATGAAAATAATTTGGGCTTCCTGACTACCTCTTCTAAGAAAGGAAATAGTCTTTTGACAGAAATCAACCGCAAGGTGGAAAAATTAAAATCCGACTTAGAATTAGTATTGCAGAAAATAAAAGTAATCGATGAATCAATCAAAGAAGAATAAAGGAAAATAATTTTAGTTCTATGTAAAAAGGCGTACCAAAGGGATTTTGAATCTCTTTGATACGCCTTTTCTAAATTCAAGTGTTACACATTAAAAACAGGTATAAACATTCCCCATTTACCTATATAATATCAACAGATTATATTATTTCGTTTGCAATCCTACCACCGGATCGGACAGAAAAAAATTCTAAAACTACAGTTTGAAAGAACGATAAGAAACAGTTCTCTGCCACCGGGGATATCACCGAACAACTGTTTTATCGAAAAGACTTGAAAGGATAAAAAATCCCTCTAAAACTGCGGTTTTAGAGGGATTTTACTTATTTATAATGTGAATTTGTTGGGCTATCTGGACTCGAACCAGAAATGACAGGACCAGAATCTGTAGTGTTACCATTACACCATAGCCCAATGTGACTTACGATCAACATCTCTTGTTTCTCGTTTGCGGTTGCAAAGGTACAAAGTTTTTTTTAATCACAAATACTTTTCGCTCTTTTTTTCTAAAAAAATATCTAATATGCCGGATTCCAAAGAGATGCATCCCTAAAAAAAAACAAAAAATGAAATAGATTTAGCACATTACTTTCATTGATACAATAAATCAGCGTATATTTGTAAAAAATATCACGTTTATGACAAGAAAACAAAGAATCCCCTTTCCTTGTTATAAACAGAAACTGAACATTGATTATTTAATTTCAACCTATAAATGAACGAAACGAAAGTATTAATAGAAAAGATAACCGAAGGTATACAAGAAAAAAAAGGTAAAAACATTGTCATAGCAGACCTGACAAACATAGACGACACGATATGCAAATACTTTGTAATCTGTCAGGGGAACTCTCCCAGCCAGGTCATTGCCATTGTAGATTCCATAAAAGAATTTACCCGCAAAGGTGCCGGCACCAAACCCTCTGCCATTGACGGACAGCGAAATGCAGAATGGGTAGCTATGGACTTTTCAGATGTATTAGTACATGTATTCCTACCGGAAGCCAGAAACTTTTATAATTTGGAGCACCTGTGGGCAGATGCCAAATTAACTACAATTCCCGACATTGATTAATCTATCAGTATGGACAATAACAGCAAGAAACCCAACAATAAAGTAAATATGCCCAAGTTCAATCTGAACTGGATGTATATGATTATCGCCCTAATGCTTTTAGGGCTGTATTTCGCTAACGGAAGCAGTTCTGTCAGTAAGAACATCTCTTACGATGAGTTCCAGCAGTACGTACGTGACGGCTATGTAAGTAAAGTGATCGGTTATGATGATAATTCGGTCGAGATTTATATCAAACCCCAGTACGTAGGAACCGTATTCAAACAAGATTCCACCCGTGTAGGCCGGAATCCGATGATCACTACTGAAGCCCCTTCACGCGAGAACCTGGATAACTTTCTACAAAAAGAAAAAGAGGAGACGCACTTTGACGGTTCTGTCAGCTATGATAAGAAAAAAGACTATTTCAGTGCAATACTTTGGAATGTACTGCCGATTGTCTTCCTGATTGCTTTATGGATATTCTTCATGCGACGCATGGGCAGTGGTGCCAGCGGAGGTGCAGGCGGAGTATTCAATGTAGGAAAGTCGAAAGCCCAGCTTTTTGAAAAAGGCGGTTCCATCAAAGTAACTTTCAAAGATGTAGCCGGACTGGCAGAAGCCAAACAAGAAGTAGAAGAAATTGTGGAATTCTTGAAAGAACCCCAGAAATATACCGACCTGGGAGGTAAAATTCCTAAAGGCGCTCTATTGGTGGGCCCTCCGGGAACAGGTAAAACGTTGCTTGCGAAAGCTGTGGCCGGTGAAGCCAATGTACCTTTCTTCTCTTTGGCCGGTTCCGATTTCGTTGAAATGTTTGTCGGTGTAGGTGCATCCCGTGTACGCGACCTCTTCAAACAAGCTAAAGAGAAAGCTCCTTGTATCGTTTTCATCGACGAGATTGATGCTGTAGGACGTGCTCGCGGTAAGAATCCTGCGATGGGCGGAAATGATGAACGCGAAAATACGTTGAACCAGTTGCTGACGGAAATGGATGGTTTCGGCTCAAATAGCGGTGTTATTATCCTGGCAGCCACCAACCGTGTGGATGTACTAGACAAGGCATTGCTCCGTGCCGGACGTTTCGACCGACAAATCCATGTAGATTTACCTGATCTGAACGAACGCAAAGAAGTATTTGGCGTACACTTGCGCCCCATCAAAATAGACGATACGGTAGATGTAGACTTACTGGCACGCCAGACACCCGGATTTTCGGGCGCAGACATTGCCAATGTATGTAATGAAGCTGCTCTGATCGCCGCGCGTCACGGAAAGAAATTCGTAGGCAAGCAAGACTTTCTGGACGCAGTAGACCGTATTATCGGCGGACTTGAAAAGAAAACAAAGATTACTACAGAAGCCGAACGTCGGTCTATTGCCCTGCACGAGGCCGGACACGCCAGCATTTCCTGGTTATTGGAATATGCCAATCCATTGATTAAGGTAACTATCGTCCCCCGCGGACGGGCCTTGGGCGCTGCCTGGTATCTGCCGGAAGAAAGACAGATCACGACTAAAGAGCAAATGCTCGACGAGATGTGTGCTACTTTGGGCGGGCGTGCTGCCGAAGACCTTTTCATCGGCCGTGTATCAAGCGGAGCTGCTAACGATCTTGAGCGCGTAACCAAACAGGCGTATGGCATGATCGCATATTTGGGCATGAGTGAAAAGCTACCCAATTTATGCTATTATAATAATGATGAGTATTCATTCCAGCGTCCATATAGTGAAAAAACTGCCGAACTGATTGACGAAGAGGTCAAAAGAATGGTAAACGAACAGTATGAGCGTGCCAAACAGATCCTCTCGGAACACAAAGAGCAACACAACGAATTGGCACAGCTACTGATCGATAAAGAAGTCATCTTTGCTGAGGATGTAGAACGTATCTTTGGAAAACGTCCTTGGGCTTCTCGTTCGGAGGAAATCATGGCAGCCAATAACAAACAAGAAAACGCCGTTCATCCTGCAGATGGAGAAGATGTAGACACAACTACTCCGCAAGCAACAGAGTCTCAAGAGGGCAATACGCAACAAGAGTCAGCGGCATCACAAAACTAAAAACGTAACAACACCTTGAAGAACAACTTTTTACAACGCGCCATAACAGGAATATTATTCGTAGCCATCATAGTGGGTTGTATACTTTATGATCCACTGGCTTTCGGCACTCTTTTTGTCATTGTCAGCGCTCTGACTATACGCGAATTCGGACATCTCGTCAACCAATCGGGAGAGGTAAGCATCAACCGGACTATCACCATGTTGGGAGGAGCTTATCTGTTTCTGGCCATTATGGGTTTCTGTATCGACGCTGCCGGTTCTAAAATATTTATTCCTTACCTGATATTAATCATTTATCTGATGGTAAGCGAGTTATATCTCAAAAAGAAGAATCCGGTTTTAAACTGGGCTTACTCCATGCTGAGCCAGATCTACATCGCGCTTCCCTTTGCCATGCTGAATGTGCTTGCTTTCCAGAATGATCCGGAAGCAAGCAGCGTATCATACAATCCGATATTGCCTCTATCCATCTTTGTCTTTTTATGGCTGAATGATACGGGGGCATATTGTTTCGGATCACTTTTCGGCAAACACCGCCTGTTTGAACGCATATCACCTAAAAAATCATGGGAAGGTTCCATTGGCGGAGGTATTGTAGCCATTGCCTCTTCATTTGTTTTTGCCTGCTACTTCCCCATCATGACATGGGCAGAATGGGCGGGACTGGCATTGGTAGTTGTCATTTTCGGGACTTGGGGTGACCTGACAGAGTCTCTGCTGAAACGCCAATTGCAGATTAAAGATTCAGGAAGTATTCTACCCGGACATGGAGGTATGCTCGATCGCTTCGACAGTTCACTTATGGCTATACCGGCAGGCGTTATTTACCTATATGCACTGACATTGCTCTAAAGCAGACCAAAAAATAAGTCACAAAAGAATAACGGGCTACAAACACCAAGTACCCTGCAAAAGATAGCAGAAATTTATTGTTTGTAGCCCGTTATTCTTTTAACTAACCTTCTTTTATTTTATTTGCACTTCATCCGAAAGCGTCACCTGCTTTGCTTCCTCCGGCATTGACTGGCCCTTTAAGTTAAAGACCACTTCCGTTTCCCCGTCCTTTACGGAATTCAATTTCACCTTAATGCCTTTCTTACCGGTCAGATCCAATGAATTCAAGTTGAAAGATACGGCACCATTCGCCTGGCGAGCGGTCACATCATCGTATGTTTTATAGCGAAATTCCAAATGGATGTATTCATCATCCTCTCCCTCAGCAACTGTAGCCCGCATATCACGAACCAGACTGACCAGATGCTTCTCCTTAACCGGTAAATTCTGACGGAAAATGACATTCAGGTATCCCCCGCCAATCCACATCATATCCTTGTTAACCCAAACCGGATCATTCCCAAATTCCGATTCATTCTCAGCCGTCAAATCTTCTACCTGTTTGGTCAGGACATTATAATTATGCTCTACCTTCACAGCATGATCATATCCTTCATAGTTATCGTAAAGTGGGTTGAAGTAAGTAATCACCCGTTGCCCGTCTATCGGCTTATAAAATGGAATAGCAGTTGCAGCCGGCCAAAGAGTTCCCCAACGGTCAGCATTCAGCGAATAAGTGTCGCCACCGACCACACGTACCGTAGCCCAATCTACCGCTATATCTCCCAATGAATAGCCATCATTATCGTCACACGATTGCAATGCCGGCAGCATCAGTGTCAACATTGCCATCCAAAGTAGTTTTATTTTTTTCATCTCTTTTTTTTAGTTAATCCTTATATCCTATAAATAAAAAAACCGGGCATTTACTGCACCGGTCTCCTGTTTATTATTGAATAAAAAACTATTTTTTAAGCAATTTCACCATTTCACGAGCTGCATGCCGGGGGGCTCCGGCCGGTCCGAGTAACCGTGCCATCTCTTCGTAACCGTCCAACATTTTGCGACGATAATCCTCCCGAAACAGCAAACGCTCCAATTCGGCCCGCATATTCTCTACCGTCATCGTATCGGCCACCAACTCCCTGACAACTTCACGTCCGGCAATCAGATTGACCAACGAGATAAACTTCACCTTCAAAATATGCCTTCGGAGAAAAGACACCAATTTGCCCACCGGAGTGTAATAACAAACCACCTGAGGAACACGGAAAAGAGCTGTCTCGAGAGTAGCAGTACCGGAAGTAACCAAGGCAACATCCGCCTGTTGGAGCAAACGATAAGTCCGGTCAAAAATCACCGCCAGTTCCGTTCCTTTTACAAATTTGGCATAGTATTCCGGAGAAATGCCCGGAGCAGCTGCCAGCACAAGCTGATAACCGGGAAAAGCTGAAGCAGCCCGGATCATATCGGGCAGATTATCCTTAATCTCCTGTTTTCTGCTACCTGCAAGCAAAGCTATGATAGGTTTATCTGCCAATTCACTATCGGCAATAAAATCGGCAAAGGACTCCTGATGCGACGCCTTGAAAGCGGTCACCTCATCTACCGTCGGATTTCCCACATAATGAATGGGATATCGATGTCCCTTGAAAAATCCTACCTCAAAAGGAAGTATGGAAAAAAGCTCGTCCACATCTCTTTTTATATTCTTGATCCGATACTCTTTCCATGCCCAAATCTTGGGAGAGATATAATAATAAACCGGTATCTTTGTTTTCGCATGCACAAACTTAGCAATATCGAGATTAAAGCCCGGATAATCCACCAGAATGACCACATCGGGCGACCACGCCACGATGTCCTCCTTGCATCTCTTCATGTTGGCAAAAATGGTCGGCAAATGTAGCAGCACAGGGATAAACCCCATGTAGGCCAACTCTTTATAATGCTTCACCATTGTTCCTCCCACGGCAGCCATCAAATCACCGCCAAAGAAGCGAAATTCAGCTTCCGGGTCTTCCTCTTTCAGTGCAGCCATCAAGTGGGAAGCATGCAAATCGCCCGAAGCCTCGCCAACAATCAGATAATATTTCATAATTCCCAGGATTTCAGTTCATCCATAAAATGATAAGCGGTCATATCCACTACAGTAGGTGTAATCGCTACGTATCCATTAGCCAGTGCCCAGTGATCATTCTTTTCGTTTTCCGGTTCATGATCGATAAATTCTCCGGTTAACCAATAGAAATTCGCATCGTCTCTCCGGGGGCAAGCCTGCCATTCTCCGCTCCAATGTCCTTTGGCCTGTTCGCAGATTCTCACCCCTTTTATCTCCTGAGTATTAGGAAAATTCACATTGAGGCAAGTCAGTGGCGGAAGTCCTTTCTCAAGCACCATCGCAGCTATTCTCCGGACATAAGGTCCTGCTGCATCAAAATCAGCTCCGGGGGCGTGGTCACAAATAGAGAAACCGATAGAAGGAATCCCATTGAGACAACCTTCGATCACGATCCCCATCGTACCGGAATAGTGCACATTGGTAGCGGAATTGTCACCATGGTTGATTCCACCAACAACCAGGTCCGGCTTCCGGTCGAGTATCTGATTCCGTGCCAGTTTTATGCAGTCGGTCGGTGTACCGGAACATTTATAAACAGTCAGTCCCACATCTTTCTTTAATAACTGATAGTGCACCGGCTGTGTCACCGTCAATGCACATCCACTGCCGGAACGAGGGGCATCCGGGGCCATTACCACTATCTCGCCCAGCGGGCGGAGGAATTTTATCAGTTCACTAATACCTTTTGCCATGATGCCGTCGTCATTGGAGACGAGGATCAGAGGTCTTTTATTTTCCATACAATCTACCTTATCTGTTATTTTATGTTTTCGAAATGCACAAAAGTAACAAAAAGAACTTGTATCGACAACAGAACCAAATAGGAAAGCGAAAGTCTCTTCATTTTCCATAGATGATAACTATAAAAGAGAGGAATAAAAACATCCGGGTGTTTTACACAACAACATCCGGATGTTTTAAGATAGAACATGGGGATGTTATTATCCAAAACATGGGGATGTTTTACCACTTCTCTTTTCATGTAAACCCAAAAAGGGTCTGATGTTTAGCCATGCAGACCACCCGTTTACAAATCTTAATCTTCTGCAAGTGAGTAAAAAAAGGAATCGATATTCAATTTTAATACGTATATTTGCAAGCTAAAAAGAGAAAAAATGCCCGTATCTCACCTGGCAGTTATTAACAAAACAGGTGACTTATCAACAGATTAAGCAAAGTTTCTATTTTTTAGTAGGCGCTCTGAGGATTTATCACTTATTTCGCTGCCAATAAATTTAGATAATATGGGAAAAATAATTGCTTTGGCCAATCAAAAAGGTGGTGTAGGAAAAACAACGACTACGATTAACCTCGCAGCTTCGCTGGCTACGCTCGAAAAGAAAGTACTGGTTGTTGATGCAGACCCACAGGCAAATGCCTCTTCCGGATTGGGAGTCGACATCAAGCAATCTGAATGTACTATCTACGAATGCATTATCGACAGAGCCAACGTACAGGACGCTATTCATGACACCGAAATTGATTCGTTGAAAGTCATTTCATCGCACATTAATCTCGTAGGCGCCGAAATAGAAATGCTAAATCTCAAAAACCGCGAAAAGATACTGAAAGAAGTGCTGACTCCGTTAAAGGAAGAGTATGATTATATTTTGATAGACTGCTCTCCTTCGCTGGGACTGATCACAATCAACGCCCTCACGGCGGCCGATTCGGTGATTATCCCCGTACAAGCGGAATATTTTGCCCTTGAGGGAATCAGCAAACTGCTGAATACCATCAAGATCATCAAATCGAAACTGAACCCGGCACTCGAAATAGAAGGTTTTCTGCTGACCATGTACGACTCACGTCTGCGTCAAGCCAACCAAATCTATGATGAAGTGAAACGCCACTTCCAGGAACTGGTGTTCAAAACCGTCATCCAGCGTAACGTAAAACTGAGTGAAGCCCCCAGCTACGGCCTCCCCACCATCTTATATGATGCAGAGTCCACCGGAGCGAAAAATCATTTGGCGCTGGCTAAAGAACTAATAAGCAGAAACAGTAAATAAACGAAGATATGGCAACACAGAGAAGAAATGCATTAGGCCGCGGGCTGGACGCCCTACTCTCCATGGAAGAGGTGAAAACCGAAGGTTCTTCGTCTATTAACGAAATAGAACTGTCGAAAATCTCCGTCAACCCCAACCAACCACGCCGTGAGTTTGATGAAACGGCACTGGAGGAGTTGGCCGATTCGATCAGAGAAATAGGAATTATCCAACCCATCACCTTACGTAAAGTCTCGGACGACGAGTACCAGATTATTGCCGGAGAACGCCGCTACCGCGCCTCTCAGAAAGCCGGACTGGATACTATTCCCGCATATATCCGGACAGCCGATGATGAAAACGTGATGGAAATGGCGCTGATAGAGAATATCCAGCGTGAGGATCTTAATTCAGTGGAAATCGCACTGGCCTACCAGCACCTGATAGAGCAATATGACCTGACACAGGAACGGCTGAGTGAACGTGTAGGCAAGAAGCGTACGACCATTGCCAACTATCTGCGCCTGCTGAAACTGCCGGCACCGATACAAATGGCCCTGCAAAACAAGCAGATAGACATGGGACACGCCCGGGCACTGATCACATTAGGCGATCCGAAACTACAAGTTAAAATATTCGAAGAGATTCTGGAACACGGATACTCCGTTCGCAAAGTAGAAGAGATCGTGAAATCGCTGAGCGAGGGAGAAGCCGTAAAGAGCGGAACCAAAAAGATAACCCCGAAACGGGCCAAACTGCCCGAAGAATTCAATATGCTGAAACAGCACCTTTCGGGATTCTTTAACACCAAGGTACAACTGACCTGTTCTGAAAAGGGAAAAGGAAAAATAAGCATCCCCTTCAGCAATGAAGAAGAGTTGGAACGTATCATGGAAATCTTCGATTCACTGAAGAAATAAATGGCAAAAAAAACTAAAACATACCCGTTATACATTGCCCTGCTTCTCTGTTTCTTTCAGGTAGCAGGGATTGATGTGTATGCACAGGAGCCTGTCAAAGTATCCCAAGACTCCATTTCTCCGGTACGCGAAGCCCCCAAAGCACGGGCACGCCGCCATCGCGAGCCGGTCGTTTCTACTCCGGCCACCGACAGCGTGAAAGTGGAGAAAGCAGTCGTCCTCCCACCGATAGACAGTTTGGAGAACCTGAAACCCGCCATCGTTACGGCAGACAGCCTGGAGGAAGTCAACCGACAGAACCTGGAAAGGATAGAAACACCCGTCATGCCATCGGTCGTAAAGGCAGATAGCCTGCCACCCGTCATGCCCAAGAAGCTTTTCGTACCTAATCCGACGAAAGCCACCTGGTATGCCATCGTATTTCCGGGCGGAGGACAAATTTATAACCGCAAATACTGGAAGTTACCTATTATATATGGTGGATTTGCCGGATGTGCTTACGCATTGAGCTGGAACGGGAAAATGTATAAAGACTATGCTCAGGCGTATATGGATATTATGGATAACAATCCTAATACCAACAGTTTTCAGGATTTGCTTCCTCCGAATCATAACTATACCGATACGCAACTGAAAGACCTGCTCCGCAAACGAAAGGACACATACCGGCGCTATCGGGATCTCAGTATATTCGCCGTCATCGGTGTATATCTGATTTCCATCATCGACGCCTATGTGGATGCGGAACTATCGAATTTCGACATATCACCCGACCTGAGTATGAGGGTGGAACCTACTATTATAAATAACAACCCGTTGCAACCCGGCAGCAAGTCGGTAGGCGTGCAATGCAGCCTCAGATTTTAACCCATGAAGATTGAACAAATAAGAATGAAGAAATTAGCAAACTATTGCCCCCTGATTTTATTATTTTTGTTTGCCACACCCAAGGTAAACGCACAGAGTGTAGACGTAGTGATTCGCGACAACGGCAAAGAACGCCAAGAGAGCATCGAGCTTCCCAAAAGTATGACTTATCCTCTCGATAGCCTGCTCAACGACTGGAAAGCCAAGAATTATATCGACTTAGGAAAAGACTGCAGTACAGCGGAGATCAACCCGCTGTTCAGCGACTCCGTATACATCGACCGCCTATCACGCATGCCGACCGTTATGGAAATGCCATACAACGAAATTGTACGTAAATTTATTGATATGTATGCCGGACGCCTGCGGAATCAAGTCTCTTTTATGTTGAGTGCCTGCAACTTCTATATGCCTATCTTTGAGGAGGCCCTCGATGCGTATAATTTACCATTGGAATTGAAATATCTGCCTATTATCGAATCAGCCTTGAACCCGTCGGCAGTATCGCGCGCCGGTGCAGGAGGCTTGTGGCAGTTCATGATCGGAACCGGCAAAATGTACGGTCTGGAGTCAAACAGCCTGGTGGACGACCGTCGTGACCCGATAAAAGCAACTTGGGCAGCAGCACGCTACCTGAAGGATCTATATGACATTTATCATGACTGGAACCTTGTGATTGCGGCTTACAACTGCGGACCGGGCACTATCAACAAAGCCATCCGCCGCTCGGGAGGAGAAACCGACTATTGGAGTATTTATAATTATCTGCCCAAAGAAACAAGAGGTTACGTACCGGCATTTATCGCCGCGAACTATGTAATGACCTATTACTGTGATCACAATATCTGCCCGATGGAAACCAATATTCCCGAAAGCACTGATACGATTCAAGTTAACAAAAACCTCCATTTCCAGCAGATCGCCGACTTATGCAACGTCCCAATGGACCAAATCAGAAGTCTCAATCCACAATATAAAAAAGAAATCATACCGGGCGAAAGCAAGTCGTACACACTGCGCCTTCCACAAAACGCGGTCAGTTCGTTCATCGACCGTCAGGATACGATTTATGCCCACCGTGCCGGCGAACTGTTCAAGAATCGGCGTACAGTGGCCATCAGGGACGACAGTTCAGCCTCCAAGAGGAGAGGCAGCTCTGCCAAAGCCGGCAGTGGTACACCCACTTACTATAAAATCAAAAACGGGGATACCCTGGGAGCCATTGCGGCAAAATATGGTGTACGCGTAAAAGATCTTCAAAACTGGAACGGATTGCGGGGAACTAACATTTCCGCAGGAAAACGTTTGAAAATATACAAATAAATCGCCTTTCGCTTGCCTGATGTTTAAATTTGATTATTTTTGCAGAAAAGGAACGAAAGGACTAAATTATGGACACTGAGAACCAGAAAGAAATAGCTGAAGAGCAGATGATTGAACAAGCGTTTCAGGAATTGCTGAACGATTATCTTGCTACCAAGCACCGCAAACGTATTGAGATTATAACCAAGGCCTTCAATTTCGCCAACCAGGCACATAAAGGCATCAAACGACGCTCGGGGGAACCGTATATCATGCACCCCATTGCCGTCGCGAAGATCGTATGCAATGAAATAGGCCTTGGCTCGACTTCCATTTGTGCCGCTTTGCTGCACGATGTTGTCGAGGACACCGATTATACAGTAGAAGATATCGAAAATATCTTCGGGGCCAAGATTGCACAGATTGTCGACGGACTGACCAAAATCTCCGGAGGTATTTTTGGTGACCGGGCTTCGGCACAAGCAGAAAACTTCAAGAAACTCCTGCTCACCATGTCTGATGATATCCGGGTGATCCTGATCAAGATTGCCGACCGCCTGCACAACATGCGTACACTCGGTTCCATGTTGCCCAACAAGCAATATAAGATTGCAGGCGAAACCCTTTATATTTACGCCCCTCTTGCCAATCGCCTGGGACTGTATAAGATCAAGACGGAACTGGAAAACCTCAGTTTCAAATATGAACATCCTGAAGAATATCAGGAGATTGAAGAAAAGCTGAACGCAACAGCCGCCGAACGCGATAAGGTATTCAACGAATTCACCGCTCCCATACGCGAGCAGTTGGATAAAATGGGATTAAAATATCGAATCCTGGCACGTGTGAAGTCCATCTACTCTATCTGGAACAAGATGCAGACCAAGCATGTTCCTTTCGAAGAGATTTATGATCTTCTGGCTGTACGGATCATTTTCGAACCACGCAACATGGATGAGGAACTGAACGACTGTTTCGATATTTATGTTTCCATCTCCAAAATCTATAAACCGCATCCCGACCGTCTGCGCGACTGGGTGAGCCACCCCAAAGCTAACGGATACCAGGCACTGCATGTCACTTTGATGGGCAATAATGGCCAGTGGATCGAAGTCCAGATACGCAGTGAGCGGATGAACGATGTAGCCGAGCAAGGATTTGCCGCCCACTGGAAATATAAAGAAGGAGGAGGCAGCGAAGACGAAGGCGAACTGGAGAAATGGTTGCGTACCATTAAAGAGATACTCGACGATCCGCAGCCGGATGCCATCGACTTTCTCGATACAATCAAATTAAACTTATTCGCCTCGGAAATCTTTGTCTTCACCCCGAAAGGAGAGCTCAAAACCATGCCGCAGAACTCCACTGCCCTGGATTTCGCCTTCTCACTGCACACGGATATAGGAAGCCACTGTATAGGTGCCAAAGTGAATCATAAACTGGTGCCGCTAAGCCATAAGCTGCAAAGTGGTGACCAAGTGGAAATCCTGACATCCAAGTCACAGCGTGTACAGCCGCAATGGGAAGTGTTTGCCACTACTGCGCGTGCAAGGGCTAAGATTGCGGCTATTCTGCGTAAGGAACGAAAAACCTTCCAGAAAGAAGGAGAAGAATTGTTGAATGAATTCTTTAAGAAAGAAGAGATCCGCCCGGAGGCAGCCGTCATCGAGAAGTTGTGCAAACTGCATAACATGAAGAACGAAGAAGAGTTTCTTGTAGCCATCGGTAACAAAACCATCGTTCTGGGAGATGCCGACAAAAATGAACTGAAAGAGAAACAAAGCAGCAACTGGATGAAGTATCTGACTTTCTCTTTTGGCAATAATAAGGATAAACAGCAGGAGGAAAAAGAACCGCAGGAAAAGGAAAAAATCAACACCAAACAAATTCTCAAACTGACGGAAGATGCCCTGCAAAAGAAATATATCATGGCCGAATGTTGTCATCCCATCCCCGGTGACGACGTACTGGGATACATGGACGAGAATGACCGCATCATCATCCACAAGCGTCAATGTCCGGTAGCGGCCAAACTGAAAAGCAGCTACGGCAACCGCATCATTGCCACTGAATGGGATACACACAAGAAACTTTCGTTCCTGGTATACATTTATATTAAAGGAATAGATAATGTAGGGCTGCTGAATGAAATTACACAAGTTATTTCACGCCAGCTTAATGTGAATATCCGGAAACTGGATATGGAAACGGACGATGGCATTTTCGAAGGAAAGGTCCAATTGTATGTGCACGATGTGGAAGATGTAAAAGCTATTTGCAACAACCTGCGCAAGATTCCGAATATAAAGTCGGTGACACGTGTAGAAAACTAACAAAACAATAAATTAAATAACGGGAAGAGGAGCAATGAGTGCTTGAACAATCACTCATTGCTCCTCTTCCCGTCTTGTTGAAACCCCATCCAAAGCATCCCTCATTCCGATCAACTCTTGACGAATCTGCTTCAAACGGTCGATAATTTCAAAATTCCGGATCGTCGCTTCCCTGTTATCTTTCAGTTTCTGGCGAGCTCCGGGCAGAGTCATTCCTCTTTCTTTCACCAAATGATAGATCAGGCGAATGGTTTCCACATCCTCTTTCCTATACTGGCGCACGCCACGACTCCCTTTCTTTGGGGATATCTGCGGGAACTCCTTTTCCCAGAAACGAAGCAACGATTCGTTGACATCAAACATTTGGGCAACTTCACTGATAGAGTAATATAATTTCAGGTCTCTCTCCGTATTTTGCATGATTTTCTTCTCTTTTAGTCAAATACTTTACCGTGGTTAGCGGCAATCTGAATCATCCGTTCATAATCTTCCGCACTCAAATCCATAAAGTAATAGTTCACCGGATTGACCACCTGTCCTTTGACGTGCACTTCGTAATGCAAATGCGGGCCGGTACTCTTTCCCGTACTTCCTACCCCGGCTATAACTTCACCACGCACGACCTTTTTACCCAGTTTAGTACGAAACTCCTGTAAATGGGCGTAGCGGGTACGATATCCGAAGCCATGGTCAATCTCGACAGTATTGCCATAACCGGTCTCCCATCCCATTTTCACAACCGTACCATCACCCGTGGCATACACGTCCGTACCCGGATGCGCCGAGAAGTCCATGCCGGCATGAAATTTCGTTGTTCCGTAGATGGGGTCAATCCGTGTCCCATAACCGGATGCTGTCTTCCGAAGGTCCTTATTGGATATAGGCTGGATGGCGGGAATACATTTCAGCATCTGATCATGATTTTTACACATTGCCACTACATCGTCAAATGACTTGGACTGGATATAAAGCTGTTTGCTCAGTACATCCATCTTTTGGGTAGTGTTGATCACCAACTTTGAGTTAGCCATATCCATCAATTGTTCGTAACGGTTCGTACCACCATAACCGGCCTGACGAATAGCCGGTGAAACAGGATCGGCCATAAAAATCACTCTATAGAGGTTATCATCACGCTGCTGGATATCCTGAAGCACCCCCATCGCCTCGTCAAGACGACGAGAGAGTACGTTATATTGCGCCAAGAGTTGGCTATTTTCTTTCCGCAACTCCTTCTCTGAGGGAGAACCGAAAATCAGTAACAGAATGATGAAACTGCCGGCTCCCAGTCCCATTCCTATAAAAAGACGGCGGAGAATGCTCAGCGCCCGTTGTCGGACAGTCGGATAAATCCGGTCATAAGTCTGCGTTTGCGGATTATAGATGTAGTAAACTTTGCGCATCTTATAAATATTTCGCTTGTTAATACGGCAAAAATAATAAAAACAAGCTATCTTTGCACTGCTTTTTTCAGAATATTAACCTCAACAATAGATATATAGAAGTATGTTGACTGCAAAAGAAACCAGAGATTCGTTTAAGAATTTCTTCGAGTCAAAAGGACATCAGATCGTTCCTTCGGCTCCAATGGTGATTAAAGATGACCCCACCCTGATGTTTACCAATGCAGGGATGAACCAGTTTAAAGATATTATTTTGGGTAACCACCCGGCGAAATACCACAGAGTCGCGGACTCACAAAAGTGCCTTCGTGTAAGCGGCAAGCACAATGACCTTGAAGAAGTAGGACATGATACCTACCATCACACCATGTTCGAAATGCTGGGTAACTGGTCGTTCGGTGATTACTTCAAGAAAGAAGCCATCAGTTGGGCATGGGAATATCTGGTAGACGTCCTGAAACTGAATCCGGAACACCTGTATGCAACAGTATTCGAAGGTAGCCCGGAAGAGGGTCTGGAGCGTGATAACGAGGCCGCCTCTTACTGGGAGCAATACTTGCCTAAAGACCATATCATCAACGGAAACAAACATGATAACTTTTGGGAAATGGGTGATACAGGCCCTTGCGGTCCGTGCTCGGAGATCCACATCGACCTCCGTCCTGCAGAAGAGCGTGCCAAGATTTCAGGACGCGACCTGGTGAACCACGATCATCCCCAGGTTATCGAAATCTGGAATCTTGTATTCATGCAATACAACCGCAAAGCCGACAGCACTCTTGAGCCGCTTCCGGCGAAAGTGATCGATACCGGTATGGGATTCGAACGCCTGTGCATGGCTTTGCAGGGTAAAACATCCAATTACGACACGGACGTATTCCAGCCGTTGATTAAAGCAATCGCCCAAATGGCCGGAACGGAATATGGCAAAAATGAACAGAACGACATTGCCATGCGTGTTATTGCCGACCACATCCGTACCATTGCGTTCTCAATTACTGACGGACAATTGCCTTCGAATGCCAAGGCCGGTTACGTGATTCGTCGTATCCTGCGTCGTGCCGTTCGTTACGGATATACATTCCTTGGACAGAAACAGGCATTTATGTACAAATTACTTCCGGTTCTGATTGACAGCATGGGAGATGCCTATCCGGAACTGATTGCTCAAAAAGAGTTGATCGAAAAGGTTATCAAAGAAGAAGAAGAATCATTCCTCCGTACTTTGGAAACCGGTATCCGCCTGCTCGATAAAACAATGGCTGACACCAAAGCTAACGGAAAGACTGAAATCAGCGGTAAAGACGCTTTCACATTATACGATACATTCGGTTTCCCACTCGACCTGACAGAGTTGATTCTGCGTGAAAATGGTATGACAGTCAATGTCGAAGAGTTCGATGCCGAAATGCAACAGCAGAAACAACGTGCCCGCAATGCAGCTGCCATAGAGACAGGTGACTGGATCATACTGAAAGAAGGAACTACTGAATTTGTAGGTTACGATTACACGGAATACGAAACCTCCATCCTGCGTTATCGCCAGGTGAAACAGAAAAACCAGACTCTGTATCAGATCGTACTGGACTACACTCCGTTCTATGCAGAGAGCGGTGGCCAGGTAGGTGATACCGGTGTATTGGTAAACGAATTCGAGACTATCGAAGTAATCGACACCAAGAAAGAAAATAATCTTCCGATACATATTACGAAGAAACTGCCCGAACATCCGGAAGCTCCGATGATGGCATGTGTAGACACAGACAAACGTGCCGCTTGTGCAGCCAATCACTCGGCTACCCACTTGCTGGACGAAGCGCTCCGTGAAGTTTTAGGCGAACATGTAGAGCAGAAAGGATCATTGGTTACACCGGACTCTCTGCGTTTTGACTTCTCTCACTTCCAGAAAGTGACAGACGAAGAACTCCGCAAAGTAGAGCATCTGGTAAACGCCAAGATACGTGCCAATGTTCCATTACAGGAACACCGCAACATCCCTATCGAAGAAGCGAAAGAACTGGGCGCAATCGCCCTGTTCGGCGAGAAATATGGTGACCACGTACGTGTTATCCAGTTTGGCTCATCCATTGAATTCTGTGGAGGTACCCACGTTGCCGCTACCGGAAATATCGGTATGGTAAAAATTATCTCTGAGAGTTCGGTAGCTGCCGGTGTACGCCGTATCGAAGCATATACCGGAGCTCGCGTAGAAGAAATGCTGGATGCGATCCAGGATACTTTGAGCGACTTGAAAGCTCTTTTCAACAATGCTCCCGACCTTGGTGTGGCCATTCGCAAGTATATCGACGAAAACGCAGGACTGAAAAAACAGGTGGAAGACTTCATGAAAGAAAAAGAAGCTGCCGTCAAAGAACGCCTGCTGAAGAATGTACAAGAGATTAACGGCATTAAAGTCATTAAGTTCTGCTTGCCGATGCCCGCCGAAGTAGTGAAGAACATCGCTTTCCAACTTCGTGGTGAAATTACAGAAAATCTCTTCTTTGTAGCCGGAACAGTAGATGCCAATAAACCAATGCTGACTGTTATGATCAGTGACAACCTGGTTGCCGGCGGACTGAAAGCAGGTAATCTGGTGAAAGAAGCTGCCAAACTGATTCAGGGTGGCGGTGGCGGTCAACCTCACTTCGCAACAGCCGGTGGCAAGAATCCGGACGGACTGAACGCTGCTGTTGAGAAGGTACTGGAACTGGCAGGAATCTAAAGGAGCCGACTCTTACGAGCGGGTACCACGCTATCCGAAAGTTCCCATATAAAGTTAGAAGTCAGATTAAACATCATAGACTCTCCGAGTAAAGAGTCCGGTACTGCACCGGACTCTTTCTATTTTATTCCCCTTCATCGAATGTCCATATCACAAACTCACTTTATCCCCCGGGAAGAGCAAGAATTATCTTGTTTATTCTACTCCTTCTACTACAGTAACGGAGAAGAGTGGACAGACTCAGCCTCATCCAAAATTCTTGATCTCCCGAAACTCTTTTGGAGAGATACCCGTATTCTTTTTAAAGAAATGCGTCAAATAGGATTGGTCCGGAAAATGCAGTTGCTCAGCTATTTCTGTTACAGATAAACGAGGTTCATTCAACAGCACTTTTATTTCAGCCACCAACTGTTCATCAATAAGCTGTTTAGGCTTCTTTCCATCTAAATGCCGAACTGTAATTTTATGCAGGTAACGAGACGATATACAAAGTTTTTCGGCATAAAAAGCTACCTGATGTTCATGCATACTATATTCACGGATCAATTGCATAAACCGATGGCAAAGTAATTGCGTACGACTATATTGCTTACTGACAGCCAATTTTTCCGGAATCGTATTAAACAGCCACATAAGCAGACTTTGCAAAAAGTTATGCTCTTGTTGTCCCCTGAACTGAGGCATCGGTTCGGTAAACAACATTTGTGCCATATCCATCCACAAATTGATCTGCCGCCAGGTCTTCTGACTCCGTTCGTCAGCAGTATGATGGTAACAGGGATGTTCGTGAGTATAATTAAAGTAAGGTGTATCGATAGGTAACATGGCATTTAAAAATGCTTCTTTAGGAAACATCAACATTTTCACCTGCAAATCTCCGGAAGTTTCGAGCACTTGCAGCAAACCGCCGGTCAGGAAGATCAATTCTGTCTGTTCATTGAATATATATTTCTGCACACCGGTAGAGACAACGGCTTCTCCCTGCGTACAAATCAGATAGATACCACACCGGAAATGGTATGGGGCCGATATCAAAGAGGCCAGGTCGGTCTCTTCATATCGGATCGTTTTTGTATCGGCAAGCAATCGGTCTGTTTTCATAAAAGTCTGTTTTAGGCAACAAATGTAGGTTTATTTTTGATATTCGGGCTATTTTGTTCTGAAAACAACATGTTTTGTACAGATTAGCCTATATTCGATTCCTAACAGATGGAGTAATTTTGCAACCGTATTGATCAAAGAGAATAGCAATGACTGACAGACAGAATTCCAGACGGTTCTTATTATTATTTTTAGGTGTATTAAGTGCTTTCGGCCCTTTTATAATGGATATGTATTTGCCCACCTTACCGGCTATGGCAGATTTTTTCCACACTTCATCTTCTATGGTACAATTGGGACTCACCACCAGCATGATTGGCTTGGCTGCCGGACAATTAATTTTCGGTCCCTTGAGTGACAAGTGCGGGCGACGTCCTCCATTACTTCTGGCTATGATTCTGTTCCTGCTCGCTACGGTGGGATGCATCTTTTCACATACCATTTCACAATTTGTGACATCCCGATTCTTACAAGGCATTGCCGGAGCAGGTGGTGTAGTGATTTCCCGCTCCATAGCTACCGACGAGTATTCGGGACAGCAACTGGCCGGCATGCTTGCCGTTATCGGCGGAATAAATGGAATAGCTACAGTCATCGCCCCTATCGGAGGAGGTATACTGGCTCAGATAACAAGCTGGCAAGGCATCTTTATCTGCTTATTCTTTATGGGAGTGGTTCTCCTATCCGGAAGCTTACATTTGAACGAATCACTTCCGGCAAAACACAGACAGACTGTGAGTTGGCAAGACTTATACCATAGTTTCGGAGAAGTCCTCCGCAACCGCCGCTATGTAGGCTACGTCCTGCAATATGGTTTCACTATGGGAATACTGTTTGTCAATATCTCTTCTGCACCATTCATCATGCAGCAACACTACGGACTCTCTCCTCTATCCTTCAGCCTCTGTTTCGGAATCAATGCGATAGCAATGGTTATCTCTTCAGCCATATCGATAAAATTGCCTACCATGGAACGGGCTTTATATATAGGAAGCCGGGGCATGCTGTCAGTATCTGCACTATTGATGGTATTCTTGTCCTTGAAATCTGATTTTTGGATCTACGAGTTATTGATCTTCGCTCTACTCTCGATGATTGGCATGACTTTTACAGCATCCAACACCTTGGCCATGGAGTGTGAGCGACGGAATGCAGGCATTGCTTCGGCACTTTTGGGAGCCACCGGGTTTGCATTCGGAGGTATTGTATCGCCATTGGTAAGTTTAGGAGATATGATGACCTCTACCGGAATATTGTTTTTAGCAGGTTCTGCCTGTGCCTATGCATGCACCCGATATGTACTGTCACAATCCGTTCAACCCTCCGGAGTGCTATATCATTGAAAGTTACTATGGCGTTCTTTCCTGACAAAACGCTAAAAGGAGATTTAAAATCCAATGCAACCGACTAAAGATAAAGTCAAAGCATACCATAAGCCATGATTCACTAACAAACAGATACTTAAGATTCAAGATGTTAATTAAAAACCAAAGGATCCTGCCTTTAAAACCAACAATCCTTCGGTTTTTAAAGCAACGGTTCCCCTCTTTTCAACCTATAAGAACTCCATCCAAATTATCTCATACGTTCGATTGTACGCCGGGGAACAGATGTATTTTATCTATACATCCCGTTTTTCAAAACATTAAGAAGGGATCACTGAAACGGAAAGCATATTATCTCCCCCGGCTGTTTATAATGCCCCCTTCCGCCCTCATGATAACGAGTCGAAATACAAAAAGACGAATCAATCAGCACACAAGCTCTTTCGTTTTACATTTATATTCTCTACCTTTGCACACTAAATCAATCAATTACTTAAAAAACTCTAACCCAAGCCGCATGAAAGTACTTTTTCATTCACTATTTATTCTTTTATTTGTTTTCACTGCCTGTACGTCTACCCCTAAACAGGCAACTATTGACTATACCCAATATGTAAACCCATTTATCGGAACCGATTTCACCGGTAATACCTATCCCGGAGCACAAGTCCCTTTCGGCATGGTACAACTTAGTCCGGACAACGGACTTCCCGGCTGGGACCGTATCTCCGGATATTTTTATCCCGATAGCACTATTGCCGGATTCAGCCATACCCACCTTTCTGGTACGGGAGCAGGCGACTTATATGACATCTCTTTCATGCCCGTCACCCTGCCTTATAAAGAAGCAGAAGCTCCGTTAGGTATTTACTCCAAATTTTCCCATCAGGACGAAAGTGCCACGGCAGGATATTACCAGGTACTGCTGAAAGATTACGGCATCAACGTCGAATTGACGGCAACCGAACGATGCGGCATTCAGCGTTACACTTTTCCTGAAGCCAAAGCCGCTATCTTCCTCAACCTGAAAAAAGCTATGAATTGGGACTTTACCAATGATTCGCACATCGAAGTTATCGACTCGGTAACCATTCAGGGATACCGCTTCTCCGACGGATGGGCACGCGACCAGCACATCTATTTCCGTACACGCTTCTCTAAACCTTTTACAGCCGTTCAAATGGATACAACTGCCATCCTGAAAGACGGAAAACGAATGGGTACGGCTACCATAGCCCGATTCGATTTCGACACACAAAAAGGAGAGCAAATACTTGTCAACACAGCCCTTTCCGGTGTCAGCATGGAAGGAGCAGCTCAAAATCTGGCAGCCGAAGTTCCGGAGGATAATTTCGATAAATATCGTGAGGCTGCACGGGACAACTGGAACCGGCAACTCTCTAAAATCGCAGTCAAAGGCGACCATAAGGACGATTGGGTAAACTTCTACACCGCACTCTATCACACCATGCTTGCTCCTACCATTTATAGCGATGTCGACGGTTCGTATTACGGTCCGGACAAAAAGGTTCATCGCACAGACGGATGGGTAAACTACAGTACTTTCTCTTTATGGGATACATACCGCGCCGCACATCCTCTATTTACCTATACCGAACCCGAACGTACCAACGATATGATTCAATCATTTCTGGCTTTCTACGAACAGAACGGACGCCTGCCGGTTTGGAATTTCTACGGTAGTGAAACCGATATGATGATTGGCTATCATGCCGTTCCGGTCATCGTGGATGCTTATCTGAAAGGTATTGGAAATTTTGATCCGGAAAAGGCATTGGAAGCTTGTGTAGCCACTGCCAACCTGGACAATTACCGCGGAATTGGTGCTTATAAAGAACTGGGATATGTTCCTTTCAATGAAAAAGATAGTTATAATGCCGAAAACTGGTCGTTATCCAAAACACTTGAATACGCTTATGATGATTACTGCATTGCCCGCATGGCAGAAAAACTGGGAAAGAAAGAGATTGCGGACGAATTCTATAAACGGTCGCAAAACTATCGTAACGTATACAATCCGGCAACCTCGTTCATGCAACCTCGTGATGACAAGGGAGAATTTCAGAAAGACTTTAAAGCAGATGCTTATACACCGCATATCTGCGAAAGCAATGGTTGGCAATATTTCTGGTCGGTACAGCATGACATAGACGGACTGATCGGCCTGACAGGCGGAAAAGAACGTTTTGCACAAAAGCTGGACAGCATGTTCACCTTCCATCCTTCGGCCGACGACGAACTTCCGCTCTTCAGTACCGGAATGATAGGCCAATATGCTCACGGAAACGAACCGAGCCATCACGTCATCTACCTTTATAATGCGGTAGACCAACCCTGGAAAACCCAGGAGTATGTGGCAAAAGTGATGAACGAACTCTACCTGAACAGCCCTGCCGGACTCTGCGGAAACGAAGACTGCGGCCAGATGTCGGCTTGGTATGTATTCAGCGCCATGGGATTCTATCCGGTAAATCCGATAAGCGGTCAATATGAAATAGGTACTCCACTTTTCCCGGAAGTGCAACTGCACCTTGACAACGGGAAAACATTCACTGTCAAAGCTCCGGCTGTCAGCAAAGAGAATATCTATATCCGATCAACCAAACTGAATGGAAAACCCTATGATAAAAGTTACATTACTCATGAACAGATTATGAGTGGTGCAACCCTTGAGTTTGAAATGGGAAAGGAGAAAGTTACGAGTGATCAATAACTTGTAGCCCGCACCCCCAAAACCAGCAGCTAAAAAAGATGGACGACACATTTGATATAACCTACAAAGCCCTGTTCCGGAGGTACTATCCGAACCTGATGTTCTACGCCACCCGCCTGGTGGGCGATGAAGAAGCAGAAGATGTGGTACAGGATGTATTCGTGGAACTGTGGAAACGAAGAGATTCCATGGTAATAGGCGACCAGATCCAAGCCTTCCTCTATCGGGCGGTATATACCCGGGCCTTGAATGTGCTGAAACATCGCAGCATAGAGGACGGATATTGCGCTGCTGTGGAAGAAATCAACCAAAAACGAGCGGAATTCTATCAGCCGGACAACAACGAAGTAATCCGGCGGATAGAAGACCGCGAATTGCGAAACGAAATCTACCAAGCCATTAACGAGCTACCGGACAAATGCAAGGAAGTGTTTAAGTTGAGCTATCTGCACGAAATGAAGAATAAAGAAATAGCCGACGTGATGGGAGTCTCTTTACGTACGGTAGAAGCCCACATGTACAAGGCACTGAAGTTCCTACGAAACCGTCTCGGCCATTTATGGTTTTTATTTCTACTATTTTTTATCAAATAGATAAGTGTTTTTAAAGATTTAGTTGTTTCTATTATATAATGAAAAAGAAAAGATGAATAATCTGAGCGAAGACATATTGATGAGATATCTGACAGGCGAATGTTCTGACGAAGATTTTGCCAGAGTGAACGCTTGGATCAAAGAATCAGACGATAATGCCCGCCGACTTTTCCGAATGGAAGAGGTATATCATTTGGGCAGACACGACAGCTTTCCGGATCAGAAAAAAGTTGCCCGGGCAGAAGCACGACTATACAAGAAACTGGCTCAGGAAGATGCACATAGCCGCAAAGTGATCAGAATGCACCAATGGATGCGATATGCCGCTATCATCGTGCTCGCACTGATGATAGGCACCGGAGGCGGATACCTGTACTATCAGGCCGATCCGACCCGGAATATGATAACGGCCTCGTCCACGGATGGCAAAGTGAAAGAAGTGATGTTGCCCGATGGCACAAAAGTATGGCTCAATCAATCGGCCACCCTGAGATATCCCAAGGAATTCTCAGAATCCGAAAGAGATGTATATCTCGATGGAGAAGCTTATTTCGAAGTCACTAAAAACCGTCGGTGTCCTTTCGTTGTAGAGAGTGAGGCTATGCGTATCAAAGTGTTGGGAACCACTTTCAATTTCAAGTGCGACAAGAGTCACAAACTGGCAGAAGCAACCTTGATCGAAGGAGAAATAGAAGTGAGAGGAAACCACGATGAAGGAATGATTATTCTTTCGCCCGGACAAAAGGCCGAACTGAATAAAACAACCCGCAGACTGGTGGTGAAGCAAGTAGATGCCAAATTGGATGCCGTATGGCACAATGACCTGATCCCGTTTGAACAGGCGGACATTTTTGCCATCACCCGGACGTTAGAACGCTTTTATGATGTGAAAATCATTCTTTCACCCGACATTAAGTCCGACAAAACTTACTCGGGTGTATTGAAGAAAAAAGATAATATAGAGTCTGTACTCCAATCGTTGGACAACTCTATACCTATCAATTATAAGATTGTGGGAGACAATATCTTTATTTCTTCACGTAACAAATGAGCAACTAATTAAAATAAACATACAGTACCATGAAATTTAAAACATTCCTGGCGGGATGTTTAGGAGGCTTATTGTCTCTGAACTCCTGCACAAACTCGCCGGACATGACTGATTACACAGCTTATGTCAACCCATTTATCGGTACAGGCGGACACGGTCATACTTTTCCGGGCGCCATTGTCCCCCATGGCATGATTTCTCCCAGCCCAGACACCCGCATAGATGGGTGGGATGCCTGCTCGGGATATTATTACGCAGATTCCACCATCAACGGATTCTCACACACCCATTTGAGCGGAACCGGTTGTTGCGACTATGGAGATGTACTACTGATGCCTACGGTGGGCGAACAAAAGTACCTCCCCACAGGTTCTCAGAGCCAGCAGATGGCTTATGCTTCTGCCTTTTCACATCAGAATGAGACTGCCGAACCGGGCTATTACTCAGTCTTCCTGGATACTTATCAAGTAAAAGCCGAACTGACTGCAAGCAAACGGGCAGCCATCCACAGATATACTTTTCCTGAAAGTAAAGAAGCAGGATTCATCCTCGACTTGGACTACAGTCTGCAACGGCAGACCAACAAAGAGATGGAAATAGAGGTCATCAGCCCCACTGAAATCTGCGGCCGTAAAAAGACCATGTACTGGGCTTTCGACCAATATATCAACTTTTATGCAAAATTCTCGAAACCTTTCACCTACACGTTGGTGACTGATTCGATGGCACTCGACGATGGAGGCAGACTGCTGCCTACCTGTAAAGCATTACTTCACTTTGACACGACCAAAGACGAACAAGTGTTTGTCAAAGTCGGAATCTCTGCTGTGGACATAGAGGGTGCACGCAAAAATGTAGAAACTGAAATACCAGACTGGGACTTTGACGGAGTACGTAAAGACGCACGCAAAGCGTGGAATGAAACGTTATCGAAGATTGATATTACTACCAATGATAAAGATGACGAAACCATCTTCTATACCGCACTCTACCACACTGCCATTAGCCCGAATCTGTTTACGGACGTAGACGGACGTTATCTGGGTATGGATCTGCAAGTACATCAAGGAGATACACTGAATCCGATGTATACCATTTTTTCTTTATGGGATACCTTCCGTGCACTACATCCGCTAATGACCATTATAGATCCGGATCTGAACAATGCTTTCATCCGTTCACTGATCAAAAAGCATCAGGAGGGGGGCATTTTCCCAATGTGGGACATGGCTTCCAACTATACCGGTACAATGATTGGTTACCATGCCGTTCCCGTCATTGTAGATGCATATATGAAAGGCGATCGTAATTTCGACATCCAAGAAGCTTACCGAGCCTGCGTGCGTGCGGCAGAATATGATACAACAGGAATCAAATGCCCCGATCTGGTGTTACCCCATCTGATGCCGAAAGCCAAATATTATAAAAACTCAATCGGCTACGTACCGTGTGACCGCGAAAACGAATCGGTTGCCAAGGCCTTGGAGTACGCTTATGACGACTGGTGTATTTCAGTATTTGCCGATGCATTGAACGACTACGACACCCGGGACAAATACGCACGTTTCGCAAAAGCCTACGAGTTTTACTTCGATCCGGAAACCCGCTTTATGCGCGGATTGGACAGTAAGGGCGAATGGCGCACTCCTTTCAATCCACGCTCTTCAACTCACCGCAACGATGATTATTGTGAAGGGACTGCCTGGCAATGGACCTGGTTCGTTCCACACGACATCGAAGGATTGGTAAAACTAATGGGCGGCGAAGATGCCTTCGTCGGTAAACTGGATTCTCTGTTTACCGCCGACTCTTCACTGGAAGGCGAAACAACCTCCTCGGACATCAGCGGACTGATCGGACAATATGCCCACGGCAACGAACCCAGCCACCACGTGATTCATATGTACAACTATGTGAACCGTCCGTGGAGGACGCAAGAATTGGTAGACAGCGTATACCGTAGCCAATATGCCAATGCCGTAGACGGACTGTCGGGAAATGAAGATTGCGGACAAATGTCGGCTTGGTATGTACTCAATTCTATGGGATTCTATCAGGTATGTCCGGGGAAACCGGTTTATTCTATCGGACGCCCCGCATTCGATAAAGCCGTAGTAAACCTGCCCGATGGCAAAAAGTTTACAGTGATAGCTAAGAATAACTCGAAAAAGAATAAGTATATCAAAAGCATGACACTGAACGGAAAACCATTGGATAAACCATTCTTTACGCATGACGATATCATAGCAGGCAGTACGTTGGAAATAGAAATGACAGACCGGCGGCCCCAACCCTAAGAAAGTACTCTGTTTCATCACAGATTATACGAATATGTAGCCTACACGGCACCGATGATAGAAAATATATAATATCCATATAGCAATACACTTATCCACACCATGAGAAAAATTCTTTTGACCGCTTGCCTTATAGCTTGCTCACTAATGGCTGAGGCCAAAGACTGGACCCAATACGTAAACCCACTAATGGGAACGCAGTCTTCTTTCGAATTATCAACCGGGAACACCTATCCCGCTATTGCACGTCCGTGGGGAATGAACTTCTGGACACCGCAAACGGGCAAGATGGGGGACGGATGGCAATACACGTATACAGCCAACAAAATCAGGGGATTCAAGCAAACCCACCAACCCAGCCCATGGATCAATGATTACGGACAATTCTCCATCATGCCCGTCACAGGCAAACTTGAGTTTGATGAAGAAAAACGTGCCAGTTGGTTCAGTCATAAAGGTGAAATAGCAACTCCTTCCTACTATAAAGTATATTTAGCCGAGCACGATGTAGTGACCGAAATGACTCCGACAGAACGTGCGGTTCTGTTCCGTTTCACCTTTCCCGAAAACGAACACTCGTACATTGTAGTAGACGCATTCGACAAGGGTTCCTACGTAAAAGTAATTCCGGAAGAGAACAAGATAATCGGCTACACCACCCGTAACAGTGGTGGAGTGCCCGAGAATTTCAAGAACTACTTCGTTATCGAGTTCGACAAACCTTTCACTTACAAAGGCACTTTTGCAGACAAAAAGCTGGAAGAAGGCAACTTGGAGCAGAAAGCCGACCATACGGGAGCCATCATTGGTTTCAGTACCCGTAAAGGTGAAATCGTGCATGCCCGTATAGCTTCTTCGTTCATTAGTTTTGAACAAGCGGCTCAGAACCTTAAAGAATTGGGTAACGACTCTTTTGAGCAACTTGCACAAAAAGGGAATGATGCCTGGAACAATGTATTAGGTAAAATAGAAGTAGAAGGCGGCAATCTGGACCAGTACCGTACATTCTACTCCTGCCTCTACCGTTCTCTGCTATTCCCCCGCAAATTCTATGAGTTTACGGCAGACGGGCAACCGGTTCATTATAGTCCTTACAACGGTCAGGTACTCCCCGGATATATGTACACCGATACAGGATTTTGGGATACATTCCGTTGTTTGTTTCCATTCCTGAACCTGATGTACCCATCGGTAAACAAAGAAATACAAGAAGGACTTATCAATACTTATAAGGAAAGCGGTTTCTTTCCGGAATGGGCGAGTCCCGGACACAGAGGTTGTATGATAGGCAATAACTCTGCTTCAGTATTGGTAGACGCCTATATGAAAGGAGTAAAGGTAGACGATGTGAAAACTCTGTATGAAGGGCTGATTCACGGTACAGAGAATGTACATCCGGAAGTCTCTTCTACCGGACGCTTGGGGTATCAGTATTACAATAAGCTGGGCTACGTACCCTATGACGTGAAAATCAATGAAAATACAGCCCGCACATTAGAATACGCTTACGATGACTGGTGCATCTACCAACTGGCTAAAGCCCTGAACCGACCGAAAAAAGAAATTGAACTATTTGCCAAACGTGCCATGAACTACCGGAATGTATTCGACAAAGAAAGCAAACTGATGCGTGGCCGTAATGAAAACGGCCAGTTCCAGTCACCATTCTCTCCGTTGAAGTGGGGAGATGCATTCACAGAAGGTAACAGCTGGCATTACTCCTGGTCGGTATTTCACGACCCGCAAGGATTAATCGATCTGATGGGAGGCAAAAAGATGTTTATCACGATGCTGGACTCCGTATTTGCAGTTCCTCCTGTATTCGACGACAGTTATTATGGACAGGTGATCCATGAAATCCGCGAAATGACCGTGATGAACATGGGTAACTATGCACACGGCAACCAACCGATACAGCACATGATTTACTTGTACAATTATGCCGGACAGCCCTGGAAAGCGCAATACTGGCTTCGTCAAGTAATGGACCGCATGTATACTCCGGGCCCTGACGGTTACTGTGGCGACGAGGACAACGGACAGACCTCTGCCTGGTATGTATTCTCAGCCCTCGGATTCTATCCGGTATGTCCAGGAACAGATGAGTATGTCATTGGAGCCCCTCTATTCAAAAAGGCAACGCTACACTTTGAAAATGGCAATAATCTTGTGATCGATGCACAGAATAACAGTAAGGAGAATCTTTATATCGAATCCCTCCGGGTCAACGGGCAAGAATCAACCCGGAACTATCTGAAACATGCCGATCTGCTGCAAGGCGGAACCATTGAATTCAAAATGGGTTCACAACCCAACCTCAACAGAGGCATCAACGATGATGATGCCCCCTATTCATTCTCCAAGATGAAATAGTCCTCTCTCTTTAGACAACTCATATCCCCTGAGGGTGCATACCCAGAATCCAATACGGATACACGTACGCATCCTCAGGGACATATAAAATAATTCTCAAAAAAGTTAGTAACTGAAGTAAGTGTTTCTTTCGGGACACTTGTTTTATTAACATCAAGGGCACAAAAGCCGTTGACTTATATTATAAATACAATGCTTAAACCTTGTATGTTTTTAAAGTTAACTAATTAATTTAATTATAGTCAATGAAAAACAAAATCCTATTTCAAAGACCCAGGCTGCTCAAAGCATCGCTGGTTCTTCTTTTAGCTGCCGCTCCTATCCAGTGGTCATTTGCACAATTCACATTTTCAACTTCCCGCACTACATTGGGGCAAGTCATCAAAACGGTGCAATCTCAGTCTAAGTATCAATTCTTTTATGATGACCAATCGTCAAACATGCCGATTGAGAATCTGAACGTAAAGAATGTAAGCCTGGAACAACTGTTGAATACTGCGCTCAAAGGCAAAAACCTGACATACAAAATCGAGGATAACATTGTTTATCTGTCTCAGGCTTCCAAACAACAGGATCCGGTTCAGGCATCGGCCAAACGTCAGATCAGCGGTACGGTTGTAGATGCTAACGGCGAGGCGCTGATCGGCGTCAATGTATCTGTTAAGGGTACCAGCACAGGAGCCATTACCGACCTAGAGGGTAAATACACCCTGACTGTCAATGATCCGAAAGCTGAAATCGTATTCTCCTATATCGGATACAAACAACAAGTGTTGCCCGCTAAAGAAAGCATTCTGAATGTAACGATGAGTGAAGATACCCAGATGATCAGTGAAGTGGTTGTAACCGCTTTGGGCATCAAACGTGAGAAGAAAATGTTAGGATATGCCGTACAGGAAATCAAAGGCGACCAACTGAACCAGACAGGGGATCCTTCAGTGACCAGTGCATTGCAAGGTAAAGTAGCCGGTCTGCAAATGAATACAGCCGGAACTGGCCTGGGTGGTTCTACCAAGATTACAATCCGCGGTAACTCTTCTCTCGCAGATAACAACCAGCCGCTCTGGATTGTAGACGGTGTACCGTTCAGTGACAATAATAACTCGGATGCTACCTATTACGGTGGTGTCGACCGTGGTGGTTCGTCCGTCGATATCAACCCGGAAGATATTGAATCGATCTCTGTACTGAAAGGTCCGAATGCCGCCGCTCTCTACGGTTCGCGTGCCGGTAACGGTGTGATCTTGGTCACAACCAAAAAAGGTAGCAAGAAAGATGGATTCGGAGTACGCTATAGCGGCAACTTCACTTGGAGCCAGGTAGCCGAAACTCTTGAAATGCAAGATCGTTACGGACAGGGCCACATTGTGACTCAGGATGAAAACAAGAATCCTCTGTCTCAATATTATGCCAAATATGATCCGACAGACTCTTCCAGTTGGGGACCGGTATTGGACGGAAGCATGCAGAAAGCCTGGAACGGCGATACCTATGCATTCTCTAAATACGGCAACAAACTGAAAGATTACTTCGATACCGGTTTCGCGCAAAACCACAATGTATCGGTGAGCAACGTAACAGATAAATCGCACTTTCGTGCTTCTTTCGGCAGCTCGAACAACAAGGGCGTATTCCCGAACGAGAAGCTCAACCGAATCAACCTCGACCTGAATGCCGGAATGGAAATGAACAAATATCTCTCTATGGACGGAAAGATTTCACTTTCACGTACCAAAGCAGAAGATCGTCCTTACTTCGGTACTTACGGAGCAATCGCTCAATTGATGGGTATTCCTAACAATATTCGCCTGGACGACCTGAAACAATATTCGACAGATGGCAATGCACACGTAAACTGGACAGGTCCTACTGCCGGTATCCGTAACCCTTATTACGTCCTGAACCAGCGCCACAACTCTGACGAACGTTGGAGAGCATTCGGATATTATGGAATGAAAATCAACTTTACTGACTGGTTGCACTTGTCTGCCAAATATGCATTCGATTATTATCGTACCCGAATCGAAGAAACGAATGCAGGTGACGGTATCAACGGTGAGAGCAGTATCAAAGATATCACCGATGACGAAATGAACCGCGAGGAGCAGAACTTCTTCGAATCGAACGCGGAAATCGTATTGATGGGTGACAAACAGCTGACTGACAATTTCCGTTTGGGATTCACAGTAGGTGGTAACTTCATGTACCAGAATTATGAATCACTGAATGCCGGCGTACGCAATATGCTGGATAAGGGACAATGGATTTTCAATGCAGCCAATATGCTGAACACTGCCGGAGAAACCGGACATGAACGCGCAACAAATTCAGTATTCGGATCTTTGCAACTCTCTTGGAAAGAATATCTGTCACTGGACTTGACCGCCCGTAATGACTGGTCGTCTACACTGCCGAAGAAAAACAACTCTTTCTTCTACCCGTCTGCCAACTTAAGTTTTGTCGTTTCTGATTTTGTCCGTTCACTGGACAAAACACTGCCCAACTGGCTGACTTTCGCCAAGGTACGTTTGTCTGCCGCACAAGTAGGTAAAGATACGGACCCGTATCAGTTATACAATACGTACGGATTTAAATTTGAAAAAGGTGAGCTGATTCCAAGCAAATCGAACGTGAAAATGAACGACCAGCTGAAACCGGAAATCTCTTCTTCTTACGAAGCAGGTTTGGATATGAAGTTCCTCAACAACCGTTTGGGATTTGACTTTACCTATTATTATAGCCGCACGAAGAACCAGATCATGAAAGTGCCCGCCGCTGCTCCCTGGAGTGGAGGCAAATGGGTCAATGCCGGTCTGATCACCAACAAAGGTTTCGAAATGATGATCTACTCTACACCGGTACAATTGAAAGACTTCTCTTTCGATCTGAATGTCAATCTGGCCAAGAACGTATCGAACGTAGAAAAACTGGCCGACGGTGTAGACTACATCTACTTCAATGGCGACTCCAACTTCCCAATCAACGTAGGTGCACGCCCGGGTCACAAATTGGGTGAAATCTATGCCAAGACTCTCTACAAACGTGACGAACAGGGCAACATCATTATAAATAAAGAGAACGGCTTGCCTATGACGACCACAGATGCCGACGAACGCCTGGCTAAACCTATCGGCAACATCCAACCTAACTTGCTGATGTCTGTATCTCCGTCGTTCACCTACAAAGGCTTTACACTGTCGGCCATGTTCGATATGAAATTCGGTGGCGATATCATCTCTATCTCCGAAATGAACGCAACAGGCTCGGGTATGGCTAAACGTACTATGAATCGTGGAGAAAGTGATAACTTTATGATGATCTTCCCGGGTGTATACGAAGACGGAACACCCAATACTCAGAAGATCTCAGCATCCAACTATTACGGAGCACAGAATGCAGAAGACTTTATCTATGATGCTTCTTTCATCAAGCTGAAGGAACTGGCCATCGGCTATACATTCCCCAAAAGCATGCTGAAGAAAACGCCGATCAACTCGCTGAATGTTTCGTTCGTAGCACGTAACCTGGCTTATCTGTTGAAACATACTCCGGGAACAAGTCCGGAAGGTGGTTACGACACAACCATGTTCTCTCAAGCCATCGACTTTATGGCTGTACCTTATACCCGTACATTCGGATTCTCAGTTAACCTTGGTTTCTAATTTTATAAATTAAAGATATAGTATGAAAATCAAAATATACAAATCGCTTGCCATGTGCACTCTCCTGTTAGGACTGGCTGCATGTAATGATTTCGAAGAAATGAATACCGATCCCTACGCACCGGTATACGATCCGGAAATAATCGGTGCCACACCTGACGGAATCGATATCGACTACGAACTGACACCCAGTGCACTGAAAAGCCTTCAAGGCACGGAAAGCGCCATCGGTTCGGTGTTCGCCAACCTGACTTACGAAGGACTGTATAATGATTATCAGGTTACGACCAACCTGACTCATGACATCTACGCTGCTTACTTTGCCAACAACGTTAGCGGATTCGTGACCAACTCGCCTACCTACGGTTATAACGACGGATGGTCCAAAAGACGCTGGGAGCACTTCTACGATAACCGCACTGTAGAAGAATACAGCCAGTTGATCAAAACATTCTGGTTCTGCGGAAAAGAGCGCTATCACAATGCGTTCTATATGACCCGTATCTACTACGCATTCCTGATCTCTATGCAAACAGACACTTATGGAGCCATTCCATTGGAATACTACGTAAAAGGTGCAATGCCCACAGACGAGAAAGTGAAATACATGGATCAGAAAGATGTATACGACGTTATCTTTAAAATGCTCGATCAGGCCATCACTGCACTGCACAACACTCCTTCTACTGCACAATACAGCCTGGGTGAAAACGACAAGTGCTTTGGAGGCGACAAAGACAAATGGCTTCGTTTTGCCAATACCCTTCGTTTACGATTGGCACTACGTGTATCGAATGTAGATCCCCAACTTGCTAAAGAACAGGGTGAGAAAGCCATGGCCGACCCTGCCGGATTGATGCAAAGCGATGATGATAATATGAAGCAGACTCCCAAATACTCGTACATCACGGGTGGTAACGAAAACATCTACACACTTCTGTACAACTGGAGTGCTAACGTAGTGTTATCCAAAGAAATGGAACGAGCTTATAAAGAACAATCGACCATTCTCGACCCACGTTGCGAAATATTGTGGTGGAGACCGACCGCTCTTGAGGACCTGAACCAAACCGAACCCAAAGAAGACATGACAAAAGACTTCAATGGTTGCGAAAACGGTGAGACTTCATTGGGAGGAAGCTACACAACGACTTATTCTCCGAGCCGTGTATTCATCAAGCAAGATCAGAAAAAACTCGACCGCAAACATTGGTGGTGTTATGCACGCGAAATAGTATGGCTGGGTTACTCCGAAAGCCTGTTCCTCCGGGCAGAAGCCGCTCTCCGAGGATGGGCCGGTGCTAAAGGTACCGCTGAAGATCTCTATAAGGAAGGCATTGAAGCTTCCTTCAACTACTATCAGATTGGTGCTGACGAGGAAGGACAAGAAAAGATCAGCAAATACATGGAAGGATTGAAAGGCTTACAAGCCTTCAAGAGTGGTGACAGAGAAGCACAGTTGGAACAAATCATCACCCAGAAATGGATTGCCGTATATCCCAACGGTAACGAAGGATGGGCAGAGTTCCGCCGTACAGACTATCCCCGCTATATGAAAACGCCTAAAGGAGGCAACAACTCAGGGGGTGAAGTTGCAAACGGGAAGTTCATCAAACGCCTGAGATACCCGGACAGTGAAGTATCTAACCCGAACCGTCCGAAAGATGTAGATACACAGGGAACTCGTTTATGGTGGGACGTAGCCGACACCAATGATGATGGAGGCAATTACGTTACCCCAAACAACTTCCGCTAAACAACGAGATTCATATTCATGCACTGACAATAAATTAAGTTACACAAAAGAAACAGGGAGCCCGAGATGGGTTCCCTGTCTTATTTATAGTCCGGTCACTCTATTTGCTCTTCCGGATAATTCACCAGATAGAGAGTTTTCGATGCACGCGTAAAAGCTGTATACAGCCAACGGAAATAATCAGGTGTCAGATACTCATCCGACATATACCCCTGGTCAAGAAAAACATTTTGCCATTGCCCGCCCTGCGCCTTATGACAGGTCACCGCATAAGCGTACTTCACCTGTAGAGCATTGTAGTGTGGGTCAGCTTTCATTTTTTTCATTCGCTCCCGCTTGACGGTGATGTCCACATAGTCTTCAAGTACAGAATAAAAAAGCCGGTCGTTTTCTGTTTTGGGTAAAGCAGGTGCATCCGAATGAAGCGTATCAAGCAGCAAATTAGCTTCCAACTCAAAGTCATTTTGATCGGGAAACGCAAGAAGTACTTCAGCAAACCTGAAACCGTACAGTTCACGAGTACGCCTCACCCGACGAACCACAGCAATCTCTCCGTTCGCTATAAAATCCATTTCTTTATACTTCTCTGTCCAGAAGTAATTATTCTTCGCTACCATGAGTAAGTCACCCGTATTCAGTTCATCTTCCCTGTAAAGAATCTGAGCACGTATACCTTTATTATATATGTTAGCCCGTTTATTGGAACGGCATACCACAATCGTCTCGTCCATTCCGTCTTTTTCGTAGCAGCCGGTCAGGGTATCGATCAACTCGTCGCCACGTACCACCTGTATATCCGGAAATCCGCTTACTTTTATCTTAGGCAGCGAAAAACACTCGTCTTCAGCAATCAACTGCCGAATCTGAGTGGCATTCCATAAAATACCGGACGACTGAACCTGACGTACCACCTGTGTGAGATCAACCTCTATGACATTCAGTCCATATCCTTTCAATGCCTCGGTAGCAAGTGCCGGACTTTGCTCTTCTCCTACCGGAGGCAACTGAGCCGTATCTCCCATCAACAATAAACGACACCCTGCACCGGAATAGACAAACTCCACCAAATCATCCAACAGACGTCCGGTACCGAACATCGAACCGGACAAACCTTCATTCGAAATCATGGAAGCCTCATCTACAATATATAATGTATGAGTAGTCAGATTATCATTAATTGAAAAATTACTTACTTCATTCGAAAAAGACTGCTGCCTGTATATCTTTTTATGAATGGTAAAAGCCGGGTGTCCTGCGTAAGCAGAAAATACTTTAGCCGCTCTTCCCGTAGGAGCCAGTAAAACCGATTTCTGTTGTAACTTATCCATCGCTTTCACTAAGGCCCCGACAAGAGAAGTCTTTCCTGTTCCCGCATATCCACGAAGCACAAAAACCGTATCATTAGCCGTAGAAAGTAGAAACTCCGAAAGAGATTTTACAGCTATTTCTTGCTCAAAAGTTGGCTGATAAGAAAAATTTTCCTTAATTTGCCGCTCTAAATAGTTATTTATCATTTTTGTACGAGAAAAAAGTTACAAGAACTATCGTTAATTAGATTTATTTATTTTATTTTTGCGCTACGAATATAAACTAAAAAAAACATATTTATCATGAAAACAGTATTTAATATCGTACTAGGTGTATGCGCCATTGCTTTGGTTTACATTTGCTATGCTAGTATCATGGGTCCTATCAACTTCGAAAAAGCTAAAAAGCACAGAGACAAAGCAGTTGTTGCCCGCTTGATTGATATTCGTAAAGCTCAGGCAGAATATCGTAACATTTACAAGCAGTATACTGCAAGCTTTGACACACTGATCGATTTCGTTAAGACACAAAAGATTCCTTTCGTATCTAAAGAAGGCGTATTGAGCGACAAGCAGCTGGAAGACGGTATGACTGAAAAGAAAGCCATGGCTCTGATCAACAAGGCTAAAAAGACTAACAACTGGAAAGAAGTTGAAGCTGCCGGCCTGATGGGCTTCAAACGTGATACAATATGGGTTGCCGTAACAGATACAATCTACGATAAGTCATTCAATGCAGACTCTTTGAGATATGTTCCGTTCGGTAATGGTGCACAGTTCGAAATGTACACTAAAAACGATACAACTAAATCAGGAGCTCCTATCTTCTTGTTCCAGGCCAACACTCCATATGATGTATACTTGAACGGACTTGACAAGCAAGAAATTGCAAACTTGAAAGACCTTCAAACCAAACTGGGTAAATACGCAGGTTTGATGGTAGGTTCTATCGATACTCCTAACAACGGAGCAGGTAACTGGGAATAATCCGAATATGCCCGATAGAGCAATTGCAGAAACGATTGACTTTGGTAAATCGGAACAATATACATTGTCCATCCGTCTTAGTACGGATGGATTTTCTTTTTCTATCTACAATCCGATTCACGATAGTTCGCTCTCTTTCTTTGAGAAGGAGGTCGAGGCTTCATTATCTCTTACAGCCAATCTCAAACAGGCTTTCCGTGAATTGGACTTTCTGAATCATACTTACAAACGGGTAAACATTCTGATGGCAGACAAGCGTTTCACCCTAATCCCCCTTGAACTGTTTGAGGATGATCAGTCCGAAATGATATTCTACCATAACCACACTCCCAAAGAAAATGAAACGGTAAAATATAATATTTTAAAAAAGAATAATGCCGTAGTCATCTTCGGTATGGACAAAAGTACTTGCCAGTTCTTATCCGATCAGTATCCTGAAGCAAGATTTTATTCACAAGCAGCTCCATTAGCAGAATATTTTTCGGCGAAAAGCAGATTAGGCAACAGTAAAAAGATATATGCTTCTATTCGCCGTGATGCCATCGACTTTTTCTGTTATGAACGTGGACATCTGCTTCTTGCCAATTCATTTGAATGTCGCAAAACAGGTGACCGAATCTACTATCTGCTCTATCTCTGGAAGCAGTTGAATTTTGATCAGGAACGGGACGAACTTCACCTGACAGGTGCATTTTATGATAAAGAGAAACTAATGCAGGAGTTACGTAAATACATACAGCAGGTATTCATAATGAACCCTGCAAGCAATATTGACATGCAAGCCTTATTAACATGCGAGTAATCAGCGGAATATATAAAAGAAGAAGATTTGATGTGCCCAGAACCTTCAAGGCACGTCCGACAACAGATTTTGCCAAAGAGAATCTGTTTAATGTATTATCCAATTACATGGATTTTGAAGAGGGCATTGTTGCTCTCGATCTGTTTGCCGGTACAGGCAGTATCAGTATAGAGCTGGTTTCACGTGGGTGTGACCGCGTCATCAGTGTGGAGAAAGATGGAGCCCATCATGCTTTCATCAGCAAAATCATGAAAGAGGTGCAAACAGACAAATGCCTGCCTATCCGTGGAGATGTATTTAAATTCATAAATGGCAGTCATGAACGGTTTGATTTCATTTTTGCCGATCCTCCCTATGAACTAAAAGAGTTGGAAACAATTCCGGATTTAATTTTCAAGAACAACCTGCTGAAAGAGGATGGCCTGTTCGTTCTGGAACATGGCAAAAAGAATAACTTTGAAGATCATCCCCACTTTATAGAAAGAAGGGTATACGGAAGTGTCAATTTTTCCTTCTTCAGATAGATTGAAGAAGGTTTTCCTTATAGCAACGGAGCCAATAATCGAACTACAGACTCCATTGCCTTCTGACGCGAAGAACGTTTTTCCCAGCTCTTCAGGAAAATCTGAGTACTTTCCCGCTGATCCTGCAAGAAAATCTCCCGCATTTGCAATGCTGTCTCCATATCGTACATAAAGGCATTTACTTCAAAATTATGTTCAAAACTACGGAAATCGAGATTGGTAGACCCCACTGTCGAAAGCATATCATCCGAAACCATTAATTTAGAATGCAGGAAACCCTTTTTATAAAAATAGACCTTGACTCCTGCACGCAATACATCTGCCAGATAAGAACAGGAGCCCAAATGTGTAACACGATTATCCGCATGCTCAGGCAACATTAACCGGATATCTACTCCCGCCAATGCAGCAGTCTGCATTGCACCCAAAATTTGTTCGGTAGGTAAGAAGTAAGGCGTCTGCATATAGAAATATTTCTTAGCACCGGATATGGCTACTGTCAACCCTTGCATAATCTCTTTCCAGGGACCGATCGGTTCACTTGTCACAATCTGTACCAAAGAATTGCCATAAGCTTCTATCTTAGGAAAGTAGCGCGAAGCAGTGATCAGAGTGCGATCCACGAAATACCAATCGAGCAAAAAAGCAGTCTGAAGACCATGTACCGCTTTTCCTTCAAGCAATATATGCGTATCTCTCCAGATTCCCCAGGAAAAGCCACGCATATAACGTTCGGCAAGATTCATTCCACCGATAAATCCAATACGTCCGTCAATCACCACAATCTTCCGGTGATTGCGATAATTCACTTTACTCGTGAACAAGGGAAAACGGACCTTCAAAAAACTGCGTACCTCAATTCCTGCATCTCTCATCTCTTCGAAAAAGCGATGAGGAACATGCCAACATCCTACATCGTCATAGATCACACGCACCTCGACTCCCTCCCGCGCTTTCTCGATCAGTACATCACGTACCAATCGTCCCACAGGATCATCCTCAAAGATGTAATATTCCATATGAATATGAAGCCTCGCCTTTTGCAGCTCTCTCAACAGAGCTTGTAGTTTAGAATATCCGCCAGTGTAAATATCGACCCGATTTCCCTCAAACGGAAAAGCCTGGTTCGTATTCTGGAACAGCTGTATCAGCCGTGCATATTCCTTCGGCGTTTCACAGCAGTTCTGCGCCAAATACTCTGCCATCGGTTTTTTAAGCAAACGGTCATAACTTTTCTTACCGATAATCTTCTCACGCCTTTGGCTACGCCCAAAAAAGAAATAGAAAACCAACCCTACAACCGGAAGAAACATCAGGATCAGAATCCATGCCATTGTCTTCACCGGATTACGATTGTCGAGAATCACGATGACAATCGTACCGATAATAGCCCCGAAATAAATAATATCAAAGGCAACGGTAGCTATTACACTTGCTATGTAGTTCCAATCTATCATATTCGCCCTCCGCGGATTATACAAAGAACAAATGTATGGAAAATATCGGATACGAACAACAACTGTCCCGATTCAAAACGATAATCCCTCCGGACCGATACAAAATTAAAGAGATTTTGCATCGGTCCGGAGGGAAGTTGCCTGTGTTAACAAGATATCTTATTAAAAGCGGGGATGTCCGCCACCAAAGCCACCGCCGGGACCTCTACCGGGTCCACCAAAACCTCTTCTACCACTATTCATCATCTTTTCTCGAGCAGCTTTACTGCCGAAGATATTCAGACGGTAGATAAAGTGTACCATACAGTAACTATTAATACCGTTATATTCGGATACCGAACGCATATCGGCTGACAATGAACGGCTGATGTTACTCTGTTGTCTCAAAATATCATAAACCTCAAAACTAACAGTAGCAGCACCTTTCAGCAATGACTGGGCAAGTTGTGCATTCCAGATAAGTTCGTCACGGTTCATGCTTGAGTCACGATAGCCGCGACGACTTTGATTGGCGATGTTTGTAGCCAAAGTCATTTTCCAAGGCATCGTAATATTGGTACTTGCTCCATAAGAATATGTATAAGGTTCCTGATTGTTCTCCGGACGAAGTTTATTGCGTTCGGCTGTGTAATTGATCGAACCGTTCAAAGAAAATTCAAACCAATCATTGCGATAGGAACCTGTTACTCTCTCACCTAATGTCAGGCCTGTACTTGTATTTCTATCATTGTTTTTCGTATCCTGATTATAAAGGAACGCCACATTATTCTGGTAGTTCACATTAGTGAAAGTATTAATCGTATACTTCTTATTCTTTAAAGCTGTATTGAAACCGAACATACCAAACGCATTCCAATTACCATTGATATTCTCCGGTCGTGTAATCAATCCACCGGTTTCTTCATTATAGCGAGTACTGTTACTGATGCTGTTCTGTGTAGCTGTAAAGCTAAAGTGAGTCATGATTCCACGCTGTTTTTCTGCATTATATGTATTATAGAACAAACGCATCGTATGTGCAAAAGAAGGCTTCAATCCGGGATTACCCATACGTATATTCAACGGATTGGAGTTATCGGTTATAGGCAATAAGTTCTCCATAGTAGGCTGATTGCTACGTCCCCGATAGGTGAAACGCAACTGACTTACTTTTGAGAAACGGAAACGCAAGTCCATATTCGGTGCGAAGTTGAATACAGTACGTGTTGTATCAATCATATAGTCTCCTTTTTTATAAGACAAGGTAGAGTTCTGTGGTTGGAAAGACATGCCCACATTCAACTGATACTTCGGACGAATGAAACGCAACCCCACTGAAGCGTCATGGTTATAATAACGATATTCAGCATTCTTGCTCAAGCTGTCCACTGCATGAGACTCATACCCGGAAGGGAGAGCTCCGCCGATAGCCCAGTCCGGATAATCGAGCAAATCGAACGTGGTCTTGTCACTCTTGCTATATTTATACTGAAACTGATAACTGAACTGCAAGAAAGTGGCCTTGGCAATGGGTTCGCTATAAGTCACTTGGGCCGTATAGTTATAGTTGCGTGTAGGAGTTGTAATATATTGATTACGATATAGGATAGAGTCACCTCCCAAATGATTCAGCAATTGGTAATAACGTGTTTCAGACTGTGTATACTGATCGTTATCATTATCACCATATCCAAAGACTCCACGGAAAGTCAGGTTACGTCCTCTATTATTCAATTTTCGGTTAACCTGTAAAGTGGCGTTTCCCGAAAGACTTTTGCCTTTAGACAACGAAGCACTATTGGTGGCATTCACACGAATGTCTTTCAACGGATCGTCAGACAAATTATCAAAATTCAGATAATCATTTGGATTTACGATCAGATTGAAAGGATCTTCATTGAAAGTGCCCGATTCAGAGCGAGAAGCATTATTTGTCCTCCCATAGGAGAAATTAGGGCGAAAGATAATATTTGTCAAAGTATCCGGTTTCCATTCCATACGGAAGTCAGCATTCAGGTTTGTTCCTTTATTCCGGTTCTTATTATTCGAATTAGAATATGAATTGCCATTCTGAAGGAAACGTTCGGAAGAATTGATACTTGAGATATCAGCATCCTGGAAGTTATATCGTACACTACCTCCCAGTTCTAGCTTGTTGGTCTGGGTCGCAAAGTTGGCACCCAACATTTTAGTAGCATTCAAGCCATTGTTACTACGCCAGCGCGGACCGCCACCCCCTCCGGAGAATCCCTGATCATTTACATTATTCGCCGAGCCTATAATAGAGAACTGGGTTTTATCGACAAAGCGGTTCAGCATCATTCGTCCGGTATAGCGATCTTTAGTACCGGCTCCCAAATCTGCATTACCAAACCATCCCTGATTCATCCCTTTTTTCACTGTCAAGTCGAGTACCGTTTCTTCTTCACCGTCATCAATCCCCGTCACACGTGCCAGATCCGACTTTTTATCATAAGTTTTCAGTTTATCGACCATGTCTACCGGAAGATTCTTCAAACCGGTTTTCACGTCTCCACCGAAAAACTCCTTACCATCAACCATAATTTTCTTCAGATCCTTACCATTGATTTTCACATTACCGTCATCATCAATTTCAGCGCCCGGAAGTTTCTTGACCAATTCTTCCAACATAGCCCCCTCAGGTGTACGGTAAGCACTGGAATTGTACATTAACGTATCTTCTACAACCGTCACTTGCGGAGCTTCTGCTACCACAACCGCTTCTTGCAGCATGACAGCATCAGTTGCCAGTTCAATATTCCCCATCTTTTTTGCAGGAACATTAGCTGTTAGCTGCACAGGAATAATTTTAGTGACATACCCGATGAAAGATACTTTAAGCAGATATTTTCCCGGTTTCTGCTTGGATAAAGAAAAGTAGCCTTGTGTCGAAGTGGTCATACCCGCTACCTGAGCACTGTCAGGGAGAGATAATAACTGCACAGCAGCGAGTTCGACCGGTTCCTTCGTACCGGCCTCTATTACACGGCCCGATACGGTTACAATTTTGTTTTGCGCATAAGTGGATAGGGTAGCTGTCAGCAGCAACACCGTCCAGATCAATAGTTTCTTCATTTGCCTGTAGGTTGAATAATAACAATCGTTTGTTTGACAACCTTCAAAGCAAAAGGTTTAATTTAAACACAATTATCTTTTAAAGATTTTATCGATTCGCGCTTTTTGCATACCAAATTCAAGGCAGAGTACATTGATAATAAGAAAAATAAGAAAAGAAGAGGTATCTACGGTCATGATATCTCCTGTTGCTACCCGATAAAGCATCCCGCCAAACAAAAAAAGCACAGTCAGAAAAATAGCATTACGAGTAGCTTTGTTCCGTATAATCTCTGTTTCACGACCTTCATTACGTGATAAAGCAAAAATAATCATCATTGCTCCCAATATCATCAGCAGTTTAATACACTCTTTATAAAATAATAAGTTACTGTCCGTTACCATTCCCTGCATCAATAACAGGAATGGAATAAACATAGAAATAACAAGAATCACATATCCTAAAGGACGGCAGAATACAGGTAATAATGCTTTCATCTTATCTAAATTTAATGTCACAAAGATAGCTTTTTCTCACAAACAGAACCCCATGTTTTACATTTTTAAGTGCTAAGTTTCACTATTTATCTCCGAACTCCTATCTTTGCAGTACATAAAAAAACATAGAACCATTATGAGTAAACAAGAAGTCATCCTTTGTGAAGATCTGGAAAGTAGTCTTAAACGTGCCATCGACAACTGCCCACACGACCGCCTGTTCATTCTCACTGACGATCATACTCACCGTCTCTGCCTTTCTCAACTGGCAGGCTTATCAATCCTGAAAGATGCTGTCGAAATCACCATCGGAGCCGAAGACGTACATAAAACACTCGAAACCCTGGCCTCTGTCTGGCAGGTATTAAGTGAAAAAGGCGCTACCCGTCACTCGCTCCTCATCAATCTCGGGGGCGGAATGGTCACTGATTTAGGTGGATTTGCAGCCGCAACCTTCAAACGCGGCATTGCCTATATCAATATTCCCACCACCCTGCTGGCAATGGTAGATGCTTCTGTTGGCGGGAAAACCGGCATTAATTTCAACGGATTGAAAAACGAGATAGGTGCCTTTGCACCGGCAGCCAGTGTATTAATCGAAACAGAGTTTCTCCGTACACTCGATGCACATAATTTCTTTTCGGGATACGCCGAGATGCTAAAACACGGACTGATCAGCAACACCTCTCACTGGGCTGAACTGCTTGCATTCGATACGGAGAAGATGGATTACGGATATCTGAAAAAATTGGTAGGCCACTCCGTACAAGTGAAAGAAGATATAGTGGAACAAGATCCATTCGAACACGGCATCCGCAAAGCATTAAACCTGGGACATACCGTAGGACACGCTTTCGAAAGTCTGGCGCTTGCTGAGAATCGTCCGGTTCTTCACGGATATGCCGTAGCTTGGGGCATTGTTTGTGAACTCTATCTATCACATCTCAAAGCCGGCTTCCCAAAGGAAAAAATGCGTCAGACCATCCAATTTATAAAAGATAATTATGGAGCTTTCCATTTCGACTGTAAGCAATACGACCGTTTATACGAATTCATGCAACATGATAAGAAAAACAGTGCAGGTGTCATAAATTTCACACTCCTAAAGGAAATCGGCGATATCAGTATCAACCGGACAGCAGATAAAGATACCATTTTCGAAATGTTCGACTTCTATCGGGAATGTATGGGAATGTAGAAAATAAGATAAATGAAACAAAGAGTTACCTCCAATCACATCGAACGATTGCAACCCAATGAAATATTCGTTTTCGGCAGCAATCTGTCCGGGCATCATGGCGGTGGTGCCGCCCTTTTGGCAATGAACAAATGGGGTGCCATCTGGGGACAAGGTGTAGGTTTGCAAGGACAAACTTACGGAATACCGACCATGCAGGGTGGAGTAGAAACAATCCGCCCTTATGTAGACGAATTTATTCAATTTGCAAATAAACATCCGGAAATGACTTTTCTGGTTACGGAAATAGGATGTGGCATAGCCGGATTTACTCCTCAAGAAATAGCTCCACTATTTGCTAAAGCCACAACTACAGAGAATATCCACCTCCCACAACGGTTCTGGGATTTATTAGAAAAAATTCCATAACACATTATTTATCAAAATATTATATTGTTAATTATTTATTTCTAAAAGATTAGTTTTAACAGAGCGTTAAAACTAATCTTTTAGAAACAAATCACTTGTTCTTTGTTGATAAAGAACAAGTGATTTGCAAAAAAGACGTTCAACCTAAAACTTCCAAATTAACAATGTTAATTAGATTACTACTTCCCAGAGCGCTTCCTTAGCAAGAAAAAACAATTTAAAAGAAATAAACCATCCGAATATTTTGCTTATTCAAAATAAAATTCTACTTTTGCATCCGCAATTCGGGGTGTAGCTCAGCCCGGTTAGAGTACGCGTCTGGGGGAATTGAATAAGATTACCGATAATAAAATTACAACGATATATAAATCAAGGAGTTAGGCAAATGCTTAACTCCTTATTTTTTACCTGCGAATACCTTACGAATAAGGTTTTCGGGAAACTTGGTTTATTTAATCCGATTATTGCCTTTTGCTATGTGAATTTTGCATTATTGCATTGAAGAATTTTCCAAATACATTAAATAAGTGGAAAAGCAAATAATCACATCCTCTCTGCTTATTGTTCAGTCACCACAAGAGGCTCTTCTTTTAAAGCTGAAATAGCAGCAGTACACCCTAAATTCGCAGACTCACGATATAATCTTATCGCCTCGTCTTTGTTTTTAGACACTCCCCATAAACCGTTTTCATGAGCCTTACCTAACAAATACATTGCATAAGGAATTTCCAATTGGCTCATAAACGCCAACAGACTAACACCTCTATATTCATTCAGGGGTGCTCCCCCAATACCACCATATAATAATAAATTTATAGCTTCCCACCATGCAGTTTCATCGCTGGGGTTTGTCATTGACGCACACGCAAATAGTTCAGCAGCTTTTAAAGGGTCTGGCTTCAAATCCCATGCTCCTACTTTATACAGATACCCACTTATCATTTGTGACTCAGAATGCCCCAAATCTGTAGCCTGTTGAAAATAAAAGAGTGCTCTTCGGGTATCTTGAGGAATTTTCGTGCCATTCATGTACAGCTTTCCTAACTCAAATGCAGCATCCTTATCCGTATTAGCCTGTTTCATTAACGACAAAAGATATTCAGAATCTAATGCCTGTACTTCCTTGTTTTCCATAATCTCATTTTTTAATATTATAACTTACTTATGTATATCACTAACTATTTTACAATAACACGCTGATATACAATTTAGGAACATCGCGTATAAGATGACTGTTCCAACACAAATACAATTGATTTCTCATACCAAACTTTTTATAAGTTGCATGAGTATAACGAAGAATTTACAACCGAGATTTAAATATTTGTGTTAATTTTTGTTGGATTATTGATTATCAATCTATTAAACAAGTATTTTGAGCACAAACGAACCCTTTTTTACACTCTTAGAGGAGCAAACAATAAGGGTGGAGCAACTTACCCCACCCTAATCTTAAATGCCTCGTTAGAGCACTTATTATTTCCAATTACTATTTGTATATAGAATAAACCTCAACAGGCTCATACACTTTAAGAATACCTGTCCCCATTTTTTTATAACTCAAATAAACAAGCCTGCCATCCAACGTTTCCCAATACAAAGAATATTGTCCTTTTTTAGCTATGCTATTCTCAATCAACTTTTTCATTTTTTCAGACGGCTCAAACTTAGTAGATAATGCCACATAATAGGGGTCATAGTCTTTATAGTAAAAGAACTCTTTTTTATTATATACGACAACCGCTTTATGTTCTTGGACTTCCAATTTGGGATAAAATGTCATACAAAAGAAAACTTTGCCATTAACGACTTTAGCTGTTTTCCCCTCCATACTAAACGGTTTATATTCTATTTCACCATGTAACTGTTCATATTGTAGTTCATCGTTCAAAACAACTTTATCTTTTTGAATAACTGTGACCTGTTTATTGGTATCAATAACAGCAACATAAGTATGAAAAGAGTAAGGCTCTAAATTAAATGATTTAACCTCCCCACCATTATCGAAGAACTCCTTAACAACTTGTTGTTTTAGACTGTCTTGTAGGTAAGCGACAGCATACGGATAAAGTTCCTCGAGTTTCTTTCGGGCTGCATTTTCCACTTCTTGTTTACCTGTCTTTTCTGCTATTCTTTTACGACTTTCGGGAGTATCTTTTATTGGATAGACAGATAAACTCCCCGAGCCACCTATATGTAACTCAATTAGCTTATCCTTTTCAAACGTTTCATTTTGTACCTGCCCATAGTTATCAAGGAAACGACTTAGTTTTGTAGAGGTCATTACAATGGCTTCCGCCATGTTTTCAATTTCAAAACCTGTATAAATATATCTTCCATTATCCATGCCTTTATAGGTGAGATTTATCATATATCTTATGTAGCCATATCTAAAATCTATCCCATAGGAATTTTTCTTTTCTGAATAACTAATTTCAAGTGTGTTACCACCGTATATCGGTTTACCCGTATAGGGATTAGGGCACAGATAGTCGGGATATTCAAATGCCTTAATAGAAGTGGATTTTTGAGCATAAGCAGAAAGAACCATTATTACGCTCAACAGAAACAGTAAAGTTCTTTTCATAATACTGTGATTTACTTTCCACAGCCCCGACAGGAAAGGTTTATATAAAAAGATAGCGTGAGGCTGTTAGAATTATCTGTTTTAGAGGCTCTGGTAAACCCGTGGCACAAGATAAAACGACACCCCACGCCAAGCCATATATATCACTGATATATACAAGATTAGCATGAGCGTTTGTATCGTCTATCCCCGTACCACATGAAATTTTACCAGAATTTCTAAAACGGGATAAAGCTAAACGCTTCCTTTAATTAATATGTCACCAACAGGTCTTTAACCTGTTAGCGGGACAAATATAACTAAAATCCAGCGTTCTACAAACGTTTTTAGGGATGTCGTGGAACAAATTTACTCTTTTATTGAAGTTCACAAGATTTTAGTGAAGCAGCTCCGATGAGGCTGTTACATTTCAGAATGTCGCATCTTTTATGGATGCCTCGAAATAGCCTCATCAGCATATCCACCATTCTAACTACACCTTACCATTCGATTACATTCCACTCGTTTTTAGGTGCTGTATGACATTTTTCATCACTCTACATTACAAGTCTCTATGATTAGTACCTTGTCATTACATTGAATCATCACTCTGTAGCAGAGATTGACGAGACCCAAATTCTTTTTTGACTATGATCTGTACGGGGTCTATCGACAGGGCATTCCCAGTCTAACCATTTTCAATTATCAACTTTTGTAATTTTATGCTAGAATAATATTGGGAATAAGCCCTCTTTCTCTATAGTGCTACAAAATAAACATAGCGTAAATAGACCTATGTTTAGAACAAAAATGTACTATCGAAATTTTGTTTACTCAAAAGTTTTCTGTTCCTTTGCAAAAAAGGAAACATTATGAATATCCAACAAATAAAAGACGATAGAGATAGATTGCAGCATAGTCTAGATTTACTTATTGCTCAAATAGGACCCATCCAAATTGGTTCTGTTGAACAATTCCCCTTTGGTTGGAGAAAAGCCGCTAAAGGGAGAACCGTTTGGAGAATTATAGAAGAAGCAATAACTCAAAACATAGAGAAATATTATAGAGAGTTATCTATTGACAATGTGCATATCTCAGATTCTGAAGTTTCTGTCTATGATATGTCATGTACCTATGCACATAACAAACCTATATATATAAATATAAAGTCTGCTGTTATTGGAGGCAAAAAAAACAAAGATGACATTTCCAAAGCCGAAGGTCTCGTCAATTTTTACAAACAAGATCCTGATAGAAATTTCTTTGTTGCCACATTCTTTATCAAGTTTAATGCTAATATGACTATTGAGATCGTAAGAGTTGTTGTATTTCCAATTGCATGGATTAAAGACATATATGTAAATCCGAGTAATAATGGGAATTTACAATCTGCGTATTATAAAGATTTAAACGATGCTATTTACAGAACGAACGAAGAGTTTCTTCCCTTATTCTACCAAGCTGTAGAAATTGCTGCTGCAAAAAAAAAGAAAAAACAGGAGCAGTAAAAATGAAAAGTATTAAATCTAGAATTAAAAGAAGAAAAAGTGTAAAGGCAAAAAAAAGGAAAAGGCATCAAAAAAAGTATTCCAAATCTCATAGTAATATGAGACATCAAAAAAAAGTACCCAACTTAAAACATATTCAAGTTTGGCATATACCAAAAACTGAAAATCGGTTTTAAACTTTCTTCTCTAAATTATTAACGAATTCTTTTATCTTCTCAATAGTTGCTACAGAAAACAGTCCTTTTGAAAAGATTATGTTATCAATTTCTACAATAGCAGACTCTATTGTTATAACTCCATTGCGAGCTTTCTCTGCTATCATTCCTAACGATTTCTTCTCTTCAATAGTAAAATCTAAAATTGGCAATTTATTAACATAGCCAGAAGTAACCATATTAGAACGAATTAAAACGCCTCTAATAAGATATGTAGTTAAACTACTATTCAAATAAGATAACAGCCAATTTATATCGGAAGAAGGAGGAAAGATTGTTGGATTAACTCCTGTTACCCCATTTGCTGGTAAATAAACAGCACTAAACGAGACTCCCATAGAAGAGCATGCTATTCCCTCTTTAGACAACAGAGATTTATTTCTAACCATAAAATCTTTAACCTTATATGACTCCTCCAAATAGTCATCAATTAAATAAGCATCCGCACTTGCTAAGAACTTCCTTTTTGCTGGATTCTTATAGAAAGGAATTGTATAGCCTTCTCTTTTATCTTTTGACAAATATTTAGAATCATTACCTGTAGAAATACACGTTACGCATTTAAAACACTTTTCAAGCAATGGATACTGATTAAAAAGTTTTACTACATCTTCATCTACATCAATTAGAATTTGATTTATTGTTTTATCACAACCTAACTTCAACGATTTAATATTAACAGATTTGTATCTACGATTCAACAATATATCTTTCAAATCTTCCGTATCTTTGGGTCTATTAACAATTTGCACTTCTTGTTGATAATGAATACCTTTCTGAAGAATAAGCATACATGTCCTTACATCTGCTTTTTGAGACCAAAACAAATCATTCGGACATAATATAATTTGATGAATGGAGCATTCTTTAAATATTTGTTCTCTCAATTTGGCGTGCACTGTAGCTGTTAAGAAAGAATCTGATATTATAACCCCAATCAAACAACCTTCTTTTGCTATATCAATCATAGCTGACAAAAACATCGAATACATATTATACGCCCCTACTTTAAATAAATCATTTAGCCATTTCTTATTATCTTTTATATAGGAAACTTCATGGCAATTATAAGGTGGATTTGCTATAATATAGTCATATTTACTATTTATTGGTACAATAAAACTCTTTTCAACGAGCTCTGCATAAAAGTCAATAAAATTAAATTCTCTAAAATTTGAATACTTATATTCTATGTATTTTTTAATATCTAAAGAGTCAATTTGCATCCCATGAACATAAAATGCTTCCAATAGTTCTTCCTTACCTACGGCAGGATCTAACACATATTTTCCTGCAGGATTAAGTCTCAGCATCTCTTTAGTTAAATACTCAGAAATAAAAGAAGGAGTTGAGTAATAGCCCATTTCTCTTTTATCTACTCCATCATTATCTAATAATATTTTTTTCTTTCTTGCCATATTTGCGCGAAATTACAATTAAAAATCCAATAATTTGTATTTTACTTATAGATTACTTAGCTTTTTATTTTATGCAAACATATATTCTATAAGAAAAATATTGAGTTACTTTTCAATATTACCTACCTTTTGTTTTACGCTTAAGCCATTGTCACAAGCAAGTATTAGAGCGTTTAAGCCATTATTATACTCCACCGAATACTTTTATTGTATTTGATAAGTTTTTGGCTGTGCACGACCAATAGACCCTTCATTTAAAAGATAAGGCTTGATAATCACCCGAAGAGTAAACTTAGGAAAGTGGAGTTTACACCCTTTGATGATTACCAAGCCTTATTTTATTAGGAAGAGGACTAACAGGCGGCATTGAATATTCGTCGTTCCTCCGCGATGCTCATCCTGTCTGCCGACTGCTCCAACAACCAAGCAAGATATTGTTCTATTTTGCCTGTCAGTTCCAAGGTCAGGTTAGGGAGAGCCAAATGTTTTTTGCCCCACTCCAACGCTTCTTGGATTTTCTTTTGTATTCAAGTTTCGCAAGTAAAAAAGTATAGCTTTTAGTTCTGTATTTCGCAGAAAATGAGTATCTTTAAGTGCTATCAA